>ERZ778516.634-NODE-634-length-29047-cov-13.356167_pt1 | contig 29047 bp, 22 predicted proteins | sample MGYA00510342_ERZ778516 | MGnify/ENA primary metagenome ERZ778516 (study PRJEB29527, sample SAMN07138961) | mouse gut metagenome | material: feces | host: mouse | place: China:Nanjing | collected 2016-01-25 ... | reverse complement strand
CTTGTTTAAGTGCGCCCCTCTACTCTTTCTCCAGTTCTTTTTTCAACCTAATCCCTCTCTTTCTGCAATACACCATTAACCTTGAAGCACAAATCTTGCAAATTCCCTGCACTGTTTTAAATGTTTGCTGTTTTTTAAAAATACAAGTATTACCGGGTCTGTGCTTTCAAATATAAAATTCCCTGCTATCCCTGTCTTCTCTACATAAATCCCTATAGACTGCCCATTATATTTATAAATGGCATCTTCTTTGCTTTCAAGTCCCATATCCTGGCATAGTTCTTCTATTCCAGTAAATTCCCCGTCCTTTTCTATACAATATTTAAAAAAGCTTTCTGGCATTATAACAGCATCAAGGGCACCTGCCTGCCAGCCTAAGAAAAACTTTTCAAACGAACTTTCTTTTACACCATCAAGTTCTACATCCCCATAGGAAAGAAGATAATCAGAGTCAGTAAAAACTTCTTTGCTGTTTACCCCTATGCTTTCTGCAAACTGTACTGAAAGTTTTTCATCTCTTTCATAATCAATCTGCTGGTTCACTATTGCAAGTGAAAAAAGCTTCTCCCTGCTGCCCCATACAATATGGTAAATTACAATACCTGCAATAACAAGCAGCACAAAGGCAATAAGTATATGGTACCAGTAATACGCCATTATATATTCCGTTTTCTGCGCCCTGTCCATAGCTTTTGTCTTAACCCTGATATCTTCAATCCACTTTTTAAACATACACTTTCCGCTCCTGTCTTTTATACAAGATTAACGGGATATTCCAGGCATTTAACACCAGCCAGATAATATTCACAATCTGTCCTGTTACTTATTTAATAAGGTTAAATTCCTGTCTATCAGTTCACAGCGCTGTTTTACACAGTCTGGTGAACGTCTTGCATCCCCAGGTGTATTAAACAAGTAATCTTCAAGTTTGTCAATAGTTGTTGTTGCAACATGCATCCTTGTATCACTTGAGGCATAATAAATATATACATCACCATTATCCCTGGCTATTGCCCCATTAGTAAATACAACATTTGACACATCCCCAACCCTCTCTCCGCCAAGAGGTACAAGAAATACACCTGAAGGCTCTGCTATAACTTTTGAAGGGTCATTTAAGTCTGTTCCAAATACATAAAGTACATATCTTAAACCAGCAGCTGTATTGCGTACACCATGCGCAATATTTATCCAGCATTTATTGCCTTTTATTGGAACTGCGCCTGCGCCATTTTTGGCTTCTGTAATAGTATGGTATACCCTGTGGCTTATAATAGTTTCTTCATCAATTACAACATGGCATATATCATCACACAAGCCAAAACCTATCCCGCCGCCGCTTCCTGTTTCAATAAACCCATCCATAGGACGTGTATAGAAAGCATATTTGCCATTGACAAACTCTGGATGGAGAAGTACATTCCTCTGCTGTGGGGATTTAAGGGTTTTTAAATTATCAAGCCTCTCCCATGTCTTAAGGTCTTTTGTCCTTACTATGCCAGCCTGTGCAACTGCTGCTGAAAGGTCTGCATCTTCTTTATCCTTGCTTTCTGAACAGAAGACACCATAAATATAACCATCCTCATGCTTTGTAAGGCGCATGTCATATACATTAGTTTCATCAGGGCATGTATCTGGAAGGACTACTGGGTAATCCCAGAACTTAAAACCGTCTATGCCATTATCACTCTCTGCAACTGCAAAGAAAGATTTACGGTCACTGCCCTCTACCCTGGCAACAAGATAATACTTGCCGTCCAGCCATATTGCACCTGAATTCATTACTGCGTTGATACCAAGTCTTTCCATAAAATAAGGGTTAGTATCTGCATCAAGGTCATACTTCCAGTGTACTGGCGCATGTTCCCTTGTAAGTACAGGATATTCATATCTGTCAATTATTCCATTATAAAACCTGCTTTTCTGGTTTTTTCTTGAAACCAGCTTGTCATATTTCTCTTTTTCTATATAATACCTGTTATGAATCACTGTTTCATCCTCCTTACTACCTCTATGCACATGCGCCCATTGTGGTATGGACATTTCCATGGCTCAACTATAGGTTTCTGGCATGGCTCACCATCAGCATTAACAGACCAGAACCATTCTGAACCTTCTCTTTTATCAATAATAAATTCTTTAATATATTCCCACAAAGCTTCTGCTGCTTTGAAATATTTACTGCTTTCATCTGTACCAGGAATCTTCATTCCTTCATTAATAAATCCTACGATACTCTCTGCCTGTACCCACCATATTCTTGTGGTATCATTAACACCATTCTCTGCTTCATTTAAAACAGAACCATTTACAAAAGCACGGTTATAAATATTTACAGCAAGTGCATGTGTTACAGGCGCAAACATTTCTATGTATCCACTATCTCCCAGGACTTCAAGCCCTCTGTCTAAAAGCCAGGCTGTTTCAATATCATGGCCATATGAATACAAATCTATAAGTGGTGTATATTTCTGGTCAAAAAAGACTTCCTGCCTTCCAAGTTTCTCATTATATACATTATTTTTAAAAATATCAAGCATAAAACGCAGGCGTGCAGCTGCCTTTTCATTATGTGATACCCTGTAATACTCTGTGTATGCCTCAAATACATGTAAAAGGGTATTCATTGTCTTATCTGCCATTACCCCGTTTTCTGAAAGCTTATCATTGCCAGCAGGTTCAAATGTCCTGCTGAATGCTTCAAGATAACCATATTCATCAGTACATTTTTCTTCTATAAGATTAAATAATTCTTCTGCAATTTTTAAAGCTTCCTCATCTTTTATTGCATCATAATATGATGAAAGTGCATAAATTGCAAATGCCTGGTTATAAGTATGTTTTGTATCATCACTTATCTTTCCATTATAAGTTACAGACCAGTATACACCGCCATTTTCTTTATCTATACAGCAGTCCTTAAGGAATTTATATGCATGTTCTGCAGCATCCTTAAGATGGTCTTCTCCAAGAAGCATATATGCATTTGAAAAGAACCATAAAATCCTGCTGTTTAAAATACACCCCTTTTCATAATGTGTATCAATGGCAAGGTCATACCCCATATATCCATAATACCCGCCATTTTCTTTATCTTTAAGCCCTTCCCAGAATGGTATAAGCTTTTCTTTTAGATGTGTTTCAATTTCATTTACAAATGCATACATAGGCAATTACCTTATTCCAATCTCTGTATCTGGTTCCCTGGTTACACTATTAGCCTTAATATAATCCACAACACCATCTACAGTAGTAAATGCAAGCCCTACATATGTGTCAGCAGCGCCATAATAAATTGCAATCCTGCCGCTTTCTGAATCATGTATTGTTGCACATGGGAAAGTTACATTCTGGACAAAACCACGTTCCTCATACCATTCCTGTGGTGTAAGCAGGAAGTTTTCACAGCGGTATTTTACAATGGAAGGGTTATCTATATCCAGTATTGCACCACCAATACTGTAAACATAACCATTGCATGTACCTGTAACACCATGGTAGAAAAGAAGCCATCCTTCTGTTGTTTCAATAGGTGCTGCGCCACCGCCAATCTTGACTGCTTCCCACCATTCACTGCTCTTGCCCATTACATGACGGTGCCTGCCCCAGTACACCATATCAGGGCTTTCAGAAATAAAGATATCTCCAAATGGTGTATGCCCGCTGTCACTTGGACGTGAAAGCATCATAAACTTGCCATTAATTTTCCTTGGAAAAAGCACTGCATTCCTGTTAAATGGAAGGAATGGGTTCTCAACCCTTACAAACTTTTTGAAATCTGTTGTTTTTGCTATACCTATTGATGCACCATAGAAATCCTGGCACCACATTATATAATATATATCTTCAATCTTTACAAGGCGTGGGTCATATGCATATACAGGCATAAATGGCTTATTGTCTTCATCTACAAATTGTATTTTCTCTTCATCAAACTCCCAGTGGATAGCATCTTTACTTCTGCCAAGATAAATAAATGGTATGCCATTAGTCTGTTCTGCACGGAAAACACCAATAAAACCATCTTCATAAGGCATAACTGCACTGTTGAATATACGTGCAACCTCTTTAACAGGGTTTCTGCCTATAATTGGGTTGTCATTGTAACGCCATACTGGTGCACCATTCATTTCTGATGGCGGCTCCTGCCATGGCACATTTGGCACTGCTGGCCCTATAATCTTAACATCACTCATTATTTTCACCTCTGGCACAATACAAAATGCATTGTGCCAGCCTTTCTTTTTTCTTTATAAAATTTAGTTTTACCTTGGAATTATCCCTTAACAGCACCAGCAGCCATACCACTGTATACCTGTTTCTGGAATACAAGGAAGAATATCAGTATTGGGATAATCGTTATAAGCACACCTGCGCAGATATAATTATACTGGTTTCCATAAGGACCCGTAAATGTATACAGTGCTGTGGAAATAGTTTTTAACTCTGGTTTTGTAAGATAAAGGCTTGATGCGTAATACTCGTTGTAAACGCTTACCCCTTTTAACACAAGCGATGTAACAATCGCTGGCTTTAACAATGGGAACAGGATTTTAAAGAATACGCCAAAATAAGTACACCCATCCATAATGGCTGATTCATCCAGTGATACCGAAAGGTTCTCAAAGAACTGGAGGAATATATAAATTGATATAATATCAGTTCCCATAAGCACTATCATATATCCATAAAGATGGTTTATAAGATTAAGTGAATACATAATCTGGTAAATTGTTACCTGCATTGCAATACCTGGCAGAAGTGATGCAAAGAGGAAAAGGCTTTCTACTGCCCCTCTGCCTGGGAATTTAAAACGGTTCAGTACATATGCAAGCATTGAACCTGTAAGCACTGAGACAATTAATACAACTACAAGCACAATGCCAGTATTTAAAAATCCCCTTAACATATTGGCTTTCTCAATAGCAATGCTAAAGTTTTCAAAATTAGCAAAACTTTTTGGAAGGTCTAAAACTGAAGATGCTGCATACTCCTCATTTGTCTTAAAAGCTGTAAGCACACAGACAATTACAGGAATAATTGCGATAAATGATGCAAGTATAAGTGATAAATACTTTAATATACTAAATATTATTGAACCCGCTTTCATTTTAGCTGTCATAATTATGCCCCTCCTTTCTTCTTTGCCTCACGCTTTTTACGTCTTACTGCTGCCTTTGATTCATCTTCTGTACCATCATTAAATGCATACTTAAAGAACAGTTTCTGTGCAACTGTACATATTATTATAATTACAAGAAGAACTATCGCCATCGCACAGGCAAGGCCAACCCTCTGGTTTTCATGTGCCAGCCTGTTCATAATTACAAAGTATGTTCCTGTTCCCATCTGTCCATTTGTAATAACATATGGAGGTTCAAATGCACTTAATGAACCACTTATGGAAAGAACAAGGTTAAGAACTATAATTGATTTAATGCTTGGCATTATAATATAACGGAACTGGTGCCACTTATTAGCGCCATCAAGTGAAGCCGCTTCGTATAAATCAGTATCAACGGACATCATTGCACCAAGGAAAAGCACCATATTCTGGCCTGTATACCTCCATACAGAGGTTGCCACAAGTGAAAAGTTATTAATCTTCTGGTTCTGCAGCCACATTGGGATATTTTCTATATCCATGCCTAATGCCTGCAGTATTGTATCAAGGACAAAACCCCTTGCATAGAAGAATTTAAAAATAAAACCTACTGCAATACCACAAACCAGGTAAGGGAAAAACATTGCTGCTTTAAAAACAGATTCCCCTTTTACCTTAAATACCATCATTGTTGCAAAGAACAATGCAAGTGCAAGCTGTAAAACTGCACCGCCCATATAATAAACACTTACAAACAGTGAACCAAATATATCTGAACGTTTAAATACATCAATATAATTCTTTAAACCGACATAAGTCTTTGCCCCGATGTATTTCATATCATAAAAACTAAACTGCACCATTTTAGCAAATGGTATATATGTAAATACAAGTAACAAAAGCAGTGGTACAAACATAAATGTAACTATAACAAGATACCTTTGTACTTTCCTGCTCCTGAACTTTTCAGCAAAAGTCATTTGTCCGGCATTAGTCCTGGAACCGTCCATAGCCTCCTCCTTTCAAAATAAAACTCCCTGCGCTGTAACCTGTATTTTTATATCTTATATTACAGCACTGTCCACATAACTTTTAATTTTCCAGTGGCATTATATGCCACTGGAATAAATTTTTAACTGCTTTGTCAAGGACATTTCCCTGTATACTTATTCTGTAATCTCTACACTGTATGATTCCTGTGCACTTGTCCACTTCTTATTCCAATCATCCATAAGGTCTTCAAGGGATGAACTATTATAAAGTGCTGCTTCAAGAACCTGGCCTACTGGATAGTCACCACTAAGCACTTCTGCTGTGTTACGGATATCATCATATAAGCTTTCTTCACCTTCTAATGGTGCATTATCTGAAAGAAGTTCAACACCTTCAAATTCTGAAAGTGATTCAGGAAGGTCTTTTCCTTTAAGTGCTGGTATGCTTCCTTCATCATCATATATTGATGATTCTTCTATAAGCCATTTAATATATAACATAGATGCAATCTGGTTGTCTGCGCTTGTTTTATTATTTACTGCAAATGCATACTGTCCGCCTGCTGATGCTGCCCTCTTGTCTCCTACAGTAATAGGGAATGGCATATATCCAATATCATCTGGATTGTCACCAGCTTCTTTAAACTGGTTTACACACCATGAGCCAAGTACCATTGTTGCAATTTCACCATCATTAATCTTCTTCTTAGATGATTCCCAGTCACTTGATGCAGGGTCTTCTTCAACAAGTTTCTGTTTAACTGCCTCATATAATGTATAGAATACTGCATATGGGCCACTGTTCTCCTCATTCTTTGTAAATGGGTTCTTCTGGTGGAGAAGTTTATTATTTTTGTAATCAGGGTCTCCATTTGAAGCAATTCCTACATAATCATTCCATGCACCCATTGTCCAGCCTGCTGCAAAGTTTGTATAAAGAGGTATTGCATCTGTCTTTTCATCTATAAGCTGAAGGTCTTTAATAAACTCATCAGGTGTTGTTGGAAGTTCTGTAACACCAGCTTCCTTCCATATCTTCTTATTATAAGCAATACCACCTGCAGTACCACCATTTGGAATACCATAAACTTTGCCATCATAAGTTTTCTCAGTAACATAGTTATAAATATTATTTAATGTTGAATGGTCACCTAATGGAATAAAGTAATTGCTAAATTCACTTTTCTCAACAGTATCAGGTATAAAGCAGATATCCCCCCAGTCACCATTGGTAAGACGGAGTGTTACAGACTCAGCATAATCTGTTATGGCTTCATATGTAACCTTGATATCTGGATAAATCTTCATAAACTGTTCAGCATAACCTTTGTAAGTTGTGTCTACAATATCTGTCCTGTCTGTAAGGATAGTTATATCAGCTTTAATATCCTTATAGTCCTCCCCTACCTTAATCTGGTCAATTGAAGGTACTTCTGTGTTTTTGCTTGCACTTCCTGCATCCTTGTTATCATCAGAGCCACAGCCAGTCATAGTAAATACCATTGATGCTGCAAGTCCAAGACTAAGTAATTTTTTGTTTTTCATAACTTTGCCTCCTTTTTAATACTTTCTTAAATATTTTTTAATGCTTTTTTAAGCTAATTTAATTCTACAACATCAAGCTTAATTTTTCAATAATTATTTTTTCAATTACGCATTTTCGTATATTATTATTATATTTCTCTTGCTATTTTATGCACTTTTACCAAAACTTAAGTTCTGTTTTCTGTTATCATTTACTTTTCTTCCAATTATATTCAATTAAACTAAGTTTAACATCTATTTTATTTTAGCTAATTTTAATCAATTAATATTTATTTCATTAAGTAACTCCAGCCAGAAGTTAAAAAAGACAACGCATAAGCGCTGCCCTTTAGTCCTGTAATATTTTAATTAAAACAATAAGTGGCCAGCTTTAAAAGCCAGCCACCTGTTATACTAATGTTTTATATAAACTGTATCCCTTTTCCTTTCCTTTTTACACTTCCACGTTCTATAAGCCTTCCAGGAAGTACAAACATACCTGTTGTATAATTAGCATTATCCAGTTTATGTAGCATTATATGGATTGTCCTTTTAGCCATCTCCTTCATATTTATTTCATATGTAGTAAGACCTGCATCTTCCAATGTCTCCAATACATAGCTGTCTATTCTGTTTACATAATTATCAAACCCTGCCACTGATATATCTGATGGCACTTTATAACCCGCTTCACCAAGTTTACGCACAAGTAAATATGCTGAAATATCACAATTACAGAAAAATGCTGTCGGCATCTCTTCTGGCAATATAAATTTTTCCTTTATATCTACACGTCCATATTCACGGTCACGGTCATCAATAATCCAGTCTTCCCTTACTTTCATCCCATGTTCCATAAGGGAACGCACATATCCAAGAAAACGTTCATCAATACTTGTAGTTGCAAGCCTTGTACCTACAAACCCAATTTTGCTGTGTCCCATATCAAACAGGTAATTAGTCATACGGTATCCGCCCATCATATTATTGGATACAACAGAATCACATGAATCTGTAGTACCAGGTGTATCAAGATATAAGAACGGTATCTGTATATTTTCTGCAAGAAGCTTTGAATAAGCGGACTTAAAAGCACCTACAATTATTACACCGTCAACTTTCTTCTCTAAAAGAATTTTAGGAAATTCCCCACGTATCTCAGCATCATGGTTTACTACTTCAAGAATCATTAAACAGTCTCTTGCTATAGCACGCTGTGACAGTTCCTGGTAAAGTTTCCAGTAAAAACTCTCTCCTTCCTGTAAATACCTTTCTGCAACTACTACACCAATATTATAACTTCTCCTCCTGTCTTCCTCTTTTGCTTTCTTAAGATATCCAAGTTCGTCAGCAACCTGGATAATTTTCTGCCGCATCTCTTCACTAACGCCTTTTTGCCCTGAAAGCGCCTTGGAAACTGTTACCGCACTAACATCCAGGCGCTCCCCTATATCTGACAGCCTTACTGCTTTAGCCATTATTGCACCTCTTTTCTCATTCCAACCGCAGACTGCCACGGTAAAAGAATATATTCCATAAATTTATTTTATTTCCGGCATTAGTATTTGTCAAGTAACACTGGTTTTTATTGATATTATTATATTTATACAGAACCCAGTTTCCAATGTCCAGATAAATATTTGGAACTGCTATAGCCATATAATATGTACACTTTGGAATTTCAAGACACTCTTTAATGGAAAAATGCAATATTTTCATCCATCTGCAATGCAAGCTGCTGTAACTGTGATGCAAGCTGTGAAACTTTTGCAAATTCATCTGCAAGCTGTGAAGCCATAGCAGAAGTCTCCTCTATTGCTGATGCATTATTTTCTGCCTGTTCTGAAAACTCTTCTATTGTATTTGTCATATCCTGTTTTACATTGTCTATCTTAGCAGTCATTTCAGATATAGAATTAATCTTCTCTGTAGAAGCAAGTATATTTTCCTCAAGTTCCCCAAAAATCCCCTGTGTATCTGATACATCACTGCTCTGTTCTTCCATATTCTTTTTAACCTGCTCCATTACTGATACCGAATACTCTGTATTAGAAACAAGCATAAGTACAATTTCTTCAATTTTCTTTGCACTATTATTTGTCTGTTCAGCAAGTTTCTGTATCTCCAGTGCAACAACTGAAAAACCTTTTCCTGCTTCACCTGCCCTTGCTGCCTCTATACTTGCATTAAGTGCAAGCAGGCTTGTCTGTTCAGCTATTGATGTAATAAAACTGGCAACTGATTTAATATTCTGGGCAGAAGAGTTTGTAATATCTGTCTGTTTATAAATTAAATCCATTGTTTCTTTTGATTTCTGGTTGCTTTCATCAAGATTTTTTAATATATCTGCTGTTTTATTTCCTAACATATGCATTTCTGTGGACAATGCCTGTATTTCTTTTATTTCCTTTATGGAATTATTAAGTATTTCACCCATATAACCCATATTCTTGGAAACTTCCTGTGATTCCTCTGCCTGTTTTATTGTTGAGTCACTGGCTGTTTCTACAGATATGCTTATATCCTGTGCTGCTTTCAAAGTATTGTCAGCCGAAGCATCCAGCTGTTTTGCTGCATCTGTAAGAACCCGGCTTCCATCTTTAATTACAGATGAGATTTCTTTTAATTTAGACTGGAGTGTATCTATATCCCTTCCCAGTATGCCCAGTTCATCTTTTCTGTTCTTTTTAGCTGCACTCCCGCTTCCCAGTTCACCTTCTGAAACCTTTTTAACAATATTGCCCGCACTGCGTATTTCCTGTATAACAGTATTTACAAAAAACAAGGCACATACAATAAAGAACAATATTATAACTAACATTACTGTTATAAGCACACCAGCATTTTTAACAAGCATATTGTCAAGCCGGTCTACAGAACGTGTTGCCATAAGTGCACCTGTCACCTCACCAGAATCAGGCTGTAAGACTGGTATTATATATGCATGGTACAGATTCCCACCTATATCTATACTTTTATAATACATCTGTGCACCTTTTACCAGTGTATAATCTGTAATCCTGTTGCCTGTACGCATACCTATGTACCTGCCGCTGTCATCATCTGCCATTGATGTCATTGCAGCAGTTTCTTCAAAGAAAAAGGTAATATCCACACCCGTTTCTTCCTTAATACTGTCAACTATCCCGCTTTCTTCTGATACATTAAAGTTCATGCCACGCCACACACTTCCATCCTCTTTTATAGAATAATTGCCATATCCTTGTGAATTATATACATTAAGTGCAGCTATTGCTGATGCTTTCAGGCTTTCCCTGATTTCTGAATACATACCTGATGAATACTGGAATATACCTATTATTACAGACAGCAGCCCCGTTAGTACAACAGGTATTACACACAAACTTAAAATTTTTCCCTTCATTTTCAAGACCAATACCTCCCTCTTATATTACTTTATGCTAATCCCTGCATAACACTATTAACAGTACAAAAATACTTTTTCCTTTTTGCAATGCAAAATCCATCCCTCTTATATATCTTCTTTTGTTATAACAGAAACACCTGTATCTACACTTTTTTCCCCTGTATCTTCACCTTGTAATGCCTTTACTGCTGTCTTTAAACCTTCATATCCCATAACATCAGGATTTTGTGCCATTGTTGCTGATATAATGCCTTCGCTTATATATCCCAGCACTGTATCCGATGTATCAAATCCAACTACTTCAATATTATTTCCTTTTTCTTTAATTCTGCTGCCAATAGCCGATGTTGTGCCTTCATTTGCACCAAATATGCCTACACATTTTTTACTGGCAAATGTATCAACAGCCTTCTTTGCCGCCTGTATATCTGTGCCCATATAAAATGTATCAAGAAGCTTAAAACCTGTACCTTTAAATGCAGAACGGAATCCTTTTTCCCTTGCAATACATGACGCTGTATCCTTTGTCACTCCTAAAATACCTATATTCCCTTTTGTAATATTTGCTGCTTTAAGGTCTTCAATCATCTTCTCTCCTGCTGTCTTTCCAGCTGCCTCATTGTCTGTTGCCAGCTTCTGCACGCAATTAAAATCCGCTGCTGAATCTACAAAGACAATCTTAATACCTGCATCTTCTGCATTTTGCAAAGCATCATTTACATTAGTTGGACCATTTGCTGCTACAATAATTGCAGAAACTCCTGCTTCCACTGCATCATTAATACACTGTTTCTGCTTTTCATCATCATTGACATCTGGAGAATTCCATGTATATTCTATATTTCCAAGTTCATCTGCTGCTTTGCTGCATCCATTGTTAATATCCAGCCAGTACTGGTCCTGCTGGTCCATTGTTATAAGCCAGATTTTATATGTATCTGTACTTTGGCTGTTTTGGACACTTGCGTCCTCTTTTCCGCCAGAAGCGCCACCTGTACCAGAAACCGCTGTTTTAACCGTTTTGTCTGGCATAATAATTTCAGGTTCAGACGAAGCGCCGCATCCTGTGAAAATTAATGATAATGATAATAACCCTGTAAAAAACTTTTTAACTGACATAATTAACCTCCCCTTTTTAATACATTTTAGTATATTTTATTAGACACAATATGTATTTTACTCTTTTTTAGGTAAAAATTCAACTAATTTATTTTAAATTTTAGGTAATTTTATTTATTATACACAAAAACTAATGTCAATTTAATATACTATAGCGTATTTGAAAATTAAATACTTTACAAATTGCCATAATAATATAGTTTTTATATAATTCAAAAAATAAAGAAACTCAAAAATGTTATTACTTGATAACCATCTGCCAGTATGGTATATTGTAACTAAAAATATTGTATTACAATAAATACTTATTCCTGTTGTACAGAAAGGTGTTGTTTAATATGAAAAAGAAGTTCAATGTTACAGGATTATGTGTACCAGAAAAACATTATATGGTAATACTTGATAAATGCCTTGATGAAATACACCGGCTTATAGATGATGGTGCTTATTTTACAATAAACAGGGCACGTCAATATGGCAAAACTACCACTTTAAATATGCTGTCTAAGATGTTATCAAAAGATTATCTTATTATAAACCTTGATTTTCAGGCACTTGATACAGCCAAATCCGCTGACAGCAATACTTTTTCCCTGGCATTTGCAGAATATTTTTTAAATGAAATGTATTCTTTAGGACAACAGTATACAGGCAAACTTAATGAATTACAGATGGCTCTTGAAACAATAATTAAAGAACGGGACAAGTCATTTACTTTATATGAATTATTTAAATATTTGTCAGCAATTTGCGAAAACGCCCCAATGCCAGTGGTTCTTATAATTGATGAAACCGACAGTGCTGAATATATTTACACCTTGGTATCCCTGTATCTATAGAAATTTGTACAGCGCAAGATTCCTTGGATTTTAAGCATCTTAATAATAGTTTTTTAAAAATGACTATTTGAATAGTAAAAAATTATTGACTATATATGACTATTGTGATAGTATAAAGATGTAACCACTATTGCAATAGTCATTTTGGAGGAAATTATGGAAATAAAACTCTTTGATTCAGAACTGAAGGTTATGGAAATATTGTGGAGAGAGGGTGATTTAACTGCTGGACAGATTGCCAGTATACTAAAAGAAGAAACTGGCTGGAACAGGAACACTACATATACAGTTATTAAAAAGTGTATAGATAAAGGTGCAATAGAACGTATTGAACCAAAGTTTATCTGTAAAGCACTTATTTCTAAAGAAGATGTCCAGGCATATGAAACAGAGGAACTTGTTGAAAGGATGTTTAATGGTTCTAAGAAACAGTTTTTTGCTGCTTTATTATCAGGGCAGACTTTAACCCCTGATGAAATCCAGGAACTAAAAGATATGGCAAACCAGATAAAGTGAGGTAAAAATTATGCTGTTAAAAACCAGCTTGTCTGGCGGAATTCTTATATTACTGGTAATAATACTGCGGTTTCTTTTAAATGGAAAACTTCCTAAAAGAACTTTTTCACTATTATGGGATATTGTACTTTTAAGGCTGCTTATCCCATTTGACCTGCCTTTTAAATACGGTATAGCTGTGCCTGTAATAAATACTACAAGTTCCGCCAGCAATATCCATAAGGGTATTATTAAATTACCAGCTGGAACAGAAAACCCTTTTCCTTCCCAGGCAGTTAATAATACAAATAACATTAACATACCAGTGCTTATCTGGATAACAGTTATGATAATATTACTTATCATTTTTACATTCTTGTATTTAAAAGAATACAGGAAAATACAAGAAGCCCTGCCTTTATCTTTAACCCAGGCAAATTATTTAAGACAACTTGCAGATATCCCATTAAAAACTGGCCTGTTAGTTTCAGACAGGATTGCTACACCTTTAACTTTTGGGATATTACATCCTAAAATTGTTTTTCCAAAATTGTTTAAAACAGAAAAAAGCATTTATCTAAAATACATTATTATACATGAACTTATCCATATCAAAAGAGCTGATAACCTGCGTAAAATTATACTATTATCTGCTGTATGTATACACTGGTTTAACCCATTAGTATGGATAATGTATATTTTATTTAACCATGACCTGGAGTTATCATGTGATGAAAAAGTGCTTTCTGTCTTTGGAAGCAATGCAAAAAAAGATTATGCACTGGCACTTATAAACTTTGCAGAAAACCAATATAAATTAAGTTTCTTTTCTAACGGATTTGGAAAGAAACCTGTACAAGAAAGGATTGAGGCAATTATGAAGTATAAAAAAGCAACTATCTCCAGCGCAGTATGTGCTGCAATTATATTAGGCACCGCTGTAACAGTATTTGCAAAAGGGGACTCTGGAAATAACAACAATGTTACTATACAAAAAAGTACTAATGCTGCCAGCTATGAAAATACAGAAGAACCAGATAACCTCTATGGTTTTGTTGGTAAAGAAGATTTCAAAGAATATGAAAAATATGGTCTGTCATATGATGAAAGCTCTGGCCACATTATGTATAATGGTAAAGTAGTTGGATATTTCCATGACCAGAAAGATAAAAATGGCACTACACATATTACTGATGAAACTGGTGAAACAGGAATCAGGGTAATAAGAAATTCTGATAATGAAATTACTGGCCTTAAAGAAGTTGAAATTCCAGAAAATACACCTGTTACAGAAATTAATATTGACAGCACGTCAGATAATATGGAGGAAAATGGTCAAAGCAGCTCATCATATTCTTTTACAATAACAGATGGCATAGAAAATTCTGGAAATAATACAGATGTAGATTATGCAAGCTCTGAAAATAATGAAGATGACAGCCAGACATTAGAAAAATTTAAAAAATATGGAATAACTTATAACAAATCTTTAAACATATGGCAGTATAAAGGAAAAAATATTGCAGGGTTTATAGCTTATACACTTGATAACTTCCATCTTGACAGTAAATCTGGCACATATATTGGTACTACTGGTGCTGATATATATTTAAATGAATCAATTACTAAAGATGGAATATATCTTGTTATTGATAAAGATTCTTTAAAAGAAATTACAGAAAAAGAATTTAATAAAATAATTGAAGAATAAAATATTTTAAACTTATATCAGGCTTTCCAGAATATTTAATAAAAAAACCTAATTGCTTTTATAAACATGATATAATAATATATACTGACAGAAGGGAAACACTCCATAAGAAAGTTGTTTCCCTTCTGCGTTGTAACCATTTAAATGGTATTCCCAGTACATATTGCCTGCCGGCAGGCATTGGCAGCTTGCCCGCTTGTAATAAACTATATTATTCCAACAAGTGTTTTACAAATCATTACAAGGTCATAACGGATTCCTTCACGGCTCCGCCAGCTTCTATTGCTCCATTCATCCTTGGAAACATCATCACCACCATATATTAATGCACCATATTTAAATTTACACAGAGATTATATTGCGCTGGCAATTTCCAAATGTTTTACCATAAAGCAGCTGTTTGGAGACGCTGGTGCTTAAGTCCTGTATTTTAGGACTTTATGCACCACTGCGTATCCATCCAAGCGCAATGCAGGCAAAGCCATGTTGCAAACATGGCTTTTTGTTGGTAAAATTTTGGAATTGCCAGCGCCACATAACTTGTAACTTTAAAATTTGTGCCCCTGTTTACCCAGCACAGTTTATCTCTACCACCACAGACTGGAAATCCCCTCTTAATGGTTTCATTATATATCCCACATTCATAAGGGTACTTCCAAGATATTCCATATCATCCACAATATACTTTTTATCTGAAGCCAGCCCGCATAACTTAATCTTTTTATTTAACACATTAGAATCTGTCACTACCTGCACATACACAAGGACGGCTTTGTTTTTATCTTTTGATACAACCATATAACTATCATACCTGCCATTCTCCCTGAATGATGCAATCCTGTAATAATCACCCGTCTGTATAAGGTTTCTATACTTCTTATACTTTTCAATTTGTGCTGGTATAAGGTTACGTTCTTCCTCTGCAATACGTGTTACATCCAGCTCATATCCAAATGTACCAGTAAGCGCAACATCTGCACGTGTATCAAAAGGAGTTATCCTTCCATTAACATGGTTAGGGCTGTCTGCCACATGTGTGCCTGTTGTTGAAAGCGGATAAATAAGGTGTGTACCCTCTTGTATCATAAGCCTTTCAACTGGGTCTGCATTATCAGAACACCATATCTGGGGACTGTAATAAAGCATACCTGCATCAAACCTTGCACCACCACCTGAGCAGTTTTCAAGTAAAAGGTCTGGAAAATCATTAACAAGCCTTTCCTGGAGCTCATAGAGAGCAAGTACATGCCTGTGCATTACTTCCCCCTGCCTGTCTGCTGGAAGTGACAAGCTTGCTGCCTCTGCTATTGGTCTGTTCATATCCCATTTTACATATTCAATATTAGCTGATTCAAGTATATCATGCAGCCTTCCATATATATAATCAACAACCTCATGCCTGCTGAAATCAAGTACATACTGTGTCCTGCAAAGACCTGGCTCCCTTCCATCCAGTGCAAGTGCCCATTCAGGATGGCTTCTGTATAAATCAGAATCTGGGGAAATCATTTCTGGCTCAAACCAGATTCCAAACTTCATTCCAAGTGCATTTACCCTGTCCACCAGCTTCTTAAGCCCGCCTTTAAGCTTCTCTTCATTGACATACCAGTCCCCAAGGCTGCTGTTATCAGCATTTCTATGCCCGAACCAGCCATCATCCATAACAAGCATGTCTATTCCAAGCTTTGAAGCTTCTTCTGCAATCTGGACCAGCTTATCATCATTAAAATCAAAGTAAGTTGCTTCCCAGTTATTAATAAGGACTGGGCGTTCTGCTTCCACCCATTTTGAAGGCAGTATATATTTACGGAAAAAGTCATGGAAATTATTTGTCATTCCATTAGTACCTTTACATGAATACTGCATAATAACCTCTGGCATTTCAAAGCACTGTCCACTCTCCAGCTTCCATGTAAAATGTTCAGGATGTATTCCTATACTCATCCTTACTTTATCAAACTGGTCTTTTTGTACCCTTGCAATAAAATTTCCAGAATATATAAGATTCATTGCATATACATCACCACAGTTTTCACTGCAGTTTCCTGAAAGCACTGCAATAAAAGGATGGTCCTGGTGTCCTGGCTCGCCACGGAGTGACTCTGTAACATAACTGCCATACTCTATTTTACTTCTCTGTATATGGCGTTCTCTTGCCCATGAACCATGAAGTGATAATATATCACTAACACCTGTTTCAAGGTTTAGACATGCGGACAATGCTTTTGTTATATAAAACTCTTTTCCGGATATATTTTTAACATTTACACTGCGTGTAATTATGTCACATTCCTCATAAACAGTATATACAAGGGTAACTTCTGCCCCAAGTGCTTCATCTGACAGTACAATATCAAGTGACATACTGCCATCACCCCTTGCAGAAGGCATGCCATCAATTTTCCTCTTCTCTGCATAAATATTATGTGATTTATATTTAAGTTCAAGACCCTCCTGTCCTGCATTATCCCTTATATTTATGCAGCTGCTGCGGAAATCCCCTGTCCCTGCAAATGGATATTCCATAGGGAACTTGTCCATAAAGCTTATCTTCTCACCAGGAACCTTTGAAGGGGTAAAAGGATGTTCACCTGTACGCATTGCATACACAAGGTCTGTTGAATCCACCTTCTTGCCATAATATATATTGCCAAGATACCCCTCTTCTGTAATCCCCATCACATAACTCGTATTATCTGTATCAAGCTTAAAAACTTTTCTGTCACCATCAAAAATAACCATTTTTCCCTCCATATGCAAATATTATTATTGTTCCATAAGGGCCTTTTTAAGTTCTTCAAGCCTGATGTCCGCATCTTCACCTGAATTTCCTTTTACACCACAATAATACTTAATCTTTGGCTCAGTGCCTGATGGACGTACACAGCACCATGCATTATCAGAAAGCTCAAAATATATTACATTTGATTCTGGAAGCGTAAGACGGCTCTCTTCTCCATCTGGTGTCTTCCTTATTCCTTTCAAATAATCACGCATTGCAAGAACTTTGTATTCTCCTATTGCCTGAGGTATCTCACTGCGCATTTTCTCCATCATATTCTTTATCTCTTCTGCACCTTTTTCACCTTTAAGTGTCAGTGTTGCCAGCCCTTCTTTATAATAACCATATTTTGCATATATTTCAAGCATTGCATCCCATAAAGTCTTATTTTGTGCTTTATAAAATGCTGCTACTTCACATAAAAGCATAACTGCTACACATGCATCCTTATCCCTTGCATAAGTACCTGCAAGACATCCATAACTTTCTTCAAGCCCAAATACATAATTATATGAATTATTTTCTTCAAAAAGCTTTATCTGCTCACCAATATATTTAAACCCTGTAAGAACTTCAACCAGTTTCACACCATATGACGCAGCAACAGCCTTTGCCATATCAGTAGTAACAATAGTTTCTACAAGTGCTGGGTTTTCTGGAAGAGTACCTGCTGCTGTGCGTTCCCTTAAAATATATTCTGCAATTAACATGCCAGACATATTTCCTGTAAAGCTTACATATTCACCTGTACTGGTATCTTTTGCATATACACCAAGCCTGTCTGCATCCGGGTCAGTTGCAAGTATAATATCTGCATCCACTTTTTTTGCAAGTTCCAGTGCAAGCTCCCATGCCTTACTATCCTCTGGATTAGGATAAGCAACCGTAGGAAATGTCCCATCTGGCGCTTCCTGCTCTGCTACAATATGCACATTGCTGAAACCAAGTTCTTTAAGTACCCTTCTTACAGGAATATTTCCTGTACCATGCAGAGGTGTGTATACAATCTTTATACTGTCTGCCACCTGGCTGATTATTTCAGGATGTATACTCTGCTTTTTAAGCTCTGCCATATATGCATTATCAACTTCTGCACCTATAATATGGTATAAGCCTTTGTTAACAGCTTCCTCTTCTGGCATAGTCTTTACTTCTTCCCATGAATTCACTTCTGATATACATTTCATAATATTTTTATCATGTGGAGGTGTAATCTGTGCACCATCTTCCCAGTACACTTTATATCCATTATATTCCCTTGGGTTATGGCTTGCAGTAACAACAATGCCTGCAATGCATCCAAGTTTCCTTACTGCAAATGAAAGCTCTGGTGTAGGCCTGAGTGACTCAAAACGGTATGTTTTAATACCATTGGCATTAAGACATAGTGCTGCTTCTTTAGAAAATTCAGGTGACATAATACGTGAATCATATGCGATTGCAACACCTTTATCTTCCCCATGCTGTGAAATAATATAATCTGCAAGACCCTGTGTAGCCTGGCGTACTGTATATATATTCATACGGTTAGTACCAGCTCCAATAACCCCTCTTAAACCACCAGTACCAAATTCCAGTTTTTTATAAAACCTGTCCCTTATTTCGTCATTATTGCCAGCAAGCCCTTTAAGCTCATTACGTGTAGCTTCATCAAAATAAACATTATTGCACCACTCATTGTAAACCTCATTATACATCATTATAAACCTCCTTAAATTATAAATAAATTTTTATTATAAAATTCTATTACCTGTAATGGAACTTATCAAGTACAGGTGAAACTACTATACAGTTAATATATGCCACCAATGCCTTGCCTATAAAAAGCCATATCCAGAATACTTTTCCAAATATCCCTGGAAAAGCAAAATACAATATAAATGGCACTGCATTGGCCAATAACATAAATACAGTCTGTGGAAAATGTGATACTGTAATTTTTATTATATTGGAAAATGTATTATCCAAAGTATTTTTATACTTTGCTATAAGCGGGAAAATATATGTAACTATAATACCCCATATAATAAAAAAAACAACACATCCCGTATACAATATACTCCTGGTCCTGCTGCCAGCCATGCCTATTATATGTAAAGCAGGCACAATCCAGACACCTGTAACAGCTAGAAGCACTGTAATCTTTGCCGCCTGGACAAAGTTAGCTTTAAATGCTTCAAAAAAACGTCTGGTTATATTGGCTTTTTTTCCTCCAGCCATTTCAAAAGCCACTGTATACAAAGCTACTGATGATGCACCAGCTGTAACCAGCGGGACACTGCATGCTATCCACAGGATATTAAGCAGTACCAGGCACGCCAGCTTTTCTGCAAATTTTCTAAATAAACTGCTATATGCAAAAATATTCCTCATAAGATTATAATTCTCCTTTTGTACAGTCAAGCGGATATCCCAAACCAACCGATTAAGAAGCAAGTATTTAAAGGGCTTACTTAATGATGTTAAATAATTAGAATAAATTTACATATAACATATAGCTAAATAAATCTACTAAATATTGTTAATAATCTTAAGTTTATTTTAACTTAATTTATTCTGATTGTCAACTTTTTTAACTTAATTTTTATCTAATGACACTTTAACCTCATTAGGTAAGCCCGCCGCTTCTTAAGTGGTTGTTTTGGACTTACCAAGATAAAAAGACAGTGCGCTGGCACTGCCTTTTCAATAATAAGTATTAATATCCTACTTTCTTGCCATCCTTTGTCATATACCCGCTTATATGCCCTGCACTGTAATCTGCCTTTTTTCTTGAAGTTGGTACTTCTGGGTCTGTAGGGTCATAATTTATTGTATAATCAACCCTTATAATTGGATTTTTGCCTAATGGACCAGGTTTTGCAGAATTACCTTTTACAATATTTACTTCAGAACCAGCTGAAGCATAATCATATATCCACTTTGCATCCGCAACAGTCATACGGATACACCCTGCAGACGCAGGCGAACCAAGCCTGTTGTAAGTTGACGGGCTAAGCGCATAATGTGACTGGCTTCCTACTGCTATTGCATGGAAATAAACATTTCCTACAATATGTGTAGCCCACCTTGCATAAACTACGCTTCCGTCAGGCTCATTCATAGTTTTTAAAGTATACTTTGTTGCTATGCCATTGCTTGATACCGAATATGAACCCAGAGGTGTATATGAAGTATCTTTATTAAGCGATGCCGCTGTACCTGTGCTGGTTACATCACGTCCTACAGAAACAGTAAATGACTTTACAGGTATTATATAAGCACTTCTCTCACGGTCATATGCATATGCTGTTACACATCCTGCTGCCCTGTTTATCTCAAGATAAAGTTTATTTCCTGTTTTTTTTAAACCAAGTATTTCTGTAAGGTCTGTGACAAGTTTATTATTTTTATAATAAAACTTGTACTCCCTGCCAGCATAAGTTTCATATATCCATCCATTTTTTCCTAATTCAGATTTCTTTATTTTAAATGACTTCTGGCTTAATAAAATACTTTTGCCCCACTGCGTAGTGCCATAAGCATATACAATATAGTTCCCTTTTTCAGAATATGCCATATCTGCTATATAGACATCTTCATCTTTTGTATATACACCAAAGTATTTTTTAAAAAATGTCTTTTTTCCATTTTTTACTGAATACACATTAAACTTAACATTCTTAATATTACCTGGTATATATGCACCTGACAACTTGAACTTACATGTAGAATTTGTCTTTTTCTGTATATCTATCCTGCCCTTTTTTACTTTCAAATCAACTTTGCCTGCTTTTGACAGAACCCTTTTATTGCCAGCATTGTCAGTTACTGTTGCCTTAACAGTATATGCTTCAAGATTATAACCAACCGATTTCAATGTTATGTCTGCATAATAATATGCTGTCCCAGACTTTCTTGAAGCTGTCTTTTCACATACCAGTTTATTATCCTTATTAAAAATACTAAACTTTACTTTACCAATACCAAGTGCACTGTTAAGTGAACCTACAAACACCCTGAATGATTTTTTCTTTTCAAGTGATGCAGATTTCTTGCTTCCTACATTTGAATAAACAAGAGCCACCTGGAATTCTTCTGATGCAAGTATAACACTGTTTCTCTCTATATATTTATTTTCAAGTACCACTGCCGCATAGTATTTGCCATATGAACTGCATATTGTTGATAAATCAGTTTCCCATGTCTTTGATGTATTGGCAAGTTCCCTTTCAACACCACACATAACTGCTTTAGAAATATCTGTCTTATCTTTACCAATAACAAGCCTTACCTTATTACCTGTTCCAGGTACAGCAGAAGCATCTTCTGTCTGCGGCATGAAATCAAATGTCCTGTTAATATCATACCTGTTACCAGTAACTTTAATTTTATAAGCATCATTATGTATAGAAAAATCACATACACCTGCATCCACAACTATATTTTGTGTGCTTTCTGCTACAGCACCCATTATAAATGAAACATTATACTCTTTAAATAGATATTTTTCCAGGTCTTCCATAGAAAAAGAACCTGTATAAGTACCATTAATACAATTTGAAGCATCAAGTACAATTTTCTGTTCAAGTGCTGTCACTTTATTGTCTGTACCAGCTGGAGTACTTGTACTAGCTGGAGTATTTGTGCTGGCTGGTGTATCTGTACCAGCTGGAGTATTTGTGCTGGCTGGTGCATCTGTACCAGCTGGAGTATTTGTACTAACTGGAGCATTTGTACTAGCTGGTATGTTTGTATTAGCTGGAGCATTTGTACTAGCTGCTTTTCTTATTCCAACAGCACCGCCTGCTCCTGCATTATCTGTTGTACCATCTGTACTGCTATTTCCACCATTATCTTGTTCTGTTACATTATTATCATTATAAGTAACTTTCAGAGTCATCTCTTGTATAACATTAATATCAATACCTGTTACAGTATATGTACATACACCACTTGCACGGTCTGTACTAAGCGATGCACTGTACTCTGCTGCCTGTATCCTTATATTGCTACTAAACACAGCTAGTACCAGTGCAATGCATACTACCATAAAGAATTTATCCAATGGTCTTTTCTTTTCAACAAATCTAAACATCCTGCCACCTACTCTGCCTTTCCTTGTTTTGCAAACTTGTCCCATAAGAAGAACAACACTAAAACAAATATTAACATCTTTATACATGGTATTGCAACCCATAAAATATTACAAAAAAACACATGTTTTGCAGCTATTTTTTTACTGTCCCTGTAAAGACATACTTAAATACATTAACCGATTCTAAAGGATTGCCTTTAAAATCAAATAATGCCTGGTTATCCCATGATGAACCGCCATACCATCTTCCTGCATCTCCAGGGTCATATGAACCTGCTGATGATGTTGCCCATCCTGAACCTTTTTCCTCCCATATTTTTTTATTCTGCCTTAATACACGCTTAGAACTCTTTTCATTTTTATTGTATACCTGTACTGGTATCCATGCAGGTTCCCAATAAAATACACCAAGCCCTGTTTCACCAATACTGGCAACTGCCTGTATCACATCTGCAACAGCATCTGCCTGCCCCTGTACAGATACATCATAATCCAGTGGAAGGCGGCTGTCCCTGCCAACACTCTGCTTATGCCCGTCCCCGTCTTTCAAAGTATAAACATATGAAGTTTCTGCTACCATAACTTTCTTGCCATATTCTTCTGATATATTCTTCATAACATCAGTCAGGTTTTGCGTTGTACCATGCCAGAATGGATAATATGAAGTAGCAAAAACATCATAATTTACCTGGTTATCTTCCAATATACCTGCAATAGCACCATATCTTGTTTCTGAAATATCTGTAAAATGAAGTGCCACAAGCATTTCTTTCTCCATAGTATCTGCAACATAGTACACTGCTTTGCTGCCTTCATTCATAAGCCTGCATATATTCTTCCAGTCTGTTTCACCAGCAAGCCCGTTTACAGTTTCATTCCCAATCTGCACCATTCCAACATCCACCCCGCCGTCAACCAGGCTTGTAAGGCTCCGCACAGTATATACTTCAAGTGCTTCTGCCTTTTTATCTATATCCATGTCTTTCCATGCCTTTGGTGCCTGGTATTTACCAGGGTCTGCCCAGAAATCTGAATAGTGGAAGTCTATAAGTACCCTTATGCCTGCATCTGTTGCAAGTTTACCTATTTCTATTGCTGTGTCCAAATCGTTATTGCCTCCGCCATAACAATTTCCTTCTTCATCATATGGGTTATTCCATATACGTATACGCACCCAGTTTATACCACACTCTTTAAGGAAACTAAAAAAACCTTTTTCTCCTTCTAATGGAGCATACTTAAGTTCATTACCTTCAAAGTCATAATATTTTACACCACTTTCATACTCAGATTTAATACTTGAGATATCTGCACCACATATAAAATCTTCTTTAATGCCTTCAATACGTGAAACATTTATACCTGCTTCCACAGGTTCTGTCCCCCACATACTATTAGTAACATTATCCTCTGGCTCATCTTCTACAGGAGCAGCAGATACCACAGGAACAGGCGTGGCAGTGTTCTTATCTTTAATATTATCTTCCATATTCTTTGCACATCCTGCCTGGACAACCATCAGTGCTGCACATAATAATACAACAGTTATATTTTTGCTTAATTTCTTCATACAATCCTCCTGATATGCCCTCCATAGCACATAATAGCAGCAAAACAACTCCTTTAATGCCTATACTCTATATTACAATAAATATTTAAAATATAAAAGAGGAATATCCAGAATATAAGATAATATTCAGAAATTCCTCTGTAAATTTATCCTGACATAGAAAAGCCCTGCTTTTTATTACCAGGCTTTTTGTTAGTCCCTGTCCCTTCTTCCAAAAATCAAAACAAGCCTTAAAAGCTGGAGAAGTATTGCAACCATTGAAGCTACATACGTCATTGCAGCGGCACCAAGGACTTTTCTTGCCCCGCTTAATTCATCTCCATGCAGTATATTCTGCTCTTTCAGTATTCTTAGTGCCCGTCCAGACGCATTAAATTCAACAGGAAGTGTTATAAGCTGGAAAACCACTGCAAAGCTGAAAAGTATAATGCCAACATTTACAAGAATACCATTATTTATAATAGCACCAAGCACAATAACAGGCCATGCAGCATTTGAACCAATATTTACTACTGGTACTATGGCATTACGTATTGTTATTGGCATATATCCTTTATTGTGCTGGATAGCATGGCCACATTCATGGGCAGCTACTCCAATGGCTGCAACAGAAGAAGAGCCATACACAGAATCTGACAGCCGCAGCACTTTCTCCCTTGGTGAATAGTGGTCTGTAAGGTTCCCAGCTATACGTTCAATCCTTACATCAAAAATACCTGCATTACTTAATATCATCTGTGCAACATCTTCTGCCCTTAGTCCTCTTGAATTATAAAGCCCCATATAACGTTTATAAGTACCATTTACATTGGCTGATGCAATCATACACAAAACTGCACCAATAATAATAAGAATATACGTACGGTCAAAATAATAAGGCATAAATTTTAACATCCCCTTTCTTTCTGGAGCACATTTAAAAATTAACACTCCCTAGGGCGTGTTTAAAAGCAATTTTCAAACATGCTCTAGCCATAATTTCCAGATACTCCCTTATATAACAGATTTTGTTAAAGATTATATCATATATAACCATATTCTTAAACAAATTACAAGCATAAAATTATTTTAACCATATTTTTCTATATAATTATTTTCTTCGGAATATTCGCATCCACAAACAGGACATATGACTTCCCAATCCTGTGTATAGAAACTTGTACCACAACAATTACAATAAAACTCTGTTACACTTGCTTCTATTTTTATTTGTTTATTTTCAACATTAACTACACTTAACTTTTTGTATGAAACTATCTGTTGTATCTGTATACCCAAAGCCATACATATTTTCTCTAATCTATTAATTGTAGGACTTGACTGGTCTCTTTCTAATTCACCATAATATTTTTCATTTATATCAGCTTTTTCTGCTAGCTGCATTTGTGTTAAACCACTAATCTTTCTATAATACCTTAATGCTATACCTATATTCATAATCTACCTTTCCAAAAACCGTATATATACGGTTTTTTATATCTGTTTATAAGTATACAATAAAATTATATAAAAGACAATATAAAAAAGAATAATACCAAAAAATCTTTTAATATATATAAAATATTCATATAACAAGTATTGTATCTGTGTAGACCCACGGGCTTGTTATACACAAAAGCTTCACAGAAATGAGGATTTTATGATTATTGATATACAAACAGAATTAAGGAATTTTACATATATTACTAATTTATACAAATGTATCGCAAATTATAATTTAATGGGACATCAAATTGGCCGGAAAATTGGTGATATGTTAGAAATATTAACAATGGGTGCTATATATAAAATACCAGACCTGAAAAACCATCTTGATACTGAAGGAAAATTAGAAGGTTATACATCTGCCAAACATAAAGTTGAATTTGGATTTTTTGAAAATATAGAAACAAAAGATAAGTTATTTGGAGCTATTGAATGTAAATGTGTTGGTGTTGAAGAAACAAAACTTGGAAAGAAAAATACTATAAAATTAAAAATTGATGAATCATTTAGTTTACCTCTCTGGGGCCAGTGGATGAATATGGTTATTTCCATAACTTGTACATTAAAATCTATTTCTGCTAATACAGCAAGTTTTGAAATTAAAAACACCTTTAATAACAATACACAATTACTTACACTTTCTTCTAATGATAATATTAAATTAATTGTGGATGAAGATGGTAACTTTTTAAACACGACACCACACGGGGACATGCTAACTGAAATACCAGGTATTATAAGGATATGCAAAACAATTAAAATACAAAAAATTGAATCCGGCAGTTGTACAGTTGCTTTATTTAATTGTCTTACTGGACCTCAAACAATTGAAAAAGCAAAACAAGCTTCACTTGTCGCAATGGATTTAAGAAAAAAAATTGATGGCCAATGGGGAAAAGAAGATATAGACAATGCAAACAAAAAAATGACTTTTATCCATATAATATGCGAATTTTCACATTGGGAAAACAAGTCAATAAATGTAATTAAAACATGTATAGACCATAATCTTATTGTTCCAGACCAAGTATTAATTGATGCTTTTAAAAAATTTGAAAATACATTTGGAACTGGAAACATGCTTAATTTTATTAGTAAAAAAATGTTTGAAAACAATTTACAAGTGCGTAATGCTATCTACACAATTCTAGATAAATATGAAAACCATATTTTTTATGATATTGAACAGAACTCTTATGTATCATTTATAAGTGATGGGCATATGCTTGGGATAAAACTAATTTAATTAGTATCCCCACCAATTTTATTTGATGGGGATACTTTACTTTTTGAAAAATAAAATTGCATCCTGTTTACTATTCTGGTCTTCAGAATAACTAGCCCTAAAATTATATGCATACTTTCCCATGCCATAATTAGTTGAACGGTAAGCAATCTTTATTAACTTAAATCCTGTTTCTTCCAACATTTTTATAAATGCCTTATGTACACTAAACAACTCTTTTTTTACTGTACAATCTCCAATAATAACACAACAAAAACCATCTTTACGTAAATTTTCATATGTATTTTTATATACCTTATAATTATGTTCAAAGTATCTGTCAATCTGGCAATCATTATTAACAGGATATGATTTTATTTCGGATGCCTTTATTTGCTCATATGACATTTTGCCAAATATTTCATTAAATCCTTCTGCCCACATAAATTTCAGTTTATAAACTGGTATATAATCAAAACAATTTAAATATGGTGGATGCGATATTATTGCACCCAGTTTCTTGCCAGTCCTTTTTTTCATATTACTAATAACTTGGTTAACACCATCAAAATCAACATTATTTACTAAATATGCATTAGAATAACAACCATTTCCAGTTGTTTTGTTCCATTCAGACATAGTATTAAGCATTTCATCTATTTTCTTTGTAAATGCTTCAATAGCACTCCGTTCCTTTTTTTTCTTATTAACATGAGGTCTGACTTCTGCATCATATGCATGGGAAACCCTTCTTATTACTGCAAAAAAACCAAGGTCAAAAAATTCTCTTTCCCTGTTATAATTATATTCCAACAACATTTTTTTAATAATTACCAGCTCACGGACTGCCCTGTCAGAAAACCATTTAGTAAAATCATCTAATGAAAGCAAATGTTTTATTTCCCTGTCTATTTCTTCTTTCTTTCCCTTATCATCTTGTGTTACAATTCTGCTAAGTAAATTATCCTCATATAAATACATATATTTATATATTTTTTCCCTTAAATCTCCCCATATAGAATGCAAGTTTTCTACATTATAATTATATGTTTTAACTCTGCATGCCAATACTGCAAATGGATTAATATCTATTCCAACAGAATCTATCCCAGCCAATTTAGCCTCAACTAATGATGTCCCTGAGCCTGCATAATTATCAACTAAAAAGTCTTCCGTTTTATCAATCCAATTATTTCTCAACAAATCTTCTATTATAAGCTTACCAACTTTAGAAGGAAACTTTCCATAATATCTGAAATAATCATGTGTCAGATACGATAGTTCCGCAATAGTTTCATCAACATTCCAAAATTCTTTACTACATTCCAGCCCTTTTATATCCAGTAAACTTTTTCTATAATAATTATTACTATGTAAATCAAATTCTTTTTTTAAAGCCATCTCCAAGCTCCTTGCCAAATACATTTTTTATACATTGTATATTTTACCACAAACATTATTTTATGTCATCTGGATAATATAAGCCTTACATATTCATATATACAAAAAATAAACTAACTGTATATTGCTATTTCACTATATAAACCATGCTTATATCTGTAATCCATAAAAATATATATGTATTTTATAGTTTTTTAAAGCAAAAACCAGACCCATATTCTTACAGGACTGGTTTTTTATCTGGTTTATACACAACATTTTAACTTTTAATTACTTTACTGTTGTCTTTATTCTTAATACAGTTGCAGAGTATTTTGGCACAGTATAATTAAACT
>ERZ778516.628-NODE-628-length-29210-cov-6.694255_pt1 | contig 29210 bp, 25 predicted proteins | sample MGYA00510342_ERZ778516 | MGnify/ENA primary metagenome ERZ778516 (study PRJEB29527, sample SAMN07138961) | mouse gut metagenome | material: feces | host: mouse | place: China:Nanjing | collected 2016-01-25 ... | reverse complement strand
AATATTTATTATTTTATTTAATCCTGCAGTATACATGTTCTCCAATTCTTTTGCTTGTCCTCCCAGTATTTGCTCAATAGGGTAATATTCATCATTCAAATTTGCTTTCAAGATTGCTATATCTTTATTTGGATGATTATAATATTCCAAAACTCTTAAGCCAAATTCTCTGCCTATTTCTTCACTGCTATCCTCCAGCAGATATATAAAATCCTTATCCCTGTCAGTAATAGCAGCATCCCCAAAATCAATTATACCAATCACTTTATTATTGTGGAGCATAATGTGGTTGCAACTTAAATCATTATGACAAATAGCTTTGACATATTTGGAAATCCGTTCATCATTAAGTATTCTTTTATACAAATCATCTATATACTTTTTTGAACTATCAGGTATTTTATCATAGATTATTTCCCTTAAAATCTTGTAATCACTTTTATAATCATTCATGACATTCAACTCTAACTCATCAATATCAGGTAAAGGCAGAGAATGCATTTCTCTTAAAAACAATGCAATATCCTGTACTAATTTATCTTTTTCATCATCACTCATATTTTTGTAAATAGTTGGAGTTAGTTTTTCACCTCTAATCTCTCTATAACCGCAAACACCATATTCTTCACTATAATATTCGATATCAGGTATCTGTAATGTAACTTTACCTTTTAGATAATTTAGAACTTGTATTTCTTTTTTTAAATTAAGTCTTGATTCATGATGTTTTGACTGTTTAAATATATATTCATGATTTACAAGATATGCAATACTATCAAGCCCCTGTCCTAAAACAAAAATATCATGAACCATCACACTAAATTCACTTTCAATGATTTCTTTCATATCCATAAATTATCTCCTTAGTCAATATTTGGGAGCGTTAAATTTCAATTTACATATATCTTTTTTAATATATGTCTGCTCTCCACAATGTATATTTGCTGTTTCATTTTCAGTGGAAACATAATTCCTGCTTTGACAAGCATTGAGATTAATTCCTGTTTTTTTCCTCCGTTTTTATTAACGCCGGGTCCTCTATTTTATTCAATCTGAACGCTTCTGCCCTGTCTCTGCAGGTGCCGCAGACACCACATGGCTTTTCTCCCCCCTCATAGCAGCTCCATGTATATTGATATGGCACTTTAAGCTCCAGTCCCTTTTTCACCACCCGTGCCTTTGTCCAGTTTACAAAAGGCGCTTCTATTGTCACCTGATTCCCGCTTCCTATGCGAACTGCATCCCGCATAGCCCTGTGAAATTCATCCGAACAGTCAGGATAAGCGTTTCCAGCGGCATCATCTGCATGTACTCCATAATAAATAACCTCACAATTTTTAGAAATCGCAATACTTGCCGCTGAGGCAAGAAACAGTCCGTTTCGAAACGGCACATAGGTAGACAGCGGCGCTCCCTGCGTTTTTTCTATCTGATTTTCATACGACTCATGAGGTATTTCCTTTTCAGAATGTGACAGAAGCGAACAATCGCTGTATTCAAATATTTTTGTCAAATCCAGAGAAATATGCTCTACCCCGTAATATTCTGTGATTTTCTGCGCCGCCTCTATCTCTTTTGTATGCTTCTGTCCATAATACATAGAGAGAGCCACTACATTTTCCTTGCCATATTTTTCTACTGCCATGCCAAGGCTGGTCGTACTATCTATTCCTCCGCTTACTAACACTAATGCTTTCATCATAACTTTTTTTGATATTTCCTTTCGATATTTCCTTTTTGTATTCTTTTTCTGTTTTCAGTTTCTGATTTTTATTTCTATTTACTGTTTTTTATTCGAAATTCTTAGTTTTCATTTCTATTTACTGTTTTCTATTTAAAATTCTCGGCTTTGATTTGTAGTTCTTACTGTTTATATTTATCCGCTTTTTCATTTCAGACGCATTTGAAGTCCTGTATCTGTCTTAAACCTTCCCCGCAGAGTAGTTGTATAAGTCTTCGCATTTGGCTTCTTTATCCCTCTTGCACTCATGCAGCTATGGTTTCCTTCTATTAATACCGCCACATCCGGCGAACCTGTCACCTCGGAAATAATATCCGCAATATCTGTTCCAATACGTTCCTGAAGCTGCAGCCGCTTTGATACCATATCTGCGATTCTTGCAATTTTGCTGAGTCCTATTACCTTCCCATTCGGCACATAGGCAACTGTCACTTTCATATCATACATCAGTGCAAGATGATGTTCGCAATAGCTGAAAATATCAATATCCCGCACAATTACAACATCCTGACTGCAATTTTCAAACTCAAGCTCCTCCTCAAAGGTTTTATTATACATCTGCGCAATTTCATGATTTGTATATCCGATTCCTTCAAAAACCTCCTCATACATTCTCGCAACTCTGTCAGGTGTCTCCTTCAGTCCTTCCCTGTCCGGATTTTCTCCCAATGCCTCAATCAATCCCCTGATATGCTTCTTTACTGCTTCTGTATCTATTGCCATATTATTTATTCTTCCTTTCTGCAAAACGATTCTCCTGCTTCTATATTTACAGGAAATTACTTTGCAACAGCCAGTCAACATTTTAGTTAATATTATAATTAACCAGCAGTTGATTATCTGTCTGAAATTTCCCATAATACTGTCTGTAAAACACTTCTATTTTATTAAACCTGTTTTATCAAACTCCACGCTTTTCCGGCTCCCAGATAAACTTATGCATCTGAAGCTGAAGATTTACCTGATTCATCTGATTTTCCAGCATAAATTCCACTATTTTTACAGGATTTATTCTTCCAAATACAGGGCTGAAATAAACACTGCATTTTTCAGTTAATCTATATTTTTCAATTACCTGTTTCGCCATCTCCAAATCGCTTTTTCCTCCCACTACAAACTTTACTGTATCCTTTTTTTTCAAATACAAAAAATTTTCCAGACACATAAAATTTGTCATCCCGCTTATCGGCAGTTTATAATCCATTGTAAATTCCGGAGGATTTTCTATTTTCTGATATTCTTTTATACAAACGCTTCCGTTTGTTTCTATTTCCACCCGAAGTTTTGTATCCTCGGATAATTTTTGAATCAATGCTCCTATTTCCGGCTGTAACAGCGGCTCTCCACCTGTAAGCGTAACATTTTTTATTTTCGTACTTTTAATATAAGTATAAATATCCTGCTCTGTCATTACTTCATAAGCTGCCTGTTCTTCATTTGCCCATTTTGTATCACAATATTCACAGTTTAAATTACATCCCTGAAATCTGATAAATACAGCAAGTTGTCCGGCGCACTTTCCTTCTCCGTTAATACTTGTAAACTTTTCTGCAACTTTGTATTCTATCCGGCTGCCTTTTTGCATATCATTACCTCTCTGTTACATTATTTTCTCTGTTTTCTTATACATTACTGCCTCTTTGTATATCATTTTAACTTCCATTATTTCCTTATATTCTGCTGCCTTTTTGAATGTCTTCTCTCCATGCTTTCTATTCCTCATAATAACCTGCGCTGTTTTTCGGCGTTTCATAAACTGTGGCACATTTTACATGATATCCATACAGCTTCATCTTGTCATAAAAATATTTGGAAAAATTCTCTGCCGTTGGTCTGAAATCAACCATAATCATTTTAAAATTTTCCTCTTTTAATGCTTCTATCGTTTTTTCCTTCAAAGAACCCTTTTCCACAATCAATGCGTGGTCAAGCTTCTCTGTTTCCTTTAACAAATCTGCTTTCAGTGTAGAAAAATCCACATACATTCCCCGAAGCTGCTGGTCTTTCGCAAGCTGTTCCGTCTTTACCTCTATAATTACCCGCCATCTGTGCCCATGGATATTCGCACACTTTCCCTCATAACCGGAAAGAAAATGGGCGGAATCAAAACTCTGCTCTGTTTTTAAAATATACATATCCCTTCTGCTACTCAAAATATGGACAAACCATATCCATATCGAGAAATCCTCCTGTAAAATAATATATACAGCCAGCAAACCTTATAACCAAAAAGCTGACTGAACTAACCTTCTAAATATATAACCGGTACCTGTTAGAAAACCGGTCAAAGGCCGATTATGTTAATTGCCCCAATAAAACCGGCGCAGTCTGCACCGCGCCGTTACAAATAAGTTTCCCTCTTGATAACAGTCCCGGTTTTGTTTAGAGACAGGAAGGTACTACTGAACTGTCTTATGTTTTAATTTATAAAATTACAAATTACCTTGAATAAATCTTTTCCTTTGCTTCCCGTCCTTCTCTTACCTTTTTAGAAAGACGTTTCTCCTCATTCTCATAGATAACCTCTATATCCATTTTGGAAAGAGACTGATTAAAGATATTAATCTGCGCAATCAAACCATGAAATGGTGATGTATAGACATCTCCGCCAACCAGTATACGGGTAATGCCGCTCAATATCGGAACATTTTCTATATATCCGGCAATCACATTATCTACATATAAAATTCCCACTCTTGTCTGCGCATTGTAGGTCGCCGCATAAAAATGCCACTCCTCATCAGGAAGTACCTCTGAACCTGTATCATGCCATATATCCACCTCTCTGTCAAGCTTAATACGAAAATCCGCCTTTAAATCGCCCGCATTCGGCATAATACTGTTAAATCCATTTTCAAATTCCATACAGACAACGCTTGACCACATACTTTCTTTATCTACCTTCGCCCAGCAGGTAATCGTATAGCTGCTGTTTGTAAAAGATTCCACCGGAAGACCAACCATATCGCTTAAAATACTTCCTCCTACACATTTCAGAGCCTTTGTATTATCAAACGGTCCCTCGGCAAACTGTGGATGATTTCCGATATAATAACCTGATAACTTTTTATCTACGTCATCAAAATTACCATCCAACGGGAAGCTGACAAGCTTTGCTTTAATCTTAATATGTTCATCAATATAAGTACAGAACTCATCCTCCGGCAGCGGCTTGGAATAATAATATCCCTGTATCATATCGCATCCGATTACTGTCAGAAAATTCGCCTGCTCGCTTGTCTCCACGCCCTCACATACCACGCGGATATTCAGCTTTGACGCCATTTCAATAATACTGGATATAATAATTTTCTGATTTACCGTAAGTTTATTTCCATATAAGAATATTTTATCTACCTTTAAAATATCGATTGGAATATTATTTAACAAATTAAGCGACGAATAACCAGAACCAAAATCATCCATCGAAATCCGTATTCCCATAGCCTGAAGCTGATGTACCAGCTTTAATGCCTTTTCCAGATTTTCAATATAAATACTCTCTGTCAGCTCAAATTCCACATATTTTGTCGGAATCTGATATTTTTCAAACAGATATTTAATATAAATAAACAGCTCGTCTTCTCTTAAATGCACACTGGATATATTCATGGAAATCGGTACAATCGGCTGACCATTATCCAGTCTCTCCTTAATTTTTCTGAATACGCTTTCATAGACAAAATAATCAATTTCAACAATCATTCCGTTTTCTTCAAATCCCGGAATAAACTCATCCGGATAAATAAATTTTCCATCTATCTTCTGCCATCTGACAAGTGCCTCAGCTCCTACGATTTTTCCTGTTCCACTCTCAATCTTTGGCTGATAATAAACCTTGATTTCTTTATTTTTAATCGCGTTTGGCAGTTCAGCATTGAGCTGCATCTGGCGCACCACAGCCTGCATCATCTCATCATTAAACAAAACTACGGTATTGCGCTCCTCCTTCTTTGCCTTTTTTCTTGCCATATTTGCATTCGAAACTGCAACCTCAATATCTATTTCCGGATTTTTTACAATAAACACTCCTGTACATGCACTGATATTATTATTTACAAAAGCCATTTGAAGCTCTCTGTTTATGGAATTATTTTTTCTCACTACCGCTCTGTATATCTCTTCATCTGAAAATCTGCCTGGAAATTCAGCAGCAAATACAATATTATCAGAATATACTCTCGCTGCACCTATCATTCCCTTTACATCTCTAACTGTTTTATTGCAGAAATTCTTCAAAAGTCTGTTGCCCACATCATAGCCGTAGGTTTCATTAATATATTTAAAATGCTTTAAATCACTGTAAATAATAACAACATAATTTCCCTTTCTCCAGCGGCTCATCGCCTTTTTCAGCTTATCGCAGAATACCTCGTATTTTAAAAGTCCTGTCAGTGCGTCGTGGTCATCTGACTGCTCCAGCTTCTGTGATGTATTTGTATAATCTCTTATATTCAACAGATAAAAGGAGATTGCTTTTGTAAATATCTTCAGCGTATTTAAATCACTTTCTGTAAAACGAACCTCCCTTGCAATGCAGATATAATCTATACATCCGATAATTTCTCCATTGTTAATAATAGGTATCTCACAAAAGGAACGAAATTCCAGATGACTGTTCTGCAGCTCTGAAATATCAAACGACTCTCCATCACTTTGATAATATAAATAGCAGCCGTCTTTAAAATGATTTAAAAATATCTCCCAGTCCTGTGGGCTGTACTGCCATTCTGAATCAAGACGGTTTGGTATTCTTTTATCTTTAATATATTCGTGCATATAGCGCAGGGTGCGCGGTTTCTGAATCAGACCGCGAACAGCAATCACATCCAAATCATAGTGCATACCCACCTTTTTCAGCAGAAGGTTAATAGTATTCTGTATATTGTTCGTATCGTCTGCCAAATGGAACGCAAGCTTAATCAGCTCATATCCAAAGCTGTCAAATTCCGGTAAACTGGCGCGTACTCTGTTTTCCTGCTCCTTTTGCAGATAGTATCCCTGCCAGAGCCTGTTATCGCTCATCTTTTCTCTGATATCTTCATTAAAAATCTGATAATTGTCTTTTCCTTGCTTCTTTACATAAATAAGCGCTTTATCCGCACATTCCAAAAGTTCATCTGCTGTATTTCCATGCTCAGGATAAAAAGAAATTCCTATACTCATGGATACAATATAATCCTGTTTTTCTCCCGTATACGCATCACGCATTTTTAAGCATAAAATCTCTGCCTTTCTCTTCACGTTCTCTATGCTTTCATAATCCTTCTGGCAGATAACGAATTTATCTATTCCCAGTCTTCCAGCTATATCCTCGTTTTTAAATGACTGAAGGATATGCTCTTCTGTTTCCTTGAGAATCTCATCTCCAAACAGTCTTCCCAGATTCTCGTCTACTACTTTAAAATTGTCAATATCCATAATATAAACAGCCATCGCAGCTCCCTCATGATTGTCTATATAATCCTGAAGCTCTCTGCTTATACTGTCAGCTTCTTTTTCATATGTATACTTATTCTCTGTATTCTGCATAAGTTCCTCCTTTATGCTGTTGAGAGTTTTTTCTGTTTATTTTTCTAAATGTTATTAGTATAACATAGAAATACAATATTTTCTATATATGAATGTGTTTTATTTACATAATAAAATCTTTGTGTCACTATAAATTTGTAAAAATTTTCTCTTCTCCTTGCTCATAAACAACTGCGTTCTTAAAGGCTGCATTATAACAAATATAAAGTAATTTTCTATAAAATAAAAAATCCCGCTAACATTGGGATTTTTCTGAAAAAATATAAAAGCGCGAGACGGGACTCGAACCCGCGGCCCCGACCTTGGCAAGGTCGTGCTCCACCAACTGAGCCACTCGCGCATAATATACCATAAGCACTTCTTTTTCTTATGGAAATGCCCAGTTCCGGAATCGAACCAGAGACACGAGGATTTTCAGTCCTCTGCTCTACCAACTGAGCTAACTGGGCTTGTCGGCGTTCACCGAAACACAAATGGTATTTTACCAGTAATTTGAAAATTTGTCAATATATTTTTTTCTTTTATTTTGATTTTTTATTTTGCCCTGCGCAATTTTCCTTTACATACAAACAGACTGCCAAAAATCTATCTGCCACTTCCATTCCCCGCCGCCTGTTTCATTCTCATTTTATTTTCATACATCTGTTTATCCGCACGCTGTCTGGTATCTTCGATATTTTTATCCTCGCTCTTTTCATATCTCGCATGTCCGCACGCCACATTAATATGCAAAATCTCATGCATCTGATTATACATCTCTATTTTCTCATTCAGTTTTTCATATGCATTCTCTACCTGAGAATCCTCTGCTTCCTTTGCAATAATACAAAACTCATCTCCTCCTATACGATAACAGGTTCCAAGAGACTCAAACGCCTCTTTGATACAATGAGCACTGCTTCTAATATATTCATCTCCATAATGATGTCCCAATGTATCATTACATTTTTTCAAATCATTTAAATCAAACATAAATACCGTATAAGAATATTTTTCAATATCTGTTTCCTCCACCATCTTATTATATGCTGTCCTGTTGCATACCCCCGTAAGCTCATCCATATACGCAAGCATCTTAAAGCGCTCCGCCTCTTTTGCCTTTTCCATAATCTGCTCTGTTTCCTTTATCGTATTATACGCCAGCGCAAGAATATAAATTAACAGTGCTATTTTTGTAAACAGATACTCCTTGCCTTCGTTTGGGTTTGAATAATATCTTGCCATATCTATCGCCACGCCTGCCGCTGCCAGAATCGCACATATAATATTAACCAGATTTATCTTGCTGATATTTTTTATCCCCGTAATCTTGATATTTACTGCCGCCATAAAAATAAAAATTACTATAAACACAGCCAGTGTAATATGTACCAAAATAAGACTTTCTTTCATATTGTATACCCCAAGCACCTGCATCAAAACACATGCAAGCTGCACTGCCATAACCAGTATACATATACAATTCAAAAGAATTCCAAACTTTTTATTCATAATCTGCTTTTCAAATAATATAAACGGCACCGCAATTGCGCCAAGAAGCAGATAAGATATATAAGTAAGCACAATACCATTTGAAATTACAAAATGAATAATCGGAATATTCACCAAAAACCACACCGCTATCAATACGGCAAAAATCCCCAGATAAAACATGCTGCGATTATTACTTCCATTTTTACTAACCGCCACCGCATATAACGCCAGATAAACACCCGAAATCAATATTCCTACCGACAGAAATATCGAAAACAAACTGTGCTTCATTTCCGCCAAAACCATATCCAGCTCATTCCCCAACATAAATACCGGAACATAATCCAAATAAACCGGATAAGGCGTCTCCACCACTATCTGCAAATGCTTCCCCTCATGTTCCTTCGTAATAATAAACTGATTCCACACATCCCCCAGTACCACAGAAAATCTTTCCGACTCCTGATTTACAAGCATTCTGTATATGCTCCGCCCCTCTACATAAGCGGTAACATTTGCATGATATGTATAAAACATAATCGTTTCCCCTGCATTATGTATCAAAGGAACCTTTGTCACATATTTTACAACATACATTCCTTTTTCATTCGGTTCTTCCTCCTTGGTAATTTGCCAATCCTCCAACTGCCTTACACTCACATTTTTTGTGTCACTGTATATATACTTTGTCGCCGAGGATATCCCTATCATTATCAACACAAACGACAGCACCAACAGCGCCGCCCATCCCATAAATATTTTTTTATCCATCATAGCTTCCTCAACTTTAATTTGATTTCACATTCATATTAATTATCATTCTATCATTTCAGCCAATCAATGTCAAATATAATTCCTAAAATTTAAACCCATAAATATAAAATTTTCTCTAAATCCCAACCCTTAAAACCAAAAGCCAAAATCCTTATACACAATCCCAACTTCAAAAATAAAAAAATTATGAAAACCAGTCTCAGAAGAAAAATACTTTTTTGTTCAGGCCCCTATGAAAACGCCGGTACTAAACTTACAGTACTTTGACCAAAGGGAAAAGTGCTGTAAGTTTAGTACCGCTGCGTTTGAATGAAGCGAAAGCGAGTCCACAACAAAAAAGGCCACCCCTTTGAATCATCCACTCAAAGCAGTAGCCCATAACATTCTCTATCCAAATCCTTCTTACTGATTATACTTATTATACTTACTCGTAGCCTTCAACCTCGCCATCGCTCTCGCCAGACTCGCCTTGGAATGAAGATACTCCCTCTGGCTCCTGTCCTGACGCATCTGTTCCTCCGCACGCTCCTTTGCTTCCTCTGCCCGAACCATATCAATATCCTCCGGCAGCTCCGCAGAATCAATAATCAGCATTGCTTCATTATTATACACCATAACAAACCCATTTCCCGATACCGCCTCTATCCACTCCGAATCATCCAGTGTATACCGGAAAACCCCCGGAACAACAGCGAACACCGCCGCCTCATGATTCGCCATAATCTCAAGCGCTCCATCCGTAGCCGTTATAATCAGTTTCAGACATTCCCCATCATAAAACACCTTATTCGACGTCATAATCTTTAACTTAAATGTATTCACCGGCACGCCTCCTATTCTTCGGTCTGCTTCGCCTTCTCGATTACATCTTCAATCGTACCCACATTAAAGAACGCCTGCTCCGGATATTCATCCATCTCACCATCCACAATCGCCTTAAATCCCCGAATCGTATCATGCAGTGGCACATATTTCCCCGGAACACCTGTAAAATTCTCCGCTACATGGAATGGCTGTGAAAGAAATCTCTGCACTTTTCTTGCACGATAAACCGTCAGCTTATCCTCATCAGACAATTCCTCCATGCCAAGAATCGAAATAATATCCTGCAACTCCTTATATTTCTGCAAAATTTCCTGCACACGTCTTGCCGTCTGATAATGCTCTTCCCCTACCACATCCGGCTCCAGAATACGGGAGTTCGAATCAAGCGGGTCTACTGCCGGATAAATACCCTGCTCCACAATCTTTCTTGAAAGCACCGTTGTCGCATCCAAATGCGCATAAGTAGTCGCCGGAGCCGGGTCTGTAAGGTCATCTGCCGGCACATAAACCGCCTGAACAGACGTAACTGAACCATTCTTTGTAGACGCAATTCTTTCCTGTAAATCACCCATCTCATTCGCAAGCGTAGGCTGATATCCCACCGCTGACGGCATACGTCCAAGCAGTGCGGAAACCTCGGAACCGGCCTGCACGAAACGGAAAATATTATCAATAAACAAAAGCACATTCTGATGTTCTACATCTCTAAAATACTCTGCCATGGTAAGTCCAGTCTCAGCCACTCTCATACGTGCTCCCGGCGGCTCGTTCATCTGTCCAAATACCAGCGCTGTTTTGTCAATAACTCCAGACTCCTTCATCTCGGTCCAAAGGTCATTTCCTTCTCTTGAACGCTCACCAACACCAGTAAAAATGGAATATCCGCCATGCTCAGTCGCAATATTCCGAATCAACTCCTGAATCAATACTGTTTTTCCTACACCGGCGCCTCCAAACAGACCAATTTTTCCGCCCTTTGCATATGGCGCCAGAAGGTCAATGACTTTAATTCCAGTCTCAAGAATCTCTACTACCGGACTCTGGTCTGTAAACGCAGGAGCCTCTCTGTGAATTACCCAGTGTTCCTCATTCTCAAGACTTTCCCCACCGTCAATCGGCTCACCAAGCACATTGAACAGACGTCCAAGTGTCCTGTCACCAACAGGCACCTTAATGCCCTCTCCGGTAGACAAAACCTCCATGCCTCTGCACAGACCTTCACTGGCGGACAGCATAATACATCTGACCACCTTATTTCCCAAATGCTGTGAAGCCTCCATTACGCACCGCTTGCCATTATTATTTACTTCCAAGGCATCCTTTATAAATGGAAGATGTGAATCCGGAAATTCCACATCTACCACCGGTCCGGAAACCTGAACAATCCTTCCTTTTGCTATTCCTTTTACCATCATTCTACCATCATTCCTTTTATCATCCTTCTTTTTATACTATTTCGTCTGTCATTCCTCTTGTCATCATATTTACTGACTACAATGAGGATTCCTCCTCTCTAGTCATTTTTTTCTTTTTCTGCGCCTTTGCACCACTGATTACTTCTGTAATTTCCTGAGTAATCGCCGCCTGCCTGACTCTATTATAAACAATACCAAGCTCACGAAGCATTTCATTGGCGCTGTCCGTAGAGGACTGCATCGCCATCATACGCGAATTCTGCTCACTACAATACGCCTCCACCAAGGCACCATATATCAAACCGGAAATCCAGTTTGGAACAATCGTTTCAAATACAATATCAGCAGAAGGAATAAAGTCAAACTCTATCCCCTGTTCTTCACTGCGAAGCAGCTTTTCTTCACGGAAATCACCCTTTTTTAACGGCAGCAGCCGGAGCATTTCCGCCTCACTTGCCATGGAATTAATCATCCTTGTATAGATAATATATACCTCGTCAAGGTTATTTTTTGAATATTCATCGAGCACTGTTTCTGCGATATTTCTTGACCTGTTCATAGTAGGATTCTGCATGGAATATTTAAATTTATGGTCAATATCAATACTTCTGTTTTCAAAATAATGCATACCCACCTGTCCAACCACATACAGCTTATTGTTTGGATATTTTTCAAGCTGTTCCTGCGCAATCTTAATGACATTATGATTGTATGCACCAGCAAGCCCCTTATCCGCCGTTACTACAATATAGCCTTTTTTATGCTCTGATTCAGGCTTTGTCAGACCTTCTTCAAAATATTTCTGTTTTATATTCTCGCTCTCTGTATGATTCAAAATTCTGGCGATTGTAGACTGAAGTGTAAAAAAATACGGTTCTGTATTGGCAAGAGCCTTTTTTGCTTTTTTTAATTTAGATGAGGAAATCATATACATTGCACTTGTGATTTTCTTTGTATCATTAATGCTTCTTATTCTATCCTGAATTTCTCTCGCATTCGCCATAAAAAGGGCCTCCTACCTGTCTTTAAATTCCTTTGCCGCATCCAGTATCCTTGCCTCAAGCTCTTCACTCAAAACCTTTTTCTCATTGATTTCCTGTCCAATCTCCGGATGTGTGGAATCAAACCATGCAAGCATATTCATCTGATACTCTTTTATTCTTCTTACCTCCACATCCACAAATATTTTATGTCTGGCTGTTACAAGAGTAATCACCTGCTCATGCAGACTTAAAGGCTTTGTAAGCGGCTGTTTTAACAGTTCCATCAGACTCTTTCCATACTGAAGCTGTGCCTTTGTACCTTCGTCAAGGTCAGAGCTGAACTGTGTAAACACCTCCATTTCCCTGAACTGTGCAAGGTCGATACGAATACTTCCCGCTGCCTTTTTCATTGCCTTTGTCTGCGCTGCACCACCTACACGCGATACGGAAAGACCTACGTTTACCGCCGGTCTTTGACCGGAAAAGAACAAATCACTTTCAAGGAAAATCTGTCCGTCTGTAATAGATATAACATTTGTAGGAATATATGCGGATACATCGCCCGCCTGTGTTTCAATAATCGGAAGGGCTGTAATAGAACCTCCGCCCAGCTCGTCTTTTAATTTCGCAGAACGCTCTAAAAGTCTGGAATGAAGATAGAATACATCACCCGGATATGCCTCACGCCCCGGTGAACGCTCCAAAAGCAAAGACAGCGCACGATATGCCACTGCATGCTTTGACAAATCATCATAGATAATCAGCACATCTTTGCCCTGATACATAAAATACTCTGCAAGACTGGTTCCCGCATATGGCGCGATATACTGCAAAGATGCCGGGTCGCTCGCCGTTGCGCATACAATAATGGAGTACTCCATCGCTCCGTTTTTTGTCAATGTATTTACAATTTTAGCAATCGTAGACGCCTTCTGCCCGATTGCCACATATACACAGATAACATCTTTGCCCTTCTGATTAATCATCGCGTCGGTCGCTATGGATGTCTTTCCTGTCTGTCTGTCCCCGATAATCAACTCTCTTTGTCCGCGCCCAATCGGAAACATGGAGTCAATCGTCAAAATCCCTGTTTCCAAAGGCTGATTAACCGATTTTCTGTCTACAATGCCCGGCGCATCATTTTCAATCGGACGATACTCATTTGTCTCTATTGCACCCTTTCCGTCAATCGGTGCGCCTAAAGCGTCAACGACTCTTCCGATAAAAGCATCTCCCACCGAGATGCCCGCTTTCTTTTTTGTACGTGATACCTTGGAGCCTTCTTTTATTCCGGTATCTCTGCCAAGAAGAATAATTCCGACTTCATTTCTCCGGATATCCTGCACCATTCCCTTTACACCAGTGTCAAATACAACGATTTCTCCATACATTGCATGGTCTAATCCGTACACAGTGGCGATTCCGTCGCCAACCCAGATTACGTTGCCGACCTCCTGGCCTCTTATCTCTAATTCATAATTTTCTATTTCACTTTTTAATACTGAAATAATATCTTCTGAACTGATAGAACTCAACCGACTCACCTCCATGCCAATTTCTGTTTTAACTTGTCTAAACGCCCTTTGATGCTGTAATCAAATTCTGTATTATTTACATTCAGGATAAATCCTCCGATTAAGGTTTCATCCTTTTCAAATATGATTTCCGCATCCTCGGCATTGTATTTTTTACAGAGAAATTTTCTGATTTTTTCTATCTGAGTTTCCTCCGGCATATGCACATAAAAAAATCTTGCCGTAACAATATGATTATCTTTTTCGCAGTTCTGGCAATAATTTTCAAGAATATTCACAACTTCTTTTGTTCTGTGATTTTCACAGAGCTGTTTTAAAAAGCCTGTAAAAATCTTTGGGAATTTATCTTCCTGAAAGATTTTTTCAATAATGTTCTCTTTCTTTTCAGCCGGAATACTGGAACTGTCCAGTGCCTTTGCAAGTTCATCCGATTCCCGAAAAATCTCTATTGCCTCTTTTACAGGCTCCTGCGGTACATGAAGGTCGTACAAAACTGCCACATCTCTGTTTCGTCTTCCATTCAGCTCCTGAACAGTCTGATTCAATGTTTCCATTGATTCTGTCATGGAAGCAAGCTGCTGTTTTAATTCTTCATTTTCTGCCAGCAATTTCTGTTCTAATTCTGTCACTGATAGCACCTTCCTTCCATGTTCTATTTTTCCTCTCTGTCCATATCGGCCAGAAATTTATCAATCAGCTTTTTGTCTGATTCCGGAGAAACCTTTTCTTCCTCTATCTTGCCAACAGCAAGAGCTATCAGTTCTCCAATTTCCGATTTCATTTCCTTTATACTCTGCTCCTTCTCACTGGCAATATTCTGGCGCGCCTTTTTCACCATATCCTTTGCAGTCTGGTCTGCTTCCTTCACAATACGGTCATATTCTGTCTGCGCATCCTGTCTTGCCTTATCTACGATGGCAACAGATTCATCATGGGCATTTTTCAAGCTGTCTTCATACTTTAACTTTAATTCGCCTGCCTCTGCCTTTGTGGACCTTGCCTCCTCAAACTGGGATTTAATCAGACTTTCCCTCTTTTCAATAATATTATGCATCGGCTTGACAAGAAACTTCTGCACCAGAAGAAAAAGCACCAGTAAATTAATAACGGTAGCAAGTATATTCATAAAATCTATACTGATAATGTTATTGTCCACCTGTTACACCTGCCTTTCGCATTATGTTATTTTCATGCACAATCCTGTTTCATTATTGACATTCACTGTACGTCTTAAGACTCTGCCTGTTTTATTATATTATTTCATAATAACAATTAACAGACCAATAACGAAACCATAAACCGCAGTTGCTTCTGCAAGTGCACATCCTAAAAGAAGGTTCTTTGAAATCTTGCTCTCTGCTTCCGGCTGTCTTGCAATCGCATCCACTGCCTTTGACGTTGCAATACCGATACCAATACCTGCTCCCAAACCTGTTAATACTGCAATACCTGCTCCTAATACTTCCATGATTTTAATCTCCTTTTCATTTTAAATTTTTTTCTATTCGAGTCCTTCCTTCATAAACAGTGATGTCAGAAAGACAAATACATATGCCTGAATCAGACCATCAAACACGTCAAAATACAGACTGAACGGCACCGGTAAAACAAACGGTACCACGCATTTTATCAGCTCCATTGCTACAAACGCACCCAGAACATTGCCAAATAATCGCATACACAGCGACAAAGGACGTATAAACAATTCCAGCACATTAATTGGCGCAACAATCGCAATTGGTTCTGCAAAGCTCTTTATGAACCTTTTGCCTCCTTTATGGCGGAGTGCGGAAACCTCAATCAGTACAATACTCATTATTGCCAGCGCAATTGTGATATTCAAATCTTTTGTAGGGGACTTCAGTCCAAACAGGCCTATCATATTGGCAAATCCAATATATAAGGTAACAGTAATCAGATATCCGATATACTGTTTTCCATTTTCGCCAAGAATATCATAGAAAAATTTATAGCCCCAGCTAAAGGCTGATTCCATAAAAAGCTGAATCTTTCCCGGATTCTCTACTTTCAGGCCCCGAACTAGACAGATACACAGAAGTACAATCACTGCCATAATAATCCATGTGACTACTACGGACTCATAAATAGGAATACCACCAAAGACAGGAATCTCAAATGCGACCTCACAGTTAAGCTCCTCCATAAGTTTTTCACCCAAATCACCCATCTGCTCCTCACTTCCTTTCTTTTCAAATTTTCCATGATGTATTATAGTTCTATCAGAAAAAAAAGTCAATCAATAGAATTTAGAAAATTTTCATATTTTTTATTTATACAGGAAATTTTGATTTTTTCCATTGCGCTTTGCCTTAAATAATGCTCTGTCCGCGTTTTGATATAAAGTAGTAAAATCAGTTCCGTGTTCCGGATAACAGCAGACGCCGCTTGAACAGGTAATATGCTGCCCGCTGATTTCAAAATCCATATACTTATGCATATCTCTCATTCGGGCTGCAAGTTCATCTTTATTCATCTCCGCTTTCATTAGTATGCCAAATTCATCGCCTCCCATACGGCAGACTATATCATGTTCCCTAAAACAATACTCAAGTCTGGTGGCAAATTTCTGCAATATCTCATCTCCTACCAGATGTCCAAGCTCATCGTTAATTGATTTAAAATTATCAATATCTACTATAATAAAATTACACCTGATATTTTCATTCTTTACAAAATAATCGCGGGTCAATTTCTCAAACTGTGACTGATTCCACAATCCGGTTAAAAAGTCAGTAGTGGCAAGTCTTTCCATTACATCCATTCTGTCGCGAATCTCTTTTTCTTCTCTGCTCTTTCTTCTGCTAAGGTCTGAAAGCACATGATTCACACAGCGCAATGCATCCTCTTTCGCAAACGGTTTTGTCATAAAATCAGCCGCTCCGGCTTTTAACGCTTTTACAATCGTGGCATCATCTGCCTGTGAGGACACAATTACAGGAATATCCCTTGTGGACTGCTCCATCTTCAGTGCTTCAAGTACCTGAAAGCCGTCAAGACGCGGCATATAAATATCCAGAATAATAATATCCGCCTTTCCGCCTCTTCTGAAATAATCCAGTGCCGTTTCACCATCAGATGCCTCAATAATGGAAAAGGTGTCCTTAAAATAATCTGTAATAATTGCGCGATTCATGGCAAGGTCATCAATCACAAGCATAATCTGTTCTTTTTCATAATCCCGCACAAGGATTCTCGCGTTTTCCAGTTCGTCCTCTGCTCCAGCCATATGCAGAATTTCCATTTCCTGAAGTTCATTCTCAAAGTCCTTATCCGGCATGGGCTTTGCAAAATAATAGCCCTGCGCATAGTTACAGTCGAGACTTTTTAAAAGTTCTATCTGCTCCTTTGTCTCTACGCCCTCTGCCACTACATAAAGATTCATCCACTTTGCAAGTCCCATAATAAAATTAATAATGCTTCTGGAGCTGTTGCGTTCTCCATAGCTTTGAATAATTTTCATATCAATCTTTAAAATATCTATTGGCAGCTTGGACAACATATTTAAGGAAGAATAGCCGCTTCCAAAATCGTCCATCTCTATGGTAAAACCGGCGTTTTTCAAATCATCCACTACCTTTAAAAGCTGCTTTGGATTTTCTGTATAAGCGCTTTCCGTAATCTCAAGGTGAAGGTATTTTGGCTTTAATCCGTATTTTGTCAGCAGTCCCAGAAAGATTTCCGGAAGATTTTCTTTATAAATATCCTTTCTCGAAACATTGACTGATACCGGAACATATTTATTTTCTTCTCTTATCCAATGGCTGATAATTTCACAGGTTTTCTCCCATACAAACATATCCAGCTCTGTAATAAAGCCATTCTTTTCAAAAATAGGAATAAAATTATTTGGCGGTATCAGTCCTTTCTTTGGATGTATCCACCGGACAAGCGCTTCCGCGCCTGCCATCTTTTCACTGAACAAATCATATTTTGGCTGAAGATAGACATGGAACTCTCCGTTTTCAAGCGCCTGCACCATATCGTCTGTAATCTGCTGTTCAAGATACATCTGCTTTCCTATGGATTCATCATAATAAAAGACATCTTCGCCATAATTTCCTTTTCCGCACTTTACTGCACTGACTGCACGGTCGCACATAATCTGAATATCCTCTGAAGCCGATTCTATTCTGTATACACCAAAATTCAGATGCACCCTGATATCCAGAGGATAGTGGTCAAGCTCCTCCACCAGAAGATTATGCAGACGGTCAAACTCACTCTGATTTCTCTCACATAAAATTAGAAACCGGTCTGCATATTCTCTTGCACACACAGTGCATTCATGATTTAACAAATCCTTAAGTCTGTCTCCGATATGTCTTAACAGCATGTCTCCTTCTTCAAAACCATAGGATTCATTAAACAGTTTAAAATGTTCAATATCTAATACAATAATGTCAAATTCTTTTTCGGGATAATCCTCAAGAATTTCCACACAACGGCTGTGAAATGCAGTCTTTGTATAAAGTCCTGTCACATCATCTCTTTCCAGAATATCTACCTTCTCCATGTTCTCATATAATTCAATCAAATTTTTGATTCTTTGCAGCAGTACCGGAGGATTGTATGGCTTTGCTACAAAGTCATTTGCTCCCAGATATAACGCCTTTAATTCCGAGTCATCTCCAAATCTCTGGCTCGCTACAAGCACAGGAATCCGCCCAAGCATATTTTCCTTCTGCATAACCTGCAAAACTTCATAACCGTCCATTATCGGCATGACAATATCGAGCAGAACCATACTGAATCTCTGGAAGCCCTCTCTCAGTATCTCCATAGCTTCCTGCCCGTTGCCTGTATATGTCACATTATACTCGCCTTCCAGTACTTCCTTTAAAATCGCCTGATTTAGTCTCTGGTCCTCCACTACCAGTATACTTCTTCTATGCATAGATATCTCCTCTCTGAATGTAAGACCGATTTTTCTTTCATTTAAAATATCACTTTCATAACATTCCGACCATTGTATAATATTTATTATATTACAATCCTTTTCTATGTACAAGTGATATTTTGTTCTGAAAAAGAAGGTATTAAAATAAAATTAGAATTTTTTCTTTAAAAGCTGCAAAAAGTTTACAAAAATTTGAAAAAAGTATTCAAAGAAATAATTCTTTCATTACTTCTCTGAATACTTCTCACAAAACTGTTTTGCTGTTACAATTTCAATATTTTCACAATGACCTAAAATCAACAAATCAGAACGTCTGTGTTTACTACAATTTCATCCTCTTTTTCTCTTTCTTACAAATCTAACGATATTATCTATATTGCTTTCTTTATATCCGGCAGACTGCGCTTCGTCCAGTGATGCTTCAAATTCCTTTGCGGCTGGAGGCTTCAAAACCTTCAATCTGTTCTTTACTCAGATTGGCTCTATGCAATCGTCCTGACAGTCTGGCAGCGGGTCATCTATCATATGCCAGCCTTCTGCATTTATTTCGTTTTCCCAGTCCTCCAATGCACTTTCCAAATCAGGATAGTAGTTGTCATAGGAACACCTGACCGCATCTCTGGCGCAATACAGATACACCAAAGTATACTTTTTCTGTTCATGAATCATAATTTTGTAAACAATATCTCTTTTATTAGTATAATATGGTTTTTTTAAGTATGCCCATTTTCTCATAATATTAATCTCATATATATTCACTAAAAGACAAATCAAAATTTACCTTTCATTCTCCTCGACAGAATTCCACGTTCCCTGTGTGTAAGTTTCATCTACCATGTCACTTATGCCTGCCAGCAGCATAATAATGCCCTGTACTCTGTGGGGTTGAACAACATATACTCCTTTCTGCTGTTTATCCTCTGCAATGATATCCGCTGCAAGCAGCGGCTTCATATGATGATAAACCTGTCCTGTCGAGCCGAAATGACCTTTTTCTACAAGTGCAGCCACTGTTTTCGGGCCACGGAGTATCTCAAGCAATATTGCAAGCCGATTTTCATTGCCAATACAGGCAAGCACTTTACTTGCCACACCCTTGTCAATAAGAGATAACAAATCTCCGACAGGAACCGTATTTCGTATCCAGTTAGACTGACGACCACCGGAATTATATACCCCAAGATAGGTCACAAGCCCGCTTACACCTCTCTTTTCTGTTTCATGGCACAACTCTTCCATCTGTTCACTAAGACGCCTGTCTGGATGCATTTCCTGCATAACATGTACTCTCTCCAGCTTTTTCGACGAAGGCTTGTTGTGAATCAGTTTGGGCATTACAGCCTGTAACTCATCAAGCTGCAAAGATACCATATTCTGAAAATTTTCCATTTGCTCTTTGAGAGCATCAATCTCTTTACTATAATTTCGCTCCATAATTTTATTTTCCTTTCTTTCTGTGAGATAAATATTTTATAATTACGTAATTTTATATTTTTGGAATTCCGTAATTGCATAATAATATAGAAAATGGATTATGTCAATAGCTTTTGCAAAATTATTTTATATTTTCGGAATTTCGTAAATACATATCAGTTTAGAGTATTAAATCAGGTGCCAGCGTAATTGCTGCATCCATATCAGCATTCGGCCTTAAAAAGCAGCATCTTGATACTCTAAAACGGATATTACTCTCTGGCAGTTTCATTTTCTGTGGCATACCATATGAATTAGGCTTTCCACCAGTTTCATGCCCGATAATCTGTGCAATTCCATTATCCTTTAAAGTAACTGCAAAGGTCCTTGCACTGCTGAATGTATGATGCGAAATTTTACAATATATCTGTTTCGGCAAAAGCACATCTTTTTTCTGATTCTTAATCAAGTCCTGTCTTCTTGTAATATACTTTGCCTCTCCAGAAGAAAAATCAATCATCTCGTATCTTCTGAAATATTCTGTATCTGTAAACGAAATAAACTCGTCAATCACAGCAGAATTACCGCCCATATTCCGGCTTAAATCCAGTATAAACGAAGCAATTTGTTTTTCTTTACAAATATATGCCAGTTTTTTAAGTGTTTCTTTATATTCTTCATTACAGATACAGGAATCTAAATGCATAATCACTGCTTTATCCCAAATCTCATAAGAAAGAAAGTCCTCATCACTCAAAAAATCAAGAAAACCATCGTAAAATGAAAGAGGAATCTCCTTTTTGATTATTTTGTCATTTAAGAAAAATGAGAGTGTATACTTGTCTTTTTTACCGAACAGCAGCCTCAGATTCATTTCACTGAAAATATGATAATTAATATATGGATATTTTATCATTCTGCTTTTTATTAAAAAAATATTTTCATGTGGTATTCTGTGAGAAATTATATTGATTACATTATTTATTGTCATACCTTCAATTTCAACTATTCTTGAATCTTCTGGTATATCATCATACCGCTTAGCAAGCAGCAGTTCATTTGCATTTTTTTCATTCCAGCAACACAAAAGCCTCAGACATCGACTTTCAGACGTATATGGTATTTCGATATTCGTGTGGCCGTCATGAAAAAACGCTGTTAATTCTGTCGCTGCATCTATAAAACTGTTATAATCATATTTTTCGCATTTTTTGCTAAAATATAGTTGCTCAAAACATTCTTTCTGGTGCTCATCTGTAATCAGCAAAGGATGCTTTTGCAAGGCATGATATAAATATTCCAAATCCATTTTGTATTTAATATCTGTCATCAAAATCTGTTTCCTCCTTTATGGCAAATATAATTCTATGAATTTCATCTGTTTTCTACAATTTGATATCAGCGAAAATACTTGAAGCCGCCATTATAATATCTTCTTTTCATTATATTCATTTTTAAGTTTACTGTTTTTTCTTATATAAGTCAATAAATTTTAGAAAAATCAAAAAATTTGCAAAAATCCTTATTGACTTTTTCTTTCTGATAATATATTATAATGATATCAAAACGATATCACCAAGGAGGTTTTTATTATGAACGAAAATTCAAAAAAAGAAAGTGTAACTGAAAAAAATTTACATCCCTTCAGTGGGGGAGCAGCTCTTGTTTTGCTTCTTTTAGGACTTATAGCCAGCATTGGCGGAATCGTTTACAGTTCATTTTTATTATCCAGTTCCCGGATTGTTATAGGAGCTATACTCCTTACTACCAGCATTATTGCTGTACTGGTTGTATGTATTCTTCTTGCCGGCCTGAAAATCGTGGGACCAAACGAAGCGAGAGTATTCACATTGTTCGGAAAGTATTATGGAACAATCCAAAAACCCGGATTTTTCTATGTAAATCCTTTTGTCTGCTCTGTCAACCCTGTGAAAACAAGCACAAGCAGTATTACTATCGGTGAATCTACGGCTGCTGTTCAGGTAAAAGCAAATATTTCCACAAAGACAATGACATTAAGCAATGAAAAGCAGAAGGTAAACGATGTGCTTGGCAACCCTGTTATTATTGGTTCTGTGGTTATCTGGAATGTAGAAAACCCGACAAAAGCAGTATTTAATGTAGAAAACTATTCTGAATATCTGTCTATACAATGTGATTCCACTATTCGTCATATCGCAAGACTTTATCCTTATGACAATATTGAAACTGATTCAGAAGAAAAAACACTTCGTGGAAGCTCTCAGGAAATCGCTGATATTATGCAGAAAGACCTTCAGGAAAGAGTCCGCGATGCGGGACTGAATATTCAGGAGGTACGTATCACACATCTAGCATATTCGGAAGAAATTGCCGCTGCCATGTTACAGAGACAACAGGCTTCCGCAATTATTGCAGCAAGACAGAAAATTGTAGAAGGCGCTGTAAGTATGGTTAAAATGGCGATTGACCAGCTTGGAGAAGAAGAAATCGTTGTTCTTGACGAAGAAAGAAAGGCTGCCATGGTAAGCAATCTTTTAGTTGTATTATGCGGAAACAAGGATGCACAGCCAATCGTAAACAGCGGCAGCATCTATTAATATTTCATATAAAACAACAGTACCTATTAATATTTTCTATATATAAATGGGAGGTTATATGTGCCAGACGAAGAACTGAAAGAAAAGGAAAATAAATTAAAAGAGCGGCTGAAGTCAATTGCTGAAATGGAAGCTGAAATTAAGAAACGCGAAAAAAATCTAAAAGAAAAGGAGAAAGCGAAAAAACAAATGCTTCTTCGTCTCTCTCCTTCTCTCTGGGATGAAATCGCTGCATGGGCCGAAGCTGATTTTCGTTCAATTAATGGTCAGGTGGAATATCTTTTAACGGAATGTGTCCGAAATCGTAAGAAAAAATCAGAAAACTGACAATTATCATACAGCCACTCTCTTATAAATCATAAAATACAGCAGCTTTTGTTATTATCTGCTGCTGTATTTTATGATTTTCTTTCTTAAACTGCAAATATTTTATCCGGATATAATTTTCCCGTCCTGTATACAAACAATCTCATCCGAGAGATATTCCAGCTCCTCTGTATCATGACATGCCAGTATAATAACAGCCCCTCTGTCTCTCTCCCTGATAATGATTTTCTTTACCACTTCCACCGAATCCTGGTCTAACGCATTAATCGGCTCATCCAATATAATAATATCCGGATGTTCCATTACTGCGGCGGCAATGCCAAGCTTCTGCTTCATGCCCAGTGAATATTTTTTATAGCTTTTTTTGTCCTTTGAATCAAGTCCCAGTTCTGAAAGCACAGCTTCGATATCTTCATTACTCACACCCTCTCCTAAATCCGCCAGCATTCTCAAATTTGAAAATCCAGTTTCATTTGCAAGAAACGCCGGATTTTCTATTAATACTCCTATGCTTCTGGGAAAAGAAATATCCCTGCCAAGCACCTCATTTTCTATCATTACCTCACCAGAGCTTGGCCTTATCAAACCAGATATTGCCCGCATAAGCATAGTCTTTCCAGAACCATTTTTTCCTTTCAAACCATATATTTTTCCACTCTCAAAAACAACATTAATATTGTCAAGCACTGTGCTGCCTTTGATAATCTTTGTATAATTCTTTATCTCTATTTTCATTTGCAAAAATCCCAACCTGTCATTTATTCTTCCGACTTGCTGTAATCAAAGCATGCCATCTCAATTCTGCACGGAACCCAGTTTCCGTCACGACATTCAAATCTGACAATTGCCTCGCCCCATGTATTTCCTTCATAACTCTGTCTTACTCCTGTGAGCTGTGTCCGGCTTCCCTTTGCGCTGAATGTTGTTCCAAAGACAAACTTTACTCCAAAGCTCTGGCCAAACACATAGTCCAGTACTTCTGTATCATAACTGTCAAACGTCATTGTCAGAAGAGTACTCCCATCCTCCTGATTCACTGCTGCCGCCATTTCTGCATATACAGCATCTACTCCGGCTTTATCTTCATCTGATGGAAAAAATTCCTTCACGGCATCACAGCCTGCATTCGTCAAAACTCCACTGTAAATTCCCACAATAATATCAATGGCATTATCTGAACATGTTGTTATAATATCATTGCTTAATGGAAGTTCTGTTGTCTGTACAGTATAGGAAGAACGGCTTTCACTCCACAAAAAACTCTCCTGTGTACTTCCTGTTCCTGCGGAGGTCAATTCTACCGAATGAATTCCTGCAAGCACTTCATCAAGTGTATAAGTTCGAAGACTTCCTGTCTCATCATCTGTATACGGGCAGTCTGCCAGACTGACCCCGTCAACCGTTACACTCATTTTTACCGGTACGGTAATGGTACAGTTTTTTATAATCTCCTCTTCCAGAGAAACCTGCCACTGATTAAAAATCAGCATGCTTTTCTCCTCCTGCTTTTTCATTCTCAGTGTCATTGTCCGTTCAATATCACTGCCTGTCTCCTGATAAACCACATCAATCAGATGATATGCACCGTCGCTTCCCCTGTCTATAAATTCATAATTATCGGAACCTCTTGCCGGAACGATATTATTCATCATTTTGCCAAAGGATTCCTCGTTGATAAATTTAGAATTCTTTAAATCTGTTTTTCCATATAAAACACTCCAGCTATGTGTCATAAAACTTTTAAAATAATCTTTGGCATATGTCATGGAAGACCCCTCTGTTTTTGCATATGCCGCAAATACTCCTATCCCTCCCGTTATGGCAAGTATCAGTGCCGAACTTACAAGCTGCCACAGATAACTGCCAAATTTGGTTTTAAAAAACTTTTTTATCTTAATCCCTGCTTTCATAAATAATATCTCTAATCTGTCCTTTTTACTATTATACTCATTCATAACTAAACTCTTTCCTACAATAATTACTGATTAAACCTATTATACAACATTTTTCAGGTTATACAAAGAAATATTTTGTAAAACTTGTATTTTTTACAATTTATCTGTATACTAAATGATACAGCCAATACTTGTGTTGATTACTCTAACAGTGCATCTGGCAAATAAATTAATTGTTTAAATGATTCATACTAATAAAATTTAAAAGAGGTATAACTATATGAATGAAAACAACAGAAAAAAAGAATTTCTGGAAACTCTCTCAAAAATAATAAACAATGCCGCGGCATCCGGCAATATAATTTCAAAAAAAGAGATATATTCCTGTTTTAAAGATATTCTTACCGATGAAAATATGTATGATGTAGTCTGTAAATATCTTATAGATGCGGGAATAACCATAAAAGGATACGAACAGACAGGCTCTTTTATCCATAAAGAGGTGACGGAATCCAATCAGGCAATTACATTTTATGAAATGTACCTTGATGAAATAAATGCCATATCAGAGCCTTCGTCTGATACCGTACCCCAACTGCTTCATACTCTGACAGCAGTCCGGCCTGACAGCCCTGATGCTGCGGGTGAACTTTCTAAGCTGTATCTTCCGCTTGTTATAAAACTCTGCGAAAATTTTGAACATATGGGGCTGACACACAGTGACTTAGTCGCAGAAGGAAATCTTGCTCTCTATGAAGCAGTACTTGACTATGCTACTCTTCCGGATAAATCCGAGGACAGAAAAAACTTTGAAAAATATATATGTTTCAGAATAAAAGAGTCTCTTCAGGCAGCCGTTGATACTGAACTTGGTCATCATCGTGTTTCAAATCATCTGGCGGACCGGATAAACGCCTTAAACAATGCAAGCACTGAACTTGCAGAAGACCTTGGCCGTGAAGCCACCTTGGAAGAGCTTTGTGAAAAACTCTCCCTCAATGAAGAAGAAATAAAACAACTTATGAAAATAACGATTGATGCACTCTCTGTCATACAGACTGATGAGGAGTAAAGAGTTACATATAATATATATCAAGAAGCATGACAGAATATACAACAGAACAAAATTTCTGCTTCCATAATTTTGTTATTGGAAGCAGAAATTCCTAAAAATATAATATTCTTAACTATTGTCAAAGCTGCATTATCTTATTACTTTACAGATAATTCTTTAATAAATCCACTTTATCAAGCTTCTCCCATGGCAAATCCAAATCATTCCGTCCAAAATGGCCATAGGCTGCTGTCTGTCTGTACAGAGGTCTTCGAAGGTCAAGCATTTTAATAATTCCCGCCGGCCTTAAATCAAAATTCTCCCTGATTATCTCTACCAGCTTTTCATCTGATATTTTTCCTGTACTGAAAGTATCCACCATAACAGATGTCGGATATGCCACGCCAATTGCATAGGAAAGCTGAATTTCACATTTATCCGCAAGTCCTGCCGCCACAATATTTTTTGCCACATATCTTGCAGCATAAGCAGCAGAACGGTCTACCTTGGTGCAGTCCTTACCGGAAAATGCTCCGCCACCGTGACGTGCGTATCCGCCGTAAGTATCTACAATAATTTTACGCCCTGTCAGTCCGCTGTCACCATTTGGGCCTCCAACTACAAAGCGGCCGGTAGGATTGATAAAAAATTTCGTATTTTCATTTACCAGTTCCCTTGGAAGAATCTCATCAAATACGTATTTCTGAATATCCTTATGTATCTGCTCCTGTGTCACATCAGGGTCATGCTGTGTGGATAATACCACCGCGTCTAAATGTACTGGCTCTCCGTTTTCATCATATTCCACCGTCACCTGTGTTTTACCGTCTGGACGGAGATATTTTAATGTGCCGTTCTTTCTCACCTCTGTAAGCCGTCTTGCAAGCTTGTGCGCCAGAGCGATTGGATAAGGCATGTACTCCTCTGTTTCATTTGTCGCATAGCCAAACATCATTCCTTGGTCTCCTGCACCAATCGCGTCGATTTCGGAATCCGACATAGTATTTTCCTTTGCCTCTAATGCCTTGTCAACGCCCATCGCAATATCTGCGGACTGCTTGTCCAAAGATACCATCACCGCACAGGTATTTGCGTCAAAGCCATAGGAGGAATCTGTGTAGCCGATATCCGCTACGGTTTTTCTGACAATCGCTGGAATATCGATATTCGCTGTGGTGCTGACTTCACCCATCACAAGCACAAAGCCTGTATTGGTACAGGTTTCACACGCTACACGTCCGTTTGGGTCCTGCTCCATAATGGCGTCTAATACGGCATCGGAAATCGCGTCGCAGACTTTGTCAGGATGTCCTTCGGTAACTGATTCGGATGTAAATAATCTCTTTTCCATTGTGTTTTTCTCCTTTTCTATTTTTGTTTTATAAAAAGAATGGTTTTGGAAATACAGTTGCTCTTTAAGGGCAGCATTATAGGAGAACAAAGCAATTCCCTGTATTTCCCATAAATTAAGAAAAAGCCCACATTACTATGCGGACCTGATTTTCAAGGTAATCAAAATCCTCTTATTGTTCGAACTGCCTATGCAGTATGTCTCGCTCAGGTTGGCACCTTCCTTCTGGGGTTGCCGGGCTTCACAGATCCTTGTATCTCCACCTCTCTGAATAAGAAAGAAATATATTTATGAACTTTATCTTATTTAATATTATAGTACTTCGAATCTTTTATTCTGTCAATAGGGTTTTATTCAATTTTTCTTATTGTATTTTTTATATAAATCTGAATCTTCCAAAACCAAAACTTGTATTTTTTCCGATATGCAAAACCTCTCCGGCAAGCAAAAGTCTTTCCCACTCTCCGCTAATACCCGCAAGCTCTGCTATCCCCTGTATTCCCCTTAAATACATAAGATTATCCTTTCGATTTGAATATCTTGCCTGTTTTACCTGCTCCGCCTTCTGAAAAATAATTTCTGGAAATTCAGTTTCTGGCTGATATATTTCCTGTTCTGTCATTTCAAAACAATCCAAAATATAAATTCGCCGCAGCAGGCTTGCTTTTATTGCCTCTTCTATAAAAATCTGAATAAATTCTCCCTGATATTTAATTGTTACCGGAGTTTCAAAAATTATCTTTCCCTCTGTACAGGTTTCTTTCTCCTTAAGCCTTGCATTTACATAATCATTCACTGTCTGATATTTATAATTTTTCATATAAACAATATCCTGCTTTAAAATCTCCTCTCCCAGAAAATTTTTTATCGAAATCACTTTGTACTTACTTTTATTTGTTCCAATTCCAATGCTTCCCAAAATATATATGGCATGAAGATACTGGCTGAAATACACAATATTTTTCCCGAATAAGGTAAGTAAAAATTCCATACATTCCCCCTTCTGAAATCTGCATTTTTCATCCGGGCATTCTATCATATATCCCACTCCGTCTCCACTGTGCATAAAATCCGGTAAACGCTCCATTTTTGCATACATAATCCGCTGTACGATACACTCATTTATAAATCCACAGCTCTCACATTCACGGTCTGCTATGCAGTGGCTGCGAAGCAGCATTTCTCCTATGCCACCACGCAAAGCAGAGCTTTTATACTTTACTATCTCTGTATTCTCTGTAAACTGCAGACAAAAGCGCAGCGTCGTATATCTTATATTTAAACATTCCTCTAATTGATTCTTGCTCATACTTTTCTCCTTTTTATTTCACAGGAAATAATTTTATTTTTAATTGAATATATGCCTCTTCTGTATCTCCTAACTGTTCCGATAAA
>ERZ778516.624-NODE-624-length-29298-cov-5.771193_pt1 | contig 29298 bp, 28 predicted proteins | sample MGYA00510342_ERZ778516 | MGnify/ENA primary metagenome ERZ778516 (study PRJEB29527, sample SAMN07138961) | mouse gut metagenome | material: feces | host: mouse | place: China:Nanjing | collected 2016-01-25 ... | reverse complement strand
AAATTTTCAGGGATGGTTTATGATTCAGTTTTCAAAGTTCATTTTTGTTGCTGCTGTTATTTTTCTTTTTCTCAGCGACAGCTTGTATAGTCTATCACATTAAAAAACATTTGTCAACAACTTTTTTTGATTTTTTTCAGTAATTTTTATTACCGAACGGAGAGAATGGGATTCGAACCCATGCGCCCTTTCGGACAAACGGTTTTCAAGACCGCCTCGTTATGACCACTTCGATATCTCTCCAACTTTTTACCGCCTTGTCAGCGACAAAAGACATTCTAGCATACTACTTTTTATATGTCAACTACTTTTTTTGATTTTTTCCAAAAATTTAAAAAATATACAATTCTATGAATGATTTGTCAAAAATATTCGCTCTTTTACTTATTTTTGCCATTTTAATATTGCTTCTCCAAACACCATATCTTCCTTTGTCGTAATCTTAATATTAAAATAACTCCCTTCAACCAGCCTAATTGGAATTTTTGAATACATTTCCCAAACCATTGCATCATCTGTAATATTGTCAGTATTCCCCTGAAGTGCTTTTTCATATGCCTTTATAATGCCTTTATGCTCAAAACACTGTGGAGTCTGAACCTGCCACAGCTTTTTTCTGTCAGGAGTATCTATAATAACACCTTCATGAGATACCTTAATTGTATCCTTCACCTTTACTCCCACTACACATGCCTGACATTCTATCACCTGTCTGGCCGCCTTTTCAATCACGTCTTCAGTAATAAACGGTCTTGCTCCATCATGAATCATCACAATATCTGTCTGTCCAGCAGCGCATAGACCATTATATACAGAATGATACCGCTCCTTTCCACCAGTCACTATATCAGTTACTTTTTTCAGATGATACCGTTCCACTATCTTTTTTTTACAGTATTCCTCTTCCCCTTCTGCTGCAACCAATATAATCTCATCTACTATACTTTTTTCAAATGTATTCAGAGCATAATACAAAATCGGATTTCCTCCCAGTTCCAAAAACTGTTTGCTTATCTCTGATTCCATTCTTTTTCCCCTGCCGCCTGCCAAAACAACAGCCGTTATTTTTTTATTCCTGACCATTTTTATCTCTCTCCCAATTTCAAATTTGGAACAGCATTCAAATCCCATCCATGCCTTGTTCCCGCCATATATTCATAATATGCAGCTGTGCCAATCATTGCCGCATTGTCTGTACAAAAAACAGAAGAAGGACGATAAAATTTAATTCCGTGTTTTTCACATTCCTTTTCAAATGCTGCTCTTATCGCTGAATTTGAAGCTACCCCGCCCGCTATGGCAAATTTCTTCATATTGTATTCTTTGCATGCCAGCATTGCTCTTACAGTAAGCGAATCAACAATACTTTTCTGAAAAGAAGCTGCTATATCCTTTGTATTTATTTCTATCCCTTTCATCTGACACATATTCAGATAATTCAATACTGCTGATTTCAATCCGCTAAAGCTGAAATCAAAAGGTGCATGTTCCACAGAAGCCCTTGGAAAATCTATTGCATCCTCTCTTCCTTCCTTTGCCAACTTGTCCACCTTCGGACCACCGGGATAACCTAGTCCAATTGCACGGGCTACTTTATCAAATGCCTCTCCGGCAGCATCATCTCTTGTTCTTCCGATTACCTCATATTTTCCATAATCTTTCACTACCACCAGATGTGTATGGCCTCCGGACACTACAAGACATAAAAATGGTGGTTCCAAATCAGGATGTTCAATATAATTTGCAGAAATATGACCTTCTATATGATGTACCCCCACCAGCGGCTTTCCAGCAGCATATGCAATTGCCTTTGCTTCAGCGACTCCCACCAGTAAAGCCCCCACCAGTCCGGGACCATAAGTAACACCGATAGCATCTATTTCTTCAAGGGCAATATCCGCCTTCTTTAATGCTTCCTCTATCACATAATTTATTCTTTCAATATGCTTTCTGGAAGCAATCTCTGGAACCACACCCCCATATAATGTATGTATATCTATCTGCGATGAAATAATATTTGACAGAACTTCTCTCCCGTTTTTCACCACAGATGCTGCCGTTTCATCACAAGATGTCTCGATTCCAAGTATTAATATGTCTTTCCCGTTCATTTTTCTCACCTTCTACCATGCAGTTAATCTTCAAAATAAGAAGGCTCTTTTAACTTCCAGCCATATATTTTCCATTGACCTGCATCATTTCTTCTTAAAATATACGTCTCAGTAGTGGCAGCAATTTTACTGCCTGACTGCACATAATAGGTACAGTTCAAAGAGGCGGCTCTTACTCCGTCAACCGTAGAATATACCACATCATTAGTCTTATCAAAAATAATATTGCTTATCTTCTTTTTACTGTTTCCATAAGCATCGATTTCTTCATTCAATTCCTCGAAATATTCACCTTCCGGATTATTTTTTACCAGCTCATCATCCATTAGTTTTCTTGCCTGCTCTGCCAGTTCCTTCACTACCTCATCTGTATGATTTTCATTATAATAACACTTCTGGATTCTGGTAAAAAATTTCACTACCTCTAACGGAGTGGTTGGATAAATTTCATCCAAATTCTTTGTCAATATTTTTTCCACCTCTGATAATTTACCATTATCTGCATTTGCTTCTGTACTGTCCTTATTTTCCTTATTTGCATAACGATAATATAAAACAACACAAAGTACAATAATCAAAGTTATTGTAATAAGTTTTTTCATATTTTTCATTGTTCCGCCTCCTTTCTAAACAATCAATCTTCAAAACTTAAGGTTACATGCTTGCCGTCTTTTCCGGGATGCGCATTTTTAAAAATCTGCTTCACATCATTCATATACTCTTCCGGCCGAACCAGCGACGGACTGTAATGTGTCAGCCACATTTCCCGTGGCTGTGCCGCAGCCGCAAGATTCGCGGCTTCTGTAAAGGTCATATGTTTATATTCTCTCGCTTTTTTTTCTTTTTCCTTTTCTCCATACATTCCCTCACAGATAAATAAATCCGCCCCCTGCGCCATTTCCGCAATAATATCAACCGGTCTTGTATCAGTACAATATGTTACCTTAATTCCCTTTCTTGCCTCTCCAAGAACCATATCGGGCGTAAATACTCTGCCGTCTTCTTCAAGAGTTTCCCCCTTCTGCAACCTGCTCCAGCATTTTTGGGGAATACCTGCTTCAACTGCCCGCTCCACGCTGAATTTGCCACCACGCTCTATAATAATATTATATCCATAACACACAATATTGTGATTTACTTTAAAAGCCTCAATTTTATATCCATTTATTTTTATTGTATGCATTTTTTCCGTAAGTTCAATAAATTTTATTTCAAACGGAAGCTCCGGCGCAATCACCCGCAGAGCATGGACAACCTTTTCAAGCCCCTTTGGTCCAATCATGGTAAGGGGCTCGGTTCTGTCTGCATTTCCCATAGTTAAAAGCATTCCCGGCAAACCACTGATATGGTCTGCATGATAATGAGTAATACAGATAATATCAATCGGGTGAAAGCTCCACCCCTGTTCTTTTACTGCAAGCTGCGTTGCTTCCCCGCAGTCAATCAAAAGACTGCTGCCGTTAAATCTTGTCATTAGGGCAGTCAGCCATCGGTTCGGCAAAGGCATCATTCCGCCTGTACCAAGTAAACATACATCTAACATAATTCTAAATCAGTTCAGTTGTTTCCTTTATTTCCGGCCTGATTTTAAACTGCTTCATCAGCTTATCATAGCATGACTCGCAAAGGTCAAAGGAATGAACCTGTCCATCTTTGTCGGAAAAATAATTCCAAAGGTATTCTGAACCGAATACACCTTCCTTCACTATTCCATTTTCTATCTTCAGTTCTCTTTTGCACATATTGCAGGTTATTTTTTGAATTTCGTTCTTCGTATTATATTTTCTCATACTGACACTTCCTTTTCAAGTACTTTTTCACAAAATCTTTTGCTGTTACGATTTAATTATATACTATGTGTTCCTTGATTTGAAGTGGTAATGTATGTTATTTCAATCTGTACATTATTATAATCTATCCATTATTTCAATTTGTATCTCATTTATAATCCCCGTTTCCACATAATAACAGCATGTTCCTTGGGCTTTTCATAAAAATTTTTTCGAAGTCCTGCCTGTTCAAAGCCATATTTACTATACAGATGAATCGCCGGCGCATTACTTTCTCTCACCTCTAATGTGAAAGCTTCTATTCCCCGTTCTGCCGAATATGCAAAAACTGTTTCCAAAAGTTTCCCTGCAATGCCCATACCCCTGTAATCCGGCGAAACTGCGATATTTGTAATATCACCTTCATTAAAAACCTGATATAATCCACAGTAACCGAGGATTTGTTCCCCAAGATATGCCACAAGAAAAATCGCATGCGGAAGCTTTAGGGATTCCTCAAAGGCACTTTCTGACCATGGAACAGAAAAAGTCTGTCTTTCTATTTCACATACCTGCGGCAAATCTTTAAGCAGCATTTTTCTTATGCCTATTACATCTTTATTATCTATATTCTTCTCATTTGTATTTTCCTTTGCATCTCTATTCATTTTTATTATCATTGTCCTTCATTTTTCTTTCCCGTTCTGCCTGAGACAGTCTTAAATAATCAGGCGCATGTCCGGCTGCTGTCTCTGTTCTGCCCTGAAGAAAATATTTTTTTCCAAGCTCTGCCACTGCACTGGCTCTCTGACGATTCATTCCTGCCGGTGCAAAAACAGCCTCTACCAGTACATCTGTTTCTATTTTTTCTCTGAAAACTGGAACTCCGTCTCCCAGAAATACTACTGGCTGCCCGATTTCATTTACCTTTTTTATAAGCTCATCCATACTCATAATACATTGAGGCAGAATTTCTTTTACAATACCTTTTTTATTGGTATAAATCCCAGTATAAACCTGACTTCTTCTAGCATCCATAATCGGCACAATATATTTATCTGTATCATAAAAGTTATATGCCATTGCTTCCACTGTCGGTATATGAATTAACGGCTTTTTCAGCGCAAGCCCCAATCCCTTGGCAGTTGCACTTCCTATCCGAAGTCCTGTAAAGGAACCGGGACCGGCAGATACTGCTATGGCATCGATATCTTCCAGCCGGTAATCCGTAATTTTGCATATTTCATCAATCATGGGCAGTAATGTCTGGGAATGTGTCTTCTTATAGTTGATAGTGTATTCTGCCACCATTGTGTTATCCTCAACAATTGCCACTGATGCAACCAGAGACGAGGATTCTATTGCTAATATCTTCATTCGCCTTTTCTCCTGTTTTACTAGTCAAAAATAGTTATTTTTCTATAATCAAATCCTTTTTCCAGATTTTTTTCTATTTTAATATGAATAACATTCTGTGGAAGAATTTCTTCTATTAAATATGCCCATTCAATCAGACAGACACCCTCTCCGTCAAAATATTCCTCACAGCCTATCTCATACATTTCTTCCACATCTGCAATTCTGTATACATCAAAATGATAAAAATCAAGCCTTCCTTCCTCGTATACCTGAACAATCGTAAAAGTAGGGCTGTTGACAGGCTCCATAATCCCCAGTCCTGCGGCAAATCCCTGTGTAAAAACTGTTTTGCCTGTTCCAAGCTCTCCGTCCAGACAGTAGATTTGTCCTGAAACCGCCTGTTCCGCCAGCTTTTTTCCCAAAAGAAAGGTTTCTTCTGCTTTGTTTGTCTCAAATATCTTTTTCATAACTTTTCCTGTTTTAATTTCTCCTATTTCAACTTAACAACAGCATGTACAGCATAGGTACGGATAATATCGCGAAGCTTTTCAAAATTGTCTGTTATATCACGCCTCGCTATCTTAAAAACCTTTTTGTTATCTGCATAAATTGCCACTATTTTTCTGGTAGATATTACTTTCCGGATATTATGCCATGCATAGAAAGCGCTGTCCTCCTTTTGTGTCAAAGTAATTCCCGCAGAATCAAAGAAAAATTCAATTGGTTCCATATATCCTTTATCATTCAGTATAAGTTTCTGTGCCTGAAGATAAAGCCTCAGAGGCTGTACTACAAGAAACAGCAGAGCCGTGACAATCAAAAAGCCTCTGGTGAATATGCTGCCGCCGCTGATACACATCTGAATAAATGCCAGAAGTGCGCAAACACTGATAAGTATACCTGTAAAACCCCATATAGAAGAATAGGTATGATATAAAAGAAAATACCAGAGTTCTTCTGCAGTTATTTTTGATTTGATTTTCAATTCCATAATTAATGACATATCCCTTTCATTGTAAGAGCAATCCGTTTTTTCTGTAAATCAACACTCATCACCGCCACATCAACAATATCTCCCACGCTCACAGCCTCAAGAGGGTGCTTAATATATTTATCGGACATTTGTGAAATGTGCACAAGTCCATCTTGATGAACTCCAATATCCACAAATGCACCGAAATCAATTACATTTCTTACTGTTCCCTTCAACACCATTCCCGGAGTTAAATCGCTCATTTCCATTACATCTGATTTCAAAATCGGCTTTGGCATCTCGTCTCTTGGGTCTCTTCCCGGCTTTTCCAGTTCCTTTACAATATCACGCAGTGTTATTTCTCCGATTTCCAGCTCTTCCGCCATTTTTTTATAATCCTTTACCATAAGTCCCAGTCCGGCAAGTTTTCCCTCTCTGATAGATTCTCTGTCAAATCCAAGCTTTTTTAAAAGTCTGTCTGCTCCGTCATAGCTCTCAGGATGCACCCCTGTATTATCCAAAGGATTATCCCCGTCAGTAATTCTTAAAAAGCCGGCGCACTGTTCAAAAGCCTTTGGTCCAAGCTTTGCTACCTTTAAAAGCTGCTTTCTGTCTGTAAATTTTCCCTGTTCCTCTCTGTATGAAACAATATTTTTGGCTACTGTCTTTGTAATTCCTGAAATATATTCCAAAAGACTTGCAGAGGCAGTGTTTAAATCTACCCCGACCTTGTTGACGGAATCCTCAACCACAGCATTCAATGCCTCGCCAAGTTTTTTCTGATTCATATCGTGCTGATATTGTCCAACACCTATCGATTTGGAATCAATTTTTACAAGCTCTGCCAAAGGGTCCTGCAGTCTTCTTGCAATCGAAGCTGCACTTCTCTGACCTACATCAAAATTCGGAAACTCCTCTGTTGCTAGTTTGCTTGCAGAATATACGGAAGCTCCGGCTTCATTTACAATTACATACTGCACAGCTTCATCAATTTCCTTTATCAGCTCTACAATTACCTTTTCCGACTCTCTTGATGCGGTTCCATTTCCAAGAGATATCAGAGTAATCCCATAGTTCTTAATCAGCTTTTTGAGAATCTCTTTTGCTTCCTTTATCTTTTTCTGCGGCTCAGTGGGATAAATTACCATGGTATCCAGTACTTTCCCCGTGGCATCAACTACTGCCAGTTTGCAGCCGGTACGAAACGCCGGGTCCCATCCAAGCACCACATGTCCTGCAACCGGAGGCTGTAAAAGAAGCTGCTCCAGATTTTTGCCAAATACCCGAATAGCTCCGTCTTCTGCCTTTTCTGTAAGTTCATTTCTAATTTCTCTTTCAATAGCCGGAAAAATCAGCCTTTTATAGCTGTCCTCAATAGCTTCCTTTAAAACAGGTGAAGTATTTGGATTGTCTTTTACAATAATTTTTTTATATAGATAATTTAATACCTTTTCCTCATTTGTTTCTACTTTTACAGTGAGAATCTTTTCATTCTCTCCCCGATTAACAGCAAGGATTCTGTGTCCTGCAATCTGCCGGACAGGCTCTGTAAAATCATAATACATTTCATATACAGATTCCTTGTTTTCTTCCTTTGCTTTTGCAGTAATAGTTCCCTCTTTAAAGGTAATATTTCTGATATAAGTCCGATATGCTGCTTCATCTGAAATATTTTCCGCAATAATATCCTTGGCTCCCTCAATTGCCTGCTGCAAAGATTCTACTCCCTTTTCCTCAGATAAAAATGCCTGTGCTTCCTCTTCAGCAGATTTTGTGGTCATCTGAAGCAAAAGGATATTGGCAAAAGGTTCAAGTCCCTTTTCTCTGGCAATGGTTGCTCTGGTTCTTTTTTTCTGCTTATATGGACGATACAAATCTTCTACTGCCACAAGCGTATCTGCCGCCTCTATCTGCTTTTTCAATTCTTCTGTCAGCTTTCCCTGCTCATCAATACTGGAAAGAACAGACGCCTTCCGCTCTTCAAGATTCCTTAAATATTTCAGACGCTCCTCAAGACTGCGAAGTACCTCATCATTTAAGGCCCCTGTTTTTTCTTTTCTATATCTTGCAATAAAGGGAATGGTATTTCCCTCATCAATCAGATTTACGGCTGCCTCTGTCTGCCATTGATGAATGGCTAATTCTTCGCTGATTTTTTTTATAATATCCATATTTTTTCATCTTTCCTAAATTAATTTTGTTTTTATTTTCCATGGTGTTTGGAACTTCCATTCCTAGATTATACATTTATTGGATAAAGATTTCAAGCCAAAAATACCGCCATGAAACTCATGGCGGTATACGCAATCAAAGATTGATTGCATCTCACGCAGTCAATCAAAGATTGACTACACTTTTTAAAATTCAGGTTCAATTAATCCGTATGTATTTCCTTTTCTCTTGTAAACCACGTTCACTTCCTCTGTCTCCGAGTTAAAGAATACAAAGAAATTATGCCCCAAAAGCTCCATCTGTACACACGCCTCCTCAGGGTCCATAGGCTTTATAGCAAATCTCTTTGTACGCTCAATTTTAATCGTATCGTCCTCCTCATATTCCTTTTCTAAAAATTCAGACGAAAAGCCTTCTCTGGCATGTTTCTTGTCCGTGAGCTTATTTTTATACTTCTTTAACTGACGCTCAATCACTTCCTCCACAAGGTCAATCGAAACATACATATCACTGCTGCTCTGCTCTGCACGGATAATACTTCCCTTTACAGGAATTGTAACTTCTATCTTCTGTCTTTCTCTCTCCACTGATAAAGTTACCATTGCTGTTGTCTCTGGAGAGAAATACTTCTCCAGTTTTCCAATCTTGTCCTCCACTGCGGTTCTCAAACCTTCTGTAACCTCAATATTTCTGCCTAAAATAGTAAACTTCATGATGCCCACTCCTTTAACTAGTTATTTATAGACCTATTATACCATATATTGCTTTTTTTTCAATCAAAATTTGATATTTTTTCTCTTTTTTTTCGATATTTTACTTTCAATTCAGATATTTTCTGACAATTTATTTTTTGAAAATATTCAGGCTTTTTAAGTTTTTATTACGCTTTCGCAGAGAAAATTTATTGATAAATTAATTAATTTTTTCATAAAATACAGGTTAAAAAATGTGGATAATGTGGATATGTTGTGGATTACTTTAAGAATATGCTCTTTTTATTTGATTTTAATGTGGAAAACTCTGGGGTTGACATGTGGATGTATTTTTGATAAATGTACATATGGCAGATAAATCACAGATTTTAAAAAATCAGGTCATATTTTTCAAAAAACTAATTTCTGAACATTTGCTCTTTTTTGTATTTTTGTCTATCTTTACAAACTGGCTGTTTCAGCGTATGATATAATTATACAGACAATTGTGAAAGAAAACTATAAAATGAAATCATGAAAGGAAACTATAAAATGAAACATACTGTTATTATTACAGGAGCCTCAAAAGGAATTGGACGGGCATGTGCAATTGAATTTGCAAAAAAAGGATATTCTCTTTTTTTGACCTCCTGCAATCATTCAGACATGCTGGAAGAAACAGCCAGTTATGCCAGAAAATATGGAGGAACAGTTATTACTGCGCCAAAAGTGAATATTGGAAATTATCAGCTTTGCAGGGATAAAATTTGGGATGAAATTCAGGAGATGGATTTAAAGATAGATATTCTTGTAAATAATGCAGGTATTTCTCATATTGGCCTTTTGCAGGATATGTCCTATGAAGAATGGAAAAATCTGATAGATATCAATCTTGGTTCTGTATTTACAATGTGCAGACATGCGATTCCTTTTATGCAAAAGGAAGGCCATGGAAAAATTGTGAATATATCTTCTGTATGGGGAAATACAGGCGCCTCATGCGAAGTGGCATATTCCGCCTCCAAGGGTGGCATAAACAGCTTTACTAGGGCTCTGGCAAAAGAACTGGCGCCATGCAATATACAGGTAAACGCAGTTGCTTTTGGCGCCATAGATACAGATATGAATCAATTTTTAAGCATGGAAGAACGGGAACATCTGATTCAAGAAATTCCTGCCGGATATATTGCCAGCCCAGAAGAAGCAGCACAGTTTATTTCTTCATTGACAGACTGTGGAACCTACCTGACCGGACAAGTGATATCGTTTGATGGCGGATGGTGTTAAATCCCTACTCTGCAACAGGATTTTCCGGCTCCACAGGTGTTTCTTCCGGTGCCGGCTGTCCTTCATCTACCGGTGTATCTTCCGGCGTCGTCTGCCCTTCGTCTGCTGGAACTTCTTCCTGTCCTTCACCACTGTAACCTTCTGTATCCAGTTCTTCCACAGGAGGCTCCGTATATTTAATCGTGGTGTCATTAACCGTAGTGCTTCTGGCTATTGGTACACTGAGCAGAAGTCCTATAATAAGAGTAATAAAAATTACCAGCAGAATATGTTTCAGATATTGTTTGGTGAAAAATTTAGAGACAGTCTTCTTAAAGCTTTGAGTTGATTTTTTTCTAAATAAGGTCATAATTGCATCTATTCTTTCTTTAATACTTAATTCTAAAAAATATTTCCAGCTAATCATATACTAATTTTGGCAATTTTGCAATACCAAAATAAGAGGCTGTATTATTTATTCTCCATTAAGCATCTCTCTTGGCGCTATCTTTCTTATCCTAACTGCCAAAAGGCACACAAATCCAAATGCAAATCCTGCCATACCGGCACCCATAATCATAATCCACCCAACAGGAATTTCAAAAGTACACTTTACCATTCCAATCCCGCTTAAAAACAAAGCAATCAGCGGATTAATCACCAACATGCTGATAATCAGTCCCACAGCGAATGAAAGCAGAACTGCCGGCATAAAGCTTAATGCTGTCTGAACTATAAGTTGTCCTGTGGTAAATCCAAGCGCCTTTAATACCCCATAATCATGCTTTTTATGTGCAAGCAGTGTTCTTACAAGCAAAAATAATACAAACGCAATAATAATAACACTCAAAATTAAAATCACTACTACAATCATAATGATTACAGAAACATAAACAGAAACTGTACCAGCTATTGCATCCTGAATATTCACCGTATATTTAATACCATCACCTATCTTTTCTGTCAATTCCCTATTTAACACATCTATATCTACTTTCTCTGCTGTATTGATATAATAGGATAAATATGGAATAACACCCATGCGTTTATAGCCGCTTCGCAGCATAAGACAGTCTTTTCCAAGATAATTGGAAGTCTGTGTAAATCCGCAGATAATATAATCTGCACTGTTTCCGTCTGCTGTCAGAGTAATTTCGTCTCCTACCTTCAACCCCTGTTCCTGCGCATATTTTGCACCAAGAAGCAGTTCATTCTCAAATTTTGGAAATCTTCCCTCTATACACATATTTTGATTATTTATCTTTGTACAGTCATCCGTAACAATCAGATTTAACGCAATATGCCCTACATGCCGAACCTCAATATCATTATATAAATAAACCTTTTCTACTCTGTCATCTTTATAAAGCAGCTCCAGAAATTCTTCTTCCTGCTCCGCCGCAACATTTACACAGGAATCTGCTATTTCTCCTACGATAAGATTTATCATAGGTTGTATATCAAAAACTACATTTCGAATCATTACTCCTGAAAACACCATAATTAACGCAAGTACCAGCATTGTAATACAGACAGTAATATTTTTCTTTGCTCCCGAAAAAGTAGTTTTCAGCGCAAGAGCTGTCTGTAACGGCAGGCGGGTATGAATAAGAGGAAAGTAATTCTTTTTAAAATTATGCGTTTCCACTCCCTGACGAAGCGCGGTAATTACATCTATCTTTTTTACAGTACGCGAAGACAGATATACTACAAGTATAGATGTCCCGCCGAGAACAAGAAATGTAATCACAAATGGCTGAAAAAGAAAATGTATATTATATGGAATCCCTGTCTGAGAAACCATCATTTCATTTACTGCCGGAAACAGACAGTAAGAGAGCGCTATGCCTGCCGCTCCACCTGTCAAAGTCAGACCAAGAAACTGTATATAAAAAACACCTGTCAATTGTCTGCTTGTATATCCTGCTGCTTTGAGAGCGCCAAGATTTTTCATATTTTCCCGAATATCATTTGTAATGCCTGAGGCTATTACTACAAGAGAAATAATGATAACAAAACATGCCATTGCACTGACTATTCCAGAACAAATCATCTGTGAGATATATCTGGATTTAGAAACGGTATCCCAAGAATTGTTTAGTGCACGGATTGACGGAAATTCTTTGGAAACTGTATTTTTTATTACAGCTTCATAAGCCTCACTCTGAGATTTATCGTGCAGACGTACAGACAGCATAGTGGAAGCCGGTACAAATGCTTTCTCCCCAAGCTCCTGCCATACATCCTCTGTCACAAGAAATGCACACATGCCGCAGTTATGTGAGCCTGTCATGGCGCTGTTGTAAAAGCCGCATACCGTATAGCTCAGAACATGATTTCCACAGTTAATCTCAATGATATCTCCGACAGAATAATTCTTTCCCATTGCAAACAGCATTGGAAGATAAATCCCACTTTTAAATTTGCTCTCCTCTATAATTTCATATTTTCCAATCAGACGTCTGCATGCCATATCTTTTTCCAGTATAAAAAAATTAGAAGACAGCATTCCACCATTATAATCAACGGTGCCAGACAGCCAGAAAGCTTTGTCAATCGAATATTCAGAAGTATCTTTTTCCTTTTTTACAACTTCCTCAAGGAAGTTACAAAATTCATCCTGCGAATTATCCAAAATCATAGTGACATGCTCTGCGTTTAATCTGTCATGGCAGCGCCAGAAATTCTGCTTATAGTCAAGCGAAAGCATAAGCCAGATATTTAACAGCATGGATGCAAGCAAAACAAGAACAAAGATTGAAATGGTCTGTGTTTTGCTTCTTCTAAGATTTGCCCTGACAAGAAGGATTAATTTTTTCATAATTACCACCCCATCTGCTGCAAAAAGTTCTGAAGCTTTTCGTGCCTTTCTCTGTCTTCCGGTAAATAACTTCCAAGGTTACATTCTCCTGTAATAATTCCGTCTTTTAAATATAAAATCCGGTTCCCACGCCGCGCAGAGCGCATATCATGTGTTACCATTACTACACTTTGCCCTGCCTCGTTAAAATGGGTAAGCGTATTTAAGACATCCAGACCTGTTTTTGAATTAAGTGCGCCGGTTGGCTCATCGGCAAATAATATTTCAGGTGAATTAATTAATGCCCTCACAATACCCACACGCTGCGCTTCCCCTCCTGAAATCTGTGATGGAAATTTGTTCTGTGTTTCCTCTGAAATATCTACTGCCTGAAATAATTCTCTGGCATGCCCTATCAAAGCTTTTTTGTTCTGGTTTACAAGAAGTCCTGCTGCCAGAACATTATCCATAATGCTCATTCCCTCTATTAAATAAATCTGCTGGAATACAAAGCCACAGTGCTCTCGTCTGAATATGGCAAGCCCGTCTGGACTCAGTTTGGAAATTATCTTTTCTCCGAAGGTAATTGTTCCAAGTGTTGGTGTATCCATTCCTGAAAGAGCATAAAGCAGTGTGGATTTTCCTGCTCCGCTTGCTCCCATAATCACTGTAAAATCTCCCTTATAAAGCTGTAAATCGATATTCCTTAAAACGTGCTGTAAAGCTCCTCCATTCGAAAAGGACTTGCTCAGATTTTCTGTTTTTAATAATATTGGTGCCATAAAAATCTCCTTTCTACAAGTCCATTTTACATTTTTTATTCTTAACTGTCTTTACAGAATCCTTAAAATTTCCTTAAATCATAAAGACATCTTGTCTTGTTTTACAAACGCCAGCTCGTGTTTAACCCTTTCGATAAAATCTTAAAACCATTCTTCATCACTTTGGCAATCCAACGTCTTTCCTTTTTACTCCATTTAGGTCTATAATGTTCTTCGTCTTCTTTTACCAGTATATTGCATCCATAAAATAACTTTTCATAAATATGCTGAATAATTTCTTTATCCCTGTTATCACCTACAAACTGACAGTTTATTGAATGTGCCATATCTGAAAAAATATTCCAATAATTCAAAAAAAGATTACAATTTATTTTTCTTATATTTATTCTTTTAAGAATTGCTGATGATATAAGAAGCTCATCTGTATCAAGCAGAAATCCCTGTTTTTCTGTAAAATCTATCGCTTCCTCTTTTGTTGGAAAAGACTTTAATATTCCGTTTATATCAAGCAGAAATCCGTCAATATCATCTGTATACCAAAAAGTATAATATTCTTCCTGTAAAATCCTGAATTTAATCAGATAATATTTTTTCTGTAATTCTTCACTCATATCGCCATTGAACCTCACTTTTGTCAGCCTTTATCTGTTTCATACATATATAAAAATCTTAAAACATACTATTTTTTATGTATTAATTATCCATACCACTTAATGCAATTTTTACTGTCACTTTTAATCCATCTATTCCATTTTCAAGAAGAATATCTCCTGCCATTTCTTTCATAAAACTGTCTGAAATATATAATCCAAGTCCCGCGCCCTCAATATTCCCAGTATTACTTCCACGCATATATTTTTCCTTTAATACAGGCAATTCCTTCTCCTCCACTCCTTTTCCATAATCCTCTATAAAAATGCAAAGGCTTTGACTTTCTCTTTTTGCTGATACTTTAATCTTTGTATTCGCATACTTATAAGAGTTGGCAAAGATATTGTCAAACACCTGTTGAAGTCTTATTCTGTCAGCACACAAAAGGCAGCCCGGAATTGCAGGAAGCTCTGCACGGTGCAGATAATCCGAGTTTTCAAGCATTTTTACCACCTCTTTGCTCTCCATAGCTTCTGATGTGACAGACAAATGCTTTAATTCTTTAAGTGTTGCCATAAATAAATTTGTAATAAGAGTATTAATCTGATTTGCCTTTTGAATAATCTTTTTATAATTTTCCTTGATTTTTTGATTTTCGGCAATTGCATAACCTAATTCTGATGCCGCCTTAATAGAAGCAACTGGAGTCTTAATATCATGTGAAAGCTTTGCTACCAGCTCTTTTTTATCTGCATTTGCTTTTGCCTCTGCAATCCTTGCTTTCTTCAATTCTGAACGCATAAGGTCAAAGCTTTCTGTAAAAGCACCAAAAACATTCTGCCTGTCCATTTCAAGAGGAATATCAAGATTTCCTCCCGCCACACGTTCCGCAAATCTTTTTAATTTCTGGAAGGGATTTATAATTGTATGATTCAGATAAAAAACATATCCTGTCAGAATAATACCCTGAGCAAAAACTGTTGCTGTAAAAATTAAAAAAATTTTCTGTTGTTGCTGTGTAAAATTTTTACTGGTATCATTCCATATAATAATCTGTCCCTCCACCGTATTATTTATTTCAATATTCAATATAGTATCTCTGTGAGCAACCGCAGCATTTATGCTCTCACTTAACCCCGATTTTGTTCGGTATAAAATAATGCCCTTTTTATCCAGAATTACATAATCAGTATTTGTAGAATTAATATGATTCTTTATATCTTCCCAGTCGTTTTTTACAGATTGTACGATTTCATTGACCAGAACTGTATTTTGGGAAAAATCAGGAGTCTTTAATAAATAAATAATCAATACTGCTATTTCAGCAAAAAAGAAAGCCAGAATACAAACAAAAAATGTGCATTTTTTCATTCTGCCCCTCCCTGAAATTTATATCCGTCTCCCCATACTGTAATAATATAAACCGGATGTTCAGGATTTTTTTCAATTACAGTCCGCAGTCTTCGAATATGAACATTTAGTGTTCCATCTCCTGTAAATTTATCCTGCCATACCTTTTCAAACAATTCCTGCTTTGAAACTACTTTTCCCTTATTTTCAACAAGACAGGCAAGCAGTCGAAATTCCAGCGCTGTAAGCTTTACTGTTTTTTTATTTACAATTACCCGTTTTGCTTCAAAATCAATTTCCATCCATCCGTCGGAATAGAAAGCTTTTTCTTTTTGTCCATAACGTTTCAAAACCACTTTTACCTTTGCAAGCAAAACACCGAGGGAACAGGGTTTTTGTATATAATCATCTCCCCCTATATTAAGAGCAATTATTTTATCGTCATCGCTGCTTCGTGCGGAAATAAACAAAATAGGAATTTCTGTGTCTTTTCTCAGTTCTTTGCATAATGCAAAACCGCTTCCATCACCCAGATTAATATCAAGCAAAAGCAGGGCTGCTGTATTTTCCTGAAAAAATGAACGACACTCATATGCGCTGTAAGCAACAGCCGTATTCACACCAAACAGATTAAAATATTCCGCTGTACTGTCTGCAAGCAGTTTTTCATCATCTATTATTAAACAATCATATTTCATTTTTTACCTCTTATTTTTTGTAAATTTGTTTTTCTTTCCTTCTAAATTGTTACCATTATAAACAAAAAATATTTGAAATACAACTCTTTCTGTTTTATTCTGATAAAACCATTTTGAAAAACAGAAAATCCCTGACCATTTTTATAAAATCAAGCAGGAACATCCTTGCTTTTAGTTATAGAATAAATTGCAGCTTGCTTTTTCTTTTTATGCCTGCTATAATTACAGCAATGATTCGTACATTGAGCAGGCTGCACAAAGAAGCTTTGATTGGCTGTCTTTTCTTTCACAAATATTTATGGAGATATTATCATGAACAGATTTCACCATTATTTATTAAAAATATATAATATTCACAAAAAACTGAACTTGGGATATTTTCAGAAGCTCGGCTTGTCACAGGGGCAGCCAAAGCTTTTAGAAATATTATTATATAATGACGGATGCCCACAAAAAGAACTGGCAAGCGCCTGTGAACTGCAACCTGCGACAATATCCAGCCTTTTAAAAAAAATGGAAAAGGATGAACTGGTCCGCCGTATTCCGGAAACACAGAATAACGGTACACATATCGTAAGAATCTTTCTTACCCCCAACGGAAAAGAACTGGCACAAAATGTCCTTGAAAGCGTTTCTTCCGCGGAAAACCTGTGCTTTAAAGGCTTTTCCGCGGAAGAAAAAGAAACCTGTCTTTCCTATTTGAACCGTATTTATAATAATTTAAAAGAATAATATATTTTTTGCTGCTAAGATATCTACAAAATATGATTTGAAATTTTACTGTACGATATTTTTCTTTATAAATTCAGCCAGAAGCTTTGCAGCTTTTTTATTGCCTGCCTCAGTAAATCCATGACCTTCTCCCGGAAATACTTCTATCTCCATATTTTTGTATATCCTCCTTAATCTCTCACTGTATTCCACAGAAACCACAGGGTCTTTATCTCCATGCATGACAAAAACATTTTTATCAAATGTTCCGATATGAGCATACACATCAAAACCATGTATAGATTCAAAAAATACACGTCCCAGAGTCATTCCCCATAATTCCTGTGTATCTGGTATATCTTCTATTTTTGGAAAGCGTTCATTCCAGTTTTCCGCAATACACAATGCAGGAAATAAAAGAATCAGACCTCTTACCTTTTCTTTTATCTCTTCCGCTGTCAGTGCAGACACCAGACCTCCCTGACTTCCACCGAACAGAAACAGATTTTTACTGTCAAGTTCTTCTCTTTTACATAAAGCATTTACCACTGCATGTAAATCTTCTTTTTCAGTAAAAATAGTCATCTGTGTAGTTGGCAGGCTGCTCTTATCCTGTACAGAACCGCCGCAGAAATCATAACAGAAAGACGCAATCTTTTGCTGTGCCAAATAATCTGTCATAATTTCAAAGTCATTTTTAGAACCATTATATCCATGACTGAAAATAACTAACGGATATTTTCCTTCTTTTTCTGGCAAAGTCAGTCTTCCAGACACTTCTCTTTCATGATGCGGTATTGTCATTTCGATTTTTTTCATTCTTTTTCCCTGTATGATTTCAATATAATGATTAAAAACTGAAAACCATACTTTTCCTTTCATTAAAAATTCTGATATTACGCATAATAAACGCCTGACCTGATTGTTTAACGTGTATCAAATTCACTTAAATAAGTTAGATTTCTAACTTAGATTGTATACCAATTTTTATATTATGTCAATAACTGTTCTGAATATAAATAAAAAGATAATTATTTCTCACATATCATATTATTTCCTTATAGAATATCTGCCTTATCTGATAGGATGCATCAGAAATAACTTTTCCAATTTCTGTATTTCATCTGGAATCCGTATTTTTTTCGGACACATGGAAATACATGGCATTTCTGTGCAGCTTCTGCAATACTCTGCACTTTCTTCAATTCCCATTCCAAGTTTTCTAAGTGCCCAGTAATCCTTTCCAAGAAAATAATACTGATACTGCCGGAATATCGTATGAATTTCCGTTTCATATAAGCATCTGCATCTCTGACATCTATCGCATGGAATGGCATCGTATTTCTTTTCCAGAACACACATTACCTCTTCAAACGAAAGAACCTCCTTCTGTTTTTCCTCTGTGTCCCATTTCATCGCCTGTTCTGCCTGTTCCACTGTTCCAATCCCAATCAATGCACTTGAAACCGGATATGACAACACTGCCTGAATCAATGTCTGAACCGGAAACACTGCCGGAAGAAGTCCTGCGGCATATACCTTATTTATCAACAATCCCTTTTTTTCAAACAAAGGCTCCATTTTCATACGTTCTAACATCCCTCGTTCCAGAAGATTCCCGCTTCCCTGAAGTACATCTACGCGCATATCTGCCGCGGCGCGAAGCAGCGTATCGTAATAGTGAGAAGCAATCCCTGTAAAATGTATTTTTCCCTCATTCTTTAATTCTGTCAATGCATCCAGTGCTCCGCCTTTTTGGAATACTTCTTGTTCATGCTCTGCATCCACCTGATGCACAAAATATATATCTGAAAAAGTCCCAAGATTTTCACATGAGGTCAATACCGCCTGATACATTTCATTCCCGTCATAAAACCGCGCCTTATCCGAAATAATAATCCTGTCTCTACCTATATGCTCCGCAAATTTTCCAACCTTTAATTCCGCATCTCCATATTCCGGCACTATCGCTGTATCATATAAATTACAGCCAAGAGAGTATGCATATTCCATAACCTGTATTGCTGTTTTTTCATCGAGATTATAATAGTCCGGCAGCACCGGAACACTCCCCTGTAAAACAGGAATAGTTCCAAAGCTTACCTCTGATACCATAAGTCCTGTGTTTCCTAACCTTCGATAATGCATCTCTTTTATTCCTTCCCTTTGTAAAACGCTCTTTCCTCCACCACTACACTTTCCGGCAGCAGTATGTCTTCAAGCTGTATGCAAAACGCAAATGCCTCTTTCCCGATTTTCCTTAATGTAGACGGAAGCTGTATACTCTTTAAGCTATGGCAGCGGTAAAACGCTCTTTCTGGTATTTCTTCCACTCCCTCCGGTATCAATATTTCCTCTAAAGAAGTACAATTTTCAAAAGCTCCGGTCTCCATCTGCTGAAATTTTTCCGACAACATGACACGCTGCAGCCTGCCACACCCAAAAAACGCTCTCTTTCCTATATACTCCACATTTTGGGCCTGCCGTACCTCACTTAGCCACTTGCAGCCGGCAAACGCGCTTTTTTCAATTCTTTTTACAGTTTCTGAAAAGATAATCTCTGTCAGAAGATTTCCGTCCTGAAAAGCTTTCTCACCAACAGCCGTAATACCACATGGCAACAAAAGCCTTGAAATATTTCCGGTACACTCACAAAGCACATTGTTCTCATTTGTTTTAAAGCAATTCAAGCTGTCCATTACCGCCTGCTTCGCTATTGCCGGCAGCTCCTTTTCACGGTCTTTTATTCCAGAAAAAGCAATATGAGAACCATCGGACAAAATTATTTCTTTTAAAAAAATACAATTGCGAAACGCATACTGCTCTATTTTTGTTTCAGCCAGAAAACGTATACTTTTTATCTTCATGCCGTTTGCAAACGCCCATCCGCATATCATGTGAATCTCAGCCGGAATCACCACATCTCCTTCACAGCCTGAGCCATCCAGAAGCATATGATTTACAATTACAAAAGGGGACCTTTGCTGCTGGTGTGATATCCACGCTGTTCCATGAAATGCTCTGGCGCCTATATACTCCACACTTTCCGGAATATCTATCTCCATAAGCATGCAGATATCCCGAAAGACCTCCATCTCTATCCTTCGGATTCCCTGTGGTATTTTCACTATCCGTCCAGTCCCCTGATAAGAACAGAGTCTGTCCTCCTCTATCTCAAAGCAGCTTAAAGCACTGCAAAAAAGAAACCTGACTGTTTCTGGAAAATGTTCGGAAAAAATATCCTGATAATAAAAAAATTCCCACAGCATTGCCTGATACTTCACCCATCTAAGCATTGTACACCCAAAAAAAGCATATTCCCCAAAAAAGGCACTGTCTGTCCCGTCTGATATCCATATTTCCGTTAAGTGTCCGCATTCCAGAAAAGCATAATTCTCCACATGAATGCTGTTCTGAAAAAATACCCGATATAAACTGTCACAGCCCTCAAAGGCATACTCTTTTATTATTTGAAGCCTCTCAAAATCCATATCCCGAAGACTTCTGCAATTACAAAAACTTTTCCTTCCTGCTTCCTCTGCACTTTTGCAGGCACAACCCTTAAGAGATATACAACCCTCAAAAATCGAATCTGACAGCTTTTTTATCTTTGGAAACTCTGCATGCAAAAGCGCTGTGCAAAATGCAAAAGCTCCTCTTCCTATCTGCAAGGCATCTGTGTATATGCTTTTTAAACAAACACACTTTTCAAAAGCTCTCGCTTCTATTTCTCTCAGACTTTTTGGAAAGTTTACCTGACAAAGCATACTGCAGCCAAAGAACGCTCCCTCTCCGATTCGCAGAAGCCCTTCCGGAAATACTATCTCTGTAATGCTCCTGTTTCCTGCAAAGGCATACGGCGCAATTCCCGTTACAGATTCAGGAATACAAACCCGCCCTTCGCACTGACTGGCAGATACCACAAGACTCCCTACAATACAAATCCCGTCTTTTCTGACTTCCAAAAATTTCGTTTTCTCAAAAGCCCGTTCTCCTGCCCAAAGTTCAGAACTTACCTCACATATCTCCAATATGGAACAGCCTTCCAGTGCCTCCTTCTCAATACTTTGTGCATGGCAAAGACAAAGTTTTTTTAAATTTTTGCATTTATAAAAGGCTCTTTCACCAATAGAATTCCACATTGGAACACTCTGCACCGAAGAATTATCTGTTGAAAAATTTTCCGCCAGAAAATTTTCCGCTGATATTTTCTCTCCCAAGATTTTTTCTGCTTTGTCTGACAATATAATTTCCCTTAAACTGCTACATCCAGAAAATACTTCTGCTTCAAGATTTTGTATACCAGAAGGCAAAAAAACTTTCTGAAGATTTTTACAGCCCTTAAATGCAGCCTTTCCAATCCAGTAGACACTTTCCGGCACATAAATTTCTGTCACTTCGTTATTTCCATAAAAAGCTGCGCCTGCCACGATTTTCACACTCTCTGAAATACATATGCTTCCCTTTAAATCTCTGCCGTCCCAAAAAATCTCCTTTTGAAACTGCTCTGTCTTTTGAGCTTCTATTTCTATTTTTGTTTCTGCGTTTCTTTCTTCTGTTTTTCTTAATTTTTCCTGATTTTCCCTCCACGCTTCAAGATATGGTGTATTCTCTAGTGTATGTTTTCCAACAGATATAATACTCTCTGGCAAAATCACCTGCCGTAATGCTGTACAGCCATAAGCAAGCTTATCTGAAATATGACACACTCCTTCTTCCAGTATCAGTGTTTTCATTTTTATACATTCATTAAACACCCCTGTGCCAAAAGCGCCTCCACTGCCGGATATCCTTACTTTTCGAATCCCGCTTTTCGCAAATGCGAGACTTCCCACCTGTTCTGCTTCTTTCAGAAGATGCAGTTCCTTAAGCCCGCTGCACCCATAAAACGCCATTTCTCCAATAGCCGAAAGACTTTTGGGAAACTGCATATTTTTAAGCGCAGTACAGCCATAAAATGCACTCTCTTTGATTTCCAGCAGTCCTTCCGAAAAATTCACCTCTCTAAGCGTTTTGCAATGTCGAAAACTTCTTTCTTCAATTTGTTTTATTTTAGAAGAAAAGGATACACGAATCAGCTTCACACAATTTTCAAACGCACCTGCTTCAATTTTTTCAAGTCTTTCTGGAAATAAAATCGTCTGCAAAAGCACACAATCCCGAAAAGCCTCTTTTCCGATTTCCTTCAGGCTTTCCGGCAAAATCATCCGGTCAACCGCCTCGTTTCCGGCAAAAGCACTTCCTGCGATTCTGGTAATTCCCTCCGGTATCACCACACGTGATTCCGCTCCAAAATATTTTAACAGAATTGTTCCGCTGATTTTGAAATTTCCCAATACCTGCCTTTGTATTGTCCTTACAATATCAGGAACATCTTCATCTTCCAAACCTGTAATTCCCGAAAATACATATTCCCGACTATCATATGTTCTGACAGTTTTAAGCGAAGTACAATTTTTAAAGGCCGCCTCCAGAATTTGAATATCATTTCCCTGAAAAGTTACCTTTTCCAGACTGATGCAATTTCGAAATGCTCTGCTCTCTATTACCTTTAAAGATTTTGGAAAACATACCGACTGAATTCCCTTTTTATCAAAAAAGCAGCTTTTCGCCACACTTTCTATTCCTTCAGGAATTTCCACATGCTTCAGATTTACAAGAAACCGGATAAGATTTCTTCCATCCAGCTCCATCATTTTTAAAATATCTGTGGCTATCCGGTAAACAAGAGGTGGAACCTCCGGTTTTTCCACAATTACCTCCACTGCATTTAAGATTTGCCAGCGCGCACCTTTAGCAAACGAAATTTCGCGAATTCTCCCACAACCGGTAAATACATCACAAATACAGTTCATATCCAAATCCGGAGATATTTCAATCCTCTCAAGCAGTACATCATTTAAAAAGGTCTGCTTTCCAAGAGTTCTCACTCCGGGTATCCGCGCTTCTGTCAAATTGTCACAGTAAAGAAATACACAGTCTCCAAGACTTTTTACTGAATCCGGAAGTATTATTCTTTTTATTGCATGGCAGCGGTGAAACGCATAGCTTCCAATTCTTTCCACTCCCTGCGGAATCTCTATCTGCTCAAGTTTTCGACAGCCCTTAAAAGCGTTTTCCATAATAAAACGAAGTCCGTCGGGCAGTATTACTTTTTTCAAGGACACACATGCCTTAAATGCTCCTTCTCCAATTGTATGAATTCCGTCGGGAACTGTAAGTACCTCTTCTCTTCCGGTGTAGGCCTGCAATACTCCATCTTTTATATGATAATCTTTCATTTTTGTTCCTTTCCTGCCTCTCAAAACCTCTTTTGCCTTATCTGAAAAGAATATATTAATTGGTTAAATCAGTTTGCAGCCCGAAATTTTTTCAAATTTAGAATATTTGCATAAATAATTTTTTACGAAATAAAAATCAGTTCTAATACCTGATGAAGTTCCTCAAGGCTTCCACTTTTATACATTTGTTCCTTATATTTTTTTGTTCCCCTTCGCTTCTTCATCATATATGAAGCAATCTTTTTTATATAAGACAATGTAAAAGTTTCATCATAGTGCTGTGCTGTAAGCTCTATCTGCTCTGATAAAATCTGAAACGCTGTTTTTTTACATGGTTTTCCAGTCAGCTCACTAAATACAAACGGATTTTCCAGTCCATACCGCGCCAGCATGATTCCGTCTGCCCCTGTGTATTCCATTACCCGTTTTGCCATTTCCACAGAATATATTCCGCCATTTGCAATTACTGGTATAGATACTGCCGCCTTGGCTTTCTCAATTTCATCTAAATATGGCTCTCCATCATACATCATACTTCTGCTTCTGCCATGAATGGTAATCATATCTGCTCCTGCTTCTTCACATACACGGGCAAATTCCGCAGCAAACATATTGTCCTCTGAAATTCCGGTACGACATTTTACCGTTATAGTCTTTCCACTCTTCTTACAGCCCCGTATAATTGCCGCAGTTCTCTTCCAGTCCAGCATAAGCGCGCTGCCCTCTCCACTTTTAAACACATTTGGCACAGGACATCCCATATTAATATCAATAATATCAAACTCTTTTAAAAGCTCACTTTTCGCCATCTGCTCCATAACTGCCGGATTGCCTCCAAGAAGCTGAACTGCCTTTATGCTTTCTTTCTCTGTCGTAAACAAAAGTGTTTTTGTAGCTCTGTCCTTATATTTCAAGGCATTTGCACTGACCATTTCTGTAAAACACAGTCCAGCCCCAAGTTCATATGCCAGCATTCGAAAAGGATAGCAGGTATATCCTGCAAGAGGTGCCATCAGCACATTAGAAGAAAGAAGCAGATTTCCGAGACGAATTTTTTTTATTTCCATAACTATTCATCCCCGTCTTCGTAATCCTCTTTTTTCTCTGCCGCTTCAGCAAGCCATTCTGCAAAAATTTTCGTATCAGGATTATTCAGACGATATGCACGTTCTGTATTTGTATAATCAGGAGACATCACCTCAACTAATACAATTACGTCTTCACGGCTTTGATTAAGCGCAAATATTCCTTCCCTGTCCAATGTCTTCATTGCTTGTTCCATTGCAGAATATCGAAGCTCATATTCCTTTTCAAAGTCCATGTCCAGTATGGAACCTCTGTCATATAACAATGCCTCTACTTCTTTGAAATTTTCCTGTTTCCACATACAATACGGCGAATCCGCATCGGACCATTTTATCATCTCTAGTTCTTCTTCGCCGTTTTCTTTTTCCCGTTCCAGAGCTTCCATGGACCATGCAGATATATATGGTGTATTTGCCAGACCGTCAGATACAAGAGTGATATAGTAATAATGCTCTTTGTTTTTCATTAAATCCAAAAGAATCGTTCTTATAGCCTTCATAAGCTCGGATATTAAACTTTCTTTAAAATTCATGGTGTCCTCTTTTCTCTTAATTTAAAATCTTTTATTAGGCAGTCAGCGCAAGCGCTGGCTGCATGATTTATCATAGCACGAAGGACAGACTTTATCAAGAAATATTCGAAATTAGAAATTTAATATTTTAAATTCAGTATAATAAATTTCATACAATAAATTTCACATAATTCATTTACATATTCCTTAAAAACTTTTAAAAATATTCCTTGTACTGACAGCAATTATCATGGAAACAATACCTGCAAATAAAAGAACTGTAAATTCAAAACCACCACAGATTTCAAAGAAAACTCCATAAAATGCATTGCCGATTGGCTGAGCACACATAGAAATAGTAAAAATAACCGCAATTACCTTTCCAATCAAATTCTGCGGAGTTTCCGTCTGAACAAAAGACAGCATCTGTACGGTAAAAACCGTTGAAAATATCATGATAACAAAACAGCATACAGTCATAACAGCATAATTTATCAGACCAGATGAAAACAACATTAAAGATATTCCCATTGGAAACATACATGCCGCACAGCAGATAATTAAATTGCCTGATTTCTGTATAGTCAGCTTTTTTGCAAAAATACCTGCGCCAATGCCGCCTGCCAGTCCTCCCGCCGCCAGCGCTCCCTCTGCAAAGCCGTATAATCTGTTTGCCAGAGAAGCCTCTAAATTCAATACCTGTGTAATAATATACGGAAGCCCCACAATAATAACAGAGGATAAAAATAAATTAATTCCACAAATAACAAGCAATCCTTTTCCAATCACAGGCTTTTCTTTCCGAATAAAACAAATACTTTCTGTAAAATCTTTTTTAATTATTTTCCATACATTTACACCGGAATCCTGCTTTACAAAAGGAATATGAATAAAAATTTCCATAACCGCAGATACAAAAAAACATAAAATACAAACCCACAATACTGGTTCTAATCCATATGTGCTGTATAAAATTCCTCCAAGCACAGGTCCTAATAAAGAAGAAAAGGAACTAATAGTATTAATAATAGAATTTGCAGCCATTAAATGTTCCTGACTTACAAGAGCTGGAACACTTGCCTGCACAGACGGCTGATATGCCCCTGCAATGCTATATAAAAGCATTAATGTAACTGTTATTAAAGGAATAAGGCTTACTCCTTCTGCAAGAAAAGAGAAAGTCAAAATAACTGCCGCTGTAAAAAAATCCAGAATAACCATAATATTTCTTTTATTTATTCTGTCCGCAATGATTCCTCCTATGGGCGATAACAGAATGGAAGGAATAAATGCACAGGCCGTAACAGTACCGTAAAGCGCTGATGAACCCGTATGATTGAGTAAATACAACGGAAGAGCAAATCTGATTGCAGCGTTTCCAAACAGTGAAATAATCTGACCAATTACCACCAGTATAAAATCTTTTGAAAATAATTTTTGATTCAATTTTTGTACCATGCTGCGGGCCATGCCATAATATGTTGTTGTTTATAACACAAAGAAATATAAACAAAGTTGAAAAAATGCCCGCAGCTTATATCCTTTCTATGTTTTTATTTTATAGGAAATTATCATGTATTTCCTGTAATGAAGCTCTTACAGAGCAACTATTTTTTCAATCCTGCTTTTACTTATAATACCGCATGACGGTATGTATATATTTTTAAATATGGGACTGCAATATACTGCAGTCCTTTCTACTTGTTCTGCTCATACAAAACAGCCAGCTCCTTTAATCTGTCCAGCATTTCATCATCTACAATATCCAGACCGAACCCCTGCATCATCTGTCGAAATATCATAAATTTTCGACAGGCTTCCTCAGCAGAATTATTAAATATCATTGGATTCATCCAGATATTTGCAACAAGTATAATCAGCTCCGCCAATTCTGCCGGATAATCTGTTTGAATAGAACCATCCAAAATACCCTGTTCAATAATAGGTTCAATATAATCTGGCGCTGCTTCATCCATTGTCTCACGAAAAATGCTGAAAAGCAGTCTTGGATTATTACTTAAATCCGGAGCCACTGTAAACATATCATTCTGAACAGGTCGAAGAATAGATTCCTTAAAAATAGTTTTCAGCTTTTCCCTTCCGGTAATATCTTTCCGGTCACGAATCACTGTAAGCATTCTGTTTGATTCCTCTGTCATTCTATCTGTGACAGCGACTAAAATATCTTCCTTCGATTTAAAATGATGATAAATAGCTCCCTTGCTGAGTCCCCCCAACTGATTGATAATATCCTGAATAGAGGTATGTTCATACCCTTTTTCCATAAACAGACGCAATGAAACATCAAGGATTAAATTAACAGTTTCTTCCGGGTGTTTATTTCTGGCCATTTTTTTAACCTCCCTACATACCGACGGTATGTTTATACTATCATACCATTAATATATTTGTCAAGCAGTATTTATTACCTTTCTTTCAAACTTTCAAATATCTTTCAATAATTCTCTATTTTGCCTATTATATCCCAAATCAAATCATTATACCCCATTCCTCTTGCTGTTGGAGTTGCCTGTGTTACCATAATCAATTTCTTTTCTGGTACAACTGTTATACTCTGTCCGCCATATCCCCTGCATCCATACCATTGATTGTCTCTCCACCACATAAATCCATATCCAGATTGTGCTGGCGATGGCGCAGTAGCCATATCAATATATTCCTTTGATATAATCTGTTTATCTTTATAAATTCCATTTTCCAAAAACAACTTTCCTATTTGAAACATTTCCATTGCTGTTAAATCAGAAAGCTTTTCATTTTTATCATTATTTCCAACTGTATAATATGTTCCAGATGCAGACTGAAACCATCCTTCACTTTCTATACCCAATGGTTTATAAAGATTTTGATTTGTAAATTCATATAAATCACCGGAAATATGATTTAAAACCTCTGCTAGCAATATAATATCCCATTCCTTGTATATATATCTTGTTCCCGGAATATCCGTTACTGCAATATCCGCAATATGCTCTATCCAGTTTTCTGAGCGGAACATCTGGTCAAGCATGGGGCAATGATAGTGTACTCCACCTGTCCAGTATATTCCTGATGTCATGGTTAAAAGATGACGTACTGTAATCATTCTATGACGCAAATCTCTTCCTTCATTAAATTGTGGAATAAATTTATAAACCGGCTCGTCGACACTTTTTAACAAACCTCTGTCAATCATAATACCTGCAACTGCCGACGTTATACTTTTTGCCACAGATTTAATTACATTTCGACTGTTTTCATCAAATCCATTGTAATAACACTTTGCCAGAAATTCCCCATTTTGCCAGAGCAGCACACTGTTTATCTGACGGTATCTTTTTCTTTGTATATAATTATCTATGATTATGTTATAATTCATTTTAAATACCTGCCTATAATAGATTCTGAATTATTTTTCAGTTCAGCCGGTGTACCGCAGGCAATTACATTGCCGCCTTCATCGCCTCCGCCTCTTCCAAGCTCAATAATATAATCACAATTTGACAATATATATGAATCATGCTCCGTAATAATTACAGAATTTCCCATATCCACAAGCTCATCCATAAGCGCCATAAGCCTTTCAGTATCATGAAAGGAAAGTCCTGTTGTCGGCTCATCAAAAATATAGAGGCACTGCTTTCCCACTTTTCCCTTCGCAAGCTCTTTTGCCAGTTTTATTCTCTGACTTTCTCCGCCTGAAATTGTTGGTGTTTCCTGTCCTAATTTTATATATCCCATGCCTACTCGCCTTAGAACGTTCAACATTGTATAAATAGATTCATTCTTTTCCTTAAAAAATCCGCATGCCTCCTCCACGCTCATTTCCAGAATATCCTGTATATTCCTGTATAAGTAGCCGGACAGGACGTTTTACTTCTGCCGATTGGTCTCTGGTCAATAATATAACATTTCTTTATATTATCTATACCTTGTAATTCTATATCTGTCTTTATTTCTTTGTCTTCTTCCATTACACATTTCGTCTTAAGAATTTCTTTTAATTTCGGAACCAGGGTATTTGATATTAAACTGGATTTTCCACTGCCGGAAACACCTGCCACACCTGTCATCACTCCAAGTGGAATGTCTACGAAAATATTTTTTAAATTATGAGTATTTGCATTTTTTATATGTAATTTTTTT
>ERZ778516.623-NODE-623-length-29311-cov-10.047443_pt1 | contig 29311 bp, 23 predicted proteins | sample MGYA00510342_ERZ778516 | MGnify/ENA primary metagenome ERZ778516 (study PRJEB29527, sample SAMN07138961) | mouse gut metagenome | material: feces | host: mouse | place: China:Nanjing | collected 2016-01-25 ... | reverse complement strand
ATCCAAAATGAGACAGAGATCTTTTTATATATCAGGCGATTTTGACAGGTATCTTTTTGTTCCATCATACATTCCCTGCGCCTCATTCGGGCATACTGTCCATGAGGTGATGCTTATGAACAAACTGACTGAACATTATGAAGAAAATGTCTCCGCCCTGCGCCGGATTCTGGACGCTGACCGGAATTTTGACATACTGGAGAAACATCTGCTGATCGCGGATCATGCCGCCAGCCTGTTTTTTATTGACGGACTGGTAAAAGATGATATTCTGGAAAAACTGATTGAATATTTTTACAGCCTGAAACCTGAGGATCTGCCGGATTCGCCCGACCAGTTTCAGATGCAGAATCTTCCCTATATTGAGACGGAGATTCTGACGGAGATGGACGATGTACTGAAAAACCTGCTCTCAGGAGTTCCCTGCCTGTTTATAAACGGAATGCCGGATTGTCTTGCCATCGACTGCAGAACCTATCCGGCCCGCAGCGTGGAAGAACCGATGAAAGACCGGACGCTCCGGGGTTCCCGCGACGGCTTCGTGGAAACCGTTGTCTTCAACACTGCCCTGATCCGCCGCCGGATCCGCTCTCCGAAGCTCTGTATGGAAATGCAGACCGTCGGCAAAAGCACGCGCACAGATATAGTTTTGTGCTATATGGAAGACCGCGTAGACCGGCAATGTCTGGAACGGCTGAAAGAACGGATATCATCCATTCTTATAGATTCTCTTACCATGAATCAGGAAAGTCTGGCAGAACTTCTTCTGCCCGGCCACTGGTTCAACCCTTTTCCCAAATACCATATAACGGAACGTCCGGATACTGCTTCTGCTTCCATACTGGAAGGCAATATCATACTGCTGGTGGATAATTCCCCCTCTGCCCTGATTCTGCCAACCACTCTGTTTGCCATCATGGAAGAAGCAAACGATTATTATTTTCCGCCCATCACCGGAACCTATCTACGGTTATCCCGTGCGCTGATCATGCTGATCTCACTGATACTGACTCCGATGTTCCTTCTCCTGATGCAGCATCCTCAGTGGATTCCCGAAAGTTTCCGGTTCATTCAGGTACAGGATACGGTCAACATCCCTCTGATCTGGCAGTTCCTGTTACTGGAACTTGCCATTGACGGGCTGCGGCTTGCCGCCATCCACACTCCTGATATGCTGAGCACGCCGCTCTCGGTCATTGCCGGCCTGGTGATCGGCGAATTCGCTGTCAACTCCGGCTGGTTCAACGCAGAGGTCATGCTCTATATGGCATTTGTTACCATTGCAAACTATTCTCAGTCCAATATGGAACTGAACTATGCGGTCAAATTCATGCGCATCCTGCTTCTGCTTCTGACCTGCTGGTTTGGGCTGACCGGTTTTATCGCCGGCATACTCATTACTTTTATCAGCCTTTTAAGCTGCAGAACCTTCTCCGGACGGGGCTATCTGTATCCGCTGATCCCCTTCCGCTGGAAGACGCTGAAGCGTCAGCTGTTCCGGGTAAAAATATAGCAGATTTTGCCAGTTCTTCCAGAACCGCCCGTTTTGTGATATAATGACACCAGCTGGAGCGAAGAGGAAGCTGATGACCTGCGCGGGCTTCGTTATTACAAAAAAGAAAGGGCGTGAATCTATGGCATTATTAAAAGAAAACAGGCAAAAGCAGGAAAAAATAAACGGCGTTGTCTATGACATGTCTCCATCACCGGATTACACACATGGAATTGTGAACAACAACATCAATACGATTATAAAAAGCGGATTAAAAGACAGTCTGTGCCTTGTATTTATGGAAAATCTGGATTTTAAATACCACCCGGAGGTCAACGACGATTATGTAATTCCTGATGTTATGGTCATCTGTGACCGGAAGCATCTGAAAGGCGGAAGCTACAGCGGAGTTCCCAAATTCACAGCCGAAACCTTAAGTCCCTCAACCGCATTAAGGGACAAGACTGAAAAAAAAGAGATTTACGAAAAAGCCGGGGTAGAGGAATACTGGATCGTCTCTCCGAACGGAGAGCTTGACATCTATTATCTGGAGAACGGAACCTACACCCTGGCCCATAGTTATTTCCTGCAGGACGACCCGGAAGAAGAACATTATAATGCAAAAACAGAGATACGGCTGAAAACCTTTCCCCATATTAAGATGGAGCTTGGAGATATTTTCGAGGGAATCATATAAATACGGAAAAATGTCCATCCTGCCTGCGCCGGCCGGATGGGCATTTCAAATCCTTCCTGTTTATGAAGGGAATATGAACTTCTCCACGATCTCTGCAACCGCCGAATGATTATTGTCATTCCGTGTCACACAGTCCGCCGCAGCCTTGACTTCTTCCTGGGCATTGGCAACCGCGCAGCCTGTGCCGGCTGCCTGAATCATGGACAGATCGTTGCATTCGTCTCCTGCCGCAATCGTATTCCGGACAGGAATATCCATCAGCCCGCAAAATCTCAGAAGCGCCGACCCCTTGTTGACTCCCTCTGCTACCATCTCCAGATATTCTCTGCAGCTGAAGTACATATCTACCTTTCCTTTTGCCCAGGCTGACTGATTTTTCAGAAAGGCATGGAGCCTGTCCGGATTGTGCACGTCAACTGCCAGCAGCTTGTAGGGCTGCTCCTTCAGCGCCTGCTTCAGATCCGGCACCACCTGCGCTTCCATGCTGGTCCGCTTCAGATATACGGAAAGATTTTCGTCCCTGCGTTCCGTAAGGACTTTGTCTCCTGCATAGGTATGGAGGTAGAGCTCCTCCCTTCTGGCTGCATCAATCAGATCCTTCACATATTCCATGGGAAGTTTTTGGGAATACAGAAGTTCTCCTGTCTCACAGTCCAGAATGGCAGCTCCATTATATACGATCATATAACGGCAGCCGATCTGATCCAGTCCGTAGGATTTTCGAAGATACCCTGCACTGGAATCGGTCCTGCCTGTCGTAATCACCACTTCATGGCCGGCTTCTGTTACCCTTCTCAGCGCCTCCAGATTCTCTTTTGAGATCCGTTTCTTATCGTCCAGCGTTGTCCCATCCATATCCAGAAACAGGATCTTTTTGTCTTTTCTGCTGTTACTCTTCATGTTCCGGTTCCTCTGCAGGTTCTGCCGGGATAAATACCCGGTCATGAATCATATCCTCCTGCGACTTGTTCAGATTTGCCGCATATTCCACAAAATATTCCTGTGCACAAAGCGCGGGCTTTCCTCTTCGGTCCACCTTTTCATAAGTGCCGTCCGGCTGCTTGATCTGAGCCTTCATGGTATCCTGAAGCTGAATCTTCAGCACATGCATGACTTCCTTCTTCAGATGCTCATTTTCCACAGGGAACAGTATTTCCACCCGTCGGTCCAGATTTCTCGGCATCCAGTCCGCGCTGGCAAGATAGACTTCCTCCTGTCCGCCGTTCAGGAAATAATAGATCCGGCTGTGTTCCAGAAAACTGCCAACGATGGACCGGACGCTGATATTTTCACTGACGCCCGGAATTCCCACCTTTAATGAGCAGATTCCGCGCACAATCAGCTCAATCTTCACGCCTGCCGCGCTTGCCTCATAAAGCGCCGCGATCAGCCCCGGATCACACAGAGAATTCATTTTCGCCACTATGTGCGCCGGCTCGCCGTTTCGTGCATAGGCGGCCTCTCTCTGGATCATGGTCAGAAAACGGTCCCGAAGCCACAGCGGAGCCAGACACAGCTTGTTCCAGCTGGCCGGTTCTGAATAGCCGGACAGCATGTTAAAGACTGCCGTCGCATCCTGTCCCACCGGCTCTGAACAGGTCAAAAGCCCCATATCCGTATAAAGCTTCGCAGTAGAATCGTTATAATTTCCCGTTCCCAGATGCACATATCTGCGGATCCCGTCTTCCTCCCGGCGTACCACAAGGGTGATCTTGCTGTGCGTCTTTAATCCTACCAGTCCATAGATCACATGACAGCCCGCACGCTCCAGCATCTTGGCCCACGCGATATTATGTTCCTCATCAAACCGCGCCTTCAATTCCACCAGCACCGACACCTGTTTGCCATTCTCTGCCGCCTGCGCCAGAGCTGCAATGATCGGTGAATTTCCGCTGACCCGGTACAGCGTCTGCTTAATTGCAAGCACCTGCGGATCCCTGGCTGCCTTTTTCACAAAATCCACCACCGGATCAAAGGTCTGATACGGATGATGCAGCAGAATGTCCCTGTTCCGAATCTCTTCAAAAATATTCTCTTTTCCGGTCAGCTCCGGAACCGGCTGCGGCTTATGCCGGGGCTCCCTGTATTCGTCAAAGCCTTCCAGTCCATACATTTTCATCAGGAATGTCAGATCCAGAGGGCCTGAAGTACGGTAAATGGCAGCTTCTCTGATCTCAAATTCCCGCTTCAGGATCTTCAAAAGACGCTTATCCATCTTTTCATCCACTTCCAGCCGGATCACTTCTCCCCACTGCCGCTTCTTCAGCTGTTTCTGAATCTCTTTGAGCAGGTCCGAAGCCTCATCTTCGTCAATCGTCAGATCCGCATTCCGCATGATCCGGTATGGATGTACACAGAGTACATCATAGCTGAGAAAGAGCTGGGACATGTTCCTTGCAATCATTTCCTCCAGAAGAATCACGGACTTTACGCCCTTTTCCACGGAAGGAATTTCCAGGATCCTGGGAAGTACGGCCGGAACCTGCACCGTTGCAAATTCCGGTTCTGCGTCTTCTTCGTTTTTCTTCTTCAGCAGCGCGCCCAGATTCAGCGTTTTGTTTACGATCAGCGGAAACGGTCTCGACGAATCCACCGCCATGGGAGTCAGCACCGGATAGATATTTTCCACAAAATACTGATCCACATATCTGGCCTGTTCCGGATTCAGCTCCTCATGGTCCTCAATCACCTGCAGTCCGCTCTGCCGTAACCCCGGCAGAAGTGAACGCTGCCAGGTAGAATACTGGGTGCTGACAAATGAATGCACCCGGTCATGGATTGCATTCAGCTGCTGCTCCGGCGTCATACCTGAAAAATCCTTTTTGGAATATTCCGCATTGACCATATCTTTCAGGAAAGCAACCCGCACCATGAAGAATTCATCCAGATTGGATGCGGTAATACTTAAAAATTTCAGACGCTCGAACAGAGGATTCCCCTTATCCCTCGCTTCTCCAAGAATCCTTTCGTTAAACCCGATCCAGCTTAATTCCCGGTTCTCATAATATTCTGATTTCATATATTCCTTCTTCAAAATGCTCACTCCTAACCAAGTTTCTTTGCCTTCAGTATGGGCTTTAAACTGTATACTTCTTCGAAGAGCTCTGTCTTCTCCTTAAACATCGCCTGTTCCAGTGTCAGGTCCTCTGATGTGTCTGCCACGATCTGTATGGTATGATTATCCTTTATATTTACTTTAATCTCCCGAAGCTTCTGTTTGTGACTGCGGTCCAGCGCGTTTGCCATACGGAGGATCGCGGTCAGCTTGATGATCGTCATATATTCGGCACGTTCCAGAAGGGAGCTGATGGCAAGCTCTTCAAAAGGCATGACGTATCCGCTGTTGAACCTCACAATATTTGCCACAATCTCCCGCTCCATATGGGACAGTCCGATCACTTCTGTAGCCATGATAATATTGTAAGAGCACTCCGCAGACCGGGACATATTGATATACTTTCCGCAGTCATGAAGCAGTACGGATATCTGAAGAAGCAGCCGTTCCCTCTTTCCAAGTCCGTGAACCGATTTCATCTTGTCAAAAATGACAAGCGCCAGCTTCTCCATGACCTGTGTATGATTCCGGTTCGTATGATAACGCTTGGCAATATTTCTTGCCGCCTCGATAATGTCGTTTTCAAAATTGTGCTTTGGCTTCAGTATCTTTTTCTGTTCCGCATAGTCAAAAGCAAGGCCGTCTCCCAGATCCATGCCGAGAATGACCACATTTTCCGCTCCGGTCTCTTCCAGAAGACGTTTATATATCACCAGCGTGGGCAGAAGAAGCGTGCTGTTTTCCGTAGAAATTCCAAGCTCGGAAGCCATGGACAGCTGTCCCTTCTGAATGAATTCATCATAGAACGTGATAAATTCTTCCTTTGTAATCTGATACACTTCTTTATCCTTGTGAATGTATTTATTGATGTACTGAATATAACTTCCGACCAGAAGCATGTAGCGGATATTCCGGTCCTTCAGATACAGCTTCCGATAAGTCCGCATCTCGTTGTTCAGAAGTTCTTCAATCACCCCCGCATACCGGACCGTCCGCTCTGCCACATCCGCCAGCCGTTCCCGCAGACGCAGCGTCCCCAGACGGATATTCTGTGTCGTTACCAGATTATCCTTATCGTACAGCGACAGCTGAATGCTTCCGCCGCCCACATCCACGATGGCAGTCCCTTTCTCGATAATCTCCTGAAACCGGTCCGAGTTAAATGCGATCGACTTGTAGCCCAGAAATCTCTGTTCCGAATTGCTCAGCACCTCCAGCCGAATCCCTGTTTTCAGATGGATACGGTCCAGAAGCACCAGATTATTTTTTGACTCCCGGACTGCGCTGGTCGCACAGGCCCGGTAAGCTTCCACACCAAATTCTTTCATGACCCGCTGAAAGTCCAGAAAGACTCCGCACAGCTCATCGACCAGCTCTGTTCCGATCCTGCCGGTCGCATAAGTATCCTTTCCAAGTTCCATCCGGTGTCTGACATGATTCACCACGCGGATTCCCTTTCTTGTGGAAAGTTCGTATATTTTCAGATTCACTTCGTAGCTTCCGACATCAATTGCCGCAAACATTGTACACGCCATGGCGCTTCCCTCCAAATATTACTGTCTTCCGGTGCTTCCAAAGCCTCCCCGGTCTTCTGCTGTCAAGACTTCTGTCTCCTCAAATAAAAGCTCCGGCTGATGTTCCATGATCCGGAACTGACAGATACGGTCATTGACATGAATCACGGTATCCTGCATGGCAATCGCCGGAAAAAACCACTGATCGTTATCTCCGCAGTAGGTTTCATCGATCAGGCCGCAGCTGTTCGCCTGAATGATTCCATAATTTTTATAAGTGCTGCTTCTTGGGATCACATGGGCCTCATACCCCTTTGGAAGTTCCATGGCAACTCCCAGCGGAATCAGCGCGAATTCCCCTTTCTTTAATACGGTCTCTTTTGCTGCCCTCAGATCGATCCAGTCAGACTTTCCCGCAATATATGCGAGCCTTTCGATCTCCTCTGAGAAATATTTTATCTTGATCGTCTTCATTTTATGTCACTTTTCAGCCTTTCGGCCAGAATCCTTCCGTTTCTGTGTCTTCATGCATATAAAACAGTCTTTCCAAGTGTCAGGGTTGTCTGTACATCGATCACTCTCTGATTGGAACTTCCCTTCCACGGCAGATTATTATCTTTCAGCTCCTCCACAAATCTTCCGTCCACTACAATATCCACATACGGAATCAGCTCCAGATGGCAGATATCCTCCCAAAGATATCCGGTATACAGCCAGATCGTTTTATCCGGACAGCGTTCCTTTATCTCTTTGATCAACTCCAGAAGCTCTTCCCTTGTATCCATATAGAGCGGATCCCCGCCGCTGAAAGTGACCCCGCTGATATAGTCTTTCGCAAGCTCGTCGAAGATCTCCTGTCTGGCAGCTTCATCAAAGGGCAGACCGCCCTCAGGATCCCAGGTAATCGGATTCTGACAGTTTTTGCAGTGATGGGAACAGCCGGCAAACCAGAGCACCACCCGAAGCCCGTCTCCATTCAGCATGTCTTCCTTGGTAATATTATGATATCTCATACGATATGCCTCCAGCTGTTTCTTCAGAGCTGATAATTTTCCAGAATACATCTGCGTAAAAATGTCAGCGCATGAACGGTTGCCAGTTCCCGGATCCTCTTTCTGTCCCCGCTGAAATGGAACTCTTCCACCTCAATCTTTCCTTTTACGTTGCATCCGATGTAGACCAGCCCCACCGGCTCTCCGTTTTCACCGGTCTCCGGTCCGGCATAACCGGTCACACTGATACACACATCCGCCTCCGTCAGCTTTGCTCCGCCCCGCGCCATCTCCCAGGCCGTCTGTTCACTGACCGCAGAATATTTTTTCAGGGTCATCTTCTTTACACCCAGAATCTTTCGTTTTGCCTTATTGGAATAGGTGACAAATCCCTGTTTGAATATCTCTGATACACCCGCCACATCCGTAAGCCTTGCACTCACCATCCCGCCCGTGCAGGACTCCACGGTCGTGATCGTCATCTTCTGTTCTTTCAGAAGCTCGACAATCGTCTCTGCCAGGGTTACCTTTGCACTGGTGGTAAAAATAAAGCTTCCCAGACGGATCTTCAGTTCCCGTACCATGCCCTTTACCAGACTTCTGGCCTCTTCCTCCTGTTCTGAGCGGGCCTGAATACAGATATCCACTTCCCCCGGAAGCGACTGAAACGTAAAAAGCAGTCTCTCGTCCGCAGTCAGAAGATCATGGAGCTTCGCCCGCACTTCTGTCTCTTCCATCCCGCATAGTTTCACCGTCTTTGAATAAGAATAGCTCTGCACTTCATTTTCCATGACTAAATACTTCCCTCCAGAATCACATGTTTATTTTTTATGAGATAATCAGCCAGTGACACCACGGTCAGAATCAGGGCCGCCCAGATCAGGATCTGCCCGATCAGATCAAAAATCCCTCCAAAATCCAGAAGCAGGACAATGATCATCAGCATCTGAAAGGTGGTCTTGAATTTGCCCCAGTAACTGGCTGCAATCACCACGCCATTGTCCGACGCCACCAGTCGAAAACCGCTGATAATAAATTCCCTGCTGATAATTATAATAACCATCCAGGCAGGCAGCAGCTCTTCCGACACCAGACAGATCAGCGCCGCACAGACCAGAAGCTTGTCTGCAAGGGGATCCATGAATTTTCCAAAATTCGTCACCAGATTGTATTTCCTTGCGATTTTCCCGTCCAGAAGATCCGTCAGGCTCGCCGCGATGAAGATCAGGACCGCAATATATTTACTGTATCCCGGAACCAGATCCACCAGAGTAAAGAGTACAAAAAAAGGAATCAGAAGCACCCGCAGCACGGTCAGTTTATTCGGTAAATTCATCCGCAATCTCTCCTATCAAGTCATATTCATCCGCTCCGGTCACATGTACTTTGACAAAATCCCCGGACATCAGCTCCGCCATGGTCTGAATAAAGATATAGCCGTCCACCCCCGGAGCATCTTTATAAGTCCGGGCCACATATGCATATTCCTCTGCAACCTTTCCTTCCACCATACACCAGAGTTCCTTTCCGATCATAGCTTCTGCCTTTTCAAAAGAAATATCCTGCTGAAGCTCCATCAGTTCATCCCGCCGCGCTTCTTTTATCTCCTCCGGTATCTGACCTTCCATGCAGGCTGCAGGCGTATCCTCCTCCGGCGAATAGGGAAATACGCCAAGCCTGTCAAATTCCATCTCATCTACAAAGTCCAGCAGTTCTTCATGCTCTTCTTCTGTCTCCTGCGGAAATCCTGTGATCAGGGTGGTCCGAAGGCAGATATCCGGTATCTCTTCCCGAAGCCTTCCGATCATCTTTTGCAGATCCTGCCTGGTTGTCCTCCTTCCCATCCGTTTTAAAATCCGGTCAGAAGCATGCTGTATGGGCAGATCCAGATAATGGCAAATCTTCGGTTCGTCCCGGATTGTCCGGATCAGCTCCTCATAGATTTCCTCCGGATAGCAGTACTGTATCCGGATCCACCGGATTCCCCTGATCCTGCAAAGCTCCTTTAAAAGTTCATGAAGCTTCTTTTCTCCATAGAGATCCGTCCCATACATGGTCGTCTCCTGCGCCACCAGGATCAGCTCTTTGACTCCCTGATCCGCCAGTTCCTGCGCTTCCTTTACAAGCTTCTCCATCGGAAAGCTCCTGTAACGCCCCCGAAGCTTCGGAATAATACAGTAGGTACAGTGCTTGTCACACCCTTCCGCAATCTTCAGATGTGCATAGTGTCCTCCTGTGGTCAGGATTCTGCCGGTTTCCGTCATAACCAGACGGTCTGTATTTCCGTACAAAAGCTTCTGTTCTCCGGCAGCCGCCTGCTCAATCACCTCCGCAATCCTGTCGTAGGAAGCCGTTCCCACAACTGCATCCACTTCCGGAATCTCTTTCAGGATCTCCTCCCGGTATCTCTCCGCCAGACATCCGGTCACGATCAGCCCTTTCAGCTTTCCCTTGTTTTTCCATTCTGCCATTTCAAGAATCGTATTCACGCTCTCTTCCTTGGCATCTCCGATAAAACAGCAGGTATTTACAACAATGATATCCGCCTGCGTCTCATCATCCGTAAATCCATATCCTTTTTCTGCGAGCAGGCCGAGCATCACCTCTGAATCCACCAGATTCTTGTCACAGCCAAGGGATATAAACAATATCTTCATCATAGATGATTTAATCTCCTTTTTACCACATATCCCGTGGTATTTTCCGGCACAAAATCATGCGCTTAAAGATATTATAATACTGAAAAGAAGCAAAAGCAATGACTATTACACCCGCTCTTTGCACTTTCTGAACCGTTTCCGCCATAAAAACAGACACCATATGCCTGCCCATACCAGTATGCACCCGCTCACCGGACGAAAAAGCAGATGCCGATCCACCAAAAACTGCACCATCAAATCCGGTGTAAGCAGAAATCTCAGTTCCTTCAGTTCTCTCTGGTTTCCCGCCGCGTCAAAGGCAGTCACACTCATGGTCTGCCAGTGGTTTGCACTTTCTGCCGTCAAGGTCATTCTTCCATTCTGTTTCAGAACTTCTGATGCAGAATAGGTGGATACCACTCCATTGATCCTTACTTTTACCTCCGACATCTGTACATTATCCTGTATATCCAGTGTGATCTTTCTGCTGTTTTCCCTGTACTGGCCGCCGTCCTCCAGTCCGGAGAGCAGGATACTTGGCGCCGTCCTGTCCATCACAAATTCAATCTTCTTCCCTTTTGTCTGATTATCCGACACATTCTCTGCCCGGTCTTCTGAATAAATGGTCAGAATATAGGTTCCCTCTTCTGTAAAGTTACGGCCGGGAATGGTATAGACATACTGTTTCCAGCTTTCCTCCGTCCCGCTTACATGCACATCATAATCCACACCCTGCTGCAAGGTTAAAAGCTTCCCGTTCCGTTTACAGCTGATTTCGAGAAATTCCAGCGTATCCACATTGGTTTCTGTCACAATGATATCCTGCTCTGTATTGGTATAATACATACCTCTGCTGCCTGCCAGCAGTTCCGTTTTATCATCCAGTGTGTAGACAGAGCCAAAACGGTTGACCGAAAAGCAGATCTCCTGGCGGCTTACATTCCCGGCCAGGTCGCTGACCGATACCAGAAGCGAGTACAGGTCATCCATTTCCGGCAGGTATGCAAGATCCTCTGCCAGAAACGATTCGCCGTCTGCATGCTGTATCCTCCTTCCTTTCCACTCTGTCCATCCGCCCTGACAGCCTCTTAACTCAATCTGCATGCTTCCATTCAGGTAATTCGCGTCTGTGCAGCGGATGACCGGGGCCACTGCCCCTTTATTTGCAGACCTGTCCTCCAGTCCGGAAATCTCCAGAACAGGCGCCGTCTGATCGATCATAAAATGTTCTGTGCCATATTCATTCATCCGGTTTCCTGCCTGATCCATTCCTGTAATGCCAAAGGTGTAATCCCCGTCTGCATCAAAACGGATCGTTGCCACATGATGATCCCCGTCTCTTCGCCACCCGGACAGTTCCGGAACCGGAAGTCCATTTTGCTCTGCTGTCATGACCCGGACCAGAGATGCATCAAAATTATGTTCCAGAACATCGATCACAGCCGTTCTCCCCTGTGCAAAATATACAGGAGCCCGGCTGCTGTCCGGATCAAAGCTTACCGTTACCACCGGCGCTGTCCGGTCAATGGTAAATTCATCCACTTTTTCATACTCTGCCCGGTTTCCGGCCAGATCTGTAAAGCTCAGTGTAAAGGTATAATCTCCGTCTGCAAAAAACTCCACATGACATACATGAAGCATATCATCTCCGGTACCGGATTCCTGCCAGTCTCCTATGGCAGGCATGGTCCCGTCCGTACTGGTGATCAGAAATTCCACATCTGCCGGATCAAAATTCCGTTCCCGGATCGTCACAGTCGCGGTACGGCCCTCATGATACAGGCCATAGTCCGACCGGTCGTGATTGTCATACTCCACCTCAATCACAGGTACAGTCACATCAATATTGTAAAGCTGTTCTGCCATACCGGCATGTCCTGCATGATCCTGATACTCCGCCCGTACCGGCACTTCATTTTCATTGTTGGAAGCTGCATCCAGTACAAACTCCTCCTGACACTCATATACGATGCCGGCATCTCCGGAAGCAAAAGCCTCTCCTGTGCCGTATTCTCTATGGTAATCCAGCGTATTTCCGCCTTTACAGGTTATGCTCTTTACCCCGGAATATGTATCTCTGACTGCCAGCCGGAACCGGATATCCGTATTATAATAATCCACGCCTCCAACGCTTCTTGAAGGACTGGTATCCGTAATGATCATCGTATTTTCTTCCTGCAGGTGGCGTTCATCGCTTTCCACCACCGGCCTGCATGTCTGCGCGACGATGTTTCCGGACCAGTCCCGGATCTCTGCAGTGACTGTCCCTTTAAAATCCGCAGAAGCAGACGGAAGCATCATCTCAAATTCTCCGCCGGCTGCCGGATGAAAATCCATCGACTTCTCAGTCATTTTTCCATTCTCTTCCTCTGCCGTAAAATGAATGGAACGGATTCCCGACACCTGATCTCTGGCTGACGCCTTTATGGTCAGACGCTTATCTGCAAACAGCCAGCGAAGATCTCCATAACGCAGCACATCCAGAAATCCGGACGCTTCCACCGAATACGAAAGTTCCATCTCCGGTTCTGTCCGATCCACACACACCCGTTCCACAGGCAGTTCTGTACTGTTTCCAGAAAGGTCTGCACAGCCAAGAGGAACTTCATAGACCGCCTCCGTCAGAAGCGGAAGATACCAGATTACCCCTTCTTCCGTAATCCTGGCTTCGTCCAGTTTCTCCAGAAACGCTCCGGCGCTGCTGTCCTGTATGTTATTTCCTTCACAATCTGCTGCACGGATCTTCCGAAGACTCTGAAGCACTTCGTAAAAGCGAAGATTCTCATCTGTCACCTCCAGCTTCAGATATACCGGTTCCGAAAAAAACCTGCAGCTGTCCTCCTCATGGACCGCCTCTTCTGTTTTTTCATTTTTCGACGTACCCACATAAGAGAACCGAAGTACCGGCGCCGTTCTGTCCAGCACCAGCGAAACACTTTCATAGCTTCCATCCCACGGACTTTCCGGCTCCCGTCTGCTTCCATGTGCAGACTCCAATACCATCACATTTCCTGCCATATCTCTGTATTCTGCAAAAACGGTATACCGGTCTTCCTCTGTCAGAGAAAACCTGCCCTCATAACAGTCTTCTGTCCTGTTCCAGCGGACGGCCGGCGTGTGGACCTTTCCATCCTTTCCTGTCACAGTCAGTTGAAAATCCTGAAGTCCTGCAAGTTCTTTCCCTTTATAAACCGGACACGCACACTGCTCCCGGATGGAAAAAGATACTTCTATCGTGTGGTCATAGTATGCGGTATATCCGGTCTGAGGCTCTGTGTTCCTGAGATCCTGAGAAGGGTCCGTATGATTGTCTCTGACCAGACGCACTGCATCGTTAAAGGTGATGCCAAAAACGGGAGCTTCATGATCCAGTAAAAATTCCGGACTTGTATAGACGCCTGCTTCTGTCCGGTCGCTTAATCCTCCCCTGCCAACCATCCGGTTTCCCGCACGGTCTGCATAAGAAACGAACACTCTGTAGCCGGATACCTTCTCTTCCTCCCCGTCAAATGTATATTCTGCCAGATGACTGCGCCCGTCTTCCTTCCACTGCAGGCTGCTGCCGGATATGACGGCCGCCGCTTCATCGGTATCCAGACTCCATATGGTCAGCTTTACTGCTTCCGGATTCCAGTATTCTGCATGATCGTCAATCCCAAAAGAAATTCTGACGTCCTCTCCTTCATGTATACTGCGGTATACATCCATGCCGCCGCACGGTCCGGCCAGTTCGCCTTCAATGGAAAATGAGGTAAGCTCCGGCGGCCTGTCGTCGATCACAACGGTACAGCCCGTGTATACACCATTTTTTATATTTCCCGGAATCACCCCGTCTGTCTCCAGAAGATTTCCCGCCCCATCCTGATATTCCACTGTAAAATCATATACCGCTTCTCCTGTGCCGGGAACTGCCGGAAACAGAAGCTGTGCAGAGAATCGGTTCCCTTTTGGCCCTTCCATCCTCCATTCCCCTGCAGATGCTCCATAGCCGCCGTCATCGGTAAGTTCAACATCGGGAGACACCGGACTTTTGTCTTCCCGCACATGATTCCGATAATTTTCTTCTGTCAGCACAGGTTCCAGTGTCGTTTCTTCTGTATAAAAAACCATGTTCCGCTCTTCGTCCAGGAGCCCGTCTCCATAATCCACCATAAGAACCGGATTTTCCTGATCCATATAGACCACGGTGCCCCCGGTCAGATTCTCGCTTTCGATTCCATATGTCACATTTCCCGCATGGTCCTTCAGCCTTTTTATGCACAGGCGGTCCGCTGCATTTCGTCCATGACCGGAAGGGATCACCATACATCCTCTGACCTGTGTATAACCCTCATACTGCTTCCCGTCATACCAGAAAGAGACGCCGTCTTCATCAGATACCTGAAGTTTCCGAATCTCTGCCTGTCCGTCTGCCGTAAAAATCTGACGGCACAGATCCTCTGTATCAATTCCGGATACTGCATGCTGTTTCTGTTGACCGCCCTTTCCATCTGTCACATACAGATCAAACCATACCTCTTTTTTCCCAAACAGCCTGTCCGTAATGGAATGCAGAAAATCCATAATACCTGTACCGGAAACGGACGACGGATTCGTCCCGTCCGATGCGTAAGCTGCAAATATCCGGGCATCCGGGGCCGTCTTGTCCACAACGAATTCCATCTCTGCCTCTGCAGTTCCCCCAAGTACATCCGTTACCCGAAAAGTATAACTGCAGCTGCCGTCCTCCATATCCGTCAGCAGCTCTGCAAATTCTTCAGAATCCTTCAGTTCCTCTTCCAGTTCCGTCTGTGCTCCATATACATAGCATGCATCTTCCTCTCGAAAATCCTTCCATATCCCATACGCTTTGCTTCCCTCTCTGTATTCTACCGCTGCGATTCCAACGTCAGAATCCGCACAGATTCTGATGTCCGGATCTTCTGTAAAATATCTTTTTCCATTGTACTCTGTGGAAGCAGAATCACAGATCACAGAAACAGACGGTTCCTCTGCTGTCTTTTTTCCCCGGATGGTCCATGAATTCTCTCCGGTCACTTCCTCTGCATCCTCGATTTTATATACAATCGTATATACATACTCCCCATCCTCATAAATCTCATCCGTAAAGCACCCGTCCTCACATGTAAGATCCGTACCATCCCTTTGTATCACAAACTTCCTGACCGAATCTTCTTCGCTGTCCATCTCCTCCTCCGTCTGAAACGTGACGCTCATGGATTTCCGAAAATAACAGGTACCCTCCTGATCCGTCACAGTATTTCCCGCATCATTTACTGCGGACTTCAGCCGGAATTCCGGAAACAGGATCTCCGGCTCTTCTTTTTCTTCCTCTTTGCCTATGCTGTCTCCCTCACTTTCTTCTTCCTTCTTTTCTTCCATTTTGCTCTCCGCTTCTGTTTCTCCTGTTTCTCTGTCTTCCGTTTCTTCCGCTTCCTCCTTCCCTGTTTCTCTGTCTTCTGTTTCTTCTGCTTCCTCCTTCTCTGCTTCTCTGTCTTCCGTTTCTTCCGCTTCCTCCTTCTCTGTTTCTCTGTCTTCCGTTTCTTCCGCTTCCTCCTTCCCTGTTTCTCTGTCTTCTGTTTCTTCTGCTTCCTTCTTCTCCGTTTCTCTGTCTTCTGTTTCTTCCGCTTCCTCCTTCTCTGTTTCTCTGTCTTCTGTTTCTTTTGCTTCCTCCTTCTCTGTTTCTCTGTCTTCTGTTTCTTCTGCTTCCTCCTTCTCGGTTTCTCTGTCTTCTGTTTCTTCTGCTTCCTCCTTCTCTGCTTCTCTGTCTTCTGTTTCTTCTGCTTCCTCCTTCTCCGTTTCTCTGTCTTCTGTTTCTTTTGCTTTTCCTTCCGTTTCCTCCCTGTCTGTTTCGCCATCCCCGGTTTCGATTTTGTTCTCTCTGTCTGCATTCACCGCCCCATCCGCCGCTTCTTCGCCGTCTTCACCCATTTCTGCCTCATTGCCGGTTTCCTGGTAAAAATTCTCCATCGCATATACAGATATCTTCTCTGCTGCTTCTTCCAGAAATAACAAAAATGCCAGCATCCCAACCAGTATACGTTTTCCTGCCATATGATCTTCTCCTTCCTGTAACAAACACCCCACGCACTTCTGAACACCCACTGCTTCCGTCCATCTGTCGTTTATACAGTCTCATCGGTATGAACCAGCAGAATTTCTCTTACCACATGAAAATGATTCTGTTTATCATGCAGCAGTACGGTCTTCTGTTCTTCCTTCGCACCCCAGGTTCCTGCAAACGCCTCTTTTGGGCTCCGTTTTATGGTCGCCGCCTTTTTCGGCTTTCCTCTTTTCCCCAGCACTCTCAATGCCGTCCGGATATCCAGCCTCAGAAAAAGAAATACCGTAACCGTGCCGGACACCACCGTTCCGGACAGACAGGCCAGATACAGATATGTAAACAGATCCATACTCACTCCTCCTCTTCCTGCATGCAGACAGACCAGAGCATCCTTTCCGCACTTTCCACCTGCTTTAAAAGCGCATGGATCTCATCTTCGATCAGGCTCCTTCTGTGATCTTTGGGCGCTGTAAAGTCTGTCTGCAAATGCTCTCTTATATTCGAAAGCTGCTGCTGCATCTCTTCTTTCTCTACACCGCTGTCCCTGAATTCCGCGGTTCTGGTACAGATCTGGCTTACAAGTTCTTCATACATGACAAGCGCCGTGCGCTCATTATCCATTTCCACCAGATTACCCGCTGAAAGGGCCGTCAGATCCTCCCAGTAATCCCGATAGGTAATGGACATGTCGCCTGCTTCGTCTATCATTCCCACACGGGAATAATAGTCTGCAATAACGGCAAGCCGTCTGGAACGTTCTGTTTTTTTCTCATCCAGCCTTTCCGAAGCCGCAGCAATTCCCAGATAGATTTTTGCATTTTTCTTATTGCTTTTCTCTTCATATTTGTAGTAATAGGCGATTCCTGCAGCATAGGCGAATTCTTCATACCCGCTCTGATTCCTTTGAAATGCCTGCTCATTTGTCTGCTTCCCGTCCCCATAGGCAATCAGAACCGAGCGAAGCACTTCACTTTCTTCAGCGGTCAATACATCGTCATCCAGAAACACCTCCTCCAAAAGCTCCAGATACGCCTCCTTTCTTGCAGGATCCAAAGCTGCAGCATTCCTGTAATTCCTTACCGCATCCTCTGCGGATACTGCATTTCGCGCCGCCAGAAGATATGCCTCATAATTATGATTTCTGGCCTCCATTCTTTTCCATGCAAAAAAGACCGCGCCGGCTTCCAGTGCCGCCGTCAGCATCAGTGACGCCATAAAAGGAATCAGCTTTTTTCGCTGCTGCTTCTGATACTCTGCGTCCCACTCAAAATAATGCTCCAGTGCGTACATCAGTTCCTGACAGGACTGATAACGGTTTTCTTTTTTTACCTGGGTACATTTGACAAGAACTGCTTCCAGACCGGAAGAAAGGGAAGGATTGATCTGACAGATCGGACAGAGCACATGAGGACTCTCTCCTGTGAGAAGCTGGAACAGCATAACGCCCAGACAGTAGATATCGGTCCTTGCATCACTCTGCCCTTTTCTCTCATACTGTTCCGGCGCCGCATACCCTCTGGTTCCCAGTGAAATCGTATCCTTGCTGTTTTGATACTTATATTCTCTTGCCGCGCCGAAATCGATCAGCATGATATTCCCATCCGGCTTCAGCATTACATTGGCCGGTTTCATGTCCCGGTATATGACCGCCGGCTTTCTCGTATGCAGGTAAGACAGTACATCGCACAGCTGCTTTGCCCATTTCAGAACATCCTTCTGTGTCTGCGCTCCATACTCGCTCAGAATATCCTGAAGCGAACGCCCTTCGATATAATCCATAACGATCAGCAGCGAATCCTGATTTTCAATCACGTCTACGATTCCCGGCAGATGCGGATGCTTCAGCTTTTTCATCATCTCTATCTCCCTTTTGTTCGCATGCAGATGATGCACATCATTTTTCAATATCTCCTTGACTGCCCACTGCCTGTTGACACGTTCATTCATGGCCAGATATACAGTACTCATCCCGCCTCTTCCGATCACATTCAATATTTTATATTTTCCGTCGATTACTGACCCTGTTTCCAGCATCCTTTCCGCTCCTTATAGGTTCTTACCGCAATTACGGAGATATCATCCTGTTCTCCCCGGTCCTGGTTCATCCGGACCAGACCGGCCAGCTGTCTCTCCATCATTCTTTCCTCTTTCATCCTGGAGGGCCGCAGCCCTTTCCGCATCTCTTTCTCACTGACCATATGCCGAAAGCCGTCACAGCACAGCATGTAGACCGTATCTTTGCGAAGCGTTCCTTTCCTGCACATCGGGCTGACCTCCCCGGATGCCCCCACGCACTGCAGCAGCACATTCCTTCTGGCATCCCTTTCCGCCTCATCCCGTGTCAGAAGCCCGCATTCCACCTCCTGCTGAACCAGCGTCTGGTCTCTGGTGAGCTGCCGGATCCCTCTTCGGACCTCATAGACGCGGCTGTCACCCACATGCATGATATAATATGCTTTTCGGGCAAACAGCATGGCCGTCACGGTTGTCCCCAGCGCAACATCATGTCTCTGCCCATAGGCTTCGATCCTCCTGTCCATCGTCTGAAGGAGCATGCCCCAGGAGCGGAAAAGCTTCGCTTCTGTCAGAGAAGTATGAAGAAGCGGCGGAAGCTTCTGTTCAAACCATTCTGAAAACGACCGGACAAGAGCCGCGCTTGCCACCTCCCCTCTTTTCAGCCCGCCCATACCGTCGCATACCATTGCCAGAAGAATCTGTTCTTTTCCGTACACTGCCTGTTTGATCAGCAGCGAATCCTGATTGTTTTTTCTCCCTGTTCCCCTGTCGGTACAGCAGGCAAAAACATATTTCATCTCATCCTCCATTTCCAGAACCCTAACATCCTGTTCCAGTTCTTCTGATAAACACCGCGATTACTGCCAGAAATACAAAGGGCGCATACGGAAGCCGCATATGACGGTCTGCTTTTTTCAGAAACAGCAGCAGGATACAGCTGCCTGCCGCCAGCAGAACAGACACCCATGCCATCCACAGCACATCTGTCCTCCCCATATAAAAACCGGTCACTGCAAAAAGCTTCACGTCTCCCGCTCCGATTCCCCCTCTCGACAGCAGATAGCAGAGAAAGCAGAGACCACCGCCGAGTATCATACCCGCAGCCGCTTCCTGTACTCTGATCCACTCCCTGTCAATGCAGCTTTCCAGTACCAAAGATGCGCCGCCTGCGCACAGCAGAAGCAGCAGCAGCCGGTTGGATATCTTTCTGTTTCTGACATCCGTCCATGACATATAAAACAGTGTTCCCAGCAGGAACAGGCTGCGCCCTGCCTCCCAGATATCATGAACCGACAGACCGTCTGTCCCGCAAAAGTCCATTCTGTTTATACCATTTCTTTCTGTATGATTTTGGAATTATCAGGCGAATGCCCAGGATTTTCTTATGTGTGATTTCATTATACTACATGCTTCTGCAAATTGCAACAGCAAAATAATCTGTCTGAAGCAACCGTCTGGATTTTCCGGACTGGATGAAAGACTTTCTGGACAGGAAAATGATTTGACGGCAGAAATAAAACAGGAGACCAGATACTGGTCTCTCATTTTATATACCTGTTATGACTCCATGGAAAGAAGCACCCGGTCATTATCCAGTTCTTTCCCGGCTCCCGTCCGGAACTTTTCCAGAAGATCCGAGACCGTCATATGTTCCCGTTCTTCTCCCTGCACATCCAGTACAATCTTTCCGTCATCCATCATGAGCGTGCGGTTTCCAAGCTCCAGCGCCTGATGCATATTATGGGTCACCATCAGGCAGGTCGTGCGGTTTCGCCGGATGATCTTCTGCGTCAGCTTAAGCACTTTATCTGCCGTTCCCGGATCCAGCGCTGCCGTATGTTCATCCAGAAGCAGAAGCTGCGGCGGCACCATTGTCGCCATTAAAAGCGTCAGCGCCTGTCTCTGTCCCCCGGACAAAAGCCCCACCGGCTGCTTCATCCGGTCTTCCAGACCCATCTCCAGAAGAGACAGCTGCTCTCTGAAAAAATCCTTATCCTTTTTTGAAATCCGGCTGAAGGGAATGCTCCCTTCCGAGGCACGTAAAAATGCCAGCGCCAGATTCTCCTCAATGGTCATATGAGGAGCCGTCCCCTTTAACGGATCCTGAAAAAGGCGTCCCACCACCCGGCTTCTTCTGTACTCCGGAGTGAACGTAATATTTTTCCCGTTTAAAAAGATGGTGCCCTCATCCACATAAAAACTGCCTGCAATCGCATTGAACAGGGTGGATTTTCCCGCGCCGTTGGAACCGATGATGGAAGCGAAATCTCCCGGCTTCAGATGCAGATTTATCCCCTGTACTGCGCGTTTTTCACTGGCCGTACCGGGATGGAAGGTCTTTCTGATATTCTCAAGCCTCAGCATCCTTACGCCCTCCTTTCTGTGCGGCGCTGATCTTCCGTTTCTGAAAATCGGCCCAGTCCTTCAGGGTCGGGGAGGCAATCGCAAGCGCCACTACGATTGCAGTCACAAGCTTCAGACACTCAATGGGCACAATCGAAGTCTTCAAAATGACCGCATATAAAAACCGGTATGCAATACTGCCTGCCACAGCCGCCACCACATTCCGTCCCACCGAACGTCTGCCAAGTACCGTCTCGCCGATAATCAGACAGGCAAGCCCGATGACCACGATTCCGGTGCCGCTGTTGATGTCCGCCGACTTCTGATACTGTCCCACCACTGCGCCGGACAGAGCGGTCAGAGCATTGGATACACAGAGTCCTACAGAGATGGTAAATATCGGATTGATGGAAGAGGCTCTTACCATGTCTTTGTTGTCTCCCGTAGCACGGATGCTGAGCCCCAGCCTGGTTCCCAGAAACCAGACGAGCATGACTGCAGCCAGAATGGTGATCCCTGCCGCCAGGATCAGCTTATACCAGCTTCCGCCGATCCCTGTGTCCCGGAACATGGTAAAAAGCGTCTCCTGCTTTAAAAGGCTGACATTGGAGCTCCAGCCCATGACCATCAGATTCACCGTATAAAGCCCTGTATTTGTCACGATTCCCGCCAGAATCGAAGGAACGCCCAGCCGTGTCTGAAGAAAGGCCGTCACAAAGCCGGCGCATGCCCCTGCCAGGATCGCCGCCAGAACAGCCAGAAACGGGTGCCCTGCTGCCGCGATGGTCACAGATACCGCCGCTCCCAGCACAAAACCGCTGTCCGTCGTCAGGTCCGCGATGTCCAGGACCCGATAGCTCAAAAAAAGCGCCATTGCCACCAGTGCATACATAAACCCCAGTTCCAGCGCTGTCTGAATCACGTAAAGCATAACCTGTCAATTCCTTTCATGATGGGCTGCCGTTGTTGCGGCAGCCTGTTTTCATCCGGATCATTCCTCCGTCGTCACAACCTCCGTGACCTCGCCCATTTCAGAAAACACAGAATAATCGATGCCCAGCGCTTCTGCGGTCTCCGTATTGACCGTAATGATTCCGCCGTCCATCCGATAATAATCATTCAGTCCGTCCATTCCGGCCGTCAGCGCCTCGTATGCCAGGTCGGCAGTCTCATGCCCAAGCTCTGTATAGTTCACGCCGCAGGTCGTAAATGCACCGTTGCGGACAAAGGAATCTGCTCCTGTATAGTGCGGAATCTTCGCATCTGCAAGGCTTTCATAGATTGCCAGTTCTGCCGACATGATCACATTATCCGTAGGAGTAAAGACCGCATCCACTCCCTCTGCGATCAGAGAACTGGCTGCTGTAATCACTTCATCGTTTGTATTTGCCGTTTTCTCCACATAAGCGATTCCTTTTCCGTCCAGATATTCCTTCGCCTCCGCAATCGGAGTGGTGGAATTATCTTCGGACAGAGAATACAGAAGTCCGACTTTCTGCACATCCGGGTTCTGCGCCAGCATCATATCCAGAATAAATCCGGTATTCAGCGCGTCAGAGGTTCCGGTCACATAATCAATTCCCGTCATCTGCGCGCTTTCCGGATCAGAGATCGCCGCATATATCACCGGCGTCTTTGTCTCCTCTGCACAGGTTGCCATGACCTGCGCAGCCAGCGTTGCGATCGGAATGACTGCATTTACCTTATCGGAAATCACCTGCGTACCGATCTGAGTCAGCACAGACTGGTCACCCTGCCCGGAATATACTTCATATTCAATCCGGATCCCATTCTCCGCCGCAATCGTATCCAGTTCCTCACAGACGGCACTGGCGATCTCATCCAGAGACGCATGATCCATCTGTTTTACAACAGCAATCTTATAAGAACTGCCATCTGTACTGCCTTCTCCTGCTGCTGCCGTATCTTCTGCATCGTCTGCTGTTTCCGCTTTGTCTGTTTCCGTATTTTCCGCCGGAGTTGCGCCTCCCTCACCGGTTCCGCCGCATCCGGTCACTGCTGCCATGGTTACTGCTGCTGCCAATAATACACTTACTGCTCTTTTTTTCATCCTTCTTTTCCTCCAAAATCTTAAAATATTTTTTAGAAATGAAGAAACCCTTTTTTGAATGTTCTGCGCAAATACCGGCGTTTTGCAGGGCATCCCGTCTCTGCAAAACAAGAAAACCGCCCCAGGTTTTCGCCTGAGACGGTTATAATCCAGTTATAATCGCGGTACCACTCAAATTGACATATCGTCCACTTTCAATGTACTAACATACATTCCTCATTGATAACGGGTTTGGTTCCCGGCAGTTCCTACTCTTTTCATTTCGGGGCTGCCCTCGAAAGTCCATTCAGCCATCCACTCCATACTGCAATCCCACCGCCTGCAGCTCTCTGTGATTTTATAAGAAGGCCTACTCCTCTTCCTCATCGGTTTCTCTTATTTCTGTACTGTATTGTATGCCAGTTTACCGAAAATGTCAATACCCTTTTTTCAAAATTCATTTTCCAACATTCTTCTCTGATATTCTTTACATTTCGCAGGATATCTTTTATGATATTAGACAGTGACACTCTACCTTACACAGGAGGAAATGAAGTTGAAGATCTTATCTGACTATCATGTACATACGTCTTTTTCCGGGGACTGCAGCGTATCGCCGGAGCTTATGATACAGAACGCCATCGAACGCGGCATCCGGCATCTGTGCCTGACAGATCATATGGATTACGACTACACAGACGGCGGCATTCTCTTTGAATTTGACCCGGAAGAATATTTTCACCGTCTGCTCCTGCTGAAAGAAACGTATGCCGGCCAGATTGATCTTGCCATTGGAATTGAACTGGGACTCCAGCCTTATCTGAGCAAAAGACACCACAATCTGGTATTTTCCCATCCTTTTGACTTTGTGATCGGCTCCATTCATCTGGTCCATGGACACGATCCCTATTTTCCGTCTTTTTTTGAAGAGAGGGACGAGCAGGCGGCTTATCTGGAATATTTTCAATGTATCCTGCAAAATCTGAAAGCCTATTCCAATTTTGACACCTTCGGACATCTGGATTATGTCGTACGCTATGGCCCGAATAAAAACCGGTATTATTCTTATGAAAAATACCGTGAGATTCTGGATGAGATCCTGCGCTCACTGATCAGACGGGATATCGGTCTGGAAATCAATACCGGCGGCTACCGATACGGACTTGAGGTTCCAAACCCCTGTACAGAGATTATCATCCGCTACCGCGAGCTGGGCGGAAAACTCATAACTCTCGGTTCCGATGCCCACGAGCCCGGCTGCCTTGCTTCTGAATTCGACCGGATAGCAGAACTGCTGAAAGCCTGCGGATTCCGCTCTTATTATATTTTTCATAACAGAAAACCGGAAGAGATCGAGTTGTGACACTCGATCTCTTCTATGTCAGCAGAATAATCTTTTTCTTAAATATCCCTTTTCTCATAACAGGCCCTTCTTGATCGTCCCGCCGCCTGCCACATAATCTCCGTCGTAAAAGACCACTGCCTGTCCCGGAGTCACGGCGCGGACCGGTTCGTCAAAGACGCATTCTGCTTCATCCGGACCGGTCATACGTACCGTACACATGGATCCTTCATGCGCATACCGGATCTTTGCCAGAAAACGCCTCTCACCGACCGGCTGCTCCACCGCCATCCAGTTCAGATGGTCAGCACGCAGTGTCCGGCAGAACACGTCGTCTGTCTCTCCGATGACCACCTCGCCGGTATCCGGACGGATCGCAAGCACCACCACAGGCCTTCCCATGGAAAGTCCCAGCCGTTTCCGCTGTCCTACCGTATAATGGGTAATTCCCTTATGTTTTCCGATGACCGTCCCATCCGTCCATACGAAGTTTCCCTCCGGAATTTTTACATGGGCATGTTCTTCAATAAACCGGGCATAGTCTTTGTCCGGTACAAAGCAGATCTCCTGGCTGTCCGGCTTGTGTGCCACTGAAAGTCCCAGTTCTTCGGCAAATGCGCGGATCTGCTCCTTTGTATAGGCGCCCACCGGCATCAGCGTACGGGAAAGCTGCTCCTGCGTCAGACGGTACAGTGCATAGGTCTGATCCTTTGCGGCTGTGACGGACTGTCTGACCGCACAGCGGCCATTGGGAAGCCGTTCCACCCGGGCATAGTGTCCGGTGGCAATAAAGTCCGCACCGATCTCCATGCTCCGCTGCAGAAGCGATTCCCATTTCACATACCGGTTACAGGCGATGCAGGGATTGGGCGTCCGCCCGTGCAGATACTCGTCCATAAAATAGTCAATGACTTTTTCCTTAAAATCTTTCTTAAAATTCATCACATAGTATGGAATCTGAAGCTGCGCTGCCACCCGTCTGGCATCTTCCACTGCGCTCAGACCGCAGCACCCGCCGTTTTCTTCCACCTGCAGGGGATCCTCGTCCTGCCAGATCTGCATGGTGACGCCGATCACGTCATATCCCTGCTCTTTTAAGAGCCATGCCGCCACAGAAGAATCCACTCCGCCGGACATGCCGATGACAACTTTTTTCTTCTCCATGCCTAGTACTCTTCGCCTTCCTCTTCTTCTCCCTCATGGATATCGGACTTTGGTTTTTCCAGACCTTCCATTTTGATTCCATGCTTTTCGGCATAATCCCAGAGCGCTGCATGAATCGCTTCCTCTGCCAGAAGGGAGCAGTGTACTTTCACAGGAGGAAGCCCGTCCAGAGCTTCCATCACCGCTTTATTGGTCACCTGAAGTGCTTCGTAGATGGTCTTTCCCTTCACAAGCTCCGTCGCCATGCTGCTGGTGGCAACTGCAGCGCCGCATCCAAAGGTCTTGAACTTCACGTCACGGATTACCTGGCTGTCATCGATATCCAGATAGATCCGCATGATATCACCGCATTTGGCATTGCCTACGGTCCCCACACCGCTGGCATCTTCAATCTCCCCTACATTTCTCGGGTTCTGGAAATGGTCCATTACTTTATCACTATACATTGCGTTTTCCTCTTTTCTTTTTCATGTTATCGTTAAAACCCTGCAGAGGCAGCGCCGTTCTGGACATGCTGCGACTGTCTACCGCCTGCGCATAAAATCCTCATAAAGCGGAGACATATTACGAAGCTTTTCCACAATCTTCCTGATGGATTCTACTACATAATCCAGCTCTTCTCTGGTGGTCTCTTCGCTTAACGTCAGCCGCAGGGAACCATGGGCGATCTCATGAGGCAGTCCAATGGCAAGAAGCACATGGGACGGATCCAGAGAGCCGGATGTGCAGGCGGAACCGCTGGAACCGCAGATCCCTTCCATATCCAGCATGATCAGAAGCGATTCTCCTTCAATAAACTGAAAACTGAAATTGGCATTATTCGGAAGGCGGTTCGTCCGGTGTCCGTTCAGTCTGGTATATGGTATCTCCCTGAGTACCCGGTCGATCAGATAATCCCGGAGTTCTCTTTCTCTGGCAGTCCTCTCTTCCATTGTCTTCATGGCACGTTCTACCGCCGCCCCGTATCCCACGATCCCCGGCACATTCTCCGTACCGGCCCGGCGCTTCCGCTCCTGTGCTCCGCCGTGGATAAAGCTTCTGATCTTCACGCCTTTGCGGATATAAAGGAATCCGATACCCTTTGGACCATTCAGCTTATGGGCGCTGGAACTGAGCATGTCGATGTTCAGTTCATCCACATGGATGGGGAGCTGTCCAAATGCCTGCACGGCATCCGTATGAAACACAATTCCATGCTCCTTTGCAATGGCTCCGATCTCTTTGACGGGCTGAATGGTCCCGATCTCATTGTTGGCAAACATGATGCTGATCAGGATCGTTGTCGGACGAATCGCCTTTTTCAGCTCTTCCAGCTTCACCGTTCCGTTCTCATCCACGTCCAGATAAGTCACTTCAAATCCCTGCTTTTCCAGCCAGGCTCCTGTATGCAGCACGGCATGGTGCTCGATCTTCGAGGTAATGATATGATTCCCCTTCCCGCGGTATGCTTCTGCTGCTGCCTTCATTGCCCAGTTGTCCGACTCGCTTCCGCCAGCAGTAAAATAAATCTCCCCGGTCTTTGCTCCCAGACACTTTGCAATCGTCTCCCTTGCCCCTGTGATCGCTTCTTTACTCTTCTGCGAAAACTCGTATACACTGGAAGGATTCCCATACAGCTCGGAAAAATACGGCAGCATGGCTTCCACTACTTCCGGCGCCGTCCTTGTGGTCGCCGCATTATCCAGATAAATCAATCTCTTTTCTTCACCCATATCCAATCACTCCTTTTTCTCACAACACGATCCTGGTGTCCGGTTCGTCTGCGCCACTTCCCTGCTCTCCTTTACCAGATCGCTGATCTTTATCTCATCTACGGTCCGGTTGATGCTGTCATTGATCCGCTTCCATACATACTTGGTCACACAGACATCCGCACCGCCGCATCGGTTCTCTTCTGCCAGCCCCGGACAGTCTACCGGATCCAGACTCCCTTCCAGAGCCCGGAGCACATCACCTACCGATATCTCCTTTGGTTCCCTGTCCGGAACGTATCCCCCTCCGGCTCCGCGCACACTGCTCACAAGACCGGCTTTTTTCAGTTTTGCCAGCAGCTGCTCCAGATAACTCTCTGATATGCGCTGCCTCGCCGCAATGCCGGAGACCGGCACCGGCCCTTCCTCACTGTGCACCACCAGGTCCACCATAGCCCGCAAACCATACCTTCCCTTCGTTGACAGCTTCATCTTGCCCTCCATCAGAGTTTAATTCCGACTGTTTTACTCGGATTTCATTTTTGATCATACCACCACGGAGAAGTTCTGTCAAGCATTCCCCATGAATATATTGCAAGAAAAAGAGTTTTTTATGAAACAGTTTTCCATATTCTTAAAAGGGACGCTGATCCTGACCATCGCCGGACTTCTGAGCCGCTTTCTTGGATTCTTCTATAAGATATTCCTTGCACAGGCTCTGGGTGCGGAAGGAATGGGGATCTATCAGTTGATTTTTCCCGTCTTTTCTGTATGTCATGCACTGACCACTTCCGGTATGGAGACCGCCATTTCCCGTTTTACCGCATTTGCCCGCAGGGAAGAGAAAGATTCCTGGCTCTATGCCGGGCTTTTTATGTCGCTTCTGGCTTCCACGGCTGCCGGACTGATTCTGTGGAGCCAGTCCGCATTTATCGCAGAAAAGCTGCTCCATGAAGCCCGCTGCGAGTCGCTTCTCCGGATTCTGGCAGCTGCCGTTCCTCTGTCTGCCATCCATTCCTGCTTTGCCGGGGCATGGATTGGCAGAAAACAGACCGGCATCCCGGCAGCCGCACAGCTGCTGGAACAGATCCTGCGCATCGGAACCGTCTGGCTGCTGTGCAGCATCCATATACAGCAGGGAAGACCCATCACTCCCGCTCTGGCCGTCTTCGGGCTTCTGGCAGGAGAAGCCGGAAGCGCGCTTTTCATGCTGACACTTACAGGTGGAAGCCGTACAGTTCTTATACATCCGGCAAAATATCTGGACAAATGCCGTTCCCTGCTCCGAATGGCCCTGCCTTTGACGGGAAACCGGCTGAGTCTTACCATCCTGCAGAGCGCCGAAGCCGTCCTGATCCCGTTAAGCCTTCAAAAATCCGGACTGACCACTGCAGAAGCCCTCAGCATGTACGGAATCCTGACCGGCATGGCGCTTTCCTTTTTGATGTTTCCCAACGCCGTCACCGCATCGATCTCAGCCATGCTGCTTCCGGTCATTTCGGAGGAACAGGCAAAAGGAAATACCCGCGGCATTTCTACAGCCATTGAATATACGATCCAGTTCGGTCTGACCATCGGTATCCTCTGCATGGGCATCTTTCTGCATTTTGGCGGCAGTCTGGGAACCATCCTGTTCCACGAAAAACTGGCCGGTGAATTTCTGGTTACTCTGTCCTGGATCTGTCCGGTCCTGTACCTGACAGGAAATCTGAACAGCATCCTCCATGGGCTGGGCAAGACCTCGGTCACTTTTTTCAACCAGCTTGCCTCCATTCTGGTCCGGATTCTGTTCATTGTATGGTTTGTCCCGCCTTATGGCATTCAGGGTGTACTCTGGGGCCTCCTTGCCAGCCAGCTCCTTTTATGCCTTCTTGGTATCCGGGCAGTGGCTCCCTGTGTAAATCCTGCCATGGGACTGGATATCCTGATCCTGAAACCCCTCACCGCGCTTTTTCTGTCCATAGGAGGAATCGACTTGTTCAAACGCCTGTTTCCTGCTCTCCGGTTCGGGCTGGAAGTTCTGGACCTGATCGTCAGCATCTGCATGGTGGCTGCCGCGTATTTTATCATCCTGATTCTGTTCGGAACCTGGAAGTTCCTGAGACTGTCCCTGAAAAAAGGGAGTAAATGATTTCATTCCGCCCTTTGCAGGGCGGGCAGTCTTTCCGAAATGGGTGATTGAATGTTCATACAGATATTTTCCACAAACGCCAAAATAGGCGCACCAGAACAGGAAAACAGGAAGCCGCTTC
>ERZ778516.620-NODE-620-length-29408-cov-4.270024_pt1 | contig 29408 bp, 28 predicted proteins | sample MGYA00510342_ERZ778516 | MGnify/ENA primary metagenome ERZ778516 (study PRJEB29527, sample SAMN07138961) | mouse gut metagenome | material: feces | host: mouse | place: China:Nanjing | collected 2016-01-25 ... | reverse complement strand
GATATTGAAAGTTTTCACAAACATTTCTTACTGTTTCACCGTGTATGCTTTTGACGATCCAAAGATCAGTCTACTCGCAGGTTCTTCTACACTCCACAGTCGTAATTTCCCGACTAAGCCATCGGTACATACTTACAAATGCTTCCTTATGCTGTTTTGTAAGTTTTTGCATCCCTTAAATTAAGACTTGCATTGTAATCCCTGCCTGCTTCATACCCACATTCGCATTGATATATCCTGTCAGAAAGTTTTAAATCTTTCTTTATACGTCCGCAACCGTGACACCGTTTCGAGGATGGATAAAACCTGTCAACAATCCTTAATTCAATACTGTTTTCTTCACATTTATTTTTTAACTTTGTCCGGAACTCATAAAACTTCTGTGAAGCAACTGCTTTTGAGAGATGCCTGTTCTTCATCATCCCTTCTATATTCAAATTTTCTATGGTGATATAAGATGGCTTGGTTTTCACGATCTCATTTACACATTGATTGATATAGTCTGTACGCATATTATCCATTCTTTGATGAAGTTTCTGTACCTTTAAGACTTGTTTTTGAATATTTTGTCTAGTAGCTTCTCCTTTCTTTTATAAACACATTATATCATATATAAACCTATTTGTGTATATTTTCAATAACTTAATATTATCTCCTCCTTATTTTTAGTCCCGCAGATTCCTTCCCTGTACCACCACCCTCGAAGCGGTTTTCTGTCCACTCCGTTCCCATAAAACTGCTTCTGGTACAGCGAAGGTTTCTGCTGTTTTTAGTTCCGCAGATTCCTTCCCCATAACACCATTTACAAAGCAGTTTCGATCCAATACCTCTTTATCCTCTCCCCCTCCACTTCCACGGTTTTCTCATAAACTCCCCCGTTTGCAAGAATTACCCTCTCGCTTTCAGGATTTGTTTGCGAGCAGGTCACCAAAACCTTTTGTAAACCGCGCGCCCGGCAGTTTATCAGATTTTGGCGCAGCATTTCCTTCGCGTAACCTTTGCCGCGCTCCGAGGGTCGGACTGTGTAGCCCATATGCCCGCCCCAGAGTCCTAAGACCGGATGGTTAATGTGGTGGCGCAGGTCGATAATCCCGACGATGCATCCGTCACTCAAACGCTCGGCAACATAGGATGTTGACGGCACTCTCCCCTCCGGCGGATTTTCCCCATCCGACTGTCTTTTAAGAACATCCAGCCACTCTTCCATTGTGTCCGCCTGTCTTAGTTCGCCGCAGCCCGCAAAAGCATCCTCCCCGGAATCCGCTGCCAAGATTTCGGCTTTTAATGACATGACCTGCTCTGCATCCCGCATGGACGGTTCGCGAAGCAAAATACCCAGGCTGCTTTCCATATGTAACATACCATCCATCCCCCTTATTGATTTATCTTTAAAGAAAATTATATCCCTATGCTGCTTTTGCATGTCAGATGGGACTTATCCTCCCACCTGACACAACTGGTAGGTTAAAGATACCACTTCACAGAAAAAAACACAAGAAAAAACTTGAATATTCCTAAAATCTCTTTTGCTCATAACTCACAAAAATTTCGGGATTTATCCACCATCTTCTCGTAAATTCCACGTACCCTGCCCACATCGCTCCCATGAAGGTACTCATGCCAGAACACAAAAGAAGTGATAACATCCGCGGCATCCATATGGCGGCAGATTACCTCCGGGACAAGCGTTTTACCGGAAAGCCTTTTAAACCCCTGTACATAAAAGCTGATTGCCTGCCTTATATCTGTATTCAAACCATCCGCACCAAGCCTGCTGAAAAAGAAACTTAAATCACCCGATGCTGCCCCCACAGAAACGCCCTGCCAGTCACAGATTAGAACATTTCCCTGCTTATCCATAAGAAGGTTGTCAAAGTGGAAATCGCCGTGGTTTAAAACCTCCTTTTCCTGTGCATGCCACCGGATAATGTGGTTGATCTTTTCGGCAATCTCTTTCAGGGGCGCTGGAGAAAAACTGCCCGGATGTTCGTAAAGAACACTTTGCCAGCCGGAAACATACTCTTTCACTTGTTCCTCTAAAAGCAGGTTTGCCTTTTCTTCCTGTCGTTCTTCCTGTTTTTCCTTATTCTGCCATCCCTCTTCCCGCACCAAAAAATCCGGTATTTTTGCAGTATGCACGGCGGCAAGCACCTCCATAATCTTTTTCAGCAATCCGGTATCCAACTCACTTCGCAAAATTTTTTGGTAGCACTTCATCAAAATAAAGATTTCTTCCCCTGTTTCATAAATATCGCAGACTTCCGGCAAAAATGCCAGCCTAGGATCATCCTTCCTTCCGCCAGCATATTGATACCAGAGTGCCTCCTTCCGGTAAGACGCATACCTTCCATCCTCTCCAAGTTCTGCCCTGGAAACGCATTTAAGCACATATTCCCCTGCAATATCATACACTTTCGCCCCACTGGCTCCACCAGCAAGCAATGTCGCACTGTTATTTTCCAAATATTTCCTTGCCTCTTTGATATCCATATTCGTTCCCTCTCTTTCTTCAAAATACTGCCATACCCGTTTCTAAAACCAGTCTATAACACACTCTCAAATTTTCAATTTTTATTTTCTTACAAACTTTATCTGTTCACAAATATTTTTCCTGCAAATTTATTGCATCAAAGGAAATTATATCCCTATGCTACTATCGCTACTTGTCAGCCCCACCTAACACAAAGAAGTCCCCCCTTACCCACTGCTTTCATCTTTACGACTTAGAAAAGCAGAACTTCTTTGATAGGTTAAAAATCACAGGAAGCCAAAATGCAGCAAACATCTTTTTCCCCCTTCCCAGGATGCCCCTTAAAAGAAACTCCATCAACCCAAAAATACACTGTAAGAATGCCACAGAAAAAACTCATTCTCCATCTGCTGCCCACACACTTACTCCCCCGCGCATCCACTTAAAAACACCCAATAAAAAACCACCTTTCTGAAAAATTATTATGATACAAATCCATAATAACACTTTTCAAAAAGGTGGTGTGCAAATATAAGGTTTTAACTTACAGGCTGCGGGCTTTTTTCCACCCCGCAATCCCCATATTCATCTTGTTCGTCAAGAGCGCGCATCTCATTAAGAAGCCCTAAAAGTTCCTCCGCCTTCTTCCTTGTAATCAGGAGAGTTTCCAGATATCGATCCGCCCGGTAGATCAGCGTTTCACTCTCCCCCGGGTTCGTCAGGGAACAGACCGCCCCCTCCACATCCTCCGCATCAAATGCCGCGAAAAAACTCTTGATTGCCATCATACTGTACCCATTATCTAACAGCAGACGTACCACATGCATGCGCTCCATGGTATGCGGCGGATAATAGCGCTTTTTATAAGCCGTCACCTGACCAAGCAGCCCATTCCGCTCCCAGTTGCGGACAGCCTCCGGGGTAACACCGACCAGCGCTGCCGCCTGTTTTTTCGTATACCCTTCCTCTTTCGCCTGTTCCATCGGATAAGAACTGTATTCCTTTTCCTCTAACCCGCCATTCCAGTTTGGTTCATATCCCTTATCTTTTATCCCTCCAGCCTTCCCCATTCTCTCCCACACCGTTTTAACCGCCCTTCTCGTCCCTGCAATATCCTCCTTTACTGCCCGCAGATAGTCTGCCGCCGCAGTCTGATACCCCCCAAGATCCCATTCACGCGCCGCAAAAATCAGACCCATACTGATTTTGCGCAGTCTTTTATTCACAAAGCCTCCAAATACAAGACTGCATATGCGAACCTGGTAGATATGTTTTTTTTCGAACATGCGATAACCGTTTGACAGGCGTTTAACCGGGGAAAGAAACCCACATTTCTCATAAAAACGGATGGTGCCTGTTTTCACGTTAGTCAGTGTTGAAAGTTCACCGATACGGAATGCTGTTTTTGTATCTTCCATCCTAAAAACCTCTTCCCCGCTTATCTTATTCTATAAAAACTAATTTGTAAGCTGCATTTGCTGCGTTCACTTGTAGTTCCTAAAACGTAAACATTCACGGAACGGGGAATTTTACAAAGTATTCCAAACTGTTATTCTGCCGCTCCCGATCAATTCATTTTTCCCTGTGGCAAGATACCAGAAATTCTCCCCGTAATATATTTTACCATCTGAGAGTCGAAAAAGTCCAGCACAACTAACACTTATTCCCTATTTTGATAATTGCCACAGGATTGCCGCTCATTCCCTATTCTAACAACTGCCACGGGATTGTCACCTCTTCACCCGTTCCGCCGTCAGGGACGGTATCAGCATTATTTGAATAGTCCGGTGCTTGCTCATAGTATGTTACCACCTCGTCAAAGAACGCGTGCGCCCAGCCATCCACCTGTTCATCACAAAGCTCAATATAAAGATCCTCGCCAAGATATTCTGACAAATCAATTACATAAGTTCCCATATCAGCCCAGGAACCACCCGCCGCAAGGCTCGGGAAATTCACGTCACAAAAGCGGTTCTGTGCATAATGCCCCACCTCCGTGCCATCCACCTTGTACACGCGCACCGCCGCGGCATGACCTCCCATGCGCAGGGAGATAAAACCGGAACCGGAAAGAGTAAAATTTGTTGACCTTACCGCCCAGGTATCACCCTCCTCAATCCCATTGTTCCAGCCATCCAGATGGTAATTGCCCGCCTGGTTGTATGGCAGCGCCTCCCCCCAGTAATTTTCTGCGGAAATTACACCCGCTGCGTGACCGTCCACGTAACTCCACTTATCATTTAGAACCGTCCATCCCGCAAGATTGCCCGACTCAAAGCCGCCGTTTGCAACCGAATTATGATTCGACATTGCAACCACTGTAAAATTCGCCTCAATTGACTTGCCTTCATAGGAAATCCCGTAAGTCACATTATAACAGCCCGGCACACTCATATCAAAGGAAGAAAATCCATCCGTATATTCTGTTCCACCAAAGTTTACCTTCAAAGTAAGCACATAATCATTATAGCTGCCGCTATCAGCGCACACGGATATTTCCTGTTTTTGCGCTGTCCGAACGATACCCGCGAATCCTTCTTCTGCTCCCCTTTACAGAATACCCACGAAGCTTTTTCTTTCCACAAATTCATCCCATCCCCCTCCTCTCCAGATTTTTAACGTGTCAGAAGATTATTTCCCCTCTTTCTTATTTCCTTCTCAATCTCCTCTTTTTCCGGCATAACACAGAGCGCGCCCTTTCTCGTTGTAATCAGTGACGCGGCGCTGTTTGCAAAAGTAAGCATTTCAAGCAAATCTCCCTCCGAAAGCTGTTCAAGCTTATGCCCGAGAATATAATGGAGCACACATCCGCAGAAAGTGTCCCCCGCGCCCGTCGTTTCAATGGTATCCCCGCGCAAAAATGGCGCAGCTTCCACCATATTCCCCTGATAGTAGGCACGGCTCCCACTCTTTCCCATTGACACCAGAACCAGAGGGATGGGATAGCGTTCTAAAATCCAGGCCACACCTTCAGTAAAATCCTCTTTTCCAGTCAGCCACTGTATCTCATTATCCGAGATTTTCAGGATATCACACTTCGAAATCCCATAGAGCACCTGCTCCCTCGCCACATCAAGCGACTCCCAGAGCGGCGGGCGCAAATTGGGATCAAAGGAAATCAGCGCCCCCGCCTCCTTTGCTGTTTCAAGCGCTTTTTTCGTCGCACAGCGCACCCCGCTGTGAGTCATTGAAAGAGTACCGAAATGGAAAATTTTGGTATTTTTTAGTTTTTCCACCGGTATTTCCTCTGAGCTTAACATCATATCCGCACCGGGGTTGCGGTAAAACGAGAAATCCCTGTCACCGTCCGGGAAGGTATGTACCATCGCAAGTGTTGTATGCACATTATTATCCATATACAGGTAATCCGCACAGATGCCGGCTCCTTCAATGGCGTTCTTTAACTGCTGCCCGAAAAAATCATTTCCGACCTTTCCGATAAAGGCAGTACTGCGGCCAAGTTTTGCAAGCATGGCAAGCACATTGCAGGGTGCTCCACCCGGATTTGCCTCATACAGGGGATTGCCCTGATGGCTCGAACCACATTCCGTAAAATCAATCAGCAATTCTCCAAGCGCTGTTACATCCGTCTGTTCCACTTTGCACCTCCGCTAATCCTGCTTTTCATCCGCTGACAAAAGATCATATTTTACAATATCCATCGTCACTTTACCGTCTGCAAAAAATGATATTCCATCCGCTTCCTGACCAGTGTACATGGTTGCAGTAAGCACATGTTCCCCATCATTTACAAAAATTTCGGCACTGAACCGGTCGAGAATAATCCTGAGTTTCAGCCTGCCTGCTTCCGTGCGCACAAGGCTGCGGCGCTGGTGGATAACAGCCCGTCTTGAACCTGAAAATTTCCGGTCCACTTTGACAATTCCCTCATGGGGACGGAAACTAACGGATGTCTGGTAATCATCATCCTGGGCAAATCGCACAGCAAACTTATGATAGATGTTCATCCCATCCCCCGGGCGCAGTGTCATTTCCATATCCACTTTCCTGCCCTTTACACCCTCAAGCTTAATCACATCCGTAAAAGTGACATTTTCATATCGGACTTCGTTCCTGCGCAAACTCTCAAGTTCGCGCACCGGTTTCTGGATCAGCCGCCCGTCCCGTATGGAAAGTTCGCGCGGCAGACTCATCTGCCCAAACCAAGGCTGGTTTGAAGCGTTGACCGGACAGGCATCCCAATTCTGCATCCAGCCGATCATAATTCTTCTGCCATCCGGTGCAAGCACAGTCTGCGGCGCATAAAAATCAATCCCGTAATCCACTGACTGGTTGCACTCCTCCACAAATTCCCCGTCTGCGCCACAATGACCGATCAGGCAGAGTGTACCGTTTCCATTATGATACTCAAAACCCTGCGGGAGCATTTCCTGCGGGCTGACAATCACAACCTGTTTCCCGTCCAGTTCAAAAAAGTCCGGACATTCCCACATTTTTCCATATCTTCCTCGGTTTTTTACCAGTATTCTCTCAAACTTCCATGTAAATCCATCCTTACTGCCAAATAAGAGAACACTTCCATCCCGTTCCTCATCGCAGTTTCCCACCACACAGCCATAAGAAGCATCCGCCCGCACAAAAATTTTCGGGTCACGGAAATCATATCTGCTGCCACCTTCTGGCAGACTGTTCCCATCAAGTACCGGGTTTTCCCCATATTTCTCGTAATCAATTCCGTCCCCCAGCGCAAGGCATTGTCTTTGCAGGGTACAGTCGCCGCCATCCGGAAGGCTTACTTTTTCAACCCCGGTATAAATTAGCATCTGCCTGCCATCTGCAAGCGTCACTGCACTCCCCGAAAAACAGCCGTCCCTGTCGGCAGCGGTATCGGGTGCAAGCGCTGCTGGAAGATATTTCCAGTTTAAAAGATCAGAACTTACTGCATGTCCCCAGTGCATGGTATCCCAGTGGGAACTGTACGGATTATACTGGTAAAACAAATGGTACTCCCCCTTGTAAAATGAAAAACCGTTCGGGTCATTCATCCATCCGACGCGCGGCGAGAGGTGGAATCCCGGACGCATTTCCCGCGTAATTGCCTTTTCGCCTGTCTCCTCATATTTTCGGGCATCGCGCAGCACCTGACTTATCATAGTAATCCTCCATTTCTCGGCACAAACAGCCATTTATCCGTGAGCGGCTTTAATCCGCTTTCCTCGTTTCAATATAACGGTTGTACGCATCCTGATAAACCTTTAAAAGTTCCTCCATCCCACAGCTTCTTTTCAGTGTGGATAGATAACTCTCCCACTCATCATCCGAAGGTCCCCCCGTTTTTAATCCAAAGTCCTTCGTTCTCCGCCACGGTACTTTCAAAATCCGGCTTATACTGGTCGATAACATCAAGCTCCTCCTCCGTAAAAACACAATCCATAGGATAGACCGCCGTGCTGTCCACAAAGCCCATCCAGTAATCGCTCAGATCCTGAAGACGCTTGATAGCCCGCGCCTCCATCTTAAAAGTTGTGCTGTAGTATTCACTCAAAATAAGCTTCGGTCCATACACCTCATACTGCCCTTTTAACTCACCCGCACTCTTCCCAAATTTCTCCCGAGCCTGGGCATCCTCGATACTGTTCCACAGACCGTTGTCATCCTTATCCGTAAAGTAAACCCCGATCGGTCCATATTGAAGCTGCATAACGATTTCCCCGTCATACCACTGGTCATAAAACTTCAACAGGTTCGCAGGACTTTTGCATGCCCTGGTAATGCTTAAATTCCCACTGTTAGTCGCACCACCTGTACGCAATGTTACATTGTGCGTGCCATCCGGTCCATCAAGAACTGGAAGGAATACATAATCACCCGCATGCTCCCCGGTCAATTCGTCGATCTCCCACCATGTCGCAACTCCGACATATCCCTGGAAACATTTGGAAATTAACTGTGTCTGCGACTGGCTGAACATTTCGATATCCATCAATCCTTCCGCATACCAGTCATGGAAATAAGTTATTGCTTTGCGGTACTTATCGGAGGCGCAAATAAATTCAACACTCCCATCCTCCCCAAGTACCAGGTCGTTACAAACATCATTTGGCCAGTTCGTAAAGCCAAATCCCGCATAAAAGATATTCTGCCCCCAGCACCACTGATCAAAACCAGTGCTCATCGGGATTGTGCTGCCCGCCGCATTCCCATAATATTTCGCACTCATATCATTGTCCTTAAACGCCTTTAATACTGTATGCAGCTCATCGAGAGTGGTTGGGATGGAAAGACCCAAATCATCAAGCCATGCCTTGTTAATCATAGAAAACTGCGGAACCGAATAAATACTGTAATCTTTATCCAAGCCAATCCCGGCAGTCCCCATCTGTTCCGCTGCCGGAAGACCATAAATCCCACCGTCATTCATCGTGATTGCACTGCGGATTTCCGGGTATTTCTCGAGAATTTTTGAAAGATTGGGCATATATTCCTCGGTCAGGTATGGTGTGAGGTCAATAAAAGTTCCGTCTTTTCCATAATTTGACAAATCGTAATTACTAAACCCAACTGCCTGAAATGCATCCGGAAGATCGTCAGTCCCAATCCGGATATTAACCTGCTCCCCAAGGGAATCGCTCATCGTAATCCACTCAATGCTGATTCCCGCATTTTCCTGCATCTGATTTAAAACAGTGTTGTCTTCATATCCCCCGCTCAGTGCACTCATCCCGCCCATAACGGTAAATTTTGTCTGGGAAGTGTCCGTTTTAGCAACTCCCTTTTCTGAATTATCCTCCCACCCTGATTCCCCATTCTATTTCCCATGAACAATCAAATGTTCCTGCGGCTCGTCATCCTCGAAATCAAATATGCACCGCTCATATGCATTAATAATATGGGTATCCTCGTACCGGTCATATCGCTTATAATCCCTCCCGTAGGATAAATGCACATGACCGTGCAGAAAAAACTTAGGCCGGTACTTTTCCATGAGTTTCCGGAATATCTTAAATCCCTGATGTGGCAGGTCGCGCCCGTCATTAAGCTGGTACGCGGGCGCATGTGTTACCAGGATATCAAAACCCCGTTTTTTAAACAGCTTAAACCAAAGCCTGGCCACCCGCTGCTTCATCTCATATTCCGTGTACTGGTGCGGTCCCGGTTTATAGCGCATCGAACCGCCAAGCCCCAGAATCCGCACACCTTTATACACAAAAATCTTATCCTCGATACAGGTGCAGCCCTCCGGCGGAATCTGTTCATACTTGCCGTCATGATTCCCATGTACATACAAAACCGGTCCCGAGTAAAAGGTTACCAGAAAGGAGAGGTAACGGGGGTCCAGGTCGCCGCAGGAAATAATCAGGTCAATCCCCTCTAGCATACTTTTATCAAAATAATCCCACAGCGCTTTCGATTCCTCGTCCGCTATCGCCAATATCCTCATCCCGGTCAACCTTCCTTTTGTTTTACGCCCTGCTGCCTTACTACCGGCTCCGCCTGCTCCTTTAACTCCTCCGTCTTAGGTATGGCACCGATAACATTCTCCGCAAGCCAGTCCATCCTCATAATCTCTTCCGGAGCCAGGCTCTTTTCAGGGTCAGCCTGTGCCACACCCGTCTGCGAATACAGGATACCCGAAAACGGGTTGAACTGTTCGGAGCTGATTGTTGCCTTCAGCAGTTCCGAAAGACGCTTTGTGCCGATTGGGAGGCGCTGCGAACAGATTACGTCGATAACACCTGCCGAGATCCCCCACCAGTAATTAATCGCTTTTGTCGCGGAGGAATTATCATCCGATTTCCATTTTCCATCCATAATCGTTCGGATTAACTGCTCATAAAATTTGCCCCAATGACAGATCGGCATGGCGAGATTTCGCGGGTTCTCCCCCTCCATATGATACAGCCCGAAAAACCGGGATGCCTCCTCCGGTATCATCATATCCTTCCCCGAAATGCAGGCAGGGGCAATTTCACGGATTTTCCCGTCAATATCAAACTCCTTCCTCGCTGACCATTCAAGAAAAACCTCGACGCGCGGGTTAATCATTTTTGCCCCAAGTGCAAACGCATTAATATTTGCGATGGAACCATAAATCGGATAATCTTCAATATAGAGCAGCCTGTTATTCTCCGCCATCGCCCCGCCGATTGCGCCCATCAAAAACTTCGCTTCATGCATGCGCGCATAGTACGTGCGGATATAGCGGTGGGAAGTGTGCAGCGAGCAGTTCATAATGCGCACATCCGGATTGGCAATCGCCGCCTTCACGCTTGCCTGCACAAACGATGGGGTTGTGGTAAAGATCAGGTTGCACCCCGCCGCTATCGCGCCGTCAATCAGCTCGTCGATATTTTCCTGTGTCGCACATTCATAACTTACAATGCTTAACTCCTCCGGGAAGGTTTGCTCTAAGTAAAGGCGGCCAAGCTCATGTGCGTACGTCCAGGCAGATGTGCCGGGAGTTTTTTCATAAATAAATGCAATTTTAAGTTTCGGGGCGGAAAAAAGTGCACTTAAAAGTGACTTCTTTTCCTTGTTTGGCTTCATTTTAAGTTCTATCCCCTGCTCTTCCTGCAAAAGTTCGAATTCCTCCCAGCTCTTTGTTATCAGCTCCTTTAATTCGCTGGTCGTTTTCTCGCTGATGGATTCAAAACCATAGAGCATGATAAATGCCAGGAATGCGTCCCCCACCGTGGCTTTTAATTTGCTTCCTCCCTGTGAACGGAATTCCGTGGCAAAACGGTTGTAGGCAAAGCTGAATTCCCTGATATCATCCTCCGACCACTTCTCACCCGGTTCTTTGCCGACTGCCTCCTGCAATTTTGCGAAACTTCCCTCCTGCGAAAACCAGATATAGTTGATCGGCGCAAGCTCATAAAAGTCAAGGAACTCAAAGTATATCTTATTTTCCTTATCCTCCGTCCGCTTCGGGATAATGCGCGTTACCTCGCCCCGTATGGAGTCCGCCTCAAAATATTTCATTACACTGACACGCTTGTTGCCCTCTTCGACATAGAATTTATTCATGTATTCATATGCCTTGATCGGTGTATGGATGCCTTCCTCTATATGGCTGGTGCTTAGTCCCGACCATTTGGATGCAAATTCCGTTCCCTCCCGCAATATTGGCATAAAATTTCCTGAAAAGGAATTGCTGCGCCCGGCATTTTTTGTTCCTACAATCAGGTCAATCGGTATTTGCACCACGCCGAGCGGCCGTTCCGCATAGGTTCCTTTTTCCGGCAGGATATCGTCTAGCACCTGCAAGGTTGGCTTCACACCGCGCAACATACGCATCTGATAATCCTTTTTTCCAAGTTTTACCGCTTTTGCGTAGTCTTCTTTTCCCATATTTCCTCCTATTATAAGTTCCGCAATCCCCCTCCCACCTCCCTCTACCAGCAGAGGGCTTCCCGTCCGCTTTGCTCCCGTTAATCCCTCTGGGGTGCTTTTACGGGGGCTTGCTGTTTATAAGTTCCGCAATATTTAGTTTTCTGTTTTGGGGGTGCAAAAGCTTTCGGTTGGTCCTAGGTAGGTTTCAGGGCAGTTTACCCCCTCCTTTACCAGCACCAGCTTTTCAAGCACTACCGCAGGATCAAGCGCTGCAATATAGAGCAGGTTGCTTCCCTGCTTCAGCGAAACTTTGCATTCTGTGCGGTGGATTTGCTCGAGTACACCCCTTGACCATGCGGCGCTCTGCCACGGCACATACCCCTCGTCGGGGATGGTATTCACAGTCTTAAACTCACCGTCGTTCACGCGAACACCCACACGCATCTTGCCCTGGTAGACAACCGGATTGCCCGGAGCACACAAAAGCGTCAGAGTGTAGTCACTAGCTTCCTTCACAAACAGTTTATAAGCGACATATGGTGCATTTTCAGGCTTATCAAAAACCGCTGTCACAGGAAATACTTTGACTGCGCCAAGGGTTTTCCCATAGCCCTCAATCACGCGGTAGCAGGCTTCACCCGCGGGCTGCACGCTGCAAAAATGCTCTGCCTCAACTGCAAGAATACCCCCGCATTCCACGTAAGTTCCTGCATCCACCCCGTTAAGACAGTATAACTCTGCCCGCACTTCAATATCCACCCTTGTTTCGCTGTAGCCATTTTCCGAGCGCTCCGCTGTCTCCTCACAGTTTTCCCCATAAATACGGATTATCGCGCTGCAACTTTCCTGCCCCTGCGGAAGCAATTCTTTTTTCAGGCGCACTGCAAAATTCTTCTCAGAAATAGTTTTTAGTCCCTTGATACAGCGCACGGAACCCTCTTCTTGCCCTGCAGGATTTACAAATTTTCCCAATTCATTAGAATTCTGCCATGTACAACAATTTTCCGACGGTGCGGACATCATCCTTATATTCTCATCCGCGCCCACAATCTCAAGCCAATCAGCATCCCACTCAATCCGGTATTCCAACTCGCCCTGCCCGCCGTTCGCCACCTCAAAACCTGCCTGTATCCCCGCCGGATAATAAAGATTCATTTTCAGTGTTTTCCTTCTCCATGGGTTCCCACCGGTGCGCTGGTTCTGACCAAGCACGCTAACCAAAAGCCTTGGCTGCGTTACCGGGAAAAAGCCGGAATATCTCGGATACTGCCACTCTTCATCATTCCACCCCGGATAGCCGATATGGAAGACCGACTGCATATGGCTCCACTTACCGCCCAAAAGATTATGATACTTCTCAGCAAACTTTATATCCTTGTTAATACATTCTTCAATCATTGCCGGATAATCGTTGCCGCTTTTCTTTCCTTGTAACACAAGGTACTGATTAATCCCCGAATATAACTGCATCCGCAAAATATTGGCGGATGCCATAACAGGGTAATAAACCAGTTCATAAAAACAGTTCTCAAGCGGCTTTCCCCTAAGTTTGTCCTGATAAAGCCACTCTGCTTTAGCCTGTGCCGTCAAAACCTCGTCAAGAACCCTCCATGCCTCACCGTAATGCGCCGGATGGTAGGTCTTTGCAGAAAGCACCTCCGGCCGGCATGTCCCGTTCCACTTTGAATATCTCCCCAACAGGTCGGCAGCATCACCGATTATATCCTCCCCAAAACCCAGTCCGCGCAGCCATCCCCTTGTATACTCAGCCGTGCGGTTGATATTTTTGGTTCCCCAGGTATCAAAATCATAAGCCAGGTCAAGGAAATAACTAAGCGGCAATTCCTGGTTCTTGATATCACCCACATTTACAATCCAGGCTTCGCGCACGCCGTAATCATATGCCATCCCCATCTGTTCCCATATCTTTGTAAGCGGACTCGAGTTGATCCACAGATAGGAAACCGGTCCCCCGTAGTAATCAAAATGATAGTACATCCCGTAGCCGCCCGGATGATCCTTCGCTTCCTGTCCAGGAAGAGTCCGCACATTGCCAAAATTATCATCGCAGAGCATCAAAATATCGTCCTTTAAGACATCCCAGTCCTTGAGCCCGGCGGTATCTGCATCCCCGTGATAATAGTCTTCGACTTCCTTGTAAAGTGCTAAAAGCTGCGGATGCGCCTTGTTTCCGTACTCCGCAATCAGCTTTTTCTGCTCGGTGATAGCCGCTTTAAGAACATTAATATTATCCTCAAGCGTGGCATCTTTAGGCATAAGATAAGAATCATTTTCCCCGCGCATACCGATTGTAATCAGACTCTCAAAATCGCGGTTTCGCAATAATCCATCCTTCCAGAATAAAGAAATCCCCTCCGCATTGGAAAGAAAACTCCAGTCCTTTCCATAGGCTTTATTCTGATGGCGCAGTTTCTGGAATTCCCCGCCGGAACGACAGCAAGGTTCATGGTGCGACGCGCCGATAATAACCCCCATCTGATCCGCCAATTTCGCATTGTCCAGATTGTCAAGCGTAAAATCGGAGCGCCACATCGCAGGCCACAGATAATTGCCCTTTAAGCGCAGCAAAAGTTCAAAAATATGCCGGTAAAGCTGCGGTCCCGGTCTGACACTTCCATATTTTTCCTTAGCCCAGTTTCCAAAACATGGCTGCTCGTCATTGATAAAAAATCCCCGGTAACGGACGGACGGTTCCTTTGAAACCTTGCAGACCCCATCCGTCAGAATCACTTCCCCGCGGCGCTCTGGCACCGCATCCGCAAAAAATACCCACGGCGAAACACCGATGCACTCCGAGATATGGAACATACCATAGATGGTTCCCCTCTTGTCACTGCCCGCAATCACGAGAAATTCCGTGCCAGAACCAGTATCTTTGACGCAGAAAATCCCGTAGACTTCACGTTTCCCGCGCACATTTGAAAGATCAATCAGCCCCCGCTGCTCAAAAGAATCCAACATCTCGCTGCTCTCGCAGGTTGCAACCAAAACAGCATACGGACAACCCTCTTTCGGACTCTGGACAACTTCCGGGTACACGCCGCACACCCGCTCAATATCCCCACAAAAAATATCCGTCATCAAGGACATGCCGGGGACAGAATTCTGCTCAAGAATTATATCCGCTGCTCTCCCATCCCGGCACAATATAAATGGCTCCATTTAAAACCTCCACTTTTCTGTATACAAAATAATTTAGTATAAAAATACTTCCATCATTATAATGACTACCACCCCTACATTTTTTGCAGTGAACCGCCGCTTTTTTTCTTATTACCTTCCTTTGCCCACCAGCACATAGCCAGAATAAATGTTGCAAAAGCACCAATCAAGGCTACAAAATATGCGATACCCGCAGGTGTGGAATTCCTTACACCATCAAGATCAGCATACATCTTCCCCTTGGAAAGATAGACTGTGGCATCCGCCCCTTCTCTATACATATATGTATTATGTGCATTCTTCAGGTCATACTCTTTTCCGCCGTAGCTTACTACAACATCATAAACGGTCTGCGTAGTTGTCCTGCCGTTGACCCGTATGCGCTTCTGCCTGCTTTCCGAACTGACCACCCTCGCCTTAACCTCCTGATAATCCAGTTCAACATTGTCCATCGCCTTGCGCAGAAAAACCGCCGCAATAATGCAGACTACCATCACACCCAAACTAATATACACTTTTTTCATTCTTAACCTCCCTGCTGCGACTTGTTTTTCTGAGGCAGCCCACGGCTCAAGTTCCGGCGCAGCAAAAACTTGCGGATTGATTAACGATCAATCTTACGACCCCATGCCCTTTGGCTTTTGCTAACATAATACCAAATTTTACGCCGATTTACAATCAAAAAATAAGGCAAATTTTTCTTTCCCACAAAATATTTTCCCGCCCACACTGCCAAAATCATTATCTCCCAGACAGTTTTCTTCCTCAAAAATCCAGATTCTTCTTCAAGTGTGCTTCCCTTTGTAATAACTAAAAGTTTATATTTTATCGCCGCATTAAATATACTTTTATGTATATTATATTTCGTTTTATTGGGGGAGGATAAGCAAACAGGTTTATTTTCTCACTGATGAATCATTTAGATAACAATTCCGAAAAGGGAATTTTCTAGTAAAGATTAATTTTGCCAGATTGATTTCCAAAAGGTGAATTCCTTTAAAGACAGATTGCGGCAAGCGTAAGCTTTGTGGGCTTAACCCATCCTCTAAAGCAAATGGGATTGCTTCCATTTTATTCCAAGCCGAATTTTCAGAAAGTCTGGTTTCTAAAATATCAATTTCCTAAAAATGATATGACCACTTAAAATAGAACTAAAATTTCATCCACAGTCCCAGCCAATTACTGTTTTTTACAATGGAATTTTCAGGGCGAAACGCAGTACAAAAGATCGCATAACACAGATATGGAACCGGCAAAACAAGGATATAACAAGCTCGCGCGTCGCGCTGCGTAATACGGTATCCAACCTGAGTACCTACTCACAATAACAAAAGCTGCCAATATCTTAATGCAAAAGCAACAAGATGGGCGGTATGCAGCATCATACTTCATCTGCATCTGAAGCGGCCAGCCACTAAGAAATCCATTTTAGTTCTATTTTAAGCGGTCATATCATTTATATAAGCCAAAGGAAATATATATCCCTATACTGCTCTCACATGTCAGATGGGGTTTATCTCCCCCAGAATAATATCTTCCAAAGAATCATTAATATCAAAGACCGGCGTATAATCAACCTCCGTCGTAACTAAAAGTCCATCCAGTACAATCGAGAGTTCATCACACTGTTTCGTCAGTTTTTTAATCAGTCCCTTAATATCCTTGCGGTCAAAATCAATTGTTATCACTTCATCAATATCATAATGGTAAATTACCTGATTTCCCTCCTGATTAAACTTATAATCCAAACCGTCCGACTTCTCTTCCCGATCCTTCACCCTGTCCATCTGTTTTAATGTACAGATAAATTCCTGGCGCTTTTTATTCATCGCAACCGAATGGTCTATATCAACTTTTGTTGTCTTTTTTGCGGCGAGAATAGCAAGCGAAAGTTTTTCCTTCTCCTCAAGCGCCCTGACCGTAAAATCCACGGTCTGCATCGGGGTAAAGGCGGATATCATTCTCATGTTCCCATCATCGCCCACCATTTTTTTCTTAACCTCAACCTCCTCATCCTGCGCGTCAGGATTCGATTTTTTCCGGTGGTGTGTCTGCTTTATATTCGTGATAAATGATTCGCAAGCCAAAAGAGACTGCGCCTCCAAAAGCAGACGATCCAAAAAATTCTGGTAGCGGTATGCTTCTTTTAATATCATCTTAATTTCCCTCCAGGTCTGTATTTATTGTTAAAAATATAGCACAAATATTATTTCATGTCAATTTATTTGTTCTAATATGACGTATTTTGTCAGAAAACCTGTTGCTCTTTCAGAGCATCCATGTAACCTTCTGATCCTTGTGTGTATAGTTTTTTAGTTTTTCTTTGTAGGCGGATAGTTTTCGTTTATAACTTTCCGCCTGCGCTTCACTAATCTTTCCCTCTGCTTCCATACTACCAAGGGTCTGCTCAAATTCCCGGAAATTTTCCTGCGCGGCATCCTTATAATTATTTGACATATTCATCTCTAATTCCTGCGCAATTTTCTCAAGAGAATTCACCTTTCCGACCTTTTTCAGAAAACCAAACATAAGCTCCACCTTTCGCTCTCTTAGAACACTCAGGCGTTTGCAAAACGCCAGAACCCGCATAAATACGGAATTCTTTTTTCTGGGAAATAAAACAACTCCTCACGGATTTATGGTATAAGTAATTGTCGCTATTTCATTAAATTCCAAACCGTTTCTTTTGCATAAAATCGCGAAATCGCCTTTACCGTTCCAGGAGTAGAACAGCCTGTGCAGTTTGATATAATATTGAAATTCCTGTTGAAGTTCAACATCTATATCATGCTTTTTCAATATCTCTTCACCAAGTTCTTCTGCCTTGTCAAGCTCCGAAACATTTTCAAGGCAGGAATAATCCGGAAAATGATGCGCGCCAAAGGAAAGCAAATAAATCAATCTCAACATCAGAACCCTGGCTATTTTGAAATCATCTTTATTCTTCTGATAAGTCGAAATCGTTTCATCTAAATCTCCAAACAACTCACAATACCATCGTGCCTGTGGTAAAACTCCCTGATTTACAAAAGGAAAAAGTTCCTGCGCTAAACGAATAGAAACCTCATACGGCAAAGAATAATCCCGGAATAACTCTACATGATTATCGCAAATTTCGGTGCAGACTATTGAAATAAATTCTTTATGAATATCCTCTGATAACGTATCATAATACTTCATAATTTCACGGATCACTGCATTCGCCCTCTTCTTTAAGCCCTGTTCCCAAAATTTGCAATAGTCATTTAAACCTTTTTGCAATTGTTTAGGCAATTGTGGATAATCAAAATGTTTCATGAAATCCCCCATTGAAATACCAATTTATCTGTTCTATTAACTGGAAGAAACCCCTGTTTTGCAGCCATTTTCCAGGTTCGATTTTTGCAAACTGTTTTTTTGTTAGTTCCATAGGTTTATTTTACCATACAGCTTTTCTATTGTAAAGATTAATGTGAACAGACTCTAAACAAACACACGAATCAATAAACCATGAACAGCACGCCCAAATCACTATGATCAATTTTCCCCTTGAACTTTTCTATAAGTATGATAGAATGACAGGGAGAGTTTTTATCTAAGGAGGGGGACTATGCCTGACAATCCAAGGCTATTTGGAATCGTTCGTTCCAACCGTGACTATTCATTAAAAGATACCTGGGGAAAGAACCAATTTAATTCTTCCTTCCCGGCTGCGCTGGCCTGCTATCTCTATTCAAAGGAATGAAAGCTGTTTACTACACAACAGACCATAATATAAATAAGAATATCACTAAAATTGGAATCGACGAGTTGTATGGAATTGACCCATTAGGAGAGGATATCTATTTCTCTTTTGAAACACAGTATACTCCGTTTCAAAAATATGTAACGGGAAGTATCCCGAGAAATGACCTGGTAATCTTATCTGACGGTCAATGTCTTACATCACTCGAGGTCAAGCTGGTTGCACTGCCTGACAATCCAACCTGTGAGTCATCCGACGATTTATTTGGAGCAGAAATTGTTATCAGACCCGATACAATCATTTATCTTGCATGCAGTTTCATCAATGCGTTCGATGATAATCCAACTCAATTAAAGGATATTCTTGATGGTGTATGTGATAATATTGATGACTGGACAGAAACAAATTCTATTTTACCACATACATACGGGATTTATAATGCTATAAAAAAGATCGTAACTGCAAGTTATAAAAATCAAATGCCCATTATAATGGAGCCAGTATGGAAAACAAAGGGAAAATCCCCAAAATTGGCAGATAATTGTCTGGATGTTTTCGTATGGAGCAATTGTGGAATGTTACTACTGTTTATGCCGGATGAAAGTAATTTTATCACTGACTGCAACGGTACAAAAGTTCTAAAAAAAATCATTTTAGGCGGAGGGCAAAATCTGTTAAGCCCCGAAAGACGTTTTGATGCAATTATTTATAACTCACCCGACTTGTTTTAAGGAGGAAGTTTTTCCCCGGATATGATTGTCGGCGGACCGCCATGTCAGGATTATTCTTCTGCCGGAAAGCAGGACGAAACCAAGGGACGCGCCGATCTTACACTTCGTTTTACTGAACTGGTCTGTGCCGTATATCCTGAATGGTTTGTTATGGAAAACGTGGACAGAATTTTAAAGTCACAAACCTTACCAAAGGCGATTGCTTTATTCAAATCCACAGGATATGGTCTATCACAGGTGGTTCTTGATGCCTCTTTGTGTGGGGTTCCTCAAAAGAGGAAACGCTTTTTTTTGATAGGGCATAAACATGAGGATGATAATTTCCTGACTTCAAAATTATATGCTGGCTTATCCAAAAAGAGCACTACAATCCGCGAGTACCTCGGCGATGAATTTCAAACCGAATACTATTACCGCCATCCAAGATCCTATGCAAGAAGAGCTATTTTCTAAAATAATTCACCGCATTATTATAGCAGATATCCCGCACAATTCCACCGACAAACTCCACTTCATCCGGATATTCGCCCTCCTCAATCAGGTTCCCAAGCATATTGCAGAGGATTCTGCGGAAATATTCATGCCGCGTATAGGAGAGAAAACTGCGGCTGTCCGTGAGCATCCCAACAAATTTGCTGATTAGACCAACCTGTGAGAGAGCCATAAGCTGGCGCTCCATACCATCCTTCTGGTCATTGAACCACCAGGCGGAACCAAACTGCATTTTTCCGACCGTGCCGCCCTGCTGGAAACAATTTATAAGAGTCGCCAAAACCTCATTATCCCTAGGGTTAAGGCAATATAGAATGGTTTTTGGAAGCTCGTCGGTTGAATCGAGCGCATCAAGCAGCATCGAAAGTTTCTTTGCAAAGGTCTGATCTCCAATCGCGTCAAAGCCTGTATCCGGACCTAAAAGCCTCATAGTTCTGGCAGAATTATTGCGCAGTGCACCGATATGATACTGCTGTACCCAGTGAAGGCGCGCGTACTCCCTTCCAAGATGCACGAGGACATAACCCTTGTACTGCTCAATTTCCGTGAGGGTCAGCTCCCCGCCCGCAAGCGCCTTTTTCACAATCCCATCCACCTGCTCCTCTGTTGCCGGCATATACATCACTACATCGAGCGCATGGTCGGAGCAGACGCAGCCCACGCTGTCAAAGTATTCAATGCGCCGGGTGAGCGCCTCGCACAGACTGCTAATCCCGTCGATTTTAATATCCGCGGCATCCGAAAGTTTCTCTATGTATGACACATAGGCCGGCAATTCTATGCCAAGCGCCTTGTCCGGGCGAAATGCCGGGTCAACCTCAACTTCAAAAGTCTTATCCTCCTTTAAGAGCTTGTGAAAATGCAAATCATCCACAGGGTCGTCGGTCGTAAAAAGCTTTTTTACATTGCTCATGGCAATCAGCCTGCGCGCGGTCAAAGTCTGTAATTTCTCATTTGCCCGGTCATAGATGGACTTTGCTGTATTTGGCGAGAGAATCTCATCAATACCAAAATAGCGGCGCAGCTCCAAGTGCGTCCAGTGAAAGATCGGATTTCCAATCGCATATGGCATTATCTCCGCATATTTTAGGAATTTCTCGTAGTCACCCTTATCTCCCGTGATATAGCTCTCATCCACACCCATCTCGCGCATCAGCCGCCATTTATAATGGTCACCGCCAAGCCACGCCTGTGTGATGGAAGAAAATTTTTTGTCATTGTATATTTCCTCAACACTCAAATGGCAGTGGAAATCAAAGATTGGCATATCCTTTGCATAATTATTATAAAGTGTCTGTGCTGTTTTGTTTTTGAGGACGAAATCCTCACCCATAAAAGTTTTCAATGTCAGCCTCCTTGTACAATTATTTTTCAGTTTCTTAAATTACTGTTTATTTGAAATAAGATAATGTTTAACCTATCAAAGAAGCCCCCGCTTCTAAGCCGTAAACACGAAAACAGTAATTACAGTATCCCCTTAACGCTATTCTAAAGGAGCATCTCTTGCAGATATAAAAAGAAATTTTTTGCAACCGGATTCATCTTTTCCTCAAGTTCCCCAAACCGTTTCATATCCACAGCATAATCAAACAAAACCCCCTGTTCCTCCTGCATATCCTCACATTCTTCTAAATCAAACAGTACCTCGTGGTCAATCTCCACCACCTCACATTTTTCCTCATCAGGCATATTTTTAAGGTCGATACAGCGGATAAAATATCCCTCTTCATCCCACGCAAACGGAAGATATCCATTTTTTACCAGGAAAGGATTCCATGCATTTAATATCCCCTCAAATTTATCCTCCACCGGATTTCGCCCGATCCCGCCGTCAAAATAGTGGAAATAGGTGGTGAGAAATATTCTCAGCATCTGCGGGAGCTTTACCCCGATATTTTCCTCAAGCTCCGCAATCTCATCATCGCTCACCTGAGCGGGAAGCAGCCGCCATGTCACCCATCCATCCTTATCCGGTTCACTGCCCTCCTCCCACATTGGTTCATTGCCTTCAACAATGGGGATTTTTATCAGAACTTCACTCACATCCCTAAATTTCTCATAGAGAGTTTCATAAAATTTTTTTATAAATGATTTTGTTTCTTCTGCATTCAATTATAAGCTCCTTTCTCCGCGCGTAGGCAAGATATTTTTCATATTCCTCAAAGGGGTTGATAAAGTCGCGCAGCACATCAATAATACGCCTGTTTTGTACTTTCCTGCCCCGATCGATCCCCTCAAGGCAAACCGTGTACAACCCATCCTGAACCGCCAGTTCCGCCCTAAATTATAACCTTCCACGCTTTCCTTTCCCACCTAGAGCCTCTGCCTGATATACGCGACGGCATCCGGGATATCTTCCCCCACCGTTTCCTCAAACACAAGATTTGCATCCGGACATACTTTCTTAATCTCCGAAAGTATCCTCGCATAGTCAAAAATACCTTTTCCGACACCGCACTGCACAAGTGAACCATCCTTATCCACCACACAGTCTTTCATATGGAAAACACAGATTCTGTCCCCGAAAGTCTGCAAGCCCTGCGCAAGGATTTCATAGCGCTTATCGATATTCGACGCATCAAGATAATTGTACAAATCAAATATAATCCTGATATTATCCCTGCCGATCTTATCCACCGCGCTGGCAAGCCGACCCACATCATAACATACATGTCCGATGGCTCCCTCCATACCGACATATACTTTATAGTCCTTCGCATAATCACAGAGTCCTGCGAAAATATTTACCACTCTGTCAAATGCCTCCTGTGTATGATTCCCAGGATGGTAAATCCACGGGTCGCCATTTACGGAACCTGTTTCAGACCCCACCGTATCGCAGCCAAAATCATGTGCAAGCCGCAGGTAATCCCGAAAAACCGCCACCCCTGTTTCCACCTTTTCCTTATCAGGATGAACAGGATTAAAATAAGCGCCAATCAAGGGTATACTCTTCCCTGCCGAAACAAATGTTTCAGCGACTTTTCTGGCACTTGAAACGCTGACTCCGCCCTGCACATATCTGGCATCGGGCAGTACCTTGTAAGCAACGAGCTGGACACCGTCAAGTCCCAGCCCGCAAAGCTTCTGAACAATCTCCTTTTCTCCTGTAACTCCCAAATCATGAGCGCGTATAAACAGTTTCATTATTTTTTCTCCACCAGATGAACTGCAAATCCACTGAACTCGTCCTTGAGGTAAACCACAATCATCCTGCCGCCCGCATCGTATTTCGCGGTATCCATATCGACCTCGATACCCATATGGGAAAGCTGATAAACCGCACGGCGCACGCTGTTGGTCGCCACCGCAATATGCCCCTTCGCACCCCTGTACGGCGTTTTCATACACTCGATAAAACTTCCTGCGAATACGCTGCTGTTCCCGACTTTCTGCTCCCAGCCAAACATTTTCGCAAATTTCTCCGTGGTCGCCTTCGCCTCGCCCTCCTCGTCGCAGTTAATACCGACATGTGCAACTGTGAAACCAAGCATCTTATTGACCGCCGCGCGGCAGAGCGCTGTGATTTCCTCCCATTTTCCCGCCTTTATAAGATTGTCCGGCACAATCCAGCTTCCGCCGCAGCATACCACTTTAGGGAATGAAAGGTAAGTATTCAGATTGTTTTCGTTGATCCCGCCCGTCGGCATAAATTTCATCGCGGAATACGGCGCTGCAATCGCCTTTATGTAAGCCAGTCCCCCCGCCTGCTCCGCCGGGAAGAATTTCACGAAGTCAAGACCCAATTCCATCGCCTGCTCAATCTGGCTGCCGTTCGCAACGCCCGGCGTAAACGGGATTCCCCGGTCAAGACAATGCTTTACAACCGCAGGGTTAAGCCCCGGTGCAACGCAGAATTTTGCGCCCGCAGCAATCGCCCGGTCACACTGCTCCACTGTGAGAACCGTGCCCGCACCAACCAGCATATCCGGATAGGCTTTTACCATCTGCGAGATCACCTTGTCCGCCCCCGCCGCTCGGAAAGTGACTTCAGCACAGTGAATACCGCCATCATACAGCGCCTTTGCCAGATTTACTGCATCGTCGGTATTCTCCAGTTTAATCACCGGGACAATGCCCGTGCACTCCATCTGCTCCAAGAATTTTTTGTTATCCACTTTTATCTGCCTCCTGAATTTTTATTTATCAACTGGAAATATTACAAATTATTTTACCATAATTTCCATCAAGTTGCAAGTATACTACAAATATTTCCCTCCAAAAAGAAAAGTTTTCTGAACTATTTCTTCAATATTGTATCGAGGATAGCCCACATGCATAAACAAGCGCGGGAAGCATTACCGCTTCCCGCGCATACACAGTCAAAGGAAATTCTTATCCCTATGCTGTTATCACAGCTTGTCAAATGGAGCCTGCCGCCCTTCATAACATAATAAGTGGCTTAAAATTGATCCATCCACTCATGTATAACCTTTGTCACAGCTTCCTCTGCCACACCGCTCTTCTCGTTGAGTTCCCCATTAAAACTAACCCACAAAGAATACACTATATTCTCTTCGATAATAAAGCCCTCTATCTGGCAGGAAATATCAGAATATTCCGTATCTGGAAACATAATCAGCCCTGTTTTTCCGTTTTTTGTGATATACTCTTTTCCCTGTATATTTTCCCGCTCCTCAAACGGCTTTTTGATGCTCCTGATCTCCGAATCCCAATTCTCGGTAAAAATCTCCACTCTCGCACTTACTTGTATTTTCTCCCCCACTTTATAAGCATTTGCATATTCTACCTTAACCAGATTTCCTTCCTCATCCCCATATGCTGCCAACTGACAATGCCAGTTCTTCCAATCTGGCAGCATCGTTTCCCTGAGTTCCCCGTACCCGACATAATCGATCGCTTCCCGCTCCGTCGCAAGTTCCTCCGTCACCCAGCCGCGCGGACAGCCATCCGGCGGGTAAATCCCATTTGCCGCCTCCTCCTTAAAAATATTTTCCACTTCCCTTACAGGTCCGGTAATCGTATCTACAGGAACCGGTGATATCTTAAAATCCACCCAGTATCTCAAATAATCCGGCTGTGGGTTATTAGTGTCCACATACTTTTCGACATGCCAGTTAAGCAGGGATGCCGCTAACGCCACCCCGCCCCCGACCAGGCAGAAAGAACAGAGTGCAGCGACCGCCCACCTAAATTTTCCCGCTGTATTTTTCTTTATGGCACGCTGCTTTTTTTCCTCAGTGCCCGTCTGGATTTCCAGCAGACCATCTTCCAGAAGATTCATTGCCATCAAAATCTCGCGGCCAGCATACTGTTTTCCTTCACTTGTAGCTTTTCCATTTTTTACCATTTTCTTATTCATAAGATACCCTCCTTCTCCAATTCCCTCCTTAGCCCCCTGCGCAGCCGGAACAAAACACTCTTCACTTTCCCCTGCCGACAGCCAAAAGATTCGGCAAGTTCTTTTATCGTTTCTCCGTACCAGTAGCGCCTTACAAACATTTCGCGCTGTTCTTTCGTCTGCCTGTTTAGAAAATCCGCTATCGCCTTCGCCAATTCCTGCCTGCTGATCCCATCGGATAAATCCGGTGCTAAACTGCCAAGTTCCTCGGACAATTCCACAAACACCATATCCCGCTTTGCGGCATGATTCCATTCCACACGGTTTAGCGCCAGGTTCCGGCATATTTTTGCCGTGTAGGCAAACAGGTACTCAGGAGCCCGTGGCGGGATGCTCTCCCAGACGGCAAGGTATGTATCATTTACACACTCCGCAGCATCCGATGCCGGAAGAATCCGCTCCGCCAGCAGCCCTAAACGCCCCCCATACTTTTTATTGAGCTCGAAAAGCCCCCGCTCGTCCCTGTTAAAAAGCAATGCGATAATTTCTTCATCTTCCATCCACTCACCTCCTCCCCTTCACTTATATAAACAGAAAATACTATGGGTTGGTTGCGCAAAAACTAAAAAAATTTCTCCTACATAAATCTTTACATAAAAAAACTGCCGCAGCCGGTTCTATCAACCTTACCCACGACAGTTTGCCCCTTTTTTACGTTATTTAGGCATTACTCAAGCCTCAATCCCCCTATCACTTCCTCCGGTCTTTCATAAACCCCGCCCTCCGGTTTCTCGAATTTCGTCATGTCCAAAAGATACAGGGCACCATAAGCTCCATGCTCTGTTTCTATCGTAATAAAACTTTTATCATCCGTCCGCACAGTAAAAAATCTCTCACCCGGCTGCAAAATAATATATTCATCTGAAGCGTGGAAATCATTGTTGTACGACCATTTCGTATATAGGCGGATGGGTGCAAGCACTTCATATGGGAATTGATCCTCCTTATAGTCCTCCATAAAATACAAGTCCTCCCATATATTTTGTACAACCATATGTTCTTCATTTAACAGGAATGTTTTTTCTGTCCACCAGACCTGCAAAATATTAAGCCTGCTTTTTACCCGGATTTCACCATCATAACAATATTTCACATCATCCCCATCCTCACTCCACAATCCCTCCACACTTCCGGAAAAACGAAGGTGCCCGCCGTCATACCAGTAAAGTTCGGTAGATCCCCCTGGTTCCTTTTCCGGCTGCCAAAAACCAATTTCCCAGATACCATCCTCCGTATCGATATCACACAGAATAAACGAATCTTGTATAATGCCCGCCGCATTCTTTAAACTGTCCGTATAATTTTTGCCATTAATCCAGAGCGAACCATTTTCAAAAGTTAAAATATCCTCTATCCCGTCACCGTTTAAATCGATACGATAATCCTCCCCTGATTCATATTCCCCGACAGCACCTATTCTTTTTGTTTCCTCCCTCCACAACCCCGTTATTTCAGCAAATGCTCGCAGTCTTGCCCGCGCCCCTTCGCAGCGGTCCGCCCCTTTTAGTGCTCCAATCTGATAGATCAGACATTTTTCATAGACTGGCAAGTCCCCGCTTGTTCCAACAGCCAAAAAGCCATCCCCATCACTTCCCGTTTCCTCCCCCTTAAAAAAACCTCCACAAATATACTCCCCATCAATCCATATCCCAACGGAATCCGCCCCCGCTGCCCTTTCAAGCAGTCTTTCCATATCATAGCCCTTATCAAACCGAAACACCAAACTGTCCCCGCCGATACAAAAAAGCTCACTTCCATCTACCAGAATTTCTGCACATTCCGGCGAAGATAATACACCTTCCGCCTTATTCCCCTCAGTATTCCCTTCCTTCATAATACCGATTTTTAATGACCGTGCTGCAAGTTTCTTATATTTCTCCTTATAAAAGATGAGTGGTGACTGAAATTCTGGATACTGCGCAAGCTCCTGCATATAACTTTGCCGGTAAATTCCGTTCGCAATAAAAAGATCATACCCGTAAATTTCCTCCCTCTCTTTTAATTCCCAGAAATCAAATGATTCATCCCATCCTAAAACAAAGCCTTCCTCCCCCTCGGAAAGAATCGGAACCTGCAAATAAAAATTATTTCTCGGCCGCCCTTCATAACCAATATTTCCTTCGGTAAAATTAACCACCATTCTTTTATCCGCATAATAATAGATACTCTTTACTTCCATATATTTTTTCCTAAGTTCCCTTAGAATCGCCTCCCCGTTATCATACTGGCAAAATTCTTCCTCCGTCACGGGTGTTCCGCTGTACTCGTGAAATCCTTTTTCATCGTGATAGTAATAATAATGCTTATATGTCAGATAAGCCGTGTCATCTTCAAGAAGTTCCCCATAATTCCCGTCAAGTGAATATCCGTCGCGCTCACAGCAGGTTACACGGATTCTTCCGTCCTCCATAACATCAAAACCATAACGGCAGTCAAGCTTTGCCGGTTTAACCAGATTTCCCTCCACTTGATACAGCCGCGTATTATCCTGAGCATCCGAAGAAATTCTGCATTCAAGATATATCCCCCCTGACAGTTCTGCGCAATCCGTATAACTGAAATTTATTCCTTCCTCAAGTAACTGCAATGTCCCGTCCGCCGCTGCAAACCAAAGTTCCTTATCATTCCACATGGACATGCTGTCATCTTTCAAATCAAAAAGGTACACAAAGGCTTCCGTTTTCCCATCCCCATCAAAATCCCTCCTTATAATCCAACATGGGATTTTTCCGGTCTTTTCTGCCAGTTCCCTTGCAATTACTCGGTCTTCCTTATCAAAGCCGTCCGCAAAAAAGCTGCCTGGCATATCCATATTTTTCCATTTAATAAGATTGTCCAAATCATTTGCCCCGCCCTCCCCAATTAAATTAACCGCAATGTATTCCCCAATATTTTTTCTCTCCTCCTCCCCAAACAGTGCAAGCAATTCCGCTATCCGCTTCTTTCTCTCACTTATCTGCACATCAGACTGTGTTATATTACCCGTATCTTCCTTTGCTGCCTCTTTAGGAACCGGCGTAGCAGAAGGCGGCTGTAACTCATCGGGTGGTACCTTCTCCCCATCCGTCTTACTCTCCACATCGGATGTCGGAAATTTCCCCGTCAAACTCCCCGTATCCTCAATATTTATTATCCCGCCCGCTTTTACTGCCTGTGCGATTTCCCCGCCGGTATCCCGCTGCCCGCCCGCACATGCCCCGCAAAAAAACATACCCAAAAACATCAGTGTATACCCCGCCCTAAAAGCGGAACATCCCTTTATTTTCTGAAACCATCCACCATTTTTCATAAATTATCCCCCTCCAAAAAAATTCCACTGCTGCCCCGCGTAGAAAGATAGAATATCGGACATATCTCAATCATTAGAATACTTGTTGTTTCCCCTTTTGTCAAACCACTATAATATTACATTTTATTGTATTTTGTAATAAACCTGCAATAATATTTAACAATTGAAAAAACTCTTTATTTTAAGATGGTCTTCTGCTATAATTAAATTATTTAGAAGATAGATTTAACTAAAAGGCTTAATATATGAAAGGAAAAAATATTGGAATATAAAATTAATTTACAGTATAAGGATCGTCTTTTCTGTTTTTTATTCGGCAACGAGAAATATAAAAAGTATGCTCTGTCGTTGTACAATGCACTAAACGGGGTGGATTACCAGGATGAGAGCGAAAATCGGGAGAGTTCAAATGGACTGCTACTGTTGTAAACCTTAATCATAGCGACAATAAAAAATTGCTCGGAAAATGCACAATATTACAGGAATATATTGACCTTGTCGTAAGCATACGGGAACTAAGGAAAAACATGGTGGAATCAGAGGCAGTGGATAGAGCGGTGATCGAATGCATTGAGCAAAACGGTGAACTGACACAAATCTTATTGGAGCACAGGTCGGAGGTGGTTAATATGTTGCTTGCAGAATTTGACGAAGAAGCATTTATCAGGGATATTCACGCGGAAGGACTGGCAGAAGGATTAGAAAAAGGGATGGAAAAGGGATTGGAGGAAGGACTGGAAAAAGGATTGGAGAAAGGATTGGAGAAAGGGTTAAGGTCTTTAATTGCCACTTTACAAAAATTTATAAGTTCTTTGCCACATTGTCAAGTGATGAATTCACTCTTTTTGATTTTTCATACACGG
>ERZ778516.618-NODE-618-length-29437-cov-11.860323_pt1 | contig 29437 bp, 26 predicted proteins | sample MGYA00510342_ERZ778516 | MGnify/ENA primary metagenome ERZ778516 (study PRJEB29527, sample SAMN07138961) | mouse gut metagenome | material: feces | host: mouse | place: China:Nanjing | collected 2016-01-25 ... | reverse complement strand
TGAAGCAACAACCCAATATGCAATAAAGAAATTAGGACTTTAATTCTTCTTGTCCTGAAAGGCAACCGACTATTCGTTGAACTTCCAGTAATAGCTCAACAAGTCGGTTTGCTTTTTCAATTGCTATGTCCAGCGAATCGCCGTCAATGTTAATTTTCACTGTTGGATCCGTATTTCTCGCCTCCCATCTTTGTACGATTTATGAACATTATAATTCAATTTTCGTACCAAGTCAAGCATATTTAGTTCATTTTTCGTACTTTTCATTGACATTTTTTTTGATTAGTATTATTATGTGATATATAAAAAGGAGGTTTAACATGAATGAAAGACTTGTATTATTAAGAAATACACTTAAGCTAACTGGAGCAAAATTTGGCGAACGGATCGGAATAAAAAAATCTACTGTATCAGGTTTAGAAAATGGAACTGCTAATCTAACTGACCGAATGCTTAAATCTATTTGCCGAGAATTTAATGTTAATGAAGAATGGCTAAGGAATGGCACTGGTGAAATGTTCAATAAAGAAACTACTTTTTCTTTAGATGACTATGCCAAAAATAATAACTTAACAGATATTGAAAAAAAACTTATCGTAGGATTTATGGGATTAGACCCTGAAATCAGGGAAGCAGTTTATTCTGTTTTTGAAAATGCATTTTCAACTACAAATAGACAAAGTAATGTTTATGATGAGGCACCAGATACTCCAGAAGAATTAGAAAGAATTTATCCACCTATAGAGCCTATAGAACCTATAGATATTAATAAGTTTAATTCCCGTCTAGGCTAAACGCCCACCAATAAAACTCTATTTAATAATTATCAGTATTGTTCCAGATTTAAAATTTATATTGTAATAAAGTGTATTTATTGCCCTGTAATACAACGCAAATATTTTTTTATCAGAATAACTTATATGTTTTATATTCATAGGTTTCACTCCCTCCATGGTGGGCGCATATATAAGTATAAATTTTTTTAGTATATAAAAACTTACTAAACTAATAATTTAAAAACTCGCAAATACAATAAAGAAAAACAAATATTTTTAGGAGATAATGAGATGGATTTTGCAGATAAGATATTAGATTTTTCAACAAAAATAGAACCCATGCTTAAAAGTATTACTTCGGAAGAAGCAACCAAAACTTCAATTGTCCTTCCGTTTTTCCAGCTGCTTGGCTATGATGTATTTAACCCATTGGAATTTATTCCTGAATACACTGCTGATACTGGCACTAAAAAAGGTGAAAAAGTTGACTATGCAATCGTACAAAACCAAAATCCTTTAATGATTATAGAAGTCAAACCTGCTAATGTTGAATTAAATACCAAGCACTTAAACCAGCTGTTCCGTTACTTCACTGTTACAAAAGCAAGATTTGGTATACTTACTAATGGCATTGTATACAAATTTTATTCAGACATTGAAGAAATAAATAAGATGGATTTAATCCCATTTTTAGAAATCAACTTGCTGGACATGAAGGAAAGTGGTTTACAGGAATTGAAAAAGTTCCAAAAAGAAAATTTTAATACAAAAGAAATTTTGGACAGTGCTTCAGAATTAAAATATACTTCATTATTGAAAACTGCTTTATCTGAACAGTTACAAAACCCGTCTGAACAGTTTGTAAGAGCATTAATCAAAAATATTTATGCTGGCATTAAAACACAAGCAGTAATAGATAAATTCCGTGAATTGTTGAAAGTTGCTATTGATGAATATATAAATGAGCTTATGAATGACAAGTTTAAAAACGCAATTACCCAGCCATCACGAAAGGAACTACCCCATCAAAAACCTGCTACCCCAGACTTTTTAAAAGAAGAATTAGAGACTTTAGACTTTGTAAAGGACATGTTACATCTGGATGATGGGGTATCGTATAAAAAAACATCCAGATATGCATACATGCATATTTCAGATTCTTACAGTAAATGGATATGCAGGATAGCAGTTATGAAAGATAAAAAATTATTTACATTACATAAATTCGACTCAACAGATTATGAAACTGAATATTATTTTGATGACGTTAAACTTTTAGGGCAAATTGAAAACCTGATATTAGATACATACTCAAAATGCCAGCAAATATAATTTCAAATAAAATATCTAAATTTATTACTACAGGAGCTACAAAATGTCAACATTAGAAAAGCTTTTTTATTCTGTTATGTGTGGTACACAAGACAAAAACATAAAATTCAAAGACTTACAAAAACTACTTAATGTACTTGGTTTTAAGTATCGGGTAAAAGGAGACCATTTCATATATTACTACAAGGAATTACCTGAAAACTTAAATATCCAGCCAGTCAAAAACATGGCTAAACCATACCAAGTAAAACAAATAAGGGAATACTTATTAAAATATCATTTTGGATTATAGGAGGCATATAGAATGTATAAATATGAACGTATTATTTACTGGTCTGATGATGACAATGCTTTTATTGTAGAGGTACCAGAACTTCCTGGATGCATGGCAGATGGTGCAACTGTTGAAGAAGCTATTGCAAATACTGAAATTATTATAAAAGAATGGATTGAAACCACAAAAGAAAGAGGTCTTGAAATACCAGAACCCAAAGGGCGGTTAATGTATGCATAAGAAACACCAGAACCTTCTGGATGTATGAGACATTACATGAAGATGCTTTTGAAATAAGGCTACCGCATTCCCACTGGCTTTAGACAGTGGGTAGTTCACGACTGTGCGCAGTATGCTGCCGCCAGAAGGAATGGCATAGACTATATTATTACAAATAATACAAAGGATTTTAAAAACAGCATAATACCCGCTGTTCTTCCTGCGGACTTCTGCCAGTCTTTTTCATAAATGAAAAAACTATAGTTATATATGATGTAAAATTGCAGCCCCTGTGCTGGAACACAAGGGCTGTATAAGATAAAATGTTACATTCAAAGCAACTATATTGTACTACATTTTATCACCATTTGCAATAACAGGTGTATTTTTTTGCCCTTTTTTAAAGAAAGGATGATGTTTCTATGTCATTAATTACATGTATCGAATGTAGCCATATCGTATCTGATAAAGCAGCGTCATGCCCAAATTGCGGATGTCCTGTAAATTTTTCACTAGATGCTGCAGCTGTTCCTGGATCTGCTGCCCCAGATACAGAACCAAAGAAAAGAAAGCCAGCAAAACGCAGGAAATATAAAAAACTGCCTAATGGGTTTGGAAGCATCAAGAAGCTGTCTGGCAACCGTTCCAGACCCTTTGCCGCCTATCCGCCTACAAAGGAATTTAACCTTAATGGTTCCCCTGTTACCCAACCTGCTATTGGTTACTACGAAGACTGGCATAAGGCATTTGATGCGCTAAGGGAATACTCTGCTAACCCTTATGACCTAGCACACGAAGATATTACATTTTCTGAATTGTTTGAGCTATACTTCAAAGCTAAATACATAGACAATAAAAAGAAAAAGTTTTCAAAGGCTTCCGCCGCATCCACAAAAGTTGCTTTCAAAAATTGTTCTGCCTTGCATAGTAGAAAATTTAAGGACTTACGCAAATACGATTTACAGAATATAGTGGATAGCTGTCCGCTAAAACATTCAAGCCTGGAACTGATTGTCACATTGTTTAAGCAAATGTATAAATTTGCCAAGGAAAATGATATAACAGATAAAGATTATTCTGAATTTGTAAGAATCAATATACCAGATGATGACGAAAGCGGCGAACCATTTACACAGGAAGAACTTTCTATTTTATGGAATAATAACCAGGATAAAACAGTACAGTTTATCTTGGTTATGGTATACAGTGGTTTCCGCATAAAGGCATTTGAAACCATAGAAATAAACAAAACTGAACAATATTTCAAAGGCGGCGTAAAGACTAAAGCTGGTAAAAATAGGATAGTCCCTATACATAGCTCCATATTTTCATATGCTTTAACTTTCCAGCCTCTTAATTTCAATGCCAGCACTTTCAGGGAGAAATCTTTTTACCCTGCACTGCAACAGCTTGGAATTGACAAAACCATATCTGGTAAAAGACACACGCCACATGACTGCCGCCACACATTTTCGTGGCTATGTGATAAATATAAAATTGATGAATTATCAAAACATTTACTTATGGGGCACAGTCTTGGCAGTGATGTAGAAAAATCAGTTTACGGACACAGAACTATAGAAGAATTACGAACAGAAATAAACAAAATCAAAATATAAAATTTGTTGCTAATTTGTTTCTAACCGTAACTTTTTCTAACAATTTTTACACATTTCCAGCTTACTAAAAAATCACTGCAAAGCCTTATTTTATATGATTTTATCTCATAAATACAGACTTTGCAGAAAAACATAAATTTTAAATCTTTGTTAAATTTGTAAGTTATTATAATATTTAGTAATATAATGTATTTTTTTAGCCAAATACTTGACAAACATAACATGAATAATTATAATGAACTTTGTTCAGTATAAAGGCAGGTGTAATTTATGAATACTGTTATTACTTCTAAAGAAGCAATTTTAAATATAAGCAGGCAGCTTATACAAAAACAAGGCTGTACAGCAATTAACATAAGAAATGTTGCTGCTGCTTGTGGTGTTTCTGTAGGCTCAATATATAACTATTTTAATTCCAAATCCGACTTAATGGCAGCGGTTATAGAAAGTGTATGGCATGATATTTTCCATTTTCCAGACAATATAGATAACTCCATAAATTTTTTAGACTGTGTAAGTATAATTTTTAATAATATACAAGAAGGTGTAAAAAAATATCCAGGCTTTTTCACTTTACATTCTATAAGTTTCCTGGGTAATGATAAAGTAAATGGCCAGAAACTAATGGCAAAATCATGGGAACATATACAGGCTGTACTTTATAATATTCTTTGCAATGATAAAAATATACGTAAAGAAGCATTTAATGAAATACTGACTCCACAGAAATTTACAGATATTATATTTTCATTAATTATTTCTGCATTAATACAGCAGAATTATGACTGTACTGCAATTCTTGAAATGATTAAGAAAACAATTTATTAATATAAACTTCCCATATAATGGGAAGTTTTTAAAAAATAAAATGAACATCGTTCATAATGGAGGTGAAATATAATGAAAGTAAAAAAAGTAACATTGTTATTAATAGCATGTATTGTATGGATGGCGGCTGGATTTAATATTTTCCGTATTGGCTTGATAGAATATCCACCTTATTTATCTATCTTTAATTTATGTTTATCTATAATTGTATTTACAGTATTCCAATATTTTATTTTTGGAAAACTTGTTAAAAGGCATACAAAAAGAATTTTAAACTACAAAAAAGACTACCAGTTTTTCTTAAAATTTTTTGATTTAAAATCCTTTGCTATTATGGCATTTATGATGACAGCAGGTATTTATCTAAGAGTATCTGGATTGTGTCCTGTACGCTTTATTGCAGTATTTTATTCAGGTCTAGGGTTATCACTTCTATTAGCAGGGATTTTGTTTGGATGGAACTATTTTAAAAATATCCGCCAGCAATAATAAAAATAAAGGAGAAAATTTATGCAAGCTATTGTAGAAACGTTATTTGACAGGATAACCGTATAAAATAAATATTTTATGCGGTTATCCTGAAAGCTTTCAGAAAACCCTTGCAATAAATGGCATCTTATGGTAGAATACTGAATGTTGTGAATAGAGATGTTCCTCTGCTACGGCTGTATACTGTATGCACAAAAGTATTAAGAACGTCAAAATAAATAAGGAGGTCACACAGAAATGAATGATATTATTAGAGAAATTGAAAAGGCACAGTTAAAACCAGATATTACAGAATTTGGCGTTGGAGATACAGTTAAAGTATTTGCCAAGGTTATTGAAGGCTCAAGAGAACGTATCCAGGTATTTGAAGGAACTGTACTTAAAAGACAGAATGGTGGAGCCAGGGAAACATTTACAGTAAGAAAGTTTTCAAATGGTGTAGGTGTTGAGAAAACATGGCCATTACATTCTCCAGTTATTGACAGGATTGAAGTAATACGTAAAGGTAAAGTAAGGCGTGCTAAATTATTCTATCTCCGTGACAGGATTGGTAAAGCAGCTAAGGTTAAAGAAGTATTAAAATAATTATTTTATATTTTAAATGCAGGTTAATTATATCTGCATATTTACTGTATTATATCAGCCATATTTAAGAAAGCCCGCATATAGCTGGCTTTCTTTTTTTGCCTTGTATTATAAACTGGGAACCTGTATAAAATATGGACAATTTCATAGTTCCTGCAATATAACATCTAATATGCCTGTGGAAATATGCATAGCTGTTACTTCCAATAGAACCTGTATTAATATTAAGAATAAATTTGCAATCCTTCCTTTTTATTAGTATAATAAATAACAAGGGAATCTAATGAAAAACTATATAAAAATGGAAATCCATTAATATACGGGGTTGTATTTTCAGGAGGGGAAGATATATTGAAAAAGAAAGATACTTTATTTAGAAAATTTATAAAAGTATTCTGGGTTGTTTATGCAATAGCAAGTGTTATAGTTACTATTTCAAAAGCTGATGCCCTTATAACAAAAGATTATCCAGTTATTTCACAGCATGTATCACTTGATGATTCATGGGATGTTACTATAAATAATAATGATTACCATAATATTTCGATTGGAGATTTTCAATTCCAGCCTGTAGATAAAGGTGATAATATTACTTTACAAAGAATTCTTCCCGAAAACTGGGATATAATAGAAGGAGCACTACGTATACATATAAAGCAATCATCTGTCAGAATGTTTATTGACAATGAATTAATTTATGAATATGGGTATAACCGTGCCAGACAGGGCAAGACACTTGGCAATGGTTACCTTTTTATTAACTTTCCATCTAAATATAAAGGAAAAACATTAAAAATACAACTAACTGTAACAGAAGATAATGTATTTACAAAGTTTGATTCTATACGTATTTACGAGTGGGAAAATGCGTACCGTGTAATTATGACAGAAAACAGGATTCCAATGTTTTTAGGAAGTTTCCTGGTTATTTTGGGGATTGTTGCTGGAGTTATAACAATATTTGCCCTTTATAACTCTATTAAATTTTTGAAACTGTTTTGTGTTACCATGTTTTCTATCTGCATGGGGTTATGGACACTTTGTTATTATAAAGTTATTTTAATATTTTCAATCCCATTATATTCTGTATCACTGATAGAATATATTTCACTATATCTGGCTCCATTGCCAGTAACAATTTATATGCATGAAGATGTCCAGAAACTGAAAAATAAAGTTATAAAACTATTTTACAAAATTCTTGTCACTATACAGCTTATAACTGTTGTTACAACAATGATATTACATACACTTGACATTGTACATTTTGCTGCCACACTAAAATATATGCATACTATTATTTTCTGCAGCCTGATATACTTTTTTATAGTATTAGTTTTAAATTTAAAATCAAGCCACCAGACAGAAACCCGGCTTTTCCTTGTAGGAATGCTTGTTGTTATTATATGTGTTACATATGACTTAATTGGATACTCTATAAAACGTTATCTGGGAAATACCCTTTTATCTCTTAAAGGGGTATCTTCTATCGGCATCATGGTATTTATATTTATATTAATTGCTATATTTTATATGGACATGACCAAAAAGGTAATGCAGGAAACTGAACGCAATTTTCTACTTAAAAGTGCATATACTGATGAAATGACACAGCTCCATAACCGCCGTTACTGTACAGAATATATGCAAAATATACAAAATAAACAAGATTGTAGTTACACTGTTATATGCTTTGATTTGAATAATTTAAAGGTAATAAATGACACTTATGGACATGCCAGAGGCGATATTTTAATTAAAAGTGCAGCAGAAGTTATTGCAGAAACTTTCAAAGAATATGGAATTGTTGCAAGAATGGGTGGTGATGAATTTATAGCTATACTTGAAACTGCTGATATAAATAAAATTAAAGAACTTGAAATAAAGTTACAGAAAAATATTGATAAAAAGAATAAAGAAATAGAAGACCTTAATATGTCTATTGCATATGGGTATGCATATGGAAACAGTTTACAAAATAATATAGAAAAACTATACCAGGAAGCTGATGACCATATGTACGAACATAAAATGAAAATGAAACAGTCAGGCATTGCTGCACAAAGGTAAAAAAGACAGCCACACATAATAATATATAGTTATTTCTTATATTGTTTATGTGGCTGTTATTTTTTACACACATAAGTATAATACAGATTATTATTATTTACCTGTATACTATTATTCAATACTGGTTACTTCATATCCTGCATCTGTTATAGCAGCTTTAAGTGCACTATCATCTGCACCATCAGATGTAACTGTTGCACTTTTACCTTCAAGGCTCATTACAACATCTGTAACACCACTTACTTCACGTAATGCCTTTTCAACTCTTCCTGTACAATGTTCACACATCATTCCTTCAATAATAATTTTCTTTGTCATAACTAAATCTTCCTTTCTTATTATATAGTTTTTATCCGGAAATTCCATATCTGCAGATTTGCTTCCTGGATTTCCCGGTATGCTCTCTTTTCTTCCATTAAAAAGTTTCAGCCTTTTCAACCTTAATGCATTGCTTACAACACATACACTGCTAAGGCTCATTGCTGCTGCGCCAAACATAGGGCTTAACTTTAAACCAAATGGAATGTAAAGAAGCCCTGCTGCCACTGGAATTCCAATAATATTATAGAAAAATGCCCAGAAAAGATTCTGCTTTATATTTCTTATAACAGCTTTGCTTAACTTTATTGCTCCTGCTGCATCCATAAGGCTGTTCCTCATAAGCACTATATCTGCACTTTCAATAGCAACATCTGTACCAGCACCAACAGCAATGCCAACATCTGCAGAAGCAAGTGCTGGAGCATCATTAATACCATCGCCAGCCATTGCAACTTTATGTCCTTTTGCCTTTAATAAAGATATTTTTTCTTCTTTTTGTGCAGGAAGTACATTTGCAATAACCTCATCTATCCCTGTTTCTATCCTGATTGCATTAGCAGTAATTTCATTGTCACCAGTAAGCATAATTACATTTATTCCCATTTTCTTAAACTCTGCAACTGCGTCCCTGCTTGTTTCCTTTACCACATCTGCAACAGCTATTATACCTGTTATATTATTTCCGTCTGCAAATATAAGCGGTGTCTTGCCATCTGAAGCATACCGGCTGGTTATTTTTATAATATCCTCACTGGCAGATATTCCATACTCTTCTAATAATGCTATATTTCCAGCATAATATTTATTCCCGTCAACAATACCTGTTATTCCTTTGCCAAATATAGCTTTAAAATCTTTAACACTAGTAAGTTCTATACCCTCTTGGTTACATTTATTAATAATTGCTTCTGCAAGTGGATGTTCACTTCCATTCTCAAGTGAACCAGCAATCCTGTACAGTTCTCCTTCTGTAATACCACCAAAAACTGTAATATCTGTTACTACAGGTTTTCCTTCTGTAATTGTCCCTGTCTTGTCAAGCACAACAGTATCAATAAGATGTGCTGTTTCTAATGCTTCACCTGACTTTACAAGTATCCCGTTCTCAGCTCCTTTTCCAGTACCTGCCATTATAGCAACAGGTGTTGCAAGACCAAGTGCACATGGACATGATATTACAAGGACTGCAATAGCAGTTGAAAGTGCAAATTCAAACCCATATCCCATTACAAGCCATATAACAGCTGTAATAATAGCTATTGTTATAACAGAAGGGACAAATATCCCTGATACTTTATCCGCAATTTTAGCAATAGGTGCTTTGCTTGAAGATGCTTCTTCTACAAGCTTTATAATCTGTGATAAAGTTGTATCCTCTCCTACTTTCACCGCCCTGGCTTTAAGCAAGCCTGCTTTATTAATTGACGCAGATACAAGGGTATCACCTTCCTGTTTGGTAACAGGTATGCTCTCACCTGTAACCACAGATTCATCCAATGATGATTTCCCCTCAATTATAACACCATCAACTGGTACAGCTTCACCAGGTTTTATAATAAATATATCACCTGCCACCATTTCACTGGCATTTATAGTCTGTGTAACCCCGTTTCTTATAACTGTTGCTGTCTTTGGGGCAAGGTCCATAAGTTTTGTAATAGCCTCACTTGTCTTGCTTTTTGAACGTGTTTCCAGATATTTGCCAACTGTAATAAGTGTTAAAATCATTCCTGCAGATTCAAAATATAAATCATGGCTGAACTGGTTTACCATATGCATATCACCATGTCCAAGACCATATACAATTTTATATGTTGCATATATCCCATATATAATGGCAGCACCCGAACCAATGGCAATCAGGCTGTCCATATTAGGGCTCCGCTTTATAAGTGTCTTAAAACCTGTAATATAATATTTCTGGTTAGCTATTACAATAGGTACCAGCAAAAATATCTGTGTTATTGCAAAAACACCAGCATTGGCACTGCCATGCAGATACTTCACCATATGTGCAGGCATATCAAGCCCTGCCATAGAAAAAAACATATGCCCCATTGATACATACATAAGGGGTATAAGGAAAATAACTGAAACTGCCAGACGTTTTTTCATACTTTCAATATTTTTCTTATAAATATCCCCCACGCTATCCTGGCTGCCAGATGTCGTTTTACCTGTACTATTTCCTGTCTGGGCACTGCCTTTTACACTTGCGCCATACCCGGCAGATATAACAGCATTTATAATATCATTTTCATTGACAATATCTTCGTTATATTCAGCCTGCATGCTGTTTGTAAGCAGGTTTACACTTACTTTGTCTACTCCTTCAAGTTTTGATACACTTTTTTCAACATGTGCTGAACAAGCTGAACATGTCATTCCTGTAACATCAAACTTCCCAACCATAAGAAAACCTCCTACTTCATAATCTTCATAAGCAGCCCGCAAAGCTCGTCAACTGCCTCATCATTACCTTCCCTGATATCATCACATACACATGATTTTATATGCCTGGCAAGAAGCTGCTTGTTGAAACCATTAAGGGCTGCTTGTATAGATGCTACCTGTGTAAAGATATCAACACAATACCTGTCTTCTTCAAGCATCTTTTTTACCCCGCGTACCTGTCCTTCAACTATGCTAAGGCGCTTTATCATGCTTTCTACTTCCTTATTATCCCTTTTAACATGTTTAATATTCTCATTATCCATAGCATCCCTCCTGTCAAAGCATATATCAGCAACATATAAATACATTATTCTGCCGGCTTACATGTATCTATATAGCATACCCCTGTACCCTGTCTATAATAGCAAAAAACATACAGATTGTCAAGATATATAACTATACTATATATAATACACAGATATATATTTTCTTAATTATTTATTTTCATTTATATAGTATACCCCTGTACCCTGTCTATAATAATACAAAGTGAATGCCAGCACACTCACTTCAGCACCCTTTATTATTATAGAAATTTCCTATAAAGTAAAAAAATATATTGTCAGGATTTACATGGTTACACCATATAAACCAAGACAATATATCATCATTTTAAAATATTATAACCTATACAATACCATATTTTATTCACTTTTAGCCCTGTAAGTATCTGTATGTAAAAACTTAGATTCTTGCAGCCTGCCATCCTTATATATATCAAGATACGCTTCTGCTTTAAGGCTTGAAAGCGCAACTGAACGTGGCTCATAACTGTAACCTTTTAATGCATCTTTATATGACACTATCTGGAATGTAAGTGTATTGCCATTTGTAAATGCTTTTATAAGTATTGGCACATCAAGTGTATTTTCGACTAAAAGGTCTTTGACCCCTTCGGAAATTGCAGCGTCAAGCCCAAGCGGAACATAATGGACTGGCATACTATGTGGAAGCCTTGATACAGGTATTATCCCTGCAAGCAGGAATGCATTGTAAGCTGTGGTAGATACCTGGCATATCCCGCCGCCTTCGGTTTGTACTACTTTTCCATTAAGATAAGAACCTGCTGCCTGGAAACGTTGTCCATCTGAATCATCATGTATAACTTCATCAAAAGAAACCCTTTCACCAGGCAGAAGACATATGCCATCCAGGCGTGAAGCCCCCATTTTAACATTGTGCCCCCTGCTTGTATAACTTACAAAGCTTGTTGAAAATTCACTTATAACTGTATTAACCTTTTCAAGGTCATCCTTTTTCCATTCTGGCTTAACAACAGTTGTACTATATTCCGCTTTATAATTTGTTTTCTTTTCTGAATTAAGATATTTCTTAAGCTTCTTTTTAATTTTCTTAAGTCCAAGGTCCCTGCCTTCTTCTGCTTTAGTAATATTGCCACTTTTATCTATATGTGAATTAATTGCAGGCTTTACATGGTTTTCATCTAATTTAGCAATTAACTTATCCAGCTTTTTCTTATTGTATTTACATTCTATCTCTATAGAATAATCCGAAGCAGTGCCATTACCAGTTATAATATCATACTGTTCCTGCATATCCCGGTCTTTGTCCATATTTACAATAATATTTGCAATCTCTTCTTCCTCGCCAAGCTGGAACTTTAAACCATCAGAAGTCTTATAATAAATGTTCTCACCCAGCTTCTTCATTGAATAGCTATATTCCCTGCCATCAATATTTAATTTAACTTTCCTGTCCTGATAAACCTTACTTTCCAGTTTAAGCCCGTCAGTTATTTCATCTACAGTCATGCCAGATAAATCTACACCAGCAAGTTTTTTATTTCCATAAGCAATATCCTTATAACTTCCAACTATACTTTCCCTGCGTCTAATTTCAGCAGCAGCAGCTTTAGCCTCTTTCTGGTCAACATAATAATTAAAGCCATATACTCCGCCCATAGCTGCAAGGGTACATGTGCCTATTATACCAGCAGCAACTAATATTTTATGTAACTTTTTCATGTATACCATGCCTTTCCCAGTTATAACTACAATATATGTAATTAATCTGTATTATATTAATTAACTATAAATACAAATATACTTTACCTATAATAACATACAAATGTTACAAATCTTTAGCATTTATATTAATAAAATAATAAACTGTTATGGTATTATTTTACTATATAATTCTACTGGGTTGAAACTCAAATGAAACCAAAAGATAGCAAAATTTATAACCATATGATAAAATAATATGTAAAAATAAAAAAGAAGTCCAGGAAACAGCCCAATCTTTTCAATCAAGCTGCCAGTCCATATCCAAAACATACAACCAGGCATATTTTCCAAAGTAAAATAAGAAAATATAATCTGGACACACATTTTATGGAAACACTAAACATTACAAATAACACTATATCTAAGCGGAAGAGGAAAAAGTGAAAGATTTTTCAAATCTTTCACTCTGCAAGTTTGTGTCTGCGCTGCATCCACAAACTTGGAATATGCAAAAAGCAGCGCAGAAATGAGGAAAAATATGAAAAATTATGAACAAAAAACAGATAAAAATAACATAACAAAGAATATGGTTATTCCAATTCTTTTTTCAGCAACACTTCTGACAGGAATTATGGTATGTATTATTTGTAACATTGCAATATCTGGTAATTTAACATGGTCACTTATTCCAGTAAGTTCTATTATTTTTGCATGGCTTATATTTTTTCCAGGTATTGTACTAAGAAAAAATAAGATTATTGCAAGTTTAATATCATTAAGTATCTTTATTATTCCATATTTGTTTTTATTGGGTAATTTAATAAAAACAAAAGAAGTATTTTCAGTTGGTGCAGTTATAGCAGTGCCTTCAATTATCTTCTTATGGATAATAATTGCAATTTTCAACTATATTGGGAAAACAAGAAAATTACTTGCTTTAGGAATAATTTTTTTACTAGCCATTCCATTTATGTTTATTATCAATATAATACTATTTAAAATGATAGCAGAACCAGTTCTTGATATATGGGATATCCTGTCTGGCTTTATATTGTTAATATTAGCATTTATTTCTTTTATTTGTGGCTATGCAAGAAAAAGAAAATAATAAAACCACAATATAAATAAATTCTTATATATTTTTTTATCCACAATTATTTTTATACTTGTATCCTGTCATAAAGTTTTGGTACTGTCTTACTATATTTACTTATAAATCCTTTCTTTACATAAAAACAGAGTATATAGACTGGTCTCTATACACTCTGTTGTGTACTGCTATTCTGTTACATACCTACCTAAAAAAAGAAAATCTTCCTCAAAAAAAAGAGCTTCCTTATCGTCTGTTCTTTTTCCATAATGGTAGCCAAGCGTATCTGTTGCCCTCCTGACATCACCCACCGACATACACAACTCAAAAGCAATATCATTCTGGTTAAACCTACGCTCACGATACATACCATCAATCACATAAACAAGACCACATATACTATTGAATTTTTTATCCATAAACAAGCCTCCAAAAATTCTATTATATATTTCAAACATACAAAGAGTATATTTATAAAGCAAGTTAATTATTTTGCGCTGGACGGCTCTTGAAAAACGCCAGTGCCTAAGCTACATAGTTTTTGGGGTTATGCACCATTTTGCATCTATCCAGGCGCAATGCCATTTAGTTAAGCAAAACCCAATAAATAAAGAGCTTATTGATGTTTGGAAATTAAATTTACACAAAGAGTATATTGCGCTGGCAAGTTCCAAATGTTTTACCAAAAAGCAGCTGTTATGGGGACGCTGGTGCTTGAATCTGGTTTTTTCAGATTCTATGCACCATTGCGTATCCCATCCAAGCGCAAGCGGGCTGCGGTTGGTAAAATTTTGGAATTGCCAGAGCCACATAACTTGTGAAATATTTAATTTTCAAACACACTTTATAAATCACATTTTATTTATGGATGTTACATCAACTATTGACAAATGCCCCTTATCTGAATTTTCCAGGCTGGTAAGAAGTGCTGCTGCCGTATCAAGTGATGTAAGGCATGTTACACCTGTTTCTATAGCTGTACGGCGTATTATAAACCCATCTTTCAGCTTATCATCATAAGTAGGCGTATCAACCACAAGGTCAATCTGGTGTTCAAGAAGCAAATCCATAAGCGTAGGAGCTTCTTCATTTATACGGTTAATTGGTATTGCAAGAACCCCGTTTTCATTTAATACCCTTGCTGTACTCCTTGTTGCAAATATATCATAACCAAGCTTTTTAAAACGTCTTGCTATATCAACTGCTTCAAGCTTATCTGCATCCTTAACAGTAAGTATCATTTTCTTATACTTAGGCAGGTCTATCCCTGAACCTAAGAAAGCCTTGTACAATGCTTCATTAAACTTATCTGAAATACCCAGGCACTCACCTGTAGACTTCATCTCAGGCCCAAGGCTGATTTCTGCTCCACGCAGCTTTTCAAATGAAAATACAGGCATCTTTATAGCAAGGTAATCTGATTTAGGCGCAAGCCCTGTGCCATATCCCAGGTCTTTAATTTTAGCACCAAGGATTACACGTGATGCAAGGTCTACAACTGGTATTCCTGTAACTTTACTGATATATGGTACTGTACGGCTTGAACGTGGGTTTACTTCAATTACATAAACATCATCATTATATACAATAAACTGTATATTTATCAGACCTATTACATTAAGTGAGCGTGCGAGTTTTCTTGTATAGTCAACAATAACCTTCTGTATCTTTTCAGACAATGACTGTGCAGGATATATAGAAATACTGTCACCTGAATGTACACCTGCACGTTCCACATGTTCCATTATACCAGGGACAAGTATCTCCTCACCGTCACATATAGCATCAACCTCAACCTCTTTACCCATAAGGTATTTATCTACAAGTATCGGGTGTTCCTGGTGGTAGCGGTTTATAATTGCCATATATTCTTCAATATCATTATCAGAAACAGCAATCTTCATGCCCTGTCCGCCAAGCACATAAGAAGGTCTTACAAGTACAGGATATCCTAATTCATTAGCTGCTTTTAATGCCTCTTCTGTTGTAAATACAGTATGTCCCTTTGGTCTTGGAATACAGCATTTCTCAAGTATCTCATCAAAAAGTTCCCTGTCTTCTGCTGCATCAACATTCTCAGCACTTGTACCAAGGATTTTTACACCCATCTTCATAAGTGCTTCTGTAAGTTTAATTGCTGTCTGCCCGCCAAACTGCACTACTGCCCCGTCTGGGTTCTCAAGACGCACAATATTTTCAACATCCTCTGGTGTAAGTGGCTCAAAATAAAGTTTATCAGCTATATCAAAGTCTGTACTTACAGTTTCAGGATTATTATTAACTATAATTGTTTCATAACCCTCATTCTTAAGTGCCCATACACTGTGTACTGAACAGTAGTCAAATTCAATACCCTGGCCTATACGTATAGGTCCTGAACCAAGAACCATAATTTTCTTCTTGCCAGAATTATCTTCAACTTCATTAATTCCATCAAAACAGCTGTAATAATATGGTGTTTCTGATGCAAATTCGGCAGCACATGTATCAACCATTTTAAATGCTGCTGTAATACCCCATTTATAACGCAGCTCCTTAACTTCTTTCTCTGTCCTGCCTGTCCATTCTGCAATTACACAGTCTGGGAACTCAAGGCGTTTTGCTTCATATAAAAGTTCCTTGTCAAGTGAAACAGCACTCTTAAGCTTGTCTTCCATTTCCACAAGTATTGCAATCTTATCAATAAACCATTCATCTATCATTGTTACTTCATGTATATAGCTGTATGGTATGCCACGCCTTATAGCCTCTGCCACAACATAAATACGGCGGTCATCAACTATATGCAGCATTTCCTTAATTTCTTCTGTAGTATTATCTTTATATACACTTCCTTCAAGGCTGTCAACATGCTGTTCAAGTGAACGCAACGCCTTCATAAGAGCACCTTCAAAATTAGTACAGATGCTCATAACCTCACCTGTAGCCTTCATCTGTGTAGTAAGGGTTCTCTTTGCTTTTATAAATTTATCAAATGGAAGGCGTGGTATCTTTACTACAACATAGTCAAGTGCGGGTTCAAAACTTGCATATGTCTTGCCTGTAACTGCATTCGGTATCTCATCAAGTGTATAACCAAGTGCAATTTTCGCAGACACCTTTGCAATAGGGTATCCTGTTGCCTTTGATGCAAGCGCAGAAGAACGGCTTACACGTGGGTTTACTTCTATTACAATATATTCAAATGATGTTGGGTGAAGGGCAAACTGTACATTACAGCCACCTGTAATTCCAAGTTCATCTATTATTTTCAATGCAGATGTACGCAACATCTGGTATTCCTTATCAGAAAGTGTCTGTGAAGGTGCAACTACTATACTGTCACCTGTATGGACACCAACTGGGTCTAAATTCTCCATATTGCAGACTGTAATACATGTACCATTGCTGTCACGCATTACTTCATATTCAATTTCTTTCCATCCAGCAATACAGCGCTCAACAAGAACTTGTCCAACACGTGAAAGCCTTAAGCCATTTGTTAATATTTCTACAAGCTCTTCTTCATTGTTTGCAATACCGCCGCCTGAACCTCCAAGAGTATAAGCAGGGCGTAGTACAACAGGGTATCCTGTCTCATTTGCAAATTTAATTCCATCTTCTATATTTTCTACAAGCTCTGATGTTGCACATGGCTCACCTATTCTCTCCATCAGGTCTTTAAATTCCTGGCGTCCTTCTGCATTGCGTATAGTTTCTGCTGTAGTACCAAGAAGCTTTACACCATGGCTGTCAAGGAAACCAGACTCTGCAAGCTCCATTCCAAGGTTAAGCCCTGCCTGCCCTCCCATATTTGGAAGAAGGCTGTCTGGCTTTTCAACCTCAATAATATGCTGTAATACATCTGTTGTAAGTGGCTCAATATAAACTTTGTCCGCAATATCTTTATCTGTCATAATAGTTGCAGGGTTGGAATTTACAAGTATAACTTCCATCCCCTCTTCTTTAAGGGAACGGCATGCCTGTGTACCTGCATAGTCAAATTCTGCTGCCTGCCCAATTACTATAGGTCCTGAACCAATTACTAATACCCTTTTAATTCCTTCAATTTTTGGCATTATTCATTCCCTCCTGTCATCTTTATAAATTCATCAAACAGTAATTCTGAATCTTTAGGACCAGCATTTGCTTCCGGGTGGAACTGTACAGTCTTTACAGGCTTGCCTATATAAGAAAGCCCCTCTGCTGTCCCATCATTTACATTTATAAACCAAGGTTTTGCGATAGTTTCATCTATAGAAGAAAGGTCAACTACATATCCATGGTTCTGTGATGAAATATATACTTTGCCAGTTTCTAAGTTCTTAACAGGATGGTTAGCCCCCCTGTGCCCGTATTTCATCTTATAAGTCTTTGCACCATGTGCAAGTGCCATCAGCTGGTGTCCAAGACATATTGCAAAAACTGGTATACCTGAATCTGCAAGCAGCTTTACCTGTTCTATAATGCCTGTACACTCTGCAGGGTCTCCAGGCCCGTTTGTAATCATTATTCCATCTGGCTTTGATTTTATTACCTCATTTGCATCAAAAGTACATGGATATACAGTTACATTGCATCCACGGTTTAAAAGGCAGCGTATAATATTTTTCTTGGTTCCAACATCAATTACAGCAATATTCCTTTCTGCCTTTACCTTATCTGAACCAATATCCCCAGGAACATAATCCTGCCTGCTGCTGCATGAAACCTTTTCTACAACACCTGTAACTTTATATTCCTTAAGCTTTGGTATAATCTCATCAATGTTATATTTTTCATTAGTTGTAATCATACCATTCATTGTACCCTTTTCACGTAACAATTTAACAAGTGCACGTGTATCTATAGAACAAATGCCAGGTATATCATTTTTCTCAAGAAAATTCTGTATAGTATCTTCTGAACGGAAATTACTTGGCATACGTGAGATTTCCCTCACTATAAAACCATCCGGCCATCCTTTAAGTGACTCCATATCATTATAACATACGCCATAGTTGCCTATAAGCGGATATGTCATTGTTACCGCCTGTCCTGCATAGCTTGGGTCTGTAAGCACCTCAAGGTAGCCTGTCATTGACGTATTAAATACTATTTCGGAAATAACTTCCTTTACCGCACCAATACTTTTGCCTTCAAATACGGTTCCATCTTCTAAAATAAGAAACGCCTTCATACTATAATTCCCATTCCTTTCCGTTTAGTTCTATTATCATCTGGGCAGTTTCAGCCATATTGGTTGCACTGTCCATGCTAATTTTCTGTATATAGCGGTGGGCTTCGTTCTCTGTCATATTGTTACGTTCCATTAAAAGTTCCTTTGCCGCTGTAATTACTTTTTTATCACTTTCTGTTCTTTTCTTTACCTTTTCTTTCTGCTTCTTAAGCCATCTGTTATACTGTACCATCATTATTTCAAGCGTATTAAGCAAGTCCTGTACTTTAAAAGGCATTGAAAGGCACATCACATCAGAGCCACAGTCTGCAATTTTTGCAGGTGAAGCAAGCAGAAGCATCTGGAAGCCTCCTGGCAGATAATCATTTATTTCAAAATAGTGCATATCAGGAAGCTTATATCCACATATAACTACCCCTCCATCTAAATGGTTTACTGCACTGACTGCCTGTGCTCCACTGTCACAAACCATATTTACATCATAACCATTACGGATAAGAAGCTTTCTTAAGTTTTTCGCATCCTCTAATTTAGGTAAAACAACAATTATGTCTGCCATGCAAAAACCTCCTATCTGTTATAATGCCAATATAAAATTAAATAGAAGAAAGATAATGTTCTGTTTCCCATAATGTAACCTGCCTGCAGTATTCACTCCATTCCTGCTCCTTTGCCTTTACCATCTGGCCTGGAATATGGCTGCCAAGTATTTCATGTATAAAACTATCCTTTTTAAAATGATTTACAGCTTCATGTAATGTTCTTGGAAGCACTTCTGCATTATGGATTTCTTCTTCTGTCATCTTTTCCATACACACAGGAGGTTTAGTTTTATTTTTAATACCATCCATTCCAGCTGCAAGACACAGCGCAATTACAAGATATGGGTTTGCTGCACCATCCGGGCTTCTAAGTATAATCCTGCCACCATCCTGGCCTATTGAAGTAAGCCTTATAAGAGAGCTTGCATTTGTTGATGACCAGCCTATAGTTACTGGTGCAAGATATCCTGGTACAAGCCTTTTATATGAATTAACTATTGGATTGGTTATAAGTGACATTCCTGCAATATGCTTCAATATACCTGCCATAAAATAATAGCCGTCCTGGCTTATTCCTATACTGTCTGACTGGTCTGTAAATATATTCCTGCCATCCTTCTCCAGCGAAAATATATAATGTGCGCCTGAACCTTTAACATTTTCCCTTGGCTTTGGCATAAATGTAGCATGAAGCCCATGCCTTTTGGCAACTGTACGTACTACAAGCCTTGTTGTCATAATACTGTCTGCCATGCCAAGCGGCGGTGCATACCCTAAATCAAGCATATGCTGTGCTGCTTCATCTGAATGGTATGATGTTTCAACATCTATATCCATATCTGACAAATATAAAACCATGTCACGCCTTGCATTTTCCCCACAGTCTGCTGGTCCTACATCAAAATAGCCGCCCTTTTCGCTTGAATAGTTGGCCGGCTCCCCATTATCTCCTATGTCAAATAGGAAAAACTCATTTTTAATAGCTGTATTAAAGCTAAATCCCATGCTTTCTGCCTCTCTGGCTACTTTTTTTAATATATACCTGCTGTCACCAGCAAAAGGGGTACCATCAGGTTTTATGACATCACAAAGAAAACGCGCAACCTTCCCATTCTGTGGACGCCATGGAAAAATAACAAAAGTATCTAAATCAGGAACAAGAAACAGTTCTTCATAACCTGTACCACTAAACCCGTCAATGGCTTTACAGTCAAATTTATAATGCCCATCTAGAATTTTGTCAATCTGTTTAACCGTGGTAGCCATATTTTTCAGCCTGCCTGATATATCAGTAAACTGAAGGCGTATAAACCCAATATCCTCCTGCTCTATAATATCCAGTATATCCTGTCTGGTATACTTTGCCATTGTATAACCTCCTGTCTGGTCAATATTACAGCTTTACGCATTTTTCCTATTATACACTTTTTTACCAGTGGTGTCAAAATGATTTTATTTTTTAAGTTATCCATAGTAATACAACCATTAAACACATATAAATATAAAAAACCAGTATATACAATATATTATATAATTTGTTTACACCAGCTTTTTATTATATGGTTTATAGTTACCTCATTTGTATATAAACAGATGTGGTATCCTTATATAATTTTTATAATATTCTTTTAAAAATTTTTCTGCTTCTTCTTGCGTTAAAGGATTATTTTCCAATGTCATAAGATATTTTATAATCTTTATATCTGGATATTTATTCTCAGCTAATATAGCAATTCTTCCTATTATCTCTCCTTCTGCTCTTCCTGTAACTTCCCCATGTGCCATTCCACGTGCTTCAAATGATTCCCTGATTGACATAATTTCTTCCGCCTCCTTTTTAATTTTACTGGAATACTCATAATATGGATTACAATCTTTATTGCCAGCCTTGCCTGCTAACCAGCCTGCTGCAATAATAAATTCCACGTTTAATAACAGGATATCCTGGTTCACTTTCACGCTGCATCTCCAAATCAAAATAAAAACCAACACAGACTGTTTCTCCATCTGGTAATGAACAGCTTGCATTAAAACCAGCTATTTTAACCTTATTAATAAAAACTTGCCAATACAAATTTCTTTATAAAAAGATAAGCTTCAGGTATATAGTTAAATATCTTTTTATATCTGGAAAAATACAACTTTATCCTGTCAGGTTGTAGAACAGCCATAAGGTTACTGATATTTATTTAACAAAACAAAAAACATATCACAATATAAACATAATAAATTGTTTCCATTGCCCTTTTATATTTATATAATATTTGATAACTCTTCAAGGCTTATATGCATTACTGGCACTACTGTATTCCTGAAAATATACGTATGGAAACCAACGTCAATAATCTGGCCTGTTTCTAATACCTCTGCACCATATTTTGTATAACTGCAAGGGGAACGTAGCCACCAGCGGCAGTTATTTCTACATGCCCTTCCTACCACCCTGGTATCTGTGCAAAGCCATGCTCCACGTGCATGTGCATAATCACTTGCTTTTATTCTTCTGTTTATCTTTTTATCTCTTTTTTTATATCCCCAGTCCATCCTGTCATCCCAGAAACCATAAGCCGGAGACCTGAGTTCTGGAATTGAAAGAATATATATTTTATCTATTGTATTATTACCACCATCTCCCATATACTTTCCAGGCACTGGTCCATTTTCTACTTCATGTGGTACAATAGCTTTTTGTTCCGCATTATCAAAGGCTGTATTATAAAAATCATTATCCAGCCATCTACGTATAGTACAATGTTCCCAATCTACAGATTCATTTACATTATTGTATGCCTTACAGTCAATTCCTTTATCTGCCATAACAAATAAAGTTTTTCCATTATTCTGAAGCACTCTCCATTTTATCTTTTCCCATTTAAAATAGCGGAAAGCGTCATTTCCAAAATATGCAGCGTTTTCTGCATCATCCCTGCTAATTCTCCTGTATTTAACACCATTAACCCATGCATCACCATCCTGGTCATACTCTGCCTGCCTGATATCAGTAGTAATCTCATTTCTTTTAACTTCTGTCTGTGGATAATATCCAAAATCCAAATAACTCCAGATTGTCACACTGGCATTATTATATTCTGGATTTTTAAAATCTAAGTTGTCCATTTTTATCTCCTTCCTATATTCCTCAAATACTATTACAACATATTTTTCCAAAAAATATTATATGAACCATTTCTGTAATATTTTAATTATATAGAAAAACAGCATTATTTACAATAAGCGGCTTGTGTTTTGCACAGAAACCAAAAATATTCATTACTACTTTGAATTAATTTTGATTTTGTGTATTTACAGGCTATTATTACATTTGAAAATCCAATATTATATAGCAAAAAAGAGGCTTACGCCCCTTTTTTGTACATACCAGTTATAAATATTCTCCTGTTATATCCTTCCCCTTGCAGTTGCAAGCTGGTAATACATTCCTTTTCTTTCCATTAACTCCTGGTGGCTTCCATCTTCCATAATCCTCTTATTATCAATATAAAGAATCCTGTCTGCATTTTGTATTGTAGAAAGCCTGTGTGCAATTACAAAACAAGTTTTTCCTTTTAGTACAGTTGTAAAAAGTTTCTGTACAAGTTTCTCTGTTTCGGTATCAATATTACTTGTTGCTTCATCAAGTATAATAATATCAGGTTCCATAAGTAATAACCTTGCAAATGACAGAAGCTGCCTTTCACCAGCTGAAAGTTCATTTCCCTCACTTGATATTACCGTATGGTACCCTTCTTTTTTCTTCATAATAAAATCATGTGCAAACACCTTTTTTGCAGCACTTATGCACTCTTCATCAGTTGCACCTGGTCTGGAAAAGCGGATATTTTCAATAATCTCTCCACGGAACAAAAATGTATCCTGCATCATAACCCCTACACTTCCCCTGAGTGAACCAAGTGTAACATCCTTTATATCGGTTCCATCAATTAAAATCCTGCCACTGTCAATATCATAGAAACGGCTTAATAAGCTTACTATTGTTGTCTTTCCTGCCCCTGTTGGCCCGACAAGTGCAACCATCTGCCCAGGTTTTACATCCAGGCTGATATTTTCCAGCACTGTTATTCCTTTTATATATGAAAATGTAACATCTTTAAACTCTATTGCCCCATCTGTAACTGATAACTCTGTGGCATCCTTTTTCTCTGTAATATCACTTTCTGTACCAAGCACTTCAAAAATACGCTCTATATTTGCAGTTATGCCTGCTACAGACTGCAGCTGCTGGCATATTACATACACAGCGTTAGAAAAGCGCTGCATATAAGCAGTAATTACAACAAGTGCCCCTAGAGTAAGTTCTGCACCAACATTATTAGTAATAATAAATAATGCTGTCAGGTACATTGTAACACTACAAAGAATTCTTACACCAGCAAAAGAAAGTGGAAAAAATAATTCCCTGTATCTTGTTGAATGCATAAATGCCTTATGGAACTTTTCTGAAAGCTCTATAAATATTTCATCATTTAAAGCTTCCCTGTTAAAGGCTTTAATAACTTCAAGGCCATTAATATCTTCTGCAACAAATGCCGTCCGGTTACTTGCTTTATTTCTTTCAATACGTGTACAACGGTGTAATGCCCTTGCAACCACCCATAATAAAATACCAAGTGGTATACTTACAAGTATTCCCATTACTGCCATGCGTATTTCCACAAAACAAATACATACAACTGTAATAACCATTACCAGCACATTATCAATTACACGCAATAAGTCATTTATAAAAAAATTGGCAAGTTCATCTGTATAATTTGTAATACGTACAAGAATTTTTCCTGTTGGCCTGCTGTCGTAATAATCAAAACTTAATTCCATAAGTTTTTCAAATAAATCTTCACGCAGCCTGCATACAATATTGTTGCCAAGTGTAGTTGCTGCTTTTGAAGTAACAAAATCAGCAACTACTGCACCAATACTTAATGTTAGCCATACACTTAATAAGATTACTGCAAGCTTTGGTGCCCCTTCTGGTACAACACCATTTTTAGGCAGTACCTCATTAATAATCTTCATATTAACTGCCGCAGGTACAAGTGACAGAAAAGAAGCGCCAGCCAGAAGCAGACCAGTTATTATATAGTCACGTTTATATTCACCCGCATAAGATAACAGGCGTTTAAACATAAAACCGTTAAACTTCTCTTCAAGTACCTCATCTTCATAATACAGGTTCCTGCTCATGTACAAACACCTCCTTATCCATCTGCTGGCGGTAAATACTTGCATACCTTCCATCCAGTTCCATTAGTTCATCAAAACTGCCACGTTCAATAATCTTGCCATTTTCCAAAAACAATATTTCATCAAATTCTCTTAAAGCAACTGCCCTGTGTGTTGCCATAACAAGAGTTCTTCCACGGAAATGTTTTTCAAGGCTTTTAAATATTTTACTCTCTGTTTCAATATCAAGTGCACTTGTACAGTCATCAAGAATTGTAACAGGAGCATTCTTTAAAAGTGCCCTTGCGATTGCAACACGCTGTTTCTGCCCGCCAGAAAGTCCAAAACCTTTCTCACCAATTATAGTCATATAACCATCTGGAAATGATTTTGCAAACTCACTTACCTGTGCCATTTCACCACATGCAAGCACTTCCTCTTCTGTAGCATCTGGATTATAATAAGCAATATTGGCAGCAATAGAATTAGAAAATAAAAATACATTCTGCATTGCATATCCATATGCTTTTGCGATTTCATTACGGCTGTATTCTTTAATATCCCTGCCATCAATCGTTACTGAACCGCTTTCAAATTCCTCAAAAGCCTGCATTACACGCAGCAGCACGGACTTTCCACTGCCAGTCCTGCCCATAATGCCAATGCGTTTTCCATATGGTATATCAAGTGAAACATCATCTAAAAGCTCTGTCCCGTCTGCTTTGGCACTTACATGTGAAAGGACAATATGAGGTGTTTTTGATACTGTTTTATCACCATATCTTGCAGAAACTTCATCTTTTTTATCCAGAAGGCCATATAACCTGTCTGCACTGACTTTCTGTTCCTGCCCGTCTGCTGCCAGGAATATAATATCTACAAAATTACCACAAATTGCAAGCAAATATGTAAGAAATGCTGTATATTCACCACTGGTCATCTGGAACTTTGTTGCAAGATATATACTTAATGCCATACTTGCAAGCATTACAAACTGGTCTGATGTATCAAATGCAAGAAAATATTTATACCGTCTGACGCTAAAATTTGTTGAAAAATCCCTTACATCCCTGCTACGTTCATTAAAACGTTTAATTCTTACATCTTCCCTTGCATATGCTTTAATTGTACGTATTCCATAAATACTTTCCTGTGTTTCTGTATTTAACTCTGAATTCTTCTCCCAAAGTTTTCCATACATTTCATTGCACAATTTTAAAAACTTCTTTGTAATTATGCCAAAAATTACCAGTGTAAGAAATGGCAGCAGCATAAGCCATATATTAAGGCGTGAAAGCATAAAAGCTGCTACTACAATATAAAACAATGCATCAACTGTAAATGGAATAGTTGCTACATGGAAATTACGTACATTCTCCGCATCAGAATTTACAATAGTAATTAAGTCACCTGTACTATATTCCTTAAGCAGCGGCATACCAAATGAATTAATTTTCCTGATAACATCAAGACGCACTTTATTATCACACTTTATAGAAAAATAATGTGCTATATTCCAGCGGATATAGAATGTTACAAAATACAGAAGCAGAAACAACAGAAATACCCCTACAAGTATAAACATCATTTCCCATAAATTTTCCTGTGGAATATCTTCTATCAGGAAAGCAAATATACTGCTGTTACTCTCTGGCTTCTCACCAAGTGCCGGGTTAATTACATTATCCACAATAAGTGTTACAATCTGCGGTTCAACAAGCCCTATAACCCCTTGCGTGAGACCAAGCAGGATACACAAAGCCAGAATTCCGTAGATTCTTTTGTAATATGGATATGATTTCTTTAAAATGCCCATATATACCTCCTTTTTTGCCAGATTTTTGTATATACAAAAACAACAGGCAGCACACTCCGCAAACTGCCTTTATGTTTAAATAAGGTGCTGGTATGTGTTTCCACACCAGCACCTTTCTGAAGTGATATACAATGGACTTATTCTAATATACAAAACGAATAATTTCAAGTATTAAAATCCTTAAGAATTTCTATAATTATTTTTTATCATATCCATAGCTGCTATGAAATATTAAAAATATCAATTATTTTAATATTTTTCATTGAAAACCCGTCTTTTTAAAAACAAATAAATGCTCATGTGCAATCAAAAGGAAATTATATTTAATACTATTTATTTTCCAATATTCTGTAGAACTACAGTTATGTTGTTCTTTAATTATAATTTCTTTTAACTTAAAACCCACATTTATAAAAATATTCATAACATCAAATGACATTGGTACCATACAGCCATTCTGACGTGTATCTCCTATAAGTATAACACAAAACCTGCCATTTTTTAATATCCTGTAACTTTCTAAAGCAACCTTTTTCATTTCTTCAAGAAAGTTCCTGGTATTTAAATTTGATAAATCTCCTTCTATGCCATCACTGTATTTAATAATATTAGCATATGGCGGATGTGTACATATTAAATCAATGCTCTTATCTGGGATAAAATCAAGTTTCCTTGCATCTCCTTTACGGATATATACCTTTCCATTAGCACCTTCATGTTTAAAATTTGTTTTTTCTTTACAACATCTAAGAGCAACATCATTTATGTCAACACCAATAATATTACGGTTAAGAAGCTTTGCTTCTATAAGTGTAGTACCACCTCCTGCAAACTGGTCAAGAACTAAATCATTTTCATTAGAATAACGTAGCAAAATATTCCGTGGAATATATGGTGACCAGTTCCCTCTCCATTTTGCATCATGTGTAGCCCAGTTCCCACGTTCTGGAAATGTCCAATGTGTAGTTATTTCCAATTCAAAATTTTCAGGTTCCCATTCTCTTATCTTTTTTGCTGGCATTTAAACTCCTCAATGCTTATATTGAATTTCCCCAAAGTATATAAATAATTTATTTCCAGCCTTTAGTTAAAAATAAAATCAACGTAGTTTTTTATTAATTATATCATTTTCTAAATCCTTAATGTTATAAACATGCTCCATAACATCGAAAGTTTCTTCAAGATTATGACGGGCACTTGTCCAGCCTTTACCATCTGTAAACCAGACAAACTCTAGTCCGTCAATAGTATCTATTTCTAGTGCAAGTGTTTTATAACTACGAGCCGTTTCATTTAATTTACTTCCTCCACTACTATAAAAGTTTGTTTCAATACCATATATCATATTATCCGTTTTAATTACAAAATCAAAGCGTTTTTCTGTCTTACCCTGGTTAGAAATAGCTGATAAGTTAATTCCCCATTTATCTGTAATCTGATGGATATACATTTCTTTAAAATAATTAATATCCTTAATAAAACCAGATTTTCTAATAAAACTTTCAACTAAATCCTCCATAAGATGGCCACCACGGTTTTTACGTCCATTAGAATCAAGCCCCGTTTCAACACCTGTTGCATAATCAAAGAGATTGTTCACAATATGGTCTGCTATCAAATCAAATAATCCCGTTTTACGCATAAATATCTTATATTGTTCTACTGTAAGATTCGCTTTTTTAAAATTATATGTAAATTCACCCTCTTCATCAATAGCATAAATTTCATCCGCCCTGACAGCTAATAACAATGGGATACACTTTAAAGTTTCAGGATATTTTTTAATTAAATTTTCAAAATCTGTTTCAATATTTTTTGAACCAATTAAAGAGTTTAATATATTTAATTCAATTTTAACCTTATCAATATTACTATAAATCTTATCAAAATCAACATAGTATCCATAATTTGCTATACTACTGCGGAAACTTCCAAGCCATTCTAAAAAATTTCTGCGCATATTTTAATCCTTTCTGGCTTTACAAGGTTCACCAGCCCTACATTTGGCACTCCTGCACTCTCTGCAATAAGATTGTGGTATTTGTTTATTATCTGGCTTTCTCCATCCAAATAAACGTTCAATTTCTTCAATTCCATAAGCTGTTTTTCCACAGCAAGGGCATGCAGCTTCAATTTTATATGGCATAACTTAACTCCTTTTTGTTTTAAAAATTTGATATTAAAAGTTCTTTAACTTTTCCTCTTCCTTTACTTTTACAATTAATCGCACGGGCAGCATCAACTCTTTTAATTTTATACGAAGAATAAATATTATCAAAAAAATTATCATTTATATCTGAATTTTTAGGATCAGAATTACTAATAACAATCTTAGCCTCTTTTCTATGCATTTCATCAACAAATCCAGCAAGTGCTATCTGTTCACTATCATCAAAAAGATTTTTTGTATATGCTGTAAAATTTGAAGTACTGGTAACTGGTCTGTATGGTGGATCTAAATATACAAATGTGTTTTTATCAATAAAATTAGCAGACTCTCTATAATCACAACATATGATTTTTACATTTTGTAATTTTTCTGATACAGCATGTAAATTATTTTCATCACAAACTAAAGGATTCTTATAATCACCCATAGGGACATTAAACATTCCTTTTTTATTTACCCTGAAAAGACCATTAAAACAAGTTTTATTTAAAAAAATCATTATTGCTGCCTTTTCAATATTATTATCTTTACTATTATTAGTTTTTA
>ERZ778516.611-NODE-611-length-29725-cov-13.022312_pt1 | contig 29725 bp, 25 predicted proteins | sample MGYA00510342_ERZ778516 | MGnify/ENA primary metagenome ERZ778516 (study PRJEB29527, sample SAMN07138961) | mouse gut metagenome | material: feces | host: mouse | place: China:Nanjing | collected 2016-01-25 ... | reverse complement strand
TCCGCTTCTGGTTCTCAATGCTGACGGATTCGCCTGCCCGCTCGTCGTCATGGGAAAGTCTTTCATATAGGGCGGTGAGTTTGTCTTTCTCTGCCTGCTTCTTCATGGTGTGTAACCTCCTTTCTTTGAGGGTGCACGCTTCCCTATAACCTTATTATACTTATCTGTTCGGGTCAGTCACGACGTAGCTGCTGTGCATCTGCATCAGATTCGGTTTGAGCCAGAAGCGGGTCTTACCGGAACCGGAGCCGCCAATCACCAGTACATTTTTGTTTCTGGCGGTCTTTGGGTCCTTGGGGCGGCTGTTCATTGTCAGGCTCTCCGTTTTCGTCAGAATCACGTTGTTCTGAAATACAGGATCAACGTAAGGTGCAATATCCTCATGGGTTCCCCAGCGGGCCGAACCATATTCCAAACCATGTCGATATTTCTTGGCGTTCTTGCTTTTAAGATACACCGCCAGCCTCAGACCAGCACCGCAGCACAGCCCTACCAACAAGTCCAATGGATGCAGGCTTGGCCAGAAACTTTGCAGCGCCCCAGGCAGAACCGCAACCAGCGAAAGAAACTTTTCTGAAGCATCCGCCCCTTGTGCCATTCGCCATGCCTCTCCAAAATTGGTAGCAAACAGCCCCAGCAGAATATACGGCATATTCAGCAAAACGAGCTTTTTGATGTCCAATGTCTTTTTCATCGTTCCAGCTCCTTTCGCTTGGTGCGATCCACCACAGCATTTTTAACCATCTCTTTGAACTGGTTAAGTTTTTCCAGTACGGACGGGCGCTCTGTTTTCGTTGCCTTTTTGACCTTTTTATTGGTGTACTCTGTAAAGGCTGCTGTCAGCGCATCCGCATCACGACCTTTGAAAAAGATCAGGTACTTGGGCGGGGAGCTGCTGCGGTCTTTCTTCACCGCATAGTCCACACCATATTTCCGGGCGATTTTCTCAAACTCCTTGATAGAGGGGTCTATGATCTCAATATTGGATATTCCCTGATTCTGCCCGACAAGCTGCTTCACAGTCTGTTTTCCGTGCGGAATAACCGGCGCATCACGGCTTCTCTGCTTTTGCAGCTTCTTTTCCTTGCGATGTGCCATGTACTTGCTTATGGCAGCCTTAAACATTCTGCCGGTAAACTTTGTTCCACTGACAACCAGCGTCAAAGTTCTGTTTTCCACTTCTTCCTGCATTTTCAACGCCTCCTTTCCACGAAGTTTGCAGGGAATCTCATTTTTGCTAAGGCGGAACCACCAGCCGCCGCAGAAGATAACGCTTCATACCGCCCTCCTTAGCGTAACTGGTCAGTACGGTCATAGTGCAGATTGCCCTGACGCACCTTTGCGTGGCTCAAAATCTTAATCTGCCCTTTTGCCTGACTATCCAATGCTTTTTCATAACCGGTATCCGACAGGAACAGGCGGGTTCGTTCGCCTTTCCAGCCAACAGGGGAATCGTTCGTCAGCACATCAAAAATAATCATGTGCCGGGTGTCCTCCGCAAAACGCTGGAGGTCCATATATCCATGACCGTGATAATTCTGCGCTCCTGCCTTTGCCCGCATTTCTTCCATCAGCTGCCCTATGGTCTTTCCCTCAGACATCATGCTTGCTCCTTTCTCCCGGCAGTTCCGGGCAATAAAAAAGCGACCATTTACCAGCCGCCATACAGATCGTGATTTACTTGTGAGGTGTAATGATTGCTTATCGTGGTCGGTGCATTGAACAGAACGGTCAGAAGATACTGCTTCATGTTACGAATTTCCGTGGTGTTCTTCTGTAAACAGTCCATGACAAACTCAATGTGCGAGTTATCCAGCTTCAAGAACCTGGAACGAACGATTTCATGCGGAAAATCGCTTCCTGCAATACGGGTGGTCCTTCGCTTTGCACAGACCGTTTCCACGATCAGCTCCACAATCTCATCCAAATCCTCCCGATAAGTTTCATACTGCTGACACAGGTATTCATACCCGATATTCTCCTGAATCAATTCCCGATAACTCTCTATCTCTGTGAGTGACATCGCATCCCTTCCTTTCCGTTCCGGCAGACAATCTGCCGCGCAATCCCGGAAGGGAATGGAATCGGTACTTGATCCATAAATATTTTGTTTTTGAGTATTTGATTTCTCTATATTTAATTCTGCGGGCTTTTCCGTATCCGGTTTATCCATATCCGGGTTTTCCGTATCTGGTGAATCCGTATCCGGTTTTCTAAGCTGTGGCTGCTCGTATATGACATACTCTGTATCGCTGATGCGTCCCTGCCGGTCACGCAGCTTGTGCCGCACAATGTAACCGGCAGCCTCCAATTCCCGCAACGCAGCGCCTATGGCATCCACGCCCTCCTTACAGATCTTTGCAAGACCACGGGTGGTGTAATTCCAGTCCTCCGGCAAAGACAGCATCATGGAAAGCAGTCCCTTGGCTTTTAACGACAGGTTTGCATTTCGTAAATGATGATTGCTCATCACGGTATAATCGCGGGTCCGTTCAATGCGAAAAACGGCCATCGACCTCACTCCTTCCGAATTTTGGGTACAAAAAAACCGCAATCCCAAATCAAAGAATTGTGGCGTTCAACTTTCTCTATATTTTCTTGTGCGTTTCTTTCCCGGCTTAAAGTCGAGGATGTGTCCCTCAACAACACGGGCATACCGCTTGATTTTGATTTTCCGGCGCTGCTGGTCTTGGAGAGCATTCTGATAGCTGTCCTCTGCAAGAAACAGACGCATTTCATCACCTCTGCTCCCGTAAGCACTACACGGATGGAGAACAACAAACTCAATCATCCATCGGGTGCTGTCCTCAAAGCGTTCCACGGCAAGAATGTTATGTCCTTTCAGCTCCCTTGCTGAAATATCCCTCATAGGCGGCTCCTTTCATCGTTCCTGGTCTCTCTGACGCTTTTTCTGCCATGCCTCCAGCAGCTTGATGATGGTTTCCTGCATCCGCTGGGGCGTATAGCTTTTAGGAAAATACTTCCGCAAGGTGTCAGAGGTAAATGTCACTCGGTCCAGATCGCTTTTCTTTTCCTCACCCATGATGACACGCATCATATCGAGGGTCAGATGCCCCTCCTGACTGTATTTTTTGAGCCGCTGGGCTTGAGAAAGAGAAGGGGTAGCCTGTTCGCTGTCCATCGCGTCCAACAGGTCTACCTGTTCCTCCTTTTTGAGAAAGGACAGCTCATAGGTGGGATTTAAGGCAATTTTCTTTTCATCCACCATGTCCAGCAGTTCGGGAATCAGCTCAGTCAAGCGAATAAATCTCTGAACCTGCCTTTGACTCTCTCCTGCTTGATTTGCAACCAGCTGAATTGATGTCTGCGACTTCTCGCCAACTTGGCGAGAAGTTAAATCTGAGCGTTCTCCCTGATGTTTTATAGCCTCCAACTTCATTTTATAGGCAAAGGCCCTCTCACTTGGAAGCAGGCTTTCTCGTTGCAGGTTGCTGTCAACCATAATGATCGTGGCGGCATCATCGTCCAAATCCCGAACAATGACCGGCATGGTCTCCTTTTCTGCCAACTCACTGGCTCTGTGCCGCCTGTGTCCGGCTACCAGCTCATAACCGCCCTCCGGGTCCGGTCGAGCAATCGCCGGAACCAGAACGCCATACTGCTTGATACTGTCAGCGGTCTCCATCATGGCTTCGTCATCCTTGACTTTGAATGGGTGGTTCTTAAAGGGATGCAGTTCAGACAGCGGAATCTCCTGAATCTTTTCCAGCTTTGCATCCTGACGGCCTTCTTCGGTGGAGAACAGATCATCTACCGAGGCCAGCTCTATTTTTTTCGCGCTGCTTTTCAAGTTTCAACACCTCCTTCGTCAGATTTCGATACCCCTCTGCCACTTTGCCGCCAGGGTCATAGGCGAAAATACTTTTTCCCTCTGCACTGATTTCCTTCGCCCGGACAGAATGGGGGATCTCTGTGCCGAATACTTTGATCTTGCTGCCATAGGTCTCCCGCAGGAGCGCGGAAATCTCTTTGGCAAAGTTGGTTCGGCTGTCCACCATCGTCAGCAGGATACCGTCAATCTGGAGCTTGGGGTTGATTTGCCTCTTTACCTTGTTTACCGTGGAGAGCAGCTGTTCCAGCCCTTTAGCGGGCAGATACTCTGCCTGAACGGGAATGATGATCCTATTCGCAGCAGCCAGCGCATTGACTGTGAGCATACCAAGGGAGGGCTGGCAGTCGATGAGGATATGGGAGTATTGCCCCTTCAGTGTGTCCAGATATTGCCGTAAAACCGTTTCACGGCTCATGGCGTTTACCAGAGAAACCTCCATACCGGAAAGCTGAATATCCGCAGGCATCAGGTCAACGCCTTCTACATGATGCAGAATACCTTCTCCGGGGCGTATAGGCTGATCCATCAGAATATTGCCCATTGCATCCGACAGTGTAAATGGCAGCTTGTCTGGTTGCGGATTTCCCAAGCTGATTGTCAGGCTTCCTTGCGGGTCCCCGTCGATCAGAAGCACTTTCTTTCCGGCCTGTGCCAGACCTATTCCCAAGTTCGCACAGGTTGTTGTTTTGCCAACGCCGCCTTTCTGGTTGGCGATGGCGATGATTTGTGTGTTCAAATAAACCTCCTCCTTCTACAAAAAATATCCCTATTCCGAAAAATAGGGATGAAAAAAGCCGCTTACTCAAATAAATGAATAAACGGCTATGTAAGAAATATTCGATTGTAAGTAAAGTTTTATATCACTGCAAAATAACGAAGTGCATCTTTGATTGCTTCTACCTTTTCTGGTGTCGGATGTTTCCTCGGCTGTTTCAATTCTTCTACCGCATTAGGAGCATCATACATCGGCAATCCCAAATTTCGCTTTACCTCTGCGATATATGCGGTATGTACCTTGAAGCCGTATTTCGCTTCTATGTACTCCTTAATCATTTTGTAGGTCACTTTTTCTTTGGGCTTGTACGCTTCGGCTCTTTTAGCAATACTATCTACCGGAATCTTGCCCTCGCCCTCTCCAAACTCCACATCAATGTGGATATAACTGTCGGCTTTTTTGTGGGACAAAAGAACTACCGTCTCCCTGCAAGTCGTCATAGGTTTGTGTAAACGCAAAGAAACGGCGGCTCTGAAAATCAAAGCCGCCGATTGTATGGGCGTATCAAAAGACTGCTGTGCGACGGCTTTTTTTCTTTTGCCGTCGCCCGGCAGGAAATCTTTATTTATTTCGATTTTAAGGAATCAATCTTACTTCCAAATGACTTCCATCTTACTTATCTGTAAGATAAATAAAAAGGTTGCCCACACCGATCTTCTCGGAGGGACAACCTTTCAAATCCACATAAGTATTTAGCCTATTGGCCGTATGCCATATAATTTTATTGCGAGCTGATATTTTCCACAATCGACATAGCGTGTAATCTTCTTGCTGGGCCTCGTACAGCCAGCGCCGTGGTTGCGAGAATCACGCCTACGATCAAGCACAATTCCAGCCACGGAACACTCCAGGGATTTCCGAATGTGCGAGTGATAAGGCTGGAGTACAGGAACCAATGAAACAGCAATCCGAAAATACATCCCAATATGACACCACTTATGGCATACGAGGCAGCTTCCGCAGAAATCATGCGTGTAAGCTGTTGATTACTCATGCCAATGGCACGCATTACTCCATATTGACGAGTTCGGGCGGAAACTCCCATGCTGATGGTATTCATAATATGGAAAATCGTAATGGCTACAATGATTGACAGGAAACCATATACCAATGTTGCAAAAGCATAATAAAGGCCACGTTGTTGCTGTGCTTGGATTAAGACATCAGTGAAAGTGACTCCTTCACCGAACAATGCTTCAACCTCGGCAACATCTTCTTCATCAGAACCAAAGCGGAACTGGACATCCAGGATAGTATATCCAGTCTCACCCGTCAGCTGCGAAAAAGTTTCCTCGGAGCAGATCAGTGTTTCCGTTCCCTCTGCACGAGCCAATAGGCTGTCAGACAAAACACCCCCTACCGTAACTGTTTGATCCTTCCCGTTTATTGTCAGTGTAATGGTATCTCCCACCTGCACTTCTGTTCCTGTGTTTGCCACAAACAAGACCTGTCCCGGCGTGTTCGTTACAGTATCTATAGAACCTGCAATTAATTGATCTTGCGCCCAGCGGAACTGATTTTCTTCATAAGAGATTAGATTGCTGTTATGGATTGCGCCGCTAATTTGGGCAGGAACATCATAAGCAAACATTCTGCCAAACACTCGACTAACAGCGGAATTTTGCACTACGGCATCCCTTCGATCCGCCGGAATGGAACAAGTATTTGTGTCACTGACAATGGAAAGCTCGGGCGACCATTCTTTCGGCATAAATGCGTTTTCCATAAAGGGAACCAGCGTACAGAACCCTAAAAACAAGGTGATGCAGATTGCAAATGCACCTGTCATCAGAATATAGCTGCGCCGTTTGGCCTTGGCATGATGGATACCAAGTGCTACCTCTACATGCCACCGCCGAGTGTTTGCCGCATGGCGGAACGAGGATTCCTGCTGTGTATTGCCTGTGACAGCCTCCAATGGGGAAACCTTTGCTGCCATTTTTGCGGGGGTCCGAGCCGCCAATAGAACGGTAATAAGTCCCAATACAATGCTCACACCAATGCTTAGCCAGCTAATGCCAAAGATAGGCATATAACCAAACCATACAGTGCTGAGTTGCCGCATGACTGCACACAGTCCCCAAACCACCACGATACTTAACCCGATACCAATGGGTATGGCGGTAATGCACCACTGTAAAGCCTCACGGCGCACAAAGCGCAATACTTGGCGACGAGTGGCTCCCAAACAGCGCAGTAAACCGAAAAACTCCATGCGCTGGCTGACATTACTATTCAAACTACTGGAAATCATCATAACACAAGTTCCCATTACCACCAAAGAAAGCAGAAATGCCATTGTGTATATCTGCGACATATTGGAACCCGGCAGCTGCCCGAGCATACTGAGCAGTTCTTCATTTTGGGTGATTTGTGCATCAGATATGCCGTTTTGCTGCTGAATATCAGCAATGCTGGAACCAACATTAGTGAGCAGCGAGAACCGAACGACATACTGCCAGTTGCCGCTTAGATCCGCAGTTTGAATGCTTGACAGCCCTTCAGGTGTCAAAAGGATTGCACTGGCACTTCCCGAGATCATATTGGCGGCATCATCATCCATAATTCCCGTAATCGCCAGTTGCATTGTACTCCCATCAGGAGAGTTCAAAGTAAGAGTATCTCCCACCGAAATTCCTGCTGTTTGTGCTAATGTAGATGAAACAGCTACCTGTCCAGCTATCTCAGGGAACTCACCTGATAGGACAGAACCTAAATAAATTTCAGAAAATATTGTCTCGTCCATCCCTGCAACAGAAACGGGCTGATCTGACACTGTGCAGCCGATTTCTGCGGGAATGTTGCCTTGCCAGCCAGACAAGTCTATTTCAGGGCGGGCAGCAATATATTCGGATGTTTTTTCGTCAATAGCTGTGATTTTACAATGCCAATCTCCAGTTTGATGCCGGGTTTCATCCGTCATGCTTTTCAAATACATATCGGCCAGTCCAAACATGACTGCAACCAGGAAAACCGCCAGCACAATGCAAATGCGTGTCATGCGGCTTTGCCTACGGTGAACCTTGCTGGAGATAGAAACCAAGTCGAGGTAGTGTTTCATTTCCGGCTCGCCCCCAACTCCTTCAGCACACCATCAGACATATTGAAAATGCGGTCTGCCGCACTTGCATGATTTTTGTTGTGGGTAATCATCAAAATGGTTTGCTGGTACTTGGCCGACATGGTTTGCAGGAGAGCCAAGACTTCCTGACTATTTTTACTGTCCAGATTGCCGGTCGGCTCGTCCGCCAAAATCAGTGCAGGTCGTGTAACCAAAGCCCTGCCGATAGCGACACGCTGTTGCTGGCCACCGGAGAGCTGACTGGGAAGATGATGACGGTGTTCGGTCAGTCCCAAAACATTCAGCAGCTCGTTGACAAACCTCTGGTCTGGTCGCTTGTAGTCAAGCAGCAACGGAAAAGTGATGTTCTGTTCTACATTCAGTTCCGGGATCAGATTAAATGACTGAAAGATAAAACCGATGTGTTGCCGCCGGAACACGGTCAGTTTTTTCTCCGGCATTGAGAAAATATCCTGACCGTCGATCCAGACCTTGCCGGAAGTGGCTTTGTCCAGAGCACCCACAACATTCAGCAACGTACTTTTGCCGGAGCCGGATTCACCAATAATGGCAATAAATTCACCTTTGCGAACCGAAAATGTTGCATGACGCAACGCTTGAACCGCTGCTTCACCTTTTCCATAGGTTTTGCACAAGTCCTGTACTTCAAGAATATTCATACGCAGTACCTCCTTATGGTCACATCATACCCCCTTCGGCTTACTTCCAAGTGACCTGCATCTTACTCATTTGTAAGGCTGAAAAAGTTCAATGTGAAGGTAGTTCCAACATCGAGTGTGCTGGTTACAGAAATAGTTCCCCCATGTGCCTCCACAATAGATTTAGCCAGCGGTAAGCCCAATCCTATCCCATGCACATCTGACGAAAAGCGGCTACGGTAAAAGCGTTTGAAAATGTTGTATAAGTCCTCTTGGTGGATACCTTTGCCATCGTCTGTAATGACGATCTGAGTCAACAGGGGTGATTGTGTCCATTGCACCGAAATGTGACCGCCCGGTTGTGTGTGTTCCAAAGCATTTTTGACAATATTTCCAATCGCCTCCGACATCCATAGTGCATCGCAATTAAGAGAAATATCATCCTTACCCGAAAGGGTGATCTCTTTGTGATCCTGTTCTGCCCATGTTTCAAATCGTTCCAAAACATCTTGCATGAGAGCGGAAACATTTTCTTCTGCTTTTTCCATCTGTATAATTCCCGCATCCAGGCGCGCCAGTTTGAGCAGTGTATAAATGACGTTCTCCATTCGCTTAATCTCTCGTTGAGATTTTTCCGAAAAGTTCGCCACCGTTTCGGCTTCTCCTTTATGACTGCTTATGATTTCATGGTACATTTTCAAAGCAGATAGCGGCGTTTTAATCTGATGTGATACATCCGAAATGATGTCCTGTAAGAACTCCTTTGTCTGCTTCTGGCTCTCTGCATGGGCGGAGAGAATAGTCGCCATTTCATTGACATCATGGAAAAGGCTATACCAATCACCGGTTTGGGAACATTCAATTCTGGACATAGAATTGCCATCCAAAAATTCTCGAATCTTACTTCCTGCATCATCAATAGCTCTATGCTGGCGTCGCAGATAAAACAGCAGAACCAGATATACCATACCGAACAGAAACAACAGCAGCAAGAATAGATACAGCATCGTCTGATTGCGATATTCCCGAACAGTGGGCAATAGCTGCATAGATGTTGCTTCACTGTATCCAATAGAGGCCAGCGCTTCTTTGCCTCGTTCTATATCGCTTTCGTTGGGGTGAGCAGTAAAAGCTGAAATCTGCAATTTATCCTCATGGTTCAGCTGGTAGCCGGAAACACCATAGTCATGGAGCAACATCTCATGTTGGAAGTCCTTTGCAAGTAAAAACGAAAGTCCTGCGGCAAGTAGAAATGAAATAAGGCAGATGACGGTGATTGCCAACAGTAGATTCTTTGTTTCTTTCCCTAATTTGCCCATACCTTGTCCTCACTCAACGACCCATTTATAGCCGATACCTCGTTCCGTCAGCAAGTATTTAGGCTGATTGGGTGTGTCCTCAATTTTGTTTCTCAGCCGCCGGATATACACAGATAGAGTATTATCGTCCACAAAATTACCGTTGCCATCCCACATCCGATCCAGAATCATTTCGCGCGGCATAAGGTGATTGGGATTTTGCATGAACAGACACAGCAATTTGTATTCCACCAATGGGAGATCAAGCGGTTTTTCATTTTTCCAGACGAGCCGCTCTGCCGTATCCACACGAACGCCATTAGCTTCCAAAAGGGTATCTGCTTTGGAAAACTGCAAGGAACGGCGCAGGATTGCCTTAATTCTGGATAGAAGTTCATTCAGCTTGAACGGTTTGGTGATATAATCGTCGGCACCCATATCAAGTCCTCGGACAATGCTGATTTCCTGATTCGAAGCTGTCAAAAATATAATGGGAACGGTTGATCTGTTCCGTACCTCTTTGCAAACATCGAAGCCTGTGCCATCTGGGAGCGTAACATCCAGCAAAAGTAAATCATAGGTGTTCTTTCGGAATAGGGCCAAAGCCTCCTTTACAGTTTTGGCATTGTCCACCATATATCCACTTGCTTCCAAAGTATATTGCAATCCATCAATCAGGCTCAAATCATCTTCAACATAAAGTATCTTTTGCATTTTTTTGCTCCTTTCCTTGCTTCGTTCTCATATCCACAGGCTTTTCCGCGTCTTTCGGAATCAGCCAAATTGTAGCCACCTTCACAGCACCGGGAATACGGCCACCGGCGCAATAATAGTTTATCTGCCGAATTGAAACTCCCCATTTTTCACTTGCTTCTTTTAGGGTCATATAGTCCATTTCTGCACCTCCTGCAATACATTCCATTATATTTCTATTGCTCGAAGAATACAAGCCTGCAACCATGTTGCAAAAAGAAAAATCGGTATAATCGTGCCGGAAAAACCGGAATGATAAGGTTATTCCTCAAATCAAACCGGAACGATACAATATTATTGAGGTGAACGATTATGCCGATTGATGATTTAACTGCTTTAGGGCAAAAAATGCGGGAAGCCCGAAAGAATAAAGAACTGACACAACAGGAACTTTCTGATCTGAGCCATGTTTCTGTAAAGCAAATCGCCAATATCGAAAAAGGGAAAATGAATCCTTCCTATTTGATTTTGAGAGCATTGGCAAAGGTCCTGCACATCTCTTTAGATACACTTATAAATCCAGATGTTTCTCTGGAGGATGAGGGTGTCAATCAGATGAAAATGCTTTATTCCAGCTGTCCGCCAGAAATGCGTGACACCCTGCTGCATCACACCCAGGAAACGGTGAAAGAACTGACAGAGTTGTCCGAAAAATTTGAAACGAATTGAGCCAGTGAGTGAAATTTAACGATTCTCTCACTGGTTCTTTTCAATTTCGGAGAAAAGAGGCAAGCAATGCCTGTGTTAATACACACAGGCCCGCAGAGAAGAAAATCCCTTTGTGATTTTCCTCTCTGCTTGCTTGTTGAGTGCAGTGCCCCCAAGCCCCTTTGAACACAGAATTTCATTCTGTGGCTACGCGTTCTGCGAACGCTTTTGACCAGGACCAGCTTACCGCTGGCCGTGGTCTTTTTCTTTTTCAACATCCTGTTCTACCTCCATTTTCAGCACTCGATCTACATTTGCCTTTGCCGTTAAAAGCTCCCGCATTTTCTCACGGGAACGCCGGTACTCGGCATAGGTCTTTTTCTTTTCTTCCAGCAATTTCGCGTACTCCGTCTGCAACTCTTTGACCTTGGGAAGCTTCTTGACTCCCATCTCATCAAAGGCATTCTTAGCAGCCTGGTGGAGCAGAATTTCTTCCTCATGTTCCTCCCGGAATTTCTTAGAGTAACCCGCCTTGCGGTATGCCACATAGACCTCACGGGTCTTGGCATAATTTACGATGTAAGTACGCAGAACAGCAATCTCTGCCATGCGCTTTTCAGCCGCTTTGATCTGCGCCGAAAGTTCATTGTGATGTGCCGTGGCAGCCGCAGCCTTTTTTTCCAAAACCGCATACTCCAGCAGATTGTTCTCTGACAGGTAATTCATGGTCTGCGCCATTTGTTTCAGATTAAAAACTTTAGCCCATCGAGCATAGCCAGCACCTTTTCCAGCCTGCAATTTTGCCTGAATGTCCACCAGCAGATTGACCTTCGGCGGCTCTGCCTGTGTGACTGTTTTCTTTCGCGGGGTATGTGCTTTCTTCCCTAAGAGAACTGCCCGCAAATCTTCCAATCCATATCCTTCGCCCAGACTGTCCATGCGGGCGGCTTTCTCCCAACCAGAGAGCTTCAGTCGATACGATTTTCCGCGCTTTGAGACTTCGCAACCATACTCTTGCAACAGCTTCAGCAGTTCTTCAAAGTCAGCAGGACTTTGTGATAATGCGTTGTCAATCGCCACACGCAGCAGCTCTCGGTGAGAGGGCTTTGCCTGATCGCCCAGCCATTTGTTATAACTCTTTCCGTGAGGTTTCGGATTCTCTACAATGGACAGTTCATTCTCAATACAGATGGTGTCACTTAGCCGGCGAACCGCCTTGGTGCTGCCCCAAAAGTTTCGGAATTTCCGGTCATATTCTAAGCTGACCGATGACCAGATAATGTGATTATGAATGTGCGACTTGTCTATGTGAGTGCAGACCACAAAAGCATGATTCTCTTTTGTGAATCTCCTGGCAAATTCCACTCCCAGCCGGTTGGCTTCTTCCGGGGTAATCTCACCGGGGCGGAAGGACTGACGCACATGATAGGCAATCACATCATCTGTGCCACGCACTCGTCCGGTAGCGGCAATGTACTGCCGCTTTGCCAGAAGGAACTCCGCATCCGCAGTCCGGCTGTCACACGCATAGCCGGTAATGAGCCTGCCGTTATCTGTTTTCTTTGGATTGGCCACATAGTCGATGATGTAACTGATCGCCCGACTCTCTGTGCGGCCTTTGCCGACATGAAGCGGCATGATTCTTGTAGTTGCCATTATTATCCCTCCTTGCAAAAAATAGCGGTCTGTAAAATCAGACCGCCGTAGGTATATTTTTTATCATTTAGTCTCAATTTTAGAGCATATCAGCAATTAAGGAGAGTTCATCGGTTGAAGTATATTGGAAACCGTTTCTTGTGGTTCGCCCACTTTCACTAAATAAGTACAAATTCTTTTTAGCTCTAGAGCAAAGAACATAAAGAAGCTTATAGGTTTCATTTTTTCTGCACAATTTTTTTATGGGATCCCGAATATAGTCCCAATGCGGTAGGTATCCGTTCAACAGACCAGTTGCTATAACTGAAGTATATTCTTCGCCTTTAACGCCGTGAAGGGTAGAAATTACCACACCATTTTTTTCTCCAAAATACTTACTGATTGAATTAAAATCTGTGGAAAGCGCATACCTATCTACTCTTGAGCGAATTTCATCAAAAAAAGAATTTGTTAATGCTGACAAAGCTGCTTCTTTGCTTATTCTAACATGTAGAATTGCAAAAACCCTTTCAATTGCGGAGCCTAAACAGGTTATGCCATCTGCATCTGTGTCGCGACAACAATTAACAGCGGAAAGGACATCATAGTTTTGTATATTATCAGGCACCATGATTCTGAAGTCATCTCTAACGATTGAAATAAATTCAGTTGCAATTCGCTTTCTTAAAGTCACATTTTTCCCGGATGGAAGAAATAGCAATTTCGCTATCAGAAACAAAGGATTCATGGGATCATACTTTATTGGAGAAATATCTGGTGCATCAAATGGAATGTCCGGAAGTATTATACGTAGTTTTCTAGATAGATCGAACAACATACCCCATTGAGGAGCAATAACACAAATTTCCTCAGCCTTTGTTCCATTTTCAAGTTCTTCCTTTATTAAGGCTGCAATTTCAGATGCCAGATCTGTGTAATAAACAGAATCAAAAAAATGTATTTCACCAGGTTCATCCTTATGCTTTGCAACTGAGTGAGCTTCAGTTCTAGAAACTTCGAATCTGCTATATAAATCCACCAATCTCTGAGTAGAACGATAACAGCCTCTTAGTGACATTGAATCAAAATCTGTTTCATAAAGTGTTTCTAGCTCTTGTTTGGTTTTTGCCACTCCACCTAAAGAGCCATAAATAGCTTGATTAGCATCACCCACAAACATCAAAGTTATTGACTTATTTGCTTTATAAATTTTTGACAATATCAAGTATTGAAGTTCATTGGTATCTTGAAATTCATCCACCAAAATACTACTTATGACTGATGCTATATTTGAACTAATAAATGGGCAAGACGACAGCAATTCCTCTGAAAGAAGCAGAATTGTATCAAAATCGATTTCCTTCTTTTCCTCTAATAAGCATTCGTATTCAGTCCTAATGTTTTCGTATTGAAAAGGATCATCAAAATTTCTAAGGCGTATGCCAAGGCGCTCCGCTATCTCATGTCCATACTTTTTCTTACAATAATCGTCAATGATTTGATAGCCCTTACAAAGCCTTTTTGAATACATGGCATAAGGACGAATGATATAACGCATACAAAACTGATGAATTGTACCTGCCCAAATGCTTGATAGGTCAATATTCATGTCTTCTAAACGGTTGATAATTTCTTCAGCGGCACGATTAGTATATGTAATTGCTATGTTTATCTTTCTTGAATCTGATTTTTGGAGTACCTGGTATGCCAATCGGTGTGTGAGTGTACGAGTTTTACCACTGCCTGGGCAAGCGGTCAACAAAACATTATTTGGAGCTGTACATGCAGCCTGTTGTTCAGGGGAAAGTTCCTTAAGTATGTCATCTACACCCTCAAACATTCAGACCACCTGCCTTAGCTATAAATAAGGAGACCATATCATCTGGAAACTTATCGCAGAACATTTCTATTGTCTCTTTAATTTCTTTTGAGCTCCTTGCTTCTTTAAATGCAGTTTTCAAATCGTCATAGTCTTCATCCAAATTGTAAGTATTAAAGGAATAGCTTGCCATTTTCCACAATAATTTCTCGGACAAAATGTCTTTTGATGCAAATGCAATTGCATCGAGAATATACATTGGGATCGTGGCAGCATCATTGATCTTTTCAGCGAGCAATGTTGCGTACCAGCCCTTTTTGATATTCTTTGCCACAGTCATTACCGAGTCATATCTTTCTGCTTCTGTCCCTGATTTAACTGCTAAAACATGTTTCTCTTTTGTAGCAGCATCTTTATATGCACGCTTTATGATCGCGCAAACAAAACGTTTGTTGTTATCTTCGCTTGCGAAATCGACTTCAAGGGTATGCGGGGCATAGAATGCACTAACATAAGGATTTGCATCAAAGAGCTGGGACAACTTTTTTCTTCGTGAGGCACCTCTATCCATTGCAACCTGGCTTGACTTTTTTGCCCCATCAACTACTACATCCAAATCTGTCACGATGGAGCACTTTCGCTGTAATCGTGATTCGTCAAAAATACATGCAACATTTTCAAATCCAACACTTCCAATGTTAATCAGACCAATTCCCATCTCATCAAGGGACACTCCAAGGACTTTTTTGACCAACGCTGGGATCAGTATTTCTTCACCGTCCCCTTCAACCAAAATAACCCCTTTAGAAAACAATAAAACACTCCGCTTTGCATCTAAATATCTCGATAGTATTTTCGAAAAAGGTATCCCTTTATATTCTAAAACATCTGCTCCGAACTGATCCAATCCATTGGTAGGTTTCATTACAAGCGATGTCTGTTCATCAACTTTTTTCATGACATTGACCTTTTCAATATCTGATACTTCAGAAAGATGAGTTGAATGTGTGGACATCACAACTTGGGTATATGTATGTGTAACTTGGAGATTATTGAATAAGGTTTTCTGAATATGTGTGTGAATATGAGCTTCTGGTTCTTCAATAATCATAATATTGAGAAGTTCGCGATTACGATTAACCTCGAATTCAACCAGCTTCATAGCAATATACAAAATATTAAGATGCCCTAATCCCAACAAGTCTATATCCTTCTGATTGGAAGGAGAAATCGTCAAATACCTAGCAAGTGTAGCAAAATCTTCTTTTAGCCGTGACTCTAACTTGATTTCTGGCGAATAAATTGCGCCAATCATTTCAAGTAATTTTTGGTTTACCTGACTCCCAATATCAGAAACCTGAGGAATATGAGATATTTTTTGGTTTAGTTCGGAAATTTTTCTCTTTATATCATCGATATCAGTTTCTTCAATATTTCCTTCAATAGTGTCAATAATTTGGCGGATGGGGTTTTTCGGTTTTCTAAGTTCTGACTCAACATCGCGAAGAGCATCGATAAATACTGTTGATATATGCTGCCATACGTTCATGATATCAATTTTACTACCAAGAACAGATTGATCGTCATCCTCAGGGTTTACATACTGGCCAGCGCAAATATCTCCAACTATAGATTTATATACATTTTCGTCTGTAAAATCTGCCTGTGAACGTGATGTATAATAAAATTCGTAGTCACTTAATTTTATTTGAGAACGAACTGCCTCAAATGTACCATTTTGAGCAGCTTCAGCCAATTCTATTCTTTTGGTCCTACACGGACGAATAAAAAGTGAAACAGTTCCAAAGTCTTTATCTGTACAGCGAATATATGATTTCAAGAAATCAATATTTTCTTGCTCAGGAGTTATCTCGGCACAAAACTCATTGTGTTTATCTTCATTCGAGATTTCATCAAAAAATGCAGATATTATTATCCAATGCCCCTTCCAATCACCAAGAGCATATGAAAAGTCCGTTTCCTTAAGGCGTTTTGTATTGTAATAGTAATTATCATCAAGAAGAATCCGGATAGCAGTCAAAGCATTGGATTTACCAGAATCATTTTCTCCAATTATGGTATTAGCTCCCTTTGAAAATTCAAAACGTACATTTTTGAGATTTTTGAAATTTACAATCTGAACGTATTTTAGATACATATTTCTCTCCTTATGCTGTTCTATATACTATAAATGTTCTCTTAGTACGGTGCCTTTTTTGCTATATATAGTATACCTCATCCAACACTGTCTTTCAATTTATTTGCACGGTACTCACACTTCATATTTTGTCAGACACCCGAAAAGCCAAAACAAACTTATTTTATATTCCATTTTGAATTAAATACTTCATATTTACCCAACAACTAGCTGCTGCAAGCAACACTTATTCAGTAATGGCGATACTTTCTTACAGTCCCAAAGCCCCGCATCAATTATTCTGCTGTCACACGCAAATCCTGTGATGAGCTTTCCATTATCTATTTTCTGAGGATTGGCCACATAGTCGATGATGTCACTGATCGCCCGACTCTCTGTGCGGCCTTTGCCAACATGAAGCGGCATGATTCTTGTAGTTGCCATAAAAAGCCCTCCTCTCAAAATATTTTCTCTGAACTCTTTGTGCCTATCGTTGAAATAAACTCTCCTTATGGGTATAATATAAAGAAACTACCAATACCTCAAAGGAGGGATTTTATGATAGAACAGCTAATTGCTGAAGCAACCGAATGTGATTTCAAAGTTGCACTTGAAATAAAGAAACCCAAAAGCTGGTTAAAAAGTGTCAGTTCCTTTTCTAATGGAATCGGCGGAACTCTGTTTTTCGGAATCTCTGATGACCGGAAACCTATCGGCTTGTCCGATGTTCAAAAGGATGCTGAGTCGATCAGCCGCTTAATTAAAGAACGAATCACACCATTACCTCAGTTTATCTTAAAACCATTACAGGAAGATGGTAAAAATCTATTAGCTCTGGAGGTTTCTCCCGGCCGCAGCACCCCATATTATTACAAGGCAGACGGCGTGATGGAAGCATATATCCGTGTTGGAAATGAAAGCGTAATTGCCCCGGATTACATTGTGAATGAACTGATCTTAAAGGGAACCAATCAGTCCTTTGATACCCTAACAACAGATGCGGTAAAAAAGGATTACAGCTTTACACTTCTGGAAGCAACCTATCTGGAACGGACTGGTCTCCGCTTTGAGCCATCCGATTATGTCTCCTTCGGTTTGGCTGACAAAAATGGGGTCTTGACCAATGCCGGAAAGCTCATGACTGATCAGCACACAGTCTATAACTCCCGTATGTTCTGTACCCGGTGGAATGGCTTGGAAAAAGGCTCTATCTTTGATGATGCATTGGACGATAAAGAATACGAAGGGAATCTGATTTATCTACTGAAAAGCGGCAGTGAATTTATTCGCAATAATTCCAAAGTCCGTTTTGTCAAAGAAGCACAGTATCGTGTAGACAAGCCGGATTATGCTGAACGAGCTGTGACAGAGGCTCTTGTCAATGCGCTTATCCATCGTGATTATATTGTTCTTGGCAGCGAAATCCATATTGATATGTTTGATAATCGGGTGGAAATCACATCTCCTGGCGGTATGTTTGGCGGCGGCTCAATTCAGGAATACGATATTTACAGTATTCGTTCGATGCGACGAAACCCTGTGATTGCTGACCTGTTCCACCGCATGAAGTACATGGAACGCCGTGGAAGTGGTCTGCGCAAAATCGTCAGTGAAACTGAAAAGCTGCCTGGATACACAGAGGCATATAAGCCCGAATTTTCCTCAACAGCGACAGATTTCAGAGTTATTTTGAAAAATGTGAATTACCATCTTAGTCAGAAAGACTTAGTCAGTGACCAAGATTGTGACCAAGTTAGTGATCAAGATAAATCACAGGACATCCTACACGCAGTCTTGGATTTTTGTATAACAGAAAAAAGCAAACAAGAAATTTGCTCGTTTATTGGTTATCGAAATCTCACTTATTTTACAAGAAAATATTTGAATCCTCTACTAGCAAGTGGCCAGCTTAAAATGACTATTCCAGATAAGCCAAACAGTCGAAAACAAAAATATATTACAGTTCATTCCAAATAACCAAGAAGCAGGGCACTGGGTCTCATCTCCCATTGTCCTGCTTCTTTTCATTCCAGATTATATTCACATCATTTACCCATACATCCAATCCTGGATTGCAAATTTCAAATCCTGCACCTTACCCAACAGCCAGATCGCCGCAAGCGGCAATCCCATCGAGCTAATCAAAAAAGCTATAACCAGCAAAATCACACCATTCTGCGGGGAATAGGTAATAATCACAGCCACGCCAAGCAGAGCAATTACCGTGCTTAGTAGACCAAGCATCAGACTGGATATGTAGATCAGCCCCGTGCAGAGCCAAACAAAAAGCATCAACACCAAAATGACTGGTGCAGTTATGATCATCAGCAGACATTTCAAAATCTTCATTCCTGTTCCTCCTTCCAACGCTCCAGATGCCGTTTGCACAGGGCATCCGCTTCTCTCTCATCATCTTCCGTCACTTCCCGTTTTCCTTTGGTCAGTTCAATCTCCAGATAAGTCCGGTAATCATCGGCTAAGAGGTCGAACAGTTCCTTTGGAGTATGGCACACCTCGCCAGAGCAATAGTGAAAATCTTGGTCAAATTCAACTCTTACACATCCATGGCGGCTGATATAAACTTCTATGGTCTCGTCTGCGGTCAGGTAATCCGCAAAAATCTCCAGCACCTTTTCAAAGGTCAGCATCTGTTTTCACTCCTTTACTACGCTTCTTATTCTACTCATATTATCCGATGCGGACAGGCAAAAGACAAGGATACAGACAAAAAAGAAAAAGCGGAGGAAGGTGCGGCGAAGAAACGCCGTTCCTCCCGCCGCAAATGGAGTATCTATCCCTGTTATGAAAGTTTGGAGAGTTGGGTAAGGATTTCCTTTACACCCTCCCACAGTTGTTCCTGCCGCTGGGATATATCCTCCAAGTCAGCATTATAAACCCGCCCGGTCTCATGCACTTTGCGGGTCAGCTGATTCAAGTTGTTGCTGCTTCGGCGCATCAGGGAGACCAACTCCTTCAACTCCGACAGTTCCAGCTTGACCACATAACCATCCAGCGCCATTTTCCGCAGATAAGCACTCAGATTTTCTGTTCCGTATTGCTGCATCTTTTGATGGATCAACTCCAGTTCCTCTGCTGACACCCAAAACAGCACCGGAACATCCCGCTTACGCTTTGCCATGGTTATCGCTCAGGCTCTCGTTTCTTCGGGGCGGCAGGCTTATGGGCAGGCGGTTCCTGTTTGAGCTTTTGCAGGACAGAACTTTTCTGCTGTTCTTGAGCGACTTTTCGGAACTGTCTGGTGAACAGGTCGGTCAAACCGGGATTGACCTGATCTACCACCAGATAGGCACAGTGGCGGGAAGCGCCGCTGTCCTCCAGCATAGGAATGGTTTTTGCCCATGCTTTATTATCCTGAGAGATACGCCCGTCATAGTTCTTGCGCTGGATGGTGTTGGCAAGAATAAACTGTACCCGTTCCGTCCCGAACTTTTCCAGCACATCTTTGACCACCGCCTCCGTATCCAGCCGATTCTCTGCATAGTGGGCGCTGATGCTCTGCTCAATAGCTTCTTTGCAAGCGCTGTTCGCCTGATATGAGAGGTTGTACTGTGCCATTTCCCCATGCTCGGATGCATAGGCAGCTGAATGGGGATAGACCGGTGTTGTTCGCAGTTCCTCTTTAGCTCTGCACACATCGTCGGCACGGTTCTCAATGCTGTCCCGGATCATATCCATATAGCCGGTCTCCAGCTTTTCAAAATAACGGTACACATCCGCCAGCGGCGAGGGAGATTCCAAAAGCGCCTGGGCCTGTGCGTCGGTCAGCTCCAGCTCCTCCATCGCCATCACAATATCCTCACGGACAGTATATTCATAGGTGTGGTGCAGGATTTCTTCCGGTGGCTGGCTTTTCAACCAGTCCCTATATTTTTCCTGCTCAGTGGCCATCTTTTCATAAATGACCGTATTCAGATTATTGGTATTCATGTTATCGCACCTCCTCATGCTGTTTTGGTTTCTTGTCTGTACTGCGGGGCGTCGCCGGACGCTTCAGGCTGTCCAGCACCGAAGTCCGTGTGCTTTTGGCAACAACAGCCTCGGCGTGTGCCTGTCCCTTTCCGTCAATGTTGAGCAAAGTATCCAGCTCCACCAGACGGGCATTTTTGCTTCGCAGTTCTTCTTCATAAAGGAATGGCTTTCCGACTTCCTCCTTTGCGGCAGCCTGCTGCTGATAGAGGTTATCCAGCTGGGCCTTTGCCGCCTCCAGACGCTGGGGCATCTGGGCGAGGGCATTGTCGATACGGGTAAGATTTCCGCGAAGGTCTGTACCAAGGGTTGCCCGGTGGGTCATCTGTCCTTTCAGCAGGAGCGTATACTCCTGTTTCCAAGCGGAAAATTCCACGGATATGGCATATCCCCGGTAGCTGCCAATCTGCACCGGATCGGAGGTTTTGACCTCCTTGCAGGCATCCAAAAGGGCTGCACCGGCGTTCTCCTTATCGGTCAGCATGTCTCCACGAATCTCCATACCGACAAAGCCGTCCTCCGGGTGCGGGTGAGCTGCCAAAACCTCCAGATCGGATTCAAAGCCCTTGATAAAACCTTTGTGCTTTTCAATCTCCTCCGGGAAGTATTTGAGCAGCTGGTCCTCCAGACGATACTGCTTGCTCTGGTGGTCGGCTTTCATCAGCTTTAGGCGGGATACCTCCACATCCAAATCCATACGCTCTTTGATACGGGGGTCTCCGGCACACAAAGCCTTGATCTCTGCAAAACTGAGGGCGGTTTCATCCACATCATCGCAGGAGCGCACCGGCGATTTAGAAGTCATGATCTGGCTGATGAATTTTTGTTTATTCTCCACCGTCTGCCAGAGGTATGCGTCAAAGGTTCCTTCGGTCACATAGCGGTACACATGGACAAGAGGATTCTGGTTACCCTGGCGCTCGATACGGCCCTTGCGCTGGGCAAGGTCTCCCGGTCTCCACGGACAGTCCAGGTCATGAAGTGCCACCAGACGGTCCTGCACATTGGTGCCTGCGCCCATCTTGGCGGTGCTGCCCAAAAGGACACGCACCTGACCGGTACGGACTTTAGAGAACAACTCCTTTTTCCGCACTTCGGTGTTGGCTTCGTGGATAAAGGCGATCTGCTCGGCAGGCATCCCCTGGGCGATGAGCTTCTGGCGGATGTCCTCATAGATGGTAAAGGCAGGCTCCGGTTCATCCAGTGGGATTGTTTCTTCCAACCCGTGAAGCAGCGGATTGTCCAGCTGTTTGGCTGCCTTTTTGGAGGGTGCTGCCTGGGGCGTGGAAATGTCGCAGAACACCAACTGGGTCAGCTTGTCTGCATCCCCGTCCCGCCAGATCTGCATGATGTTGTCCACGCACTGATTGACCTTTGTGCCAGGTTCATCCGGCAGCATCTGGTTGACGATTCTCTGGTCAAGCCCCAACTTACGGCCATCCGAGGTAATCTTGAGCATATTGTCCTGGGATGGGTCAACGGTTCCGCTGTGTACCAGCGATGCCCGTTCCGAAAGAGCCTTGACCATTTCCTGCTGATGTTCGGTAGGCTGCGCCACGATGTTGTGGTATTCCACCTCCGGGGTGGGCAGGTTCAGTTGGTCGGCAGTCTTGATGTCCGCCACTTCTTTGAACAGGTTCATCAGCTCTGGCAGGTTAAAGAACTTGGAAAACCTTGTTCTTGCCCGGTAGCCGGTTCCCTCCGGTGCCAGCTCCAATGCTGTGACGGTCTCCCCAAATCGGGAAGCCCAGCAGTCGAAGTGGGTCATGTTCAGTTCTTGCAGGCGTTCATACTGAAGGTAACGCTGCATGGTGTAAAGCTCGGTCATGGAGTTGCTGACCGGTGTGCCGGTGGCAAAAATCACGCCACGGTTTCCGGTAATCTCATCCATATAGTGGCACTTGGCAAACATATCGGAGGATTTCTGCGCGTCCGATGTGGAAAGACCAGCCACATTCCGCATTTTTGTGTATAGAAACAGGTTTTTATAGTTGTGGGCCTCGTCCACAAACAGCCGGTCCACACCCAGCTGCTCGAAGGTTACCACATCGTCTTTTCGCCCCTCGGCTTGCAGCTTTTCCAGTCTGGCTTCCAGAGACTTTCTGGTACGCTCCAGCTGCTTGACGGTAAAACGCTCGCCGCCACTGGCCTGTACCTCTGCAATCCCCTCAGTGATCTCGTCGATCTGTTCATAGAGAAGCCGTTCCTGACGCTCCCGACTGATGGGGATACGCTCAAACTGGCTGTGTCCCATGATGATGGCATCATAATCACCCGTCGCAATACGAGCGCAGAACTTCTTTCGGTTATGGGTCTCAAAGTCCTTTTTGGTGGTGACTAAGATATTGGCGGAAGGATAGAGACGCAGAAACTCCGACGCCCACTGCTCGGTCAGATGGTTTGGAACCACAAAGAGAGATTTCTGGCACAGTCCCAGGCGTTTGGCTTCCATCGAAGCAGCTACCATTTCAAAAGTTTTGCCTGCGCCTACTTCATGTGCCAACAAGGTATTTCCTCCATACAGCACATGGGCAATGGCGCTTTTCTGGTGTTCCCGCAGGGTAATGGCCGGGTTCATCCCTCCAAAAGTGATGTGGCTGCCATCATATTCACGGGGACGGGTAGAGTTCATTTCCTCGTTGTACTGGCTCACCAAAGTCTGGCGGCGTTCCGGGTCTCTCCAGATCCAGTCCCTAAAGGCTTCCCGAATCGCCTGCTGTTTTTGAGCCGCCAGGGTGGTCTCCTTGGCGTTCAGCACGCGGCGCTCTTTTCCGTCTGCGTCCTCTATGGTGTCATAGATACGGACATCTCGCAGGTTCAGGCTGTCCTCTAAAATCTTGTAGGCATTGGCACGACTGGTCCCATAGGTGGTATAAGCTGCCACATCGTTGTAGGATACAGAAGATTTCCCCTTGATCTGCCATTCAGCGGTAAAGGACGAATAGTTGACCCCGATACTGCGCTGGAGATAAAACGGGGTATTAAAGGTCTCATACATAAACTGCTGGATATATTCCTTGTCGATCCAGGTAGCGCCCAGACGCACCTCGATCTCCGACGCATCCAAGTCTTTGGGCTGCGCGGCAGTAAGAGCTTCCACATTGACTGCATAAACCGGGTTCTGCTGTGCCGCCCGTTGCGCCTGACGCAGTTTGCGGCGTACATTGCCGGAAAGGTATTCATCAGCAGTCACATAATGGGGCGTTCCGTCCTGCTCCAACTGTCCCGGTACACGGAAGATCACGCCTTGCAGCTCTCTGGCCAGTGCTTCTTTTGTTTTTCCGGTAAGCTGGCTCATATAGTTCATATCCACGCAGGCTTTTTCCGAGATAGACACCGCCAGTGCTTCACTTGCCGTATCCACCACAGCCACCGCCTGATGGGGCTTGATGGTCCGCTTGGTGAACATATCTGCCTTACGTTCCAGTTTCCCGTCCTCGTCGATGACTTCCAGCGCACAGAGCAGGTAATAGGAAGAATCGTCTGCATAGGCCAGTCGGTTTGCACGGTCATTGATAAGGCCATATTTTTCAGAAAAGCTGTCATATAGGCTGTTCAGTTCCGCCTGCTTTTGGGTAATGGTGCTGTCCGAAACCGCTGCATCCATCTGAAGGTCGATCAGTTCCTGCACACAATCACGCAGTCCCACAAGACCTTTTACGCGGGCTTCTGCGGTGGTGTTGAGATCCGGGCGCACCATGCGGCTGTTTTCCCGGTAGTACACCTGCCCGTCTACAATGGCATAGGAATAGTTCTTCACATTAGGATCGGCAGGAATGGAGGTGTCAATGGCTTCGCCTTCGCCCAGCTCCGGCAGCTCTGCCTCCTGATAAGTCCCATGAATGTACTTCACAGCATCATGCAGCTGGTCGGAAAGCTCCAGTCCCTCGATGGGGTTCACAGTGTAGTCCATACCATGAGCAGTGCTTACCGGCTCCTGTCTGCCCAGCACCATTTCCGGGTGGTCGATAAAATACCGGTTGATGGCAAATCCGTCCTCCGTCTGTCCGATCCGGGTCCATTCCGGCACGATGTCCAGCGGGCGGTCCCGCTTTTGGAGGAAGATGATGTCCGATACCACCTCGGCACCGGCATTCTTTTTGAACGCGTCATTCGGCAGACGGATAGCTCCCAACAGCTCAGCACGCTGGGCAAGATAGCGGCGCACGGTGGAATCCTTGGCGTCCATGGTATATCGAGAGGTCACAAAAGCTACCACGCCGCCGGGACGCACCTGATCCAGTGCCTTGGCGAAAAAGTAGTTATGAATACTGAAATTCAGCTTGTTGTAGACTTTGTCGTTGACCTGATACTGGCCGAAAGGCACATTGCCGATGGCAAGGTCAAAGAAGTCACGCCTGTCGGTGGTCTCAAAGCCGCCTACTGTGATGTCCGCCTTGGGATAGAGCTGCTTTGCGATGCGCCCGGAAACAGGGTCCAGCTCCACGCCGTACAGACGGCTGTTTCGCATTTTCTCCGGCAGCATACCAAAGAAATTGCCCACACCCATAGACGGCTCCAGAATATTTCCGGTCTCAAATCCCATACGGTCCACCGCTTCATAGATGGCCTGAATGACCGTAGGGCTGGTGTAATGGGCGTTGAGGGTAGAGCTTCTGGCGGCGGCATATTCCTCCGGGGTCAGCAGTTCTTTTAGCTGGGCATACTCTAAAGCCCATACCGGTTTCTCCGGGTCAAACGCATCAGAGAGACCGCCCCAGCCCACATATCGAGAAAGAACCTCCTGCTGTTCGGGGCTTGCCTGCTGTCCGGCAGCTTCCAGCTCTTTCAGCAAACGAATCGCATTGACATTTGCCTGGAACTTGGCTTTCGGACCGCCTTCGCCCAAATGCTCATCGGTAATGCGGAAGTTTTTTGCATTGCGGCGCAGGTTAGCCTTGTATTCCTCATAAGATGCTTCCTCGGCAGCTTTGGCATTGGGAAAGGTCTGCCACTGGCCATTGACCTGAATGGAAACCGGGTGTTCATCCAACACTTCCTCAAAGGTTTTCTCCGGCTCAGTCACAGGGGCTGGTGGCTCCGGCTCCTCGATATGCAGCCGTTCCACCACCACATCATAAGGCAGATTGTTCTTATCGCCCGGATAGACGGCCATGGTCTCGGAATGGAAGGTCGGGGATTCGGCAGCCGGTTGGGGCTGTTCCTGTCCAAAACCGTCCTGCTGACGGGCATACATCCCGCGCAGCAAAGGCGCAACCTCATCCCAGCGGAAATACAGAATAGCCAGACGCTTTTCCTCTGCATCCATGACTTCCAGTTCTATGCCCTGTGCCGTGGTACGGTAATCAGCAATATCGCCGGTCTCCAGATTCAGTGTCTCAATCTCACCGGAATAGGCTCTGCTCAGCCAGTAGGCGATCTCGCTGTTGCTCCTGCCGGATTGCAGCAGCGTGGAAATCTGCTTTTTATCCGCTTCATCCATCAGTCCATGAGCCAATACATCCCGCAAGTCCTGATCTGCCTTGTCCGGGTCAATAGGAAGAAACTCGGTATAGTAAGCATTGCGGCGGTCTGCCCGAAGCAGCTGCTCGAACTGTTCTTTGCGCTCTGCCCGGTAGATGGGATATACCATCCCGGTGGGCAGAAGCTGTACGGTGTCCTCCCGCAGCTCGGTGATCTGATAGGCGTCATCCTCGATATACACGGTATCGCCCACGGCATAGACCGGGGCGGCTGGGTCATAGGAGGTTCTTTGCGAAATTGGGCGGCGGTCTGCGTCATATTCCTCATCGGAAATGGAAACTTCGGAAGTCTGCTCTGTCTCGGCATCTGCGATCTGCTCTGCATCTGACCTCACCTGTTGGATAAACGGATCATTGTCCAGTTTTTCCGGGTCTGCCACCTGTCCGTTGACGATCCCTCTTTCTTCCAGAGCTTCCCGGATGGCGATGGGGTCGATGTTGTCAAAACGGTTCTGTTCTTCTTCGGTATAGAACCGTTCCTCCTGAATGAGCTGGGCAAGCCTGCGCTGTACCTTCGGCCAGGGCAGCTGCGTTTCCTCCGGGCTGCCGGCACGGACAACGAACAGGCTGTTGCTGTTACTGCCGCCGTATTCCTGAGCCAGCCATGCGGCGGTATCTTTTTCTCTTGCATGGTCTTTCATATAGCGGACAACAGCGTGTTTACTCTCGATATTGCCGTTCCATGCACAAAGGGCAGTATCAATATCTTCCTGAGAAAGAGGGCGCAGAAGCTCATGGAGCTTTGGATAGGTCTCGTCGATCACTTCCCGATGCAGACGCTGACGGAACTCCGGCACATCCGAATAGAGTCGGATCAACTCCATATCCTTAGAACCAAGAACCGCACGGCGCACAGCGGCATTGCCCTCAATGACAGCATTTTCACGGTCAGAATGCCCGCAGGCATTGCGGTATGCGGCATCCTCGGAAATGGCGGCAGTCACCACAGGCTTATACTGCTCAAACTGCTCTCGAAGGATAGGCTTTGGCGTTTCTTTCTCCACCTCCGGCCGCTGTGCTTGAATGGCATCTTCTTCTGCCAGTTCCTTTTCAGCCTGGATTTTGTCATACTGCGCCTGTTCCTGTTCGGTAAGATAGCGGCCTTTCTGAACAAGAGAGGTAATGCGCTTGGCAACCTTTTCCCAGTTCAAATGAACATCCGGGCAGTCCTGCTTTTTATAGTGCAGTCCTTTCCCATCGTGATCTTCGCCGCTGTGTGTTGCTCCGGACAAGGCATGAGAGCGTCCGCCAATGCCATACTCGTCTTTGAGGAATCTCACTTTCTCCTTATCCGTATGGTTTGCCATGAAGAACGCATAGATACGGCCTTTTCCTCCGGCGAAACTGCTTCCGCCGGTCATGGCGGCGTCGATCTCATCCTCGGTAATAAAGTGCTGGACGGTTGGCACTTGGGAAAGCTCTGAAGAAAAGGTCCTGCGGGGCAGGTCAAGGTCCTTCAGGTTCTCCCAGATCTCCCTCGGTCTATGATAGTGAAAATGCAACAGGTCACGGTCCTGCTGATAGGCAGTCCAGAAGGCAGCGTATTCTTCCTTGAGGATCTGGCGGAAAGCCGGGTCACTCAGCTGCTCCGTCAGGCGGCGGGTCTCCTCTGGAAAGCCGTTGCCTTTAATCTCTGACAGACAGGACAAATATCCGGCTTTTCTGGCGTCCTCACTGAGATCGTGATATAGATGCCAGAGCTTTTCCGAGAGGAGGGAGCGTTCATAGCCTGCCGCTTCTGCAAGCTCCACATTGGAGGCAAACTGACCACTTTCCAAAAGCTCCCCGATACGCTCTGCGGCGCTCTCCCAGGAAATGACCTGGGCAGACCTGTCATAACGGACAGACTTCCCGTGGGAAAGATGGATACCATCCTCGGCATACCATGCGCTCACACTGCCAAGGCCATTGCCGCCGTGGTACAGCGTTTTCAGTATCTCGGCAATCTCAGCGGTGGTTTTCTGCTTTTCAAAGGCTGCAACCACACGCTCCCTTTGACGGTCTGTATTGCCGCCCAAACGCAGCACATGGTCGATGTCATTTTGGGCAAAAGAAAAAGCAGAGGATGTATGCGCTACATTCTCTGCTTCATCTATGGATTGGATCTGTTCCGCTTCGGAGAGGAACAGGTTTAGAGTCAGCTGTTGATAAGCTCCGCCATCAGGATTTCCTCGGCCTGAGCTTTGCAGGTGTTCATCAGCCCCACCCACTTCATGGGATCGCTGGCTTTCAGTTGCTCGGTGGCTCCCGCTTCTTTCGCCAGCTGGGGCATCATCTGCTCCAGTCTGCTCTGGGCGGTCTCGTCGATCTCCAGAAGGTGCGGGTACAGCTTCTCGCTCAGCAGCATCTGGTTGTAGAGGATGGGACGGTGTTCCTTCAGGTAGGTTTTCCTCATCCTTCCGTACTTGCCCAAGGGTTTCTCCGGCTGCTGGCTCTGCTTCAGGTCGGGAATCAGATAGTCTCCGTTCTGGATATAGGTCATGGGATTGTTCATCTTGTTTGCTCCTTTCTTGGTTGGCTTCGCGCTCTGCATTTCGGACGGTAACGCCGATCTGCCGCAGCACCTGCTGGTTGATCTGGCTGACCGCTGTTCCCAGCGCCCCGATGGTGGACGGGGTGTTGAAATCAAAGATTGCCATGAAATCTTCGTGGTCGAAGTAGCGTTCTGGCTCCAGTCCGCAGCGGGACATTAAAGCGTAAGTGATGCTGACGGTGGCTGCTGCCTTAAACTGCACTCCGATGTTATACTCATCATATTCCTCCAAAAAGGAACCGTCAACGATATAGAAGAAGTCCTGCTGATGCTCCGTCCAGTATTCCTCAGCCAGTTTTCCGGCTACCTCAGTGAGCTGTCCGGCAAGGTCATCACCGGAAACATCATAGGTGCGCTCCAGCATGACCTGCACGGAATCCAGATGGCGCTCCTCCATCTGCCACAGCCAGGGAGTGCGGGAATGTTCACGGGTTCCGGTGTCGGAAATGTCAAAGACATAACGCAGGCGAGGTCTGTCCCCGGAATCGTCCACCAGAGCAATCCCTTTGGAACCGCGCCTTACATACCGGCCCATCTTTTCATTCCACAAATCGTACTCCGCACAGGCGATGGCGTCCGGTCGCTGGGCATAGATCATCAGCTGCTCATGGAACGGGTACTTGTAAAGTCGGGCTGCCGTAGTAAGGAACCCTGCCCATTCCTGCCAGCTTCCAGTGAGTTGCGTTGCCACCTTCTCCGCCATCTGTGCATATAGTTCAGCTTTGGTTGGCATAGTGTTCTGTCCTCCTTTCAGTTTTGAGCAAAAGAAAAGCAGGAAACCTCAAGAGATCTCCTGCTCAGTGATACCGTTACTCTATCAAACGATAATTATTCATTTTTACTATCTTGTATTATTAGTTGAACTTTGCATAAAGGCGAAATAATATTTCTCTCATAGTTATAATACATTCTATTTATGCAACACCTCTTAAACTTTTTTCCACTCCCACAGGGACATAAATCATTTCTGTTTGCTTTCTGAATTTTTGTATCCCTTCGTTGCTCAATTTTCGTTTCTATTTCAAAATTTTCTTGTGAGTAAAAAGTTTGCGCTGCTTAAGAAGCCCGTGAACCCCAGTAGGTT
>ERZ778516.609-NODE-609-length-29809-cov-13.432412_pt1 | contig 29809 bp, 29 predicted proteins | sample MGYA00510342_ERZ778516 | MGnify/ENA primary metagenome ERZ778516 (study PRJEB29527, sample SAMN07138961) | mouse gut metagenome | material: feces | host: mouse | place: China:Nanjing | collected 2016-01-25 ... | reverse complement strand
GCAGTCTGGCAGGAGTCCAATCTCCTGCCGGACTAAGTAAGCCCTGGTAAATCAAACCCACCACTTAAGAAGCGTGTATTTTAAAGGGCTTGCTTAATGAGGTTAAAAACCAAAGATTTACAAGACTGTTCTTTTTTCTGCAGACAGTTTCTAAAATATTATTTGCGTTTACTATAATCTGAAAAGTTTATTATTTTAACTTCATTTTCCTTCTTTGTTCCATTAGCTTCTTTAGCTGCCGCATCTTTTTTTACATCCCTGTCAAAATAATGGTCAAGACCTGCAAGGTTATCATCTTTATAATCCGTCTGTAATGGTATAGCCTTCCTTGCCTCTTTACGCTTTCTGGCTTCTTCCGCTATTCTTTCGAGTTCAGCCTCTTTTTCTTCCATTTCTTTTAACTGGCGCATATATTCTGTAGCACGCAGTTTATTTTCCCGCTCCCTGGCACGCAGTTCTTCTTTAATCTCTGCACGTGACTTCTTTGGAACCCCTGCTGCCTTTTTTCTGGCTCTCTCTTCCATGCGCTCTTTAAGTATCCTTAAGCGTCTCTGGTAATCTTTCCAGTCAAATATTTCCTCTATTGAAGCAATTGCCACCTCTATCATCTGGTCATCTGGTTCTTTCGTTGTAAGCCTTTGCAAAAGCATACCTGGCACACTTAAAATCATTAAAACCTTATTTTCAGTATTGCCTGCAACATGTATAAATTCATAAGAAATACCTGCAATAACAGGTACAAGCAGTATACGTGCCCCTATGCGGAGCCATATATTTTCAAAATAAATAAACATAAAACACACAATGCTTATAAACATTACAATAAGAAGGAAACTTGTCCCACACCTTCTATGGTGTTTTGATTGTTTCCTTACATTATCTACAGTCAGCTCAAGACCATTTTCAATACAGTTTATTGATTTATGTTCAGCGCCATGGTACATAAATACTCTTTTTATATCTTTCATAAGTGATATAACTGATATATAACTTATAAATAAGAATATACGTATAACACCTTCTATTGCGGCAAGCGCAGTTTGCGAATCCACTACGCTATGTAAAAGCTGTGATAAAAAGAATGGCAGTACCATAAATATACCTATTGCCAGTACAATAGCAAGCACAACGGTACATATAGTTTCTATGTTTTCTTTATTATTATTTTTCTTTTCTTCTTTAGGAAACTGGTTCTCGGTTTCCTCTTCTTCATAAAAATCTGCAGAATATGTAAGGCTTTTCATTCCAAGCATCAATGACTCCACAAATGCAACAACACCTCTTATTATAGGCAGCCTGAAAAAAACAGACTTTTCAGAAATACTTTTACATTTGCCTCTCGAAACCGTTATTTCACCATTAGGCTTTCTTACAGCAATAGAATATTCAGACTTATATTTCATCATTATGCCTTCAAGTACAGCCTGTCCTCCAATTCCTGATGATTTCATAACTTCCTCCATTACAACAGAATTATCCCATTAGGTAAAAATGGTCACAACATCCATACAGAGGGTGCTGTGACCATTGACAATGCCGGCAGACCGGCTTTAATTTCTCTAATTAGCCTGCATACCATACTTACGGTTGAATTTATCAATCGCACCACGGGCCTGTACAGTCTTCTGCTGGCCTGTGTAGAAAGAATGGCATTTGGAACAGATTTCTACATGGATTTCCTCTTTTGTAGAACCAGTTACAAACTCATTGCCACAGTTGCATACCACCTTTGCCTGATAATAGGCAGGATGAATTCCTTCTCTCATTATTATAACCTCCATTCTGCAATCCCGTAGTACACGTATGCCTGCGCACTATGGACAGCAAATACCAATCAATATATCATTAAAACACAACTTCCTAAGTATAACACACTAAATATTCTATTGCAATATCTTTTTATCTGGTTTTTCTCATTTTTTATTTTACTGTTATTATTTATATAAAACCGTTGACAAATATTATATAATATACTATAATTCTTCATAGCAACTTGTTATCTTGTTGTTATCAACTCGTATCAACTTTGTTAAAGGAGAAATTAATTATGAATAATTTAAAAAATGCATGGCTTGTCCGTCCATGTCCAGATAACAAAAACAGGCTCCAGGAATTCCAAGATAAAAACATTGTAGCTGTGGGATGGCCTGGTATTGGCAGTCTTTCTGGAAAATCCAGGGCAAATTTAAAGCAAATCCTTTCCGGCAACCCATATAATTATACTGGGCTTGAACTTGGCAATGCCTATGCAACAGTTGATATATTTGTAAACCAGATAAAACCAGGCAGCCTTGTACTTGTCCCATATAAAGATGATATTTATTTTGCAGAAATAACAGGCGGTTATTCTTTTGACCAGTCTGTGGACAGCCATAATAGTAATGGAGGCTATCCGCACCAAAGAACTGTAAAGTGGCTTGAAAATACCTCAAGAAAGAACCTTTCAAAAGAGTTACGTTCTTCACTTAAAGTAAGAAGGACTGCTGCAAACCTCTCTAAACACTTTGAAGAAATAGATGCACTGGCACATGGCAGGACCTATAATCCACAGACCAGCATTCCTGGCACAATTAATGTATCATATCCACTGCGTCCTGGATGTAATATTGATTTTACAATACCAGATGATATAACTAAAGATGAAGCCAGAAGATTAAGCAGTTATCTTGCCTCCCTGTACTTTGCACAATAAATTACGGCAAGTTATACAGTTTTAAACAATAAAAACATAACAAAAATTCCAGCCGAGAATCTTGTTTTCCAAGCTGGAATTTTATTTATCTAAATTATTTTTATATAATCTTTGTCTTCTTAACCGTTTGTATAAACTCCTGGTTACTTTTTGTCTTTCTAAATGTTTCTATAATACGTTCAACTGCCTCTTCTGATTTATTACTATTAAATGCTTTCCTTATAAGGAAGTTAGCTTCAATCTCTTCTTGTGTAAGAAGCAGGTCATCACGCCTTGTACTTGACTTTGGTAAATCAATAGCAGGAAATACCCTTTTCTCTGAAAGTTTCCTGTCAAGTACAATTTCCATATTACCAGTACCTTTAAACTCTTCAAATACAACGTCATCCATTTTGCTTCCAGTATCAACAAGTGCTGTTGCAAGAATTGTAAGGCTGCCACCCTCACGCATATTTCTTGCTGCCCCAAAAAACCTCTTTGGCATATGGAGCGCTGCCGGGTCAAGACCACCTGACAATGTACGCCCGCTAGGCTGTACAGTAAGGTTATATGCCCTTGCAAGCCTTGTAATGCTGTCAAGCAGCACCATAACATCTTTACCATGTTCAACAAGACGTTTTGCCCTTTCAATAACCATTTCTGATACCCTTTTATGGTTTTCAGGAAGCTCATCAAAAGTTGAATAGATTACATCTGCATTATGTCCCATAATAGACTCTTTTATATCTGTAACTTCTTCTGGCCTCTCATCAATAAGCAACACAATAAGGTGCATCTTAGGATGGTTGGTTTTAACAGCCTTGGCAACCTGTTTTAACAATGTAGTCTTACCAGTCTTTGGCTGTGATACAATCATTCCACGCTGGCCCTTTCCAATAGGTGATATTAAATCCATCATACGCATGGATACAGGTCCGCCCTGCATTTCAAGCCTTATCCTTTCATTTGGAAATACTGGTGTAAGCTGCTCAAACTTAACCCTGTGTATAATCTTGTCAGGAGTAACTCCGTTTACAGTACGGATATAAAGAAGAGCACCAAATTTTTCATTCTGGTTGCGCACCCTGACATTTCCTCTAAGTATATCGCCTGTACGCAAATGGTATTTTCTGATAAGTGCAGGTGAAACATATACATCCTCATCTCCTGGAAGATAATTATCACACCTTATAAAACCATATCCTTCCTGCATAACTTCAAGAATACCTTCACGCACTTCCCCGCTGTCAAGTTGTTCCATATCACTAGGTACTGGTGCAGCATTATTTTGCTCTGTACGCTGCTGGCTGCGGTTCTCATTACTATAAACAGCATTATTATTGGTACTTCCGCTATTCTCTGCTACGTTAGGCCTTTCTGGCTTCCTGGAATATTCTGGCTTTCCTGCTTTCCCATTTTCAGCTTCTGTACTGCTGGTAGTTTTTCTGGCAGCTTTAGTTTTGCCATGCCCAGACCCTTCATTATTTCCAGCCACTACTTCTTCTTTACTGCTATTTTCCTTTTCAAATTCAAGAAGCTTATCAAGAAGCTCTTGCTTCTTATATGTAGTTACATTTTTCAAGCCTGACTTTTTCCCCACAATACGCAATTCTACAAGTGACATTTTCTCAAGTTCTGACATAATTAACCTCTTTCTTTTTAGTATAAAGCTAAACAGATATTTGCAATAATGTGCCCATACCTTATAGCCATCCTGCTAATGTTGCTTTTGTAAGAATATAGGGATTGTATAAATCTTATGATGATTAATCATAGAAATAAAAGAAATAAATCTTTAATACCATAATGTTAAGCGCAACTTTTTAACACTATGATACTATAACTAATATACACAATAATTCAGATAATGTAAAGTATATTCAAAGCATGACAGCAAAATTCTTGTTTTACAATCCATTGTATGATATTATTATTGTTATGGTTTTGTAAATAATTATCAGATGGAGGATTTAGAAGATGACCAATAGTGAAAAAGCCATAACACTCCACAAGGAATGGAATGGAAAAATAACTACAGCCCCAAAGTGCAGTGTCAAATCAAGGGAAGACCTTGCAATAGCATATACCCCTGGAGTTGCAGAACCTTGCAAAATTATTGCAGAAAACAAAGAAGAAGCTTATAATTATACACTCAAAGCCAATACAGTAGCAGTCGTCTCTGATGGAAGCGCTGTACTTGGATTAGGCAATATAGGGCCAGAAGCAGCAATGCCTGTTATGGAAGGAAAAGCTGTATTATTCAAAGAATTTGGCGGTGTCAATGCATTTCCAATATGTCTTGACACACAAGATACAGAAGAAATAATAAAAACAGTTATAAATATAGCCCCTGCATTTGGCGGTATTAACCTTGAAGATATATCAGCACCAAGATGCTTTGAAATAGAAGAACGCCTTAAAGAAAAACTTAATATACCTGTATTCCATGATGACCAGCATGGCACTGCCATTGTTGTACTTGCAGGAATAATTAATGCTTTAAAGGTTACAGGTAAAAATAAAGAAACCTGCCATGTAGTTGTGAATGGTGCAGGCTCTGCAGGCATTGCAATTACCAAACTTCTGCTTAGATATGGATTTAAAGACATTATAATGTGTGATAAATCCGGGATACTTTCTGCTTCTTCACCAGATTTAAACTGGATGCAGAAAGAAATGACAAAGACCACAAACCTTTCTGGCAGGACAGGCTTCCTTGCAGACGCACTAAACGGTGCAGATGTATTTGTCGGGGTTTCTGCACCAGGTATTGTTTCAGAAGAAATGGCAGCATCAATGAACCAGGATGCAATAATATTCGCTATGGCAAACCCAGTTCCTGAGATTATGCCAGATATTGCTAAAAAAGCAGGTGTTAAAGTTATAGGTACAGGACGTTCAGACTTCCCTAACCAGATAAATAATGTTGTTGCATTTCCAGGTATCTTCAAAGGTGCACTTGAGGGACGTGCAACACAGATTACAGAAGAAATGAAACTTGCTGCTGCCCTTGCAATAGCATCACTTGTAGATGAAAAAGACCTGGATGAAAATAATATTATGCCTGAGGCATTTGACCCACGTGTTGCAGAAGCAGTATCCAGTGCAGTAAAGGCACATATAAAATAATGCAGCGCTGGGGAGATAAACCATTTTATTCACTTGATTATTACCTTAAACAGGTTTTTGGTGAAAAGGTATACAAAGTATCACTTAATGGCGGGATGACATGCCCAAACAGGGATGGAAGCCTTGGCACAGACGGCTGTATATTTTGTAGCAGCGGAGGTTCAGGTGAATTTGCTGTCACAAAAACTGGCACTATATATGAACAGATACAGCAAGGAATAGATATTATTAGGAAACATGGCAAACATACAGGCAATAAATTTATTGCATATTTCCAGGCATACTCCAATACATACGCACCAGCCAGTTATCTGGAAGACCTTTATATACAGGCACTTTCACATCCAGATATTGTTGCGATGTCAGTTGGTACAAGGCCAGACTGCTTTAACCAGGATATATTTGCCCTTATTGAAAAATGTAATAGAATAAAACCTGTATGGATAGAATTAGGGCTGCAGACAATACATGAGAAAACAGCAAAACTTATAAAGCGTGGATATACACTAGATGTTTTTAACAATACAGTAAAAGAACTGCGTAAACGTAATATAGATGTTATCACACATGTTATCATTGGTCTTCCTGGTGAAACGGAAGAAGATATAATGGAAACAATCCATTATCTTAACAAAATGGACATACAGGGAATAAAGCTGCAGCTTCTTCATATACTTAAAAATACACCACTTGCTTCAATGCATGGCAAAATCCATATTTACTCAGAGGAAGAATATATTAAAACTGTAATCCGTTGCATAAGTGAGCTTTCACCTGCAATAGTAGTACACAGGCTTACAGGTGATGGACCAAAAAACATGGTTATTGCACCCCTCTGGAGCTGTAATAAAAAACACGTTTTAAATTCTATAATGCATGGGTTTAAAATATCAGGTGCATACCAGGGTATGTCACTTTAGTAAATTTTTATTTTAGAAAGAAGGATTTTCATGACATCAGAATCATTAAAACTGTACAAATTGATAATCTTATACTTTTTAAGCAAGACAAAACAGCCTATGCCAAATGCCATTATCTCTGATTTTATCCTTGCCAACGGCTATACGGATTATTTCTCAATACAGCAGACATTAGCTAACCTTACAGAAGATAAGATGATTGAAACGGAACAAACACATTCAACTTCTTATTACCTGATTACCCCGTCTGGCAAAGAAACCCTTGGTTTCTTCGGAAACCAGCTTCCTGATGGCACAAAACAACAAATTGATAGTTATCTGGATGAAAACAGGGTAAGTATTGTTGAAAATACATCTATACATACTGATTTTAAACAGATAAAACCAGCAGAATATCTTGCAAGAGTATCTATTATAGAGCGTGGAAGCACAATACTTGAACTGGCAATAAACCTTCCATCAGAAGAAGAAGCTATACAAGTATGCCGGAGATTTAAAGAAAGAAATGAAGCCATATATGGTTATCTTCTAAAGACACTTACAATGGATTAAATACACAAAATTACTGGTTCTACTGCGTGTTTGGAAATAATTTCCAAACACGCAATAGTATTTTACTTACATATTACTTTTACAAATTTCTTCTTGCCACGTTTAAGTACAATTCCATCCTGTCCTATATCATCTTTTGTTACCATCATTTTAGTATCAGTAACTTTCTCACCACCTGCCATTACACCACCCTGTTCTACATTGCGGCGGGCTTCTGCATTAGATGGGGCAAGCCCTGATTTTACAAGAAGTTTTAGTATGCCAATGTTTCCTTCTTCAAAGTCATCGTCTGTAAGTTCCGCAACTGGCATATCTGCTGCATTGCCACTTGAGAAAAGTGCCTTTGCACCTTCTTTTGCCTTTGATGCTTCTTCTTCGCCATGTACAAGCTTTGTAAGCTCAAATGCAAGTATCTCCTTAGCCTCATTAAGCTGGCTTCCTTCCCATTTGTCCATTTCTTCAATTTGCTCCAAAGGCAGGAAAGTAAGCATACGAAGACATTTAAGCACATCTGCATCACTTACATTCCTCCAGTACTGGTAGAAATCAAACGGGCTTGTTTTATCTGGGTCAAGCCATACAGCGCCTGACTGTGTCTTGCCCATTTTCTTTCCCTCTGAATTAAGCAGAAGGTTAATTGTCATTGCATACGCATCCTTGCCAAGTTTGCGGCGTATAAGCTCTGTACCACCTAACATATTGCTCCACTGGTCATCCCCGCCGAACTGCATATTACATCCATATTTCTGGAATAATGTATAGAAATCAAAGCTTTGCATAATCATATAGTTAAATTCAAGGAAAGTAAGCCCTTTTTCCATACGCTGTTTATAACACTCAGCAGCAAGCATACGGTTTACAGAGAAATGCGCCCCTGTCTCACGCAGCATATCCATATAATTAAGGTCCAAAAGCCATTCAGCATTATTTACAAGCAGTGCTTTGCCATCTGAAAAGTCAATAAACTTCCCAATCTGCTTCCTGAAACATTCAACATTATGGTTAATAGTTTCCACAGTCATCATCTGCCGCATATCTGTCCTGCCTGATGGGTCACCAACCATTGCAGTGCCCCCGCCAATAAGTGCTATTGGCTTATTTCCAGCCATCTGTAGCCTTTTCATAAGACATAATGCCATAAAGTGCCCTACATGGAGACTGTCTGCAGTAGGGTCAAAGCCAATATAAAATGTAGCTTTGCCTGTATTTACAAGCTCTTTTATCTCCTCTTCATCTGTAACCTGGGCAATAAGCCCACGGGCAATAAGTTCATCATATAACTCCATAATAATCTCCTTTCTATGTGTAACAATATCCTGTACCCGTATATCTTCACTTTAAATCCACGGGAATAAAAAAACTGGAACCAGTGCGCCTGTTTCTTGCACTTTTTAGATTACAGCAATTTCTTATAAAATAAAAAAAGCCCTTTTATCTGCTTTATACAGATAAAAGGACGGACTTTTGCCGTGTTACCACCTTTTATTTACAACAGGCTCACACCTGCTGCCTTAACAGGATACCATCATATCCCTGCATTATAACGGATGCACTACCGTCTGCGCCTACAAGGCTTAAACCCTTCAGCCAGCTACTCCAAGATGTATTCGTATGCAGTCCCTGCTTGCGCCTCTCATCACCCGGCTGCTTTCTTTAAGCTGTCCCCTGCTACTACTTCTTCTCTTCAACGTATTTACATAATGTATTCTAACCAATACAATGCAATTTGTCAAATACAAATTTGTGTTTTTGTAGATAATTCCTAACAAAATCCTTTAGGATTATTAACTTGCCATCTCCATGCATCTTCACACATTTTATCAATATCCCTTTTTGCCACCCAGTCAAGCTCTTCCTTTGCTTTGCCAGGGTCAGCATAACACATGTCTATATCTCCTGGTCTTCTATCTGTAATATTATAAGGAATTTTCTTTCCACACGCCTTTTCAAAGCTGTGTATAATCTCAAGCACACTGTATCCTTTTCCAGTACCAAGGTTATATGTTACAAGCCCTGGATTGGAACTTAACTTTTCAAGTGCCTTAATATGTCCTTCTGCCAGGTCTGATACATGTATATAATCACGCACACCTGTACCATCTGGTGTGTCATAATCATCTCCAAATACATTTACACACTCCAGTTCCCCTGAAGCAACTTTTGCAACATATGGCAGCAGGTTATTAGGTATGCCATTAGGATTCTCGCCAATCTCACCACTTTCATGTGCACCTATAGGGTTAAAATACCTTAAAAGTGCAATATCCCAGCTTTTATCTGCATTATAAATATCCCTGGCCATATCTTCAATTATAAGTTTTGTCCTGCCATATGGATTAGAAACTGACAATGGGAAGTCCTCTTTAACAGGCACACTTGCAGGTTTGCCATAAACTGTAGCTGATGAACTGAATACAAGTGACTTAACATTGTGTTTCTCCATAACCTTTAAAAGGTTTATAGTTCCAGTAATATTGTTATCAAAATATGCCAGTGGGATTTTACATGATTCGCCTACTGCTTTTAATCCCGCAAAATGTATTACAGAAGAAATATTTTCTTTATCAAATATATTACATAATGCCTCTTCATCCAGTAAATCTTCTTTATAAAATTTGACACTGCGCCCTGTTATCTTTTCCACCCTGTCTAATGCTTCTTTGCTTGAATTAGAAAGGTTGTCTATAACTATAACCCCATATCCTGCATTAAGCAGTTCTACAACTGTATGGCTTCCAATAAATCCAGAACCTCCTGTAACTAAAATATTATCCATAATAATCTCCATTCCGCTGCCCGTAGTACGCTGGCAGCATAAATATTATTTATTTTATCCTGGTACAATATACCTGGATTAAAATAGTATACATCCATATAATTTAGTATAACATATTTTTACAGAACCTGGCTACATAAACAAAAGCTAATTTACAATTATCAATATAACATTATAGTGCATCTAAATATAACTTAATATACAAAGTAATATTGTTATTAACCTTACCATTGTTTTAAATTCTGGTAAAACTTGCATGATATTATTTTTACTAAACTGTATATTTTACCATAAGACAGCTGTTTAAAGGCACTGGTGCTTAAGTCTTGTATTAAATGTTCCGTAGAAACATAGGGACTTTATGCACCACTGTGTATCCCATCCAAGTGCAATACGTGCAAAGCCAGGTTGCAAACATGGCTTTTTGGTGGTAAACATTTGGAACTGCCAGAGCCATATTATTTGTGAATTGTTATATTTCTATATATACAATATAAAGATAACCAAAAATTATTATATTTATTGGAAAAAACTGCTTTTATGTGTTATACTATAGCGTATCTGGAGATTAGAAACTATATACAAATGGAGGTCCGGTTAATGAAAGGAATAATACTTGCAGGTGGTTCTGGTACAAGGCTGTACCCTCTTACAATGGTTACATCCAAACAGCTGCTGCCAGTTTATGATAAACCAATGATTTACTATCCACTCTCAACCCTTATGCTTGCAGGAATACGTGATATCCTTATAATATCTACACCTGCAGACATAGGTAACTTTGAACGCCTTCTTGGTGATGGAAGCAGCTTTGGCATAAACCTTAAATACAAAATACAACCTTCACCAGACGGGCTTGCACAAGCATTTATTATAGGTGAAGATTTTATTAATGGCGATTCATGTGCCATGGTACTTGGTGATAATATTTTCTATGGAAGCGGGCTTGGAAAACATCTCCACACTGCTGCTGAAAAAAAGGACGGCGCAACAATATTTGGATATTATGTTGATGACCCTGAACGGTTTGGCATTGTTGAATTTGACAAGGATGGTAAAGCTGTATCCATTGAAGAAAAACCAGAACACCCAAAGTCTAACTATTGTGTTACAGGATTATACTTTTATGATAACAGGGTTGTAGAAATGGCAAAAAAAGTTAAACCCTCTGCAAGAGGCGAACTTGAGATTACTGACCTTAACAAGATGTATTTAGAAGAGGGCTCTCTTGATGTAATAACTCTGGGACGTGGCTATGCATGGCTTGATACAGGTACAATTGATGCACTGTCTGATGCCACAGAATTTGTAAAAGTTATAGAAAACAGACAGGGTATTAAAATATCAGCAATAGAAGAAATCGCATATAAAAATAAATGGATTTCAAAAGAAAAACTTATAGAATCCGCAAGCCTTTATGGCAAATCAGCATATGGAAGGCATTTAAAACAAGTTGCAGATGGCAAGATTAAATATTAAAAAATAAAAGAAAGGAAAAACAGGCATAGCCTTTTTAATCAAATACTATGCCTGTTTCCCAGAATATTGTATTGTCTGGGAAATGGTATATATTATGAATATAATTGTAACCGGCGGAGCTGGATTTATTGGGGGGAACTTCTGTCATTATATGACAGAAAAATATCCAGAAGATATGATACTGTGTATTGACAAACTCACATATGCAGGCAATATGGAGACACTGGCATCTATTATGGACAAGCCAAACTTTAAATTCTTTAAAGCAGATATCGCAGACAGGGATACTATATATAAGATATTTGAAAAAGAAAAACCAGATATAGTAGTTAATTTTGCTGCTGAAAGCCATGTTGACCGTTCAATAAATGAGCCAGAAGTATTTCTGCGCACTAATATAATTGGCACTAATGTTATGCTTGATGCATGCCGTAAATATGGAATCAAGCGTTACCACCAGGTTTCTACTGATGAAGTATATGGTGACCTTCCACTTGACAGGCCAGACCTTTTCTTTACAGAAACAACACCAATCCATACAAGCAGTCCTTATTCCGCTTCAAAAGCATCTGCAGACCTTCTTGTACAGGCATACTCACGTACTTATAACCTTCCATGTACGATTTCAAGGTGTTCAAATAATTACGGACCTTACCATTTTCCAGAAAAATTTATCCCTCTTATAATTGCCAATGCATTAAATGGTAAGAAAATACCTGTTTATGGCACTGGTGAAAATGTACGTGACTGGCTTTATGTCAAAGACCACTGTATTGCCATTGACCTTATAATACGTAAAGGTACTCCAGGTGAAGTATACAATATAGGCGGGCACAATGAAAAGACTAATATGGAAGTAGTGAAAACAGTTATTGCAGGTCTTGGCAAAGAAGAAGACCTTATAACACACGTAACTGACAGGCTTGGACATGACAGGCGTTATGCAATAGACCCTGCCAAAATCCACAATGAACTGGGATGGCTTCCAGAAACACCATTTGAAGAAGGAATTGCCAAAACAATCCAATGGTATCTTGATAACAGGGAATGGTGGGAAAATATAATTAAAGGTGATTACCAGAATTACTACGAAAATATGTATGGAAACCGTGAAACCATTTAAACTTATTAAGCAAACAGCAGAGCAGATTACAGATATCCTTTACCGCTAAAAAGAAGTTTTCACTTATACAGCATAAAACTTCTTTAAAATAAGCTGCTGGGGCAAAATAACTTCCCCCAGCAGCATTATATTCTGTTAAAAAATATTCTCTAATCTACATAATCCAAGTGCCGCATCAATTACTTTGTCCATATCATAATATTTATATTGTCCAAGCCTTCCGCCAAATATAATATTATTATCTTCCTCTGACAATTTTTTATATTTTTCATAAAGCTGGTTATTCTTTTCATTATTAATTGGATAATATGGTTCACTGCCTTTCTCCCACTCAGATGAATATTCCCTGCTTATTATAGTAAATGGCTGTGTCCCAAACTCAAAATGCTTATGTTCAATAATGCGTGTATATGGGACATCAGTTGAAGTATAATTTACAACAGCATTTCCCTGGTAATTACCAGTTTCAAGCCTTTCTGTTTCAAAACGGACTGAACGGTATTCAAGTACACCAAATTTATATCCATAATATTCATCAATCATTCCAGTATAAATAACTTTACTAGCATCTATACTATCCCTGGCATCAAAATAATCTGTTGAAAGCATTACTTCTGAACCTTTAAGCATCTTTTCTACAATAGCAGTATAACCTTCTACAGGAATACCCTGGTACCTGTCATTAAAATAATTATTATCATAAGTAAACCTCAGAGGAAGCCTTTTTATAATAAATGCTGGAAGCTCTTTACATTCACGCCCCCACTGCTTTTGTGTATATCCTTTTACCAGCTTTTCATATACATCCTGTCCCACCAGCTTTAATGCCTGTTCCTCAAGGTTCTGTGGTTCACCAATGCCAGACCCGCTTATCTGTTCTTCAATAATCCTCTTTGCCTCATCAGGCGTCTTAATCCCCCACATCTTACTAAATGTATTCATATTAAATGGAAGGTTATACAGTTCATCATTATAAACTGCAACTGGTGAATTAATATAATTATTAAATTCTGAAAACTGGTTTACATAATCCCATATTTTTTTATCTGATGTATGGAAAATATGTGCTCCATATTTATGCACTTTTATTCCATCATTATCTTCTGTATATATATTGCCAGCTATATGAGGCCTTTTATCAATTACAACACACTTCCTGCCTGCCTTTGATGCCTCATACGCAAAAACAGCACCAAATAAACCTGCACCAACAATTAAATAATCATATTTCATCTCAATCTCCTATAAAATCAACTCTTGTTTTTTCCAAAAATAAATAATTTGCTAAAAATATAATTTAATATAATAACAAGTATATTGGAAAGTATTTTCATTACCATATCATTAAAATGCAATATATTAACTGACACAAACATTATTAACACATCAAGTAACCCTGTTGCAAGCCTGCACCCAAAAAATGAAACACACTCTGTTACCGCCATAGCCAGGCTGTCTGTCTTACTTTCAAAAACAAAAATTTTATTTGTTATATATGCAAAAATAACACTTACAATCCATGCCAGCGCAGTGGATGCCACAGTACCCATATTAAAAACATATGCAAAAAGCGCATATGTAACTATATTTACTAATGTTGTAAGCCCTCCAAAAACTAAATAGAGAACCATCTCTTTATATTTTAAAAAAAGTTCCCATACTTTTCTAAACATACTTATACCTCTTAAACCACATATTGCCCCATACAGGCAGAAATAAAACTTCAAGCCATAAACTTGTGCAAATAATAAAGCCCTGCACACAGCAGGACTTCATACCAAATACCATCAAAATAAATGAAACTGCCAAGACTTGTTATAATTATTATAGCTCAATAGCGCCTGATTTCTCCCCGTCATTATTTATAACATAATATGCCTTGCCCTCTTGTGGCTTAACATATAAATTTACAGACTGTACAGAAGACTTGTCCTGGTTAAATGCATTACAATAATCATTTATTGCTGCTTCAAACATCAGCTCATCACTAAACTCCAGTTCATTGTACTGTATATAAAGCTTATGTTGTATTGTGTTTGTATTATTTGAAGCTTTTGCTTCCATATTTTCTGTCTTTATGTCCATATCCACAGTGCTCTCTGGCTCTGTTGTACTCTCTGTGTTCCCTGTTGTAATTCCTGATATGCTGTCTGCACTTGTTTCTTCTATAATACTATCTGTTACTGCTCCACCCTCTACATCCTCTTTTACTTCATTTACATTTTCCTGCATATCACTGACCTCTTTCTTTAACTGGCTATTATATCTTGATGCTCTCCTTTTTTCTTTCAACGCCTTTTTGCTATTTCTCCTCTTGCTTGACATATATATCCCTCCATGTATTTGTTATTTTTCTATTATAGTGTATATGTTAGAATATGTCAAAGTGAACATACATGTTTTTTCTATTTTGAATATAAAATTGTTACTGTCCACACCTGGCGGGATTTGAGGGTTTTGGGTATAATCCATATCCAAAGTACAAGTTTTACAGCGCCATTTTGCATATTTTTTACAGATATCTGCATACAATGCTGGAAACAATGTTATTGATGCCATCTCCACATAGAATAAACCACCAGTAATTGCTGTTATAAGCAGTATTGTCATACTAGAATCCATTCAGAAAATGAATAAAACAATGTATTTGCTGCCAGTACGCATACCAACATCATAGACCTGCATTTCCAGAATGTACATCCAGTCTTTTCACCAGGTTTTCACATTAATAATATCCATATATTTTGAAAAACAATAAAAATTTTACTAAACCAATAATTAAATAATAAATTCCAAGTATATCATATAAAGAAAAAATTTATTTTACTATGAAAGATTTGCCAGATTATTTAATTATTTCCAATTTTTTATATAGTTATTATGTTTCTTATAATATACTTTACTATCTATACATTACAATTATATCATTCTCTTTTAATACAGTCTGCCCGTTAGGAATAACTGTTTCATCATCCCGGACAATCATAGCAATAAGCATATCCTCTGGAATATCCAGCTCACCTATTGCCTTATTACACCATGGGTCAAGCCTTGTAATACTATGTTCCTCCAGTTTATCCTGCTCACTTGGCTCATATGGAGGCACTGTAAGGATAATATCATCCCCAGCAAATATCTCTGTATCACCTTTTGTTATAATTGTTTCATTTTCTCTTTTTATCATAATTGCCAGTGAACCCGTTGGCATATTTACTTCCCTTATTCTTTTATTCTCCCAGTTATGTCCTTCTGGGATATGCATCCTCATAAGCTGGAGTGCCGTTTCCTCCTGGTAATCATTAAATGTCTTTCTTACATCAGACTTTTCATCTACCATACCAAGCCGTCTTGCTACAGCTGGCAGCAGTGTTCCTTGTATAGAAACAGAAAATAATGATACCATAAATACAATATGGTACAAATCCTGTTTCATAGATATTCCATTTGCTACTGCCATTATAGCAAAAACCACAGAAGACGCCCCTCTTAAACCTGCCCACGAAACAAGCAGACACTGTTTTACACTGCACTTAAACGGCAGCAGCAGCCCAAATACAGCCACTGGTCTTGCAATTATAGTTAAAAACACAACTATTGCAACTGCATCAGGAATAATTGCTGGCATAAGATGAGGAAATGACAACAAACCGATTAAAAAGAAAATAGAAATCTGTGCAAGGCTTGTAACCCCGTCAAAAAACGGAATTAAGTTCTGTTTATTCTGTATCCTGCTATTTCCAAGAATAATTCCAAATAAGTAAATACTAAGGTATGAATTACCTCCAATCATGCTGTTTATGCCAAAACATGATAAAACTACTGCAATTATAAGGATTGTATCAAGCCCTTCTGAAACAAGCCGGGTCTTTGTTAATATATCTATTACAAGCTTTGCAAGTACAATACCCGTTACCACTCCAAAAAACACCTGCTTTAACACAGTTAATGCTATACTATCATTACCTCCTGGTAACATAAAACCCAGTGCTATTATTGCCAGCATATATGAAACAGGGTCATTACTTCCACTCTCTACCTCAAGTACAGAAGCTGTGCCATCCATAAGGTCAAGTTTCTTTTTCCTAAGAATTGCAAACACACTGGCAGCATCAGTAGAAGACAGGACAGCACCAATAAGAAAACTTTCTTCTGGTGAAATCTTAAGCACACTATTACATAAGAAAGCAGTTATTAAGGCTGTTATCAATACTCCTGCTGTAGAAAGTAAAACTGACTTCCCAGCAACCTTCTTTGCCACAGGCCAGTTTGTATTAAACCCGCCATAAAACATAATAAAAATTAATGCAATAGCGCAAATATTTTCCGCAAGTACAAAATTGTCAAATGGTATCTTAAATATACCATCACTTCCAAACAGCATGCCAATAAACATAAAAAGAATTAATGCTGGCATACCAAATTTATCCGAAAACTTCTCTGCAAGCACACAAAGCAAAATTACACAAGCAATAACTAAAACAAAAAAAGTCATCAACAACCTCCAAAATATAACCAACAAACTATTTACCCACTCTTATTACGCATCTTCTTTACCCTCTTTAATACAGATGTATCAAGGTTATTTTCCTTAATAAGCCTTAATGCAACCATCTTATTAATCCTGTAATTTATAGATATTGTTCTTGTTCCGTCTGTATAGATAAAGTGGTCCCCGCTCCTTCTTGACAGCCTGAAACCATTACCCTCCAGAATCTGTATCATATCCTTTGTATTATAAACAATAGGTCTTGTACTCATAAGCATCCTCCTTATCCTTTGCAACATTACTTTAAGGACAGATGGCCAGGCGGATATCCGCAATCCCCTCCCTGGAACAAATATACCATGTCCATCAGGACACGCCTAAAACTACTTTTAATTTTAATAAGATAATTATACTACATAACTAGAAATATATAAAGCATAGATTTTTTATAATATTATTTTAACTACAAAACAACAAAGCAGGAAACCGCAAAATATTCCCCGCTTTGCTATTTAATTTTTACATATTATATTTTTAAGGTTATTACACATCTATCTGACTATGTTTGAAATAGATTAATTATATCAACTTGTTCTTTTTAAATTTTTGTATGTTATTTTTTTATTATTCTTTTTCTTTTAATTCATTAAGGCCCCGTTCTCTCTAACTACCTTAACTTTCTTAATCCCTTATTCTAAGTTTCCTTATTTTCCTGAATCAAAACATAAGAAATCTATATGCCGTTCTAAAGCATTACATATTTCTCCCAACACTATGATACTAATTCTAGCACATTATCTTATTATCCTCTTTGCATAGACCACCCCTCTCTTTATTAGCGTACCTAAAACTATCATCTTAATATGCCAACTATACTGCTATAATGTCTACAAAGATACGCTTTATTTAACTATACCACATTTTCAGATAATTTCAATACAACTTGCACAAACTACATTTTAAACGTATGAAATGCATATTTTTGTCATTTTATGTCGGATTTTGGAGTGTTTATTCCTAAAAAACGCAAAATAAAGGTATTAATATATGTGTTTTTATTACTATTGTATAGATAAAAACAGGGAATTTATCAAAAGATAGAATTGTTTAACATATATATATGATATATATTATATAATAATATGTTTTATTTTATATATGTAACTAAAAACGAATAACAAAATAATTGTTTATATAAAACAAGTTTAAATAAAATTGCCATTAAATAAAACTTGTGAATAATAATAGAATTATAAAGAAGCATCTACTGTCTGATTTCAAATAAAACAGTAATAAAAATAGTTTTTAATACAATATACAAGCACTCTAACTATACATATCCAAATAATATTTTACACACTTCCATTCTTAATAAATTGTAAACTAAAACTAATGTTTTATTCAGACAGTTTTTAAAAACAGGAATCTGTCTAACTCATGTCTGATAGATTCCTGTTTTTTTAATGTTTCTATAATGTATATCCCGAAATTAAATATTAATTTTAAAAATATTAGTTATTTTTAAAGTTTAAACTTAGTTTTGTCACTCACATTAATATCTTTTCCCAGCTGTACCTCTATTATTTTAAGTTCTGTATCAGCAATAACAGTATGTTTATATCCTGCCTTTATAGTTATTACATCACCTGTCATTATAACCTGTTCCATACCATCAACTATAACCCTTCCTTGTCCTTTAATCACGTTCCATATTTCATCCCTGTTTTCATGACTATGGTAATTCATTCTATTTCCATGTTTTAATGTAACCTTTATAACCATACTTTCATTTTCTATATCTAACACTTTAAAACTTCCCCATGACTTTTCTGCAAACATAATTATATTATCCATTTTATCTACATAGGGCTTTATATAACTTGACTGTTCCTTATCAGAAACCAGGATACCATCAGGGCTTGCAGATACAACAGTATCTTTAAGCCCCATGCAAAGTATAGGTATATCAAGTTCATTTATAACATGTACATTACAGCAGTCCTGGCTTATTGTTGCATTTCCAATACTTGTTTCATGGACAGCTTCTGTAAATGTATTCCATGTGCCAATGTCTTTCCATTCACCAGCAAACCTTATTACATATATGTTTTTTTCTTTTTCTAAAACTGCATAATCAAAACTTATTTTATCAAAAGAATTATATTTGGAATATATATCATTATAACTTCTAAAGCCTGTCAGTTCATATGCTTTATCCAGCAGATACCCTAATTTTACTGCAAACACACCTCCATTCCATAATGCACCACCACTAATATACTTTTTAGCAGTTTTTTTATCTGGCTTTTCCTTAAACGTGACAACTTTACTTATATATTTATTATCTTCGGGAATTATATAACCATACTTTTCACTTGGATATGAAGGTTCTATACCCATAAGGACAATATTACCATTATTGTTTAAAGATACTTCCTCTAATTTCTGCAGTTCATTAAAATACTGGCTATCCACATATGGATCCACTGGACATACTATTACTATGTCACTATCAGGTACTTTTTTTATATCATGTAAATATGATGCAGCTAAAATAATAGCAGGAAATGTATCTTTCCTGTAAGGCTCAACACAAATTCCTATACTGCTTCCCAACTGGTTATGTATAGCTGATACTTGTGCCTTTGATGTGGCAATTGTCAAACTGGCATTATTATATATCTGTACTATTTGTCTATAAACACGCTGGAGCATAGACTCATACTTTCCATTTTCATCTTTAAAAATCTTAATAAACTGCTTTGAACGTACTTCATTTGAAAGCGGCCACAGGCGTTTGCCAGAACCTCCTGATAACAAAATTATATTCAATTACCGTATTCCCCCCCCCTTATATTTTTTACCTTTTCCATATCATGGTCTACCATAATATGTACTAATTGTTCAAAGGAGGTTTTTGCAGGATTCCATCCTAATACTTTTATAGCTTTTTCTGGATTTCCTAAAAGATTTACAACATCTGTAGGCCTGTAAAAATCTGGCGAAACTTCTATAACAACTCTTCCTGTAGATGTATCAACTGCCTTTTCATTTATGCCGTCACCTATAAATTCTATATCCATTCCTGCATATTTAAAAGCAAGGTGGCAAAATTCCCTTACAGAATGTTGTTCACCTGTAGCAATAACAAAATCATCTGGGGTATCATTCTGCAGCATAAGCCACATACATTCTACATAATCTCTAGCATATCCCCAATCACGTAAACTTGAGAGATTTCCAAGATATAACTTTTCTTGTACACCTTGTACAATCCTTGCAACAGCAAGAGTTATCTTTCTGGTAACAAATGTTTCTCCTCTGCGTTCTGATTCATGGTTAAACAATATCCCTGAGCAACAAAACATATTGTACGCTTCCCTATATTCCTTTACAATCCAGAATCCATACTGTTTAGCTACAGCATATGGACTATATGGATGAAATGGGGTTGTTTCATCCAGGGGAAGGCTTCCAGGTTCAACTTTTCCATAAAGTTCAGATGTTGATGCCTGGTATATCCTGCATTTTCTTTCAAGCCCACAAATCCTTACAGCCTCCAGTACCCTTAAAACCCCTGTACCTGCAATATCTGCTGTATACTCTGGTACTTCAAAAGAAACTTGTACATGGCTTTGTGCTGCCAGGTTGTATACTTCGTCAGGCATAACTTCTTTTAAAATTTTTATAATACTTATAGAATCACTTAAATCCCCATAGTGTAATTTAAACTTTGGGTTATCTTCCAAATGTGCAATTCTTTCCCTGAAATCTATTGATATACGCCTGGCAATCCCATGCACATTATAACCTTTTTCTAGTAAAAATTCTGACAAATATGAACCATCCTGGCCAGTTACTCCAGTAATCAATGCTGTTTTTCCCATATATTTCTCCTGTCCTGGTAATTTAATTAACCATTATTGGAATTATTCTCAATAAACTCACTAATTTTCTCTATTATATAATCTAATTCTTCTTTATCCATGCCATGATGGCATCCAATATAAAAACCATTATTATCAATATATTCTGCAACAGGATAATCCTTTTCTATACTGCCAAAAAGTTTTTTATAAACTGGCTGGTTTAATAAAGGAAGCATTGGTCTGGTCTCAATATTATTACTTTCAAGAAATAAAACAAACTCATTTCTTCCTGCTTTTAGCTTCTCCTTTACCACAATAGGAAACATCATATACGTGTGTTCAATATTACCAGGATGTCTTGGCAGCTGTATAAAATCTTCATATTTTTCAAGATTACCTATCAAATATTCTGCATTACTATGGCGTTTATCCATAATTTCATTTTTACGTTCAAGTTGTGCAAGGCCTAAGGCACCTTCAAGCTCTCCAACTCTATAACTATAACCAAGCCTTACAAACATAAAACGGCTGTCTATATCTGTCTGCATACGTTTTGTACATACTTGTTTCCCATACGATGCGATACAACGTTCACATGTACATGCTCTGCCATGTGCAACCAAAGACCTTAATATTTCCATATATAATGGATTATCGGTACACACAATTCCACCAATGCCAGTAGTTATCGTATGTGCAACATATGTACTAAATGCAGCAATATCTCCAAAACTTCCGGCTGTTTTCCCATTAATCTTAGCAAAATGTGATTCTGCACAGTCCTCTATAACCCGTAGGTTATATCTTCTGGCAATTTCCATAATCCTGTCCATATTACATGGCATTCCAAAAGTATGGACTGGGATAATGCATTTAGTATTTTTTGTTATATGTTTCTCTATTTCATCTGGATTAATATTATATGTATCAGGCTCCACATCAACAAATACCACTTTCAGACCTGCATGTATACATGCATTAGAAGTTGCAATAAATGTTACCGCAGGAACAAGGATTTCTGTTTCATCATCCCATCCTTCTGTTTCTTTTAAAACTTCTAACGACATATGTAAAGCACTTGTCCCACTGTTGCACATAACGCCATAATTTAATCCATGTGCTTTTGCAAATTCCTTTTCAAAATTTGACACATATTTTCCTTGGGACAGCCTTCCATTATCTAGTGCATCCAGTACATACTTTTTTTCAAGTTCTGTAACAGACGCAAATCCCACTCCAGCCTTATCCATCAACAGTTCCCTCCATTAAACTTATCATAGTTTTTTAAATACCATCTATATGTAGCCCTAAGACCATCCTGCAGCTTTGTTTTATATACCCATCCTGCATTTTTGATTTTTGAAACGTCTAATAATTTCTGTGGCATTCCATCTGGTTTTGATGTATCATAAACTATCTTTCCGTTGAACCCTGTTATTTTCTTGATAATATCTGCCAGTTCACTTATAGAAAAATCAATACCTGTTCCAATATTAAAAAAATCACTGCCTGAATATGATTCCAATAAAAATACACATGCTTCTGCAAAATCATCTGCAAAAAGCAGTTCTCTCCTTGCTTTACCAGACCCCCATACTATTACCTCATTGCGGCTTTCTATTTTAGCTTCATGGAACTTTCTTATAAGAGCTGGTACAACATGTGCCCTTACAGGGTCAAAATTATCCCCTGTTCCATACAGGTTGCATGGCATTACACTGATATAATCCGTTCCATACTGCTTGTTATACATTTCACATAATTTCATACCAGCAATTTTAGCAATAGCATATCCTTCATTAGTAGGTTCAACTTTGCCATCCATTAAATACTCTTCTTTCATAGGCTGGGGAGAAAGCCTTGGATAAATACAAGATGAGCCAAGAAATAATAACTTACTGGCACCCGTTTTATATGATGCATTTATCACATTGTTTTGTATCATAAGGTTATCATAAAGAAATGTAGCGGGTAAAGCTATATTTGCCATAATACCACCCACTTTGGCGGCTGCTAATATAACATAATCAGGTCTTTCTTTTTCAAAAAAAGCATCAACATCTTTTTGTTTTCTTAAATCAAGTTCACTAGAACTTCGTAAGACATAATTTTCATATCCCTTTTCAACTAACTTCCTGTATATAGCTGAACCAGCCATCCCTTTATGCCCAGCTATATATATTTTTAACTTTTTTTTATCCATAACATTCTCCACAAAACCTTAAAATAGTATGTATATAAACAGTCCTATGTATCTATCAGTCCATATATTTTATATATAATTTCATATAATACAGATATTATTAAAGTTTTAGTAATTTTATTTTCTTATATACATTTTAATTATTATTCTATAATCCAATAAGTTCTATCAGGTAATATATCAGATTGTTCTACCCGGATTTTATTAATATCTGTTAATTCTTTCAATGCAATACTTTCTCCTGGATAATCAGCATCATTTAATTCATCAAAAACAATTACCCCCCCCTTACACATGACTTTAAAACATATTCTAAACACACTTTTGTAGGTTTATATAATGCTAAATCAAAATATGCCATTGCCACAATTATTTCAGGATGACTATTAAAATATGCTGGAACTGTTTCTACTACATCTCCTTTAATAAATTCCATTTTTTTAATGTTATACATTATATTTTCATCCTCATGATATTGTGCCAATTTCTCCAAATAATCAAAATAACCATCCGATACCGCATAACCTCCTGTCTTAATTATGTCAGATTCTTTATCATTTTCACCTATTTCTTCACCAGGATATCCTGTAAATGTATCAAATCCAACTATTTTTCTAGCATGGTTATATGGCTCATGTATTGCACGCAAATTTTCAAAAACAATTGCATCTTGTCCCCACCATAACCCAAATACCATAATCTTTCCTGGCACTTTAATAATCTTCCTATACATTTCATCTAAAAATAAAATCTTCGCTAACGCTGAACTTCTGGTATATAATCCCATATTGGTTAACAAATATTCATCTGGTATAGGTCTTTTTTTAAATAAATATAATAAATTTTTTCTTACTTCCTCTCTTCTTTTATCTGTTTTAGAGTGTAATCCATATTTATATTCATCCGTATTCTCATTCTCCTAATTTTCATTTTTAAATTTTTTTACTCTATAAATTTATATATTTCATTATAAAAATTACCACTTCGTATTTCTCTTCAATCAACTATCTTTGCATAACCAACACCTGTTTTACCCATTCCATTACCATTATAAAAAATATATGTACCATATTTTGTTTCTAACTTTACAGGATAACATGCCATTTCTGAATCAAAACCTTTATCTGGTTTATATAAATTTAAACAATCATCTTTTCTTACCCAATGAATACCATCTTCGGATTCTGCATACCCTGTAATATACTCTTTAGAAACCAGATCCCTGGTGTAATACATCTCATACAGTCCATTATTATAATATACTTTAGGTCTTCCAATACGGTATTCATTCCCTTTTGTTCCAACACAAAAACAATTATCACCTTTTGGAAATACCATACCATCCCCTGATTCTGTATACCATATATCATATACAGGATATGGAATATTGTTTATATATTTCCAGTCATTTATAACTGCATAAAAGCATTTAAAAATATTATTTTCATATAAAACAGTATGTATACAACGGCCAAATCTGCCTGTATTACTTCTATCAAGAATCGGAGTTTGTGAATATCTATAAAATGTTTCTCCTTGGTCTTCACTAATTGCTAGTCCTGAAAATGCAAAAAATTTAACCTTTTGGACATGCTGGAAACCAACATAATACATATACAATTTATTATTTACTTTAATAACATCACCAAGTATCACACCATTATCATCGAAACAACCTGGTTCTCCTATATCTAAAATAACTTTATCTGCTATATTTACTATTTTACCAGGATTTTGTGCTGATACGTCAATATATGTAATCCTGCTTATACCAGAGTTATCCCTTACACCTCCATAAATACGGATAACTTCATTATTAACCAACATTGCATGTGGTGTCATAAAAGTATCAACATCCCAGCCATTATGCCCATCAGGACAATAAATGCACCCCTTTTTTTCTAATTTCATATATTAGTATCCTTCCCAATATAAACTTATAATTCTTCAATCTGGCTCACACCAAACTGTTCATATGATGTTTTACCTGTCAGTTTAGCTGGACTTCCAATATAGACCATACCCTTATCTGTTAAATCTTTCACAGTCATGGAACCCGCCCCAAGCAAAATATCATCTACAATTGTAACATTATCTCCTAATGTTGCGTTTACCCCTATAAAACAGCCCTTTCCAATATGACAAAAACCTGATATAACATCATGTGATGTAAGCCACACATTATCTTCAATTACTGTCCTGTGCCCTATATGGTTTCCACTCCACAAAATTACATTATTGCCAATTTTAACATGATACTGTATTGTATTATTTTCAAAAATAAAAGTATTTTGTCCGATTTTTACATTATGCCATACAAATGCATTTGAACTCACATAAGATGCACATGTATATCCTAACTCTCTACATTTATTATATAACCTTGTCCTGACACGGTTTAACTGTGTATATGTAACTGCAATAAAAATTTCATACATACCAGCGGGATACAACTCAGTTATTTTCTCAAATTCAACAACAGGAAGACTAAACAATTCACTTTTTTCAATATATTTTTTCTCTACGGCAAAAGCTTCTACTTTATAATCTGAATCATACGTAAAATATTCATAAGCAATTTCAGCAAATTCACCATCACCAACAATTACTAAATTTTTATTTTTCAACATATTATTATTCCCCTTTTATCTGTTTAATATAAACTGGCATAACAATCTCTCCACCACCATATTCTTTCTTATAATTATAAAGCCCTTCATTAATAACTTTTCCGCCATCTTCTGTACTTGCTCCGAAACTAAAATATTTATATTTATTTTTTACAGCTTCTTTAATCATTTCCGTTATTAACAATAAATTAGGATATTCTCCAGAATATTTATAATTTACATCTAAATATTGTGTATGGAAAATATTTTTAAAATTAAAACTTAATCCAAATGCAGCATATTGTCCATCATTGCTAAATACATAATATGGCTTTATTCTTTCAGAATACTTTATTTGCAAATCCATGATTTCATCATATGTATGAGTTGGTTTAACACCAAATTTATTCATTAAATTATTTTCAAGATTTTTCCAGGCATCACTTATTATTGTATCCTTCATTTGATATATAAATTTACTACTATTATATACTTTTTTTACCTGGTTTCTTCTTTTTGAGCTAAAAATACTATATATATCATCTATAGTATTAATATCTGAAATATTAATTAAATTAGAAAGTGCACCAGCTTTAAACTTATAACCACGTTTTAATAAAAAGTAATCTATAATTCCATAAGGCTGACAAGGATAATATTGTGGAGTAGTTTTAATCTTTATCTCATTATACTTTTCTTCATAATATGAAAACAGCATATCCAATACTACTTGTGATTCTTCTATTTTTAATTTTCTATCTATAACTGGCCCCGCAAATGTAGTTCCTGGATGTGAAATAATAGTTCTGGGTTCACCAGGTATTTGTGCCGCCATCATAATTCCACGTACAATGCCTGAACCAACATCAATGACTGCTATCGAATCATCAATAAATCTTCTTTCTGGATGATAATCAAGAAATTGTAGTGAATTAATAAATTCACCATTTGTATTTATAGAAAGTATAAATTTATCCATTTGCATTTTTTCTTTATCTGTAAATGTACTTCTTTTTATTATTTTTAGTTTTTTTTTATAATCCATTTTAAATCTCCAGAATCTAAGTTTAAAACTACTTGTTATTATCTATAAAATTCTTCTATGCACTTGGTTATTTCTTTACATAACCCCTCTCCCATTCCAACCCAGACTGGAAGTGATACCTCTCTTAATGCACAACTTTCTGCAACTGGAAAATCCCCATTTTTATATCCTAAATTTCTATATGCTTCTTGTAAATGTAACGGAACAGGATAATGATTAAGAGTTTCTATATCTTTGGTTCTCAAATATTCCTGAAATTTTTCTTTTTCGTTGCATAATATAGGAAATACATGCCAGATGTTTTCATTCTTTTCATTTACCTTTGGCAATTTTACATACTCTTTACTTATATTATTTATATAAAAAGCTGCTATTCTACACCTTTCATTATTCCATTGATCAAGATATTTTAACTTTACCCTTAAAAAAGCTGCCTGCATTTCATCAAGTCTGCTATTACAACCCTTATATATATGTTCATATTTTTTCATGCTTCCATAATTCCTTAATGCATATATCTTTTTAGCAAGAACACAATCATTTGTTGTAATTGCACCACCATCACCAAAAGCTCCAAGATTTTTTCCTGGATAAAAACTAAATCCTGCCGCATCCCCCAAATTTCCAGCCTTTTTATCATGGTATACAGCCCCATGTGCTTGTGCTGCATCTTCTATTAACTTCAAATTATATTTATTTGCAATCTTTTTTATAGCATAAATATCAGCACATCTTCCATATAAGTGCACTGCAATTATTGCTTTTGTTTTTTCTGTTATTTTTTCTTCAATAAGACCAGCATCTATATTATATGTTTCTTTATCACAATCAATAAAAACAGGAACAGCGCCAGTATAACTTATAGCCAGTGCTGTCGCTATAAATGTGTTTACAGGTAAAATAACTTCATCACCTTTACCTATACCATATGCAATTAAAACCAGCCTTAAAGCATCCAATCCATTTCCAACACCAATACAATATTTCGTACCACAATAAGAGGCATATTCATGTTCAAACTCCTCCAGCTCTCTTCCTAAAATAAACCATCCTGAATTCATAACCCTTTTATATGCTTCATCCAGCTCATCACGTATCATATTATTTACTGGATTTAAATCGGAATATGCTATCATAATTTCACCCTCTTATTTACAAACTCAAGAAATTCTTCATAGTTCCTTATATAATCCTGTTCATTGTATACATCAGATGCAAGGCACATAAGAACAGCATCTTTTGAAAAATCATACATTTCCCGCCACATACTATTTGGCACATAAAGCCCTTCATAAGGCTTTTCCAAAAATACTTTTTTCTTCTCTGTTCCATTATCAAGTAAAATCTTACATGAACCATGTATACATATAAGTATCTGTTCAAGACTTTTATGTGCATGGTATCCCCTTATTATTCCCTTTTCAGTATTATACATATAGTAAACTCTTTTTATTTGAAAAGGTATATCATTGTATTCTTCCAGTGCTACAAGCTGTCCTCTTTCATCGCCATGTTGCTGGAACTGGTACTTAACTATCTGCATATAATTGTCTCCTTAAATTTATCATATATAATTTTCAACATATTACCCAGCACAAAAATTTTTCTCTATTATTTTCATATACAAATATTCTATTATGCTTTTATGTATTTCTAAAAAAACTTCATTAATTTTACAATTTATTTCTATCAAACCACATTAATAAATATCCTATAAATTCTTCTTTTGCTTCTTTATACTTCTTGTTTTTAATTAACTCCTTTAACTTAACACATAAAAAAAATTTCATACAGCTTTTTATATACTTTGAATTTCCACTTGCTGATAAAGATGTATTTGAAATTCTGTATCTTATCAAAACTTCGTCTAATAACATTACCTCATTTCCACCTACAATATAATTATATATAAATGGATAATCTTCCATCATTGGATAACGTATATCATATCCTTTTTCTTTAATATATTCTGTTAAATAAAAACACCCTCCCGGTGATGGTATAAAATTATATAAAATAATTTTATCATACTGTTCTTTCCATCCTCTTTTTACAATTCTATAACTTGCTTCAATATATTTATTATATTCTCTAACCTTCAAAACATCTGAACCAAAGGCCTTTACTTTAGAATATACAATATTTAAAGATTTTTCTTCTGCAAATCTATATTTTTTTTCAATTGCCTTTTCTATTAAAACATCATCTCCAGATATCATCTGTACATATTTCCCATGTACCTGGCTTATACCAATATTACAATTTTTAGCTGTACCATGGTTTTTTCTTGCTATAATAAGTTTTACTTTTATAAATCTTCTCTTATTTTGTTTTAACCATCTTCTTACAAGTTTAATTGTATTATCTGTAGAATGGTCATCACATACAATTAATTCTAATTTTTCATATGTTTGTCTTTTTATACTCTCTAAAGTTTCTATAACAGTTTCATAAGAATTATATGTAAGCACTACTACACTAATTAATTCCAATTTATCTACCTCCTGATACTTACTGTTTATCCTCATTTTCAAATACCACTTCTTCTAAAGAAACTATTTTTGTTCCTAACTGGTCAGACAACATATCTTTCACCTCATCATAAATAAAAACAGGTGTTACTTTGACTTCTGTTTCCTTTAGTTCATCTATTAATCTATTTCCTATCTCTCCAAGACCATATATTCCAATACGCTTATATCCATTTCTGTTAAAATACCAACAAACAAATTTATCCCTTTTTTCATAATTTAAACAATATATTTTTTATACTTCCACTAAATTATAAAATAATAAAGTATACAATAAATATTCTTAAACAATCAATTAATTAACTCATGGATTTTATCCAAAATTTCATATAACAAAGGAGTATTATAATAAAAATATGAATAAAATAACTTTTGATGTCCAAATTGTATATTCTTAAAATTTTTATTTTCTAACT
>ERZ778516.608-NODE-608-length-29838-cov-21.023436_pt1 | contig 29838 bp, 30 predicted proteins | sample MGYA00510342_ERZ778516 | MGnify/ENA primary metagenome ERZ778516 (study PRJEB29527, sample SAMN07138961) | mouse gut metagenome | material: feces | host: mouse | place: China:Nanjing | collected 2016-01-25 ... | reverse complement strand
AGGAGAAAACATATATGACACAGATACATTTACCGGATAAAGTCAGGTATATCATAACAAAACTGGAGGCAGCAGGGTATGAGGCGTATGCGGTGGGCGGATGTGTCAGGGATTCCCTGCTCAGGAGAACACCCAGTGATTGGGATGTCACCACCTCGGCAAAACCGCAGCAGATCAAAGCTGTATTCCGCCATACGATCGATACCGGCATACAGCACGGTACAGTGACAGTCATGCTCGACCGAGAGGGGTTTGAGGTGACGACGTATCGGATCGACGGCGAGTATGAGGACAGCCGCCACCCGAAGGAAGTCATCTTTACAGCGAATCTGATCGAGGATCTAAAGCGCAGGGATTTTACGATCAATGCCTTTGCCTACAATGATCAGAGTGGTATCGTCGATGCGTTTGACGGCATAAAGGATCTGCATCAGGGCATTATCCGGTGTGTGGGTGAAGCGTCAGAGCGTTTTGGCGAGGATGCGCTCCGCATGCTCCGGGCAGTGCGTTTTTCGGCACAGCTGGGATTTTCGATCGCGGAGGATACCAGGTCTGCTATCAGTGCGCTTGCGCCTAGCCTTGCGAAGATCAGTGCAGAGCGCATACAGGCGGAGCTGGTGAAGCTGCTCGTTTCAGACCATCCTGATCACATGCGCGACGCGTACGGGCTGGGGATCACAGCGGTCATACTGCCGGAGCTGGACGCCGCATTTGCAACACAGCAGCACAATCCACATCATCAGTATACAGTAGGGGAGCATCTCATGCAGAGCCTGCTTCATACGCGATCCGACAAGAGCCTGCGGATCGCAGCACTTTTGCACGATATCGGAAAACCGTCCACAAGGACGACCGATGAGGATGGAATCGACCATTTTCACGGGCATGTGGAAGTGGGGGAGCAGATGGCGGTCGATATCTTAAAACGGCTGAAATTTGACAACGATACGATTGATAAAGTGCAGAAATATGTCAGGTATCACGACTATAAACCGGAAGCGAACGCACGTTCTGTCCGACGTGCCATCAACAGGATCGGCGAGACGTATTTTCCACAGGTGATGGAGATCAGACGCGCGGACACACTGGCGCAGAGCCTTTATGAGCGGGAGGAAAAACTGGCGCAGATCGATGAGATCATGAGGCTTTACACCCAGATCATGGAAGCGAGACAGTGCATATCGTTAAAGACACTGGAAATCACAGGAAATGACCTGATCGCACTCGGCGTGCCCAGAGGGAAGCGGATCGGGGAGATCCTGAACCAGCTTCTCGACGAGGTTCTGCAGAATCCGGAAAACAATCTGCATGAATATTTGATAGAAAAAGCAAAAGAAATGCTGTAGAAAGAAGTGGAATAAACAATCCCCCTTCGACATAAGATAGAATAAGTCGCTATCTGTGCAGAGGGGGATTTCCCCCTTCGACATAAGATAGAATAAGTCGCTATCTGTGCAGAGGGGGATTTCCCCCTCCGACATAGGATAGAATGAATCGCGATAGAATCAATCATTATCTGTGTGGAGGGGGATTTTTTGTGAATGATAAGTCAGTGAACGTGCTGGAACAATATGATGTGACGATCAACCGCACCTTCAAGGGGCGTGGAACCATAATCTGTGATACGCAGCAGGGTATGCGTGTACTCAAAGAATACCGGGGAAGGACGGAGAAGCTCGAACTCCTGTATCAGCTTCAATGCAGGCTGAATGACAGCCTAAGGACCGATATGCTGATCAGAAACAAGGAGGGAGCGCTGTTTGTGAAGGATATTGACAACAGCATTTATATACTTGAGGAGCAGGTTGAAGGGAAGGAGTGCAGCTATAAGAGCGAGGAGGACATCGTTAAGGCATTTGGCGCCATGGCAAAACTCCATCTGAAATTTATGATACCAGTATCGGACGATACATATACAATGCCCGTTTTTTTCTATGCTGACGAGATGGAAAAGCATACAATGGAGTGCAGGCGGGTTAAAAATTATTTAAAGAAACTGCACAGCAAAACCGATTTCGAGCGGGCGCTGCTGCAGGAGTACGACTATTTTCTCGACAGGGCTGTGGAGGTGACAAAGCGTGCCAAGGAGGAGTCCAGGGCGGAGTACGAAGCATATGTGAACAGCAATGGACTTTACTGTCATGGTGATTATCAATATCACAATGTCTTGTTTGGGAAAAACAGCACTGGAAACTATACCGGCATCATCAATCTGGAACATTTTGCACACGATGCGGGTGCGCGGGATTTCTATCTGTTATTTCGGAAAATTTCGGAAAAGTGTGACTGGTCAGCAGATATGGCACAGAGTATGCTCGACGCGTACCAGAACCGCCGGGTATTTCCGCCGATCGAGTGGAGAAGCCTGTGCCTGAGACTCGCGTACCCTGAAAAATTCTGGAAGATCATCAATTTTTATTATAACTCCCGAAAGTCGTGGATGCCAAACCGCAACTACGACAAGCTCGAGAGCCTGATCCGGCAGGAAAAAAATAAGGAAAGGCTGCTGGATAAGTTCTTTTCATGAAGGGGTTGTATCTAGGCGCAAAAAAATATATAATAGGTTTACAATAATATCGCGGGGATCGATCGGGTTGAGGAGTTATGTGATGGAGGACGCGAAGATAAAGGCAAATAAGATAAAAGTTGCCCTCGCACAGACACAGATCATCTGGGAGGATAAGATGCGCAATTATGACACTGCCGAAAAGCGGATCAGGGAGGCGGTGGAACAGAAAGCGGAGGCAGTATTTTTCCCGGAAATGAGTTTTACGGGGTTTTCCATGGATACGGATTCCACGAAAGAAAGCGATGGGGCGACAATACAGCATATGAGTGCACTTGCACAGCAGTATCATGTCAATATAGGATTTGGGTGGGTGAAGGATTGCATCCGCGCATGCGGAAAGTGTGAGAATCATTATACAGTTGTGGATGTTGCGGGAAATATGATTTCTGACTATGTGAAGATCCACCCGTTTTCCTATTCAGGGGAGGATATGAGATTTCAGGGCGGCAGTGAGTTGGTGTACTTTGCCCTGAATGGCATTCCATGCAGCAGTTTTATCTGTTACGATCTGCGTTTTCCTGAGATTTTTCAGGCTGTCTCCAAGAGGGCACATGTGATCATCATGCCCGCAAACTGGCCGGCGGGGCGCAGGGATCACTGGAAAGCGCTCCTGCGGGCGCGCGCCATTGAAAATCAGGCGTATATCCTTGCAGTCAACTGTGTCGGTCGGACCGGAGGCGTATCATATACGGGAGACAGCTGTGTCGTCAGTCCGAATGGGGATGTGGAGGCGGAGCTGTCGGATCGGGAAGGTATGGTCGTGTGGGAGCTGACTGATGATGCGGCGTGTCTGCGCGCGGAATTTCCGGTAAAACGGGACAGGAGAGAAGCCTTTTACAGTGGATTGTTATGAAAGTTAGGAACTGTTAAGAATTAACTTTGCAGATGACGCAGTATAAATCTTTTTATGCAAGGCGGAGGAATGAGGCGTACTGGGGTACGCCGATTGACGACAACGCGGCATAAGAAGATTTAGACAAGTCAGATGTAAAGATTAATTCTTTAACAGTTCCTTAGATAGTATGACAAGGGGAAATACAGGATGATAAAAATACACGGAAATATGAAATGCATAATGGCTGTATTGTTTGCGGCAGCTGTCCTGACATTCACAGGATGTGCCCAGAATGTCAGCCCGCTGGGCGGCACAGACCAGCCAGATCAAAATACGGTCCAGGACACAGACCAGCAGACTGTGATCAATGAGCTCAACAGGAGCGGTATCTACGATTCTGAGGACGCCGCCGTGGTTGTCAAAAAAGACCTGGAGGCAGGGACGGTGCAGTTTCAGAATATCACGTCCTCACGCCGCTACACACTGCATTATGACGGTACAACCACCGTCTATGATAAGAATGACCAGGCACTTTCCATGGAGCAGCTCAAGGAGGGAAGTGTCGTTACAGTGCGCTTTTATAAGCCCAGAAAGGCGCTGGCTTACGTGAAGGAGAACCCGAACTGTGTCAGCTACAACAATGTCCGAAACTACAACATGGATCTGCGCAAAGGAACGATAACGATCGGCAATGAACTCTACAATATCAGCGGTCATGTCGTTGTCGTCTCCGACGGCAGGGAGACGGACATGATGGAAGTGAACCAGATGGATGTACTCAGCGTATGGGGATATAAAAATATGATCTACGGCGTCAATGTCGAGAAAGGGCACGGATATCTGCGCCTTCAGAATGAGGACTATTTTGTGGGTGGATGGATCGATGTCGGGGAGAGCGTGATCAGGAAGGTGGGGCAGGACATGCTGTTGGTGGTTCCGGAGGGGACACACACAGTCACTGTCAGCAATAAGGGAAGCAGTGCCACACAGGAGATCACATTTGCCAGAAACGAGGAGATGGCGTGGGATCTGGGAGATATTGAGATCACGGTAGTCCAGAAAGGAACCGTTATTTTTACACTCAATCCGGTAACGGCAAAGGTCTTCATCGATGGCAGGGAAGTCAATGTCTCGAGACCTGTCGAGATCGAGTATGGGCTTCATCAGATGCGTATCACAGCAGACGGGTATGATCCTGTGGCACAATACATCAGGGTGGCGGAGCCGTCCGCGAACATCGCTGTGGAACTTGAGCAGAGTGAGGAGGAGCCGGAGGAAGAAACGAGCGAGGCTTCGTCGAAGAAGACAACAGATCAAACAGACGACGATGACGACGATGACGATGAGGAGGGGACGACCAGCAAGAAATATCCGTCAAAGCCCTTAGAAACCGAGGAGGAAGAGGAATCCGAGAAAGAGACAGAAGAAAAGAAAGATGAAAAGAACACGGTCGCGTCCTCAACAACCAAATATAAAGTATATATCGATGCGCCGAGCGGTGTGGAAGCGTATCTGGATGGAAGTTATATAGGGATAACACCTGTTAGTTTCAACAAGGCTGAGGGGAGCTATGTGGTGACGCTCAGGAAGTCCGGATATCAGACAAGAAGCTATACATTGCAGATCGATGCGGAGGAGAAAGACGTGAATTACTCGTTTACAGACCTCATAAAGTTGGACGAGTAGTGAAAAGTGCGGATATTTTTCCAAAACCTATAAAAAACAGCAAATTTTAGGCTTTTTTCCTTGACAAATAAACGCTTTTCGCCTATAAATAGATATAGGCGTCAAAACGGCGCAGAGTCATATTATATACAGATATTTATAGGAGGAGTTCACAATGAACAAAACAGAATTAGTTGCTGCTATGGCTGAGCATGCAGACATGACAAAGAAGGATGCTGAGAAGGCGCTCACAGCTTTCACGGAAGTTGTTGCCAAGGAATTAAAGAAGGGCGAGAAGATCCAGTTAGTAGGTTTTGGTACATTTGAGGTAGCTGAGAGAGCAGCCAGAAAAGGAATAAATCCCAAGACAAAAGAGGAGATCAACATTGAGGCTTCCAAGGCACCGAAGTTCAAACCGGGCAAGGCATTGAAGGACGAAGTGAACAGATAATTGCTTTTTAAACGAGATGTTTCAGACAACCGATGAGGTGCACTTCATCGGTTGTTATCATTTGGGGGAGAAGAAAAGTTTTTGGCAAATGGGGGTAGTGTGAATGAGACTGGACAAATTTTTAAAGGTATCACGCATCATCAAACGCCGCACCGTGGCAAACGAGGCATGTGATGCAGGGCGGGTACTCATCAATGACAAACCGGCAAAGGCGTCGACAAATGTCAAGGTGGGGGATATCCTGACGATACAGTTTGGCAATAAGGAGACTAAGGTGGAGATCCTGGACGTGCAGGAGACCGTCAAAAAGGATGATGCAAAAGAGCTCTTCCGATACATATAGCTGATTTTTTCCTCATATAATATAGGGAGCACTCGTATGAGGAGAAGGGCGTATTCTATATGGAAAGCAGGGAGATCAGAAACGGAAGCAGTGGAAATGGCGGTGCCGGGATCGGGAAACACCGTTTCAGTATGGAGCAGCGCAGGGAATGTAAGATCACCGGCGTGGTGGAGGTCCATTCTTTTGATGAGAATACTATTCTGATGGAGACGGTGGATGGGATGCTGACCATCAAGGGCACGAATCTCCATGTGGGGCGGCTGAATCTGGAGAAAGGCGAGGCGGACGTGGACGGCACAGTAGATTCACTGGTCTATTCTGACAAGAACACTCTGGCGAAAAAAGGAGAAGGGCTGCTTACACGCCTGTTTGGTTGATGAGTGGAGAGATTGTAAAGGAGTGGCATTTCTGGCTGGTGTCGATTGCGACAGGTGCATTTATGGCGTTTGTGTACGATGTGCTCAGACTTCTGCGCCGGCTGCTCAGACATGGCAGGTTTGCGGTCGACCTTGAAGACATCCTGTACTGGACTGCCTGCTTTGGACTGAGCTTCACGCTGCTGTACTATGGGAATAATGGCGTGATCCGTTTCGCGGCAGTGCTCGGAGCGGCATTGGGAATGTTTGTCTATACGGTTACGGTGGGGCGTTTTTTTGTGCGGGTCAGTTTTTGGATCATCGATAAGACAGTTGGAAGCCTGTTTCGGCTGACCGGGAAAACGATTCAGAAAATACACAGGCTGCTCAGACCGATTCAGTGTTTCGCTAAAAAATGTTACTGTAAATGGAAAAGCCATATAAAGCGTTTATTGCAAAAATTGCAGTTGACGTGTACTTCAAATCGTCATAAAATGAAAGTACATAAGCACAAAAAGGCAAAGGACAGAAAGGGAGAGGGGTCGGATGTCAGAAAGAGCGGCGAAAGGAAATCAGAACGAAAAAAGGCCGGCAGGAAAAAACACCCGGAAGACTCCGGAATTTCTCCGAGCCCGAAATGAGAACCGTTTGGGTATGATCATTGCCCTGCTTGCCATTTCGATCATGACCGGTGTTGTCGGGATCAATTCTGTTTCCTTAAAACAGAAGGAGAAAATGTATTCGGCAAGAGAGCAGGAGCTCATGCAGCAGATCGCTGTGGAGGAAGCGCGCGCAAAGGAACTTGAGGAGTTTGCCACATATACCAGGACAAAGAAATATGCGGAGGAAGTGGCAAAGGATAAACTGGGGCTTGTGTATGAAAATGAAATCATATTTCAGGAGGCTGACTGACCAGAAAAAGTGCACCGTTATATAGCTGGGGAATTTGTTCCTCTGCCTTATAGCGGTGTTTTGCGATTATTGTCAATAAAAAATCGTGATGCAGTGCACAGGTTTGACAAAATCTGATAGTCCCCCATTCTATAATGGTTAAAATGATTAATCTAAGAGGGGGATATAAACTATGTTGAAGGTAAGGACATTAAAAGCTTTTCGGGAAGCAGAGAATAGATCGGGCATTATACAGGGGTATTTGTTTAACGGATACAGCAAAAGGAAATTGTACTGCCTGTCAGAGACTTATGAGGAACTTGCAAGGCTCTACCGCGGGATACCGCAGATGGATAAGAACTGCGTTGACAGGAAAGATGTGCTCTATAGGAAGCAGCTTCAGGAGACAAAAGAGGTATTTGCTAATCATCTCGACGAGATATCAAATGCCTTTGCCGATGTGGCGGACACAGTCGTCCACGTAAGCATGCCGATGGAGCATAAGCGAAAGGCAGTGATCCATCATCTGAAGAGGCAGGGCATCATAGTCCGGGAACTGGTGTTTATCGAAGGCGGCGCTGCGGGGAACTATGAATGTGCACCTGATGGACGCTTTGGGAACCGGGTCAGCATCGAGGCACGTGCAGTAGGCAGGCATACCGTGTCAGCGAGTGTGCTGGGTGAATTCTTGTCCTCCTTTTTTGGCAGAAAGCTGGTGCCGTCCGCGGAGAGTGCACTGGTGATCGGGAGAGGATACAATACCTTTATCTATGAGGACGAGCCCAGGTACACCGTTTTGAGTGCTGTTTCAAGGGCGGTCAAGGAAGACGAGAAGATTTCTGGTGACAATTTTTCGTTGGAGGAATATAATCAGAGTCAGGTGGTCGTGATGCTCGCAGACGGTATGGGGAGCGGCGAGCTGGCATGCAGGGACAGCCAGGCAGTCATCGAATTTATGGAGCGGTTTTTAGAAGCGGGGTTCCAGAAGGAGAAGGCGTTCTCAATGGTCAACGGGGCGATCGCTGCGCAGAATGGCTGCTGCAATCTCACGACGCTTGATATCTGTGCGATGAACCTGCTGACAGGGGAAGCTGAGTTCGTCAAGGCCGGAGCGGCGGCAAGTTACATCAAACGGGGGAACTGGGTGGATGAGGTGGCAGCGGACACGCTTCCGCTCGGGAGTATCGATGAGCTGAGTCCGATCACGCAGAGTGTCAGGCTTGCGGATACGGACATGCTGATCATGATCTCTGACGGGATCTCCGATGCAGTCGAGAGCGAGACAGAGGGCAGGCTGCGGGAGATCATTTCAAGGAGTCCCATACAGAATCCCAAGGAGATGGCGGACTATCTCTTGCGTTATGCGATCAGCAGCCAGGGCGGACGTATACGGGATGACATGACAGTTCTAGCCTGTTGTGTGAGACGGCGGAGATGACCGAACAGTGTTAAAGGAGAAATGATATAGATGGTTGACAGGGTTTTGGCGTATGCCAGGGAGAATCATATGATCGAGGAGGGAGACTGTGTTGTGGCGGGGGTGTCTGGAGGTGCGGATTCCGTCTGCCTTCTGCTGATGCTTCTTGAGATCAGAAAAGTGCTCCCGATAGAGATCCGTGTGGTCCATGTCAATCATCTGATCCGTGAAGATGCGGCGGAAGATGCGGAGTATGTCCGAAAATTGTGCCTGGCACAGCAGCTTCACTTTACACTGGTGGAGGAGGATGTGGAGGCAGCCGCGCGCAGGCTTCATATTTCAGTGGAGGAAGCAGGGCGGACGGTGCGGTATGATGCGTTTGAGAAAGAACTGGGATCAAAAAAAGGCAGCATTGCGATCGCTCACAACAAAAATGACAGTTGTGAGACCTTTTTATTCCATTTGTTCCGTGGCACTTCGCTCAGGGGGCTGTCCGGGATCCGTCCGGTGCGCGATAAGATCATCAGGCCGCTGCTGTGTCTGTCAAGAGACGAGATCGAAGCCTTTTTGCTGGAAAGAAATGTCTCATACTGCATAGACAGCACCAATTTGGAGGATAATTATTCAAGGAATATCATACGCCACCATATCCTTGATACAGCTGTGCGCGAGATCAGTCCGGCAGCAGTCAGCCATATCAGCGACGCGTGTGAGCGGGTGAAGGAAGCATATGACCTGATCGCAGATATCACGGATCAGGGAGTTCAGTCCTGCGTGACGGCGACATCAAAAACGATCCATATCGATCGGGAACAGTATCTGCGGCTTCACAAGACGATACAGGGCTATGTGGTGATGGAGGTGCTCGCGCAGGCCGCCGGAAGCAGAAAGAACCTGGAGGCAGTCCATGTCAGACAGGTTCAGAGGCTGATGGACAGCCAGTGCGGGAGGATCGTCCAGCTTCCATATCATCTGCGGGCAAGGCGTGATTATACTGGGATCTGTATCTGCAAGGAGCCTGACGTGACAGCGCAGGAGGTTGTCCTGTCTGAGATCGTACTCTCTGATGAGGAGACATATGCGCTGGCGGAGGGAAGGGAGCTTGTAATATCAGTAGGTAAACATCATAAAATCAGGGCAAAATTAATATTTTTGGGAAATAATGGGATTGATCTCAAAAATATTCCGCAAAAAAAGTATACGAAATGGTTTGATTATGGTAAAATAAAAAGAAGTATCGTCATAAGAACCCGCAGACCGGGTGATTTTCTGACGGTGAATGCCATGGATCAGAAAAAAAATCTAAAAGCATATTTTGTTGATCAAAAGATACCGCAGGCTGAGCGTGACCAACTCTGTCTTGTGACAGACGGAAGCCATGTGATCTGGATCGTGGGGGAGCGCATCAGCAATCATTACAAAGTCAGTGAGGACACAAGGACAATTTTGGCGCTTACCTTTGAGGAGGCGCAGTAGAAAAACTGCAGAATGATGATGCATGTGTCACGCTGTGTGGGTGTCATGTGGGAAAGAGAACAAAGGAGGACTCAAATATGGCTGAGAGGATCAGAGTCATGTTGACGGAGGAACAGGTGGATACCAGGATAAAGGAGATCGGAGAGCAGATCAGCCGCGACTATGCGGGCAGGCAGGTTCATTTGGTGTGTGTGCTCAAGGGCGGCAGCTTTTTTCTGTGTGAGCTCGCAAAACGTATCACAGTGCCGGTGTCCCTTGATTTTATGTCAGTTTCGAGCTACGGCAGCAATACCAAGTCGAGCGGGGTGGTCAAGATCGTGAAGGACCTTGATGAGCCTCTAAAGGATAAGGATGTCATTGTTGTTGAGGATATCGTGGATTCCGGAAGGACGCTGAGCTATCTGCTCGAGCTGCTGGGGCAGCGCGGACCAGGGAGCATGAAGCTTTGTACACTGCTTGATAAACCGGACAGACGCGTTGTCGATGTGAAGGTGGATTACACAGGCTTTGAGATACCGGATGAATTTGTTGTGGGTTATGGTCTTGACTATGACCAGCGATACAGGAATCTTCCGTATATCGGCGTGGTTGAATTTGACTAGAAGGAGACAGAAATTGGGAAAAGGTGCAAAAGGAATCAATTTGACATTTATATTTATATTGGTGCTGGTGCTGGTACTCATCTGGGCAAGCACCAACAGTGGCGGCAGCGGCTCCTATACGATGGCGCAGTTTGTGGCTGAGATGGAGGAAGGGCTGGTTGTGGACGTGGAGATCCACCCCAATGTACAGGTGCCCACAGGTATGCTGCGCATCACGTTAAAAGATAATCAGCAGAGAAATCTCTATGTGTCTGATGTCATTGAGGCACAGGAGATCATAAAGAGCTATAATATAGAGCCGATCGTGAGAGATGTGCCGCAGGAGAACTGGTTCATCACAGAGTTGCTCCCGCTGTTGATGCTGCTGGTTGTCGTGGTGTTTATGTTCAGTATGATGAACGCTCAGAATGCCGGAAACAGCGGCGGCAAGATGATGAATTTCGGAAAGAGCAGGGCGCGCCTCATGACAGGCGGTGAGGTCACATTGAAGGATGTGGCAGGGCTCAAGGAAGAGAAGGAGGATCTCGAGGAGATCGTGGATTTCCTCAAGGATCCCGGAAAATATACAAAGGTCGGGGCAAGGATCCCCAAGGGTGTCCTGCTAGAAGGCGCACCGGGTACTGGTAAGACATTGCTGGCAAAGGCGATCGCGGGCGAGGCGAATGTACCGTTTTTTTCGATATCAGGGTCCGATTTCGTGGAGATGTTTGTCGGTGTCGGTGCATCGAGAGTGCGTGATCTGTTTGCTGAGGCGAAGAAGAACGCGCCCTGTATCGTGTTCATCGATGAGATCGACGCGGTGGCAAGGCGGCGCGGCACCGGTATGGGCGGCGGTCACGACGAGCGCGAACAGACCCTGAACCAGATGCTTGTGGAGATGGACGGATTTGGCACGAATGAGGGTATCATCGTGATGGCGGCGACGAACCGCGTCGATATCCTCGATCCGGCAATCCTGCGTCCGGGGCGCTTTGACAGGAAGATCACGGTGTCTCCGCCGGACGTGGGCGGCAGGGAGGAGATCCTCAATGTACACGCAAAGAATAAACCGCTCGCAGAAGATGTGGACCTAAAGCAGGTAGCGCAGACGACAGCGGGATTTACAGGTGCCGATCTCGAAAACCTCCTGAACGAATCAGCGATCCAGGCAGCGAAAGAGAACCGTTCTTTTATTAAGCAGGATGACATCAAGAGGTCCTTTATCAAAGTAGGCATCGGTGCGGAAAAGAAGAGCCGTATCATATCTGAGAAGGAAAAGAAGATCACCGCTTATCACGAGGCAGGCCATGCGATTTTGTTTCATGTACTTCCCGATGTGGGACCCGTCTATACGGTGTCGATCATACCGACCGGACTTGGCGCTGCGGGATACACGATGCCGCTTCCTGAACGGGACGAGATGTTCAACACCAAAGGCAGGATGCTGCAGGATATCATGGTTTCGCTTGGCGGGCGGATCGCGGAGGAGATCATATTTGACGACGTGACGACCGGTGCTTCGAGCGATATCAAGAAAGCGACCAAGGTGGCGAGAGCCATGGTGACAAAGTACGGATTTTCTGACAATATCGGCGTCATCAACTACGATGAGGACGACAACGAAGTGTTCATCGGCCGTGACCTGGCACACACCAGAAGCCATTCTGAGGCTGTCGCGAGTGAGATCGACGTCGAGGTGAAGGCGATCGTGGACGACTGTTACAAGAAGGCAAAGGATATCATTATGAAATATGAAACTGTGCTTCACGCCTGCGCGGAACTTCTGCTGGAGAAGGAGAAGATCGGCAGGGATGAGTTCGAGGCGCTGTTCGCATAAAATAGTATTAATAAAAAACAGTCACTTATAGAGATATGGGTGGCTGTTTCTAGAATGCTTTTGACAATGTATCTGATGACTGGTATGCCAGAGCATTTTTCAAACACGCTCTAGGATGCAGCAGGGCGGGAAGTGATGATATGAATGGTGGCACTGCAGATAATGCTGTTATGGAGAGCAGTAAAGAGGAAAGCGATGCGCATGACAGCACAGAGAAGGATGACAGTGTAGAGGCGGGCGCTCAGGCGGAAAACAGCATTGAGGCGGAGGCAGTGCCGACGGAGAATCAGGTCACGGACAACGCACGCACAGAAAATAAAGAAATGGAGGAACTGACAGCAATGAGTATTATGAAGGACATGAAGATCGGATGGAATGTGGGAAATACCTTGGATTCCGTCAGAACGGACATTACGAGGATTGATGCACCGTACAAATTTGAGACAGCATGGGGCAATCCGAAGGTGACACAGGAGCTGATCGACGCAGTGCTTGACTCGGGATTTAATGTGATCCGCGTTCCGGTATCGTGGACGAACCACATCGGACCGGAGCCGGAGTACCAGATTACGGAAAGCTGGATGGAGCGGGTGAAGGAGGTTGTTGACTATGCGTATCATAAAGGGGCATACGTGATCCTCAATATCCATCATGAAGACTGGAACTATCCGTATTATGACAATCTTGACCGCGCATCTGCCGAGATGGCAGCTGTGTGGGGACAGATCGCGGAAGAGTTCAAGGACTACGATGAGCATCTGATCTTTGAGGGGCAGAATGAGCCCAGAAAAGTGGGAACACCGCTCGAGTGGAACGGCGGCGACGCAGAGGGCTGGGAAGTTGTCAACAAGACAAACAAGGTATTTGTCGATACCGTGCGCGCGGCGGGCGGATCAAATCCGTATCGTATGCTGATGATTCCGGGATATGCGGCGAACTGTACTGTCGGCATCCAACATATCAAGGTGCCGGAAAATGACAATCGTGTCATAATTTCAGTCCACGCGTATGAACCGTATGACTTTGCCTTGAATCCAAACGGCAGGAGTGAGTGGAATCACGACACGGACGCGATCGATAAGCTGATGGGTGATCTGAAAACACTTTTTATCGACCAGGGAATACCAGTCATCATCGGGGAATTTGCAGCTATGAACAGGGATAATGTGCAGGATCGCGCAGAGTGGGCGGCGTATTATGTGAGCGCCGCCAAGAAGATCGGCGTTCCCTGTGTCTGGTGGGACAACGGTCTCTTTGAGGGGGACGGCGAGCGTCTCGGTCTCTTTGACAGACATACATACGAGTGCAGATATCCCGAGATCCTGTCAGCGCTGATGCAGGGATTGGGTGAGTAGGGTCTGCCCGGCAGAGAAGATGACAGCCGACACCGCGTATTACCACAATAAATGATAAAGTTCTGGCAAATGATATGATCGGTGAATAAGTTTCCACTTTTTCCAGATACTAGTTATGAGCTGTGGAAAAATAACTGATACAGATTGCGCGGCTTATTGTCCCAGTTATTTTCCTACGGATCCTTAATGCTTGGAACAGTCAAAAATTGTATTTGGAACGGAGGAAATTATGATCTTAACAGAAAAAGAGATGACGACAGTCAAGGATCTGCAGACACAGGAGAAGGCGTGTATCGAGAAGTACCAGCGCTATTCCGGCGAGGCGAAGGACATGGTCTTGAAGGATCTGTTCAAGACGCTGCAGAGCAAGGAGCAGGAGCACTACGATTCTTTGCAGCAGGTGCTCGGCGGCAAAGTTCCGTCATGCAACTGCAACGATTCGGACGGCAGAAACTACAACCCGAAGGCGACCTATGACAAGATGAGCGACTCCGCGGACAAGAAGACAGACAACTTCCTTGCGACGGACTGCATCGCGTCAGAGAAGCTTGTATCCTCAGAGTACAACACCAATGTATTCTGCTTCAAGGATTCCGACATGCGCAAACTCCTCGCAGATATCCAGGTCGAGGAACAGAATCATGCGGAGATGCTGTATAAATACAAGACGGTAAACGGAATGTCATAAGGATCTAAGCGTGACAGGAGGGCATAACGCAGGTTGTGCCCTCCTGTTTTGATACAGAAATGACTTTACTGACTCTTATGCTGTATAAAAAATGACGGAGGACAGATAATACGCAATAGGAGAAAGAGGGGAAAGATATGGATTTTTTAGCGCGGAGTGACTATCAACGGGTTGTGTTATACATTCTGACATCAGTGTCAGTTATGCTTGCATTAAAATATCTTCTGCCATATTTTCTGCCATTGCTGGTAGCGTTTTTGATCGTGGTGCCACTGCAGCGTTTTTGTCAGCGGCGGGAGAGGTCTTTGGGCATCAGGGATGGAAGAAGCAGGAACAGATCCGGACAGAAAGGATTCATGGCGGGCGGGATCCTGTTCGGCATTATTCTGATCGTCGCATTGATCATTGTGGGGCTTGGCACATTTTTGATCAGTAAGGCCAGGACATTTGTGCAGAACGCGGATTTCTGGACGGACAGCATCTCGCAGCTGATCACAGGTTTCAGCGCGGGAATCGAAGATTTTTTTCAGTTGCAGCAGGGAACTGTTGAAGTCTGGATCACAGAGAGGCTCGCAGAGCTTGGAGAATGCGTCGCGAGGTCCGGCGACGGCCTGCTGACCGGAAGTCTGCGTTATCTGTCAGTGGCGGGGCGCGCAGGCACTTTCGTCGTGGTGAGTTTTATCTGTGTTGTCCTGTTTGCGAGGGAGATCGAGGGCTGGCAGCAGGGGCTTTTGAACCTCGCTTCGATCGAGCCGGCGATCGATCATATCCTGTCGATCTTCCTGCGTATCGGGAAAAAACTTGGAAACATGATAAAGACATATCTTAAGACACAGACGATCATACTCCTGTGTATCAGCGTCACCGCGACCATCGGTCTGTATCTGGGAGGGACGTCAGAAGGCTGGTTCTATGGAATCCTTGCTGGCTTTATGGATTTTCTTCCCTTTATCGGCACGGGGATCGTGCTCATTCCGATCGGGGTCATGAGTTTCTTAAGGGGCAATATCGTCAGTGGGGTGATCATCATTCTCACCTATTTTGCGTGCGTGCTCATTCGGGAGTTTCTGGAGCCTCGTCTGCTGGGAAACGGTTTGAAATTTTCGCCGGTGGCGATATTGATCTCTGTATATGCCGGCGTGATCTACTATGGCATCGGCGGTGTCATTCTGGGTCCGGTCACGCTGTTGATCCTGGTGGAGCTTGGAAGGGAGATCTTCATGCCGAGGCGTGTGTAGGTATCTGATGATGCAGGACAAAATCTCCCCTACTCGATCAGTGTGATCGCTGCTGTCCCGACCATATCCCCGCGGACAGTCACTGTCAATGGCGTGGCGGCAGTGGTGCCCTTGCCGGTGGCGGCGTAGATCATCAGCTGCCCTCTGTAAGCCCTGCGGTAATCTGCTGTGTACTCTGTCACGTCAGCGAGGTCGCCGTTCTCTATACCGAGCAGTGTTCCGTTGGTGACAGTAACATGGAGCAGTGTGGAATCGTGGTACACGCGTCTGCCGCTTCCGTCAAGCATGGTAACTTCAAGCTGATGGATAGGATTGCGGTATCCGACAGCACCTGCAATGATCTTATTTGCCTCCTGAGTCAATGTGCGTTCCTGTATATCTATCTGACATGCCGCCGTAGTCGTATACAGACTGTGACTGACACTTGTGTCATTTTCTGAGCCCTTTGCTGTCAAGGTTCCCGGTTCAAAACTCACGGGTGTGAGGATGCAGTCCCTGTCCGCATCTTTCTCGTAAATGCCAAGGCTCCTGTCATTAAGGAACAGCTCGACAGATGATAAGTTTGTGTAGCATTTGACGGTGATCAATTCCCCATTACAATAATTCCAGCTCTCAGTCGATGATGCAGATTCGCAGGTGTAGGCGTCCGCTGCGGTCTCACCCCAGGAAGTGACACAGCTGTCAGTTTCCCGCACAGTGGTCAGGTGGATCATGGGCTCATCTGACCAGAAGCTCTGTCTGCGGTAATAGCCTGGCTTTTCAAATCCGGCGAGCGTGAGCAGTCCCGCGCCGGATCCATGGATCGGCCAGCCGTGCGCCTCCCCGAGATAGTCGATTCCTGTCCATAGGAACTGACCAGAGATATACTCGTTGTCAGTCACTGCGTGCCAGTCCTGGAGGCGGTGTCCGTTCTCGCTCCCGAGCAGCGGTTTGTCGGGAAAAGCAAGATGGTGTTCTGTGTACAGATTTTCTTTGTAATTGTAGCCGGCGACATCGACGGAATCAATAAAACCAAGGTCCGCGGAGTGTTCTGGGAAGGCGGCGGCAAGGGTAACTGGGTGGGTGGTATCCACGGTCTTGACAATATCGCACAATTTTTTTGCCAGCTCTGCAAGACGCTGGGCATTGGGGCGGGCGGGATTGTACATGCGCTCCGCCTCCGGTTTGTTGGCGTCGTTGTTGCCGGTGACGCAGCTGCCCGGAACGGACACAAAACTTGGATGGCAGTAGGGATCGTTGGGGTAGTCGATCTCATTGCCGATACTCCACAGGATCACGCTTGGGTGGTTGCGGTCGCGCAGGATCATATCTGTGAGATCACGCTCGTGCCACACGGGAAAATCAGTGTAATATCCCTGGTGCTTCGGGGGATAAACATTGTGTCCCTGCCACCACTTATTTTTGGGTCCCTCCCACTCATCAAACGCCTCATCCATCACGAAAAAGCCAAGGACATCACACAGCGTGTACAATTCGGGCATATGCGGATTGTGGCTCATGCGGATCGCGTTGCAGCCCATTTTTTTGAGCTTTATGAGCCTGCGGCACCATACCTCGTAGGGGACAGCGGCGCCAAGGCAGCCGGCGTCGTGATGCAGACAGACGCCCTTGAAGAGATAGGGTTTCCCGTTGAGGAAAAAGCCTCTGTCGGGGTGAAAGCGGAAGCTTCGGATGCCGACCTTCATCTCATGTACCTGATACGATTTCTGGTAGGAGATATACGTTTTCACCGTGTACAGGTTCGGGTTTTCCGGCGACCAGAGTTTGGGGGTCTGTATGGTTCCGCTATTTGTGACTTGTTTGGAGGAATGTGCCATGATGGTTGTCTGCGAGATGGCTTCGCCTACAAGTTTCCCTGCATTGTCGAAAATGACGTTTGTGACACTGACCAGACTGTTCTTGTCTGTCGCATTGGCTAACTCGTTGACGATCTCGTAGTCAGCGCTGGTGTCGTCGACCTTGGGAGTATGAAAGAAAATGCCATTGTCGACAGGGTAAATATTTTCAGATATGGTCAATGAAACCCTGCCTGTGATACCGGAGCCCGTAAACCAGCGCGAGTCATAGAGTTCGCGTCTGTCGACATACACACTGATGATATTGTCGGCATCGAAATGAAAACAGTCCGTCACGTCATATCCAAAGGAGATGTAACCGTTTGGACGCTCGCCGAGATAGGTGGAATTGCACCAGACGCGGCTGTTTTTGTAGATGCTGTCAAAGTGGATGGAAATATGCTTTCCGCGCCACGCTGGATCGGGGGTGATGCGGATGCGATACCAGCCGATGCCGCCAGCAAGATATCCGGTGCCGCTGGAGTACTCTTTTGAGAAGGGCATATGTACTGACCAGTCGTGGGGAAGCGATACGGACTCCCAGCTGTCATCCTCATACCACGCCTGCCACGCATCGGGCGTATCACCAAGGTGAAAGCGGGCATGGTTCAGCGGTATCGTCAGCGTGTCATTGATTGTTTCCATAAGTATTACAACTCCTTTCGGTAAAGAACTTTTTATCCCTTTATGGCTGATTATAGCACAATCAGGGATGCATTTCTATAAGATTTGCGAACTGGAGCTGATAGGGATTAGAAAAGGAAAGGTGTGTCTCATGCGCGATCTGATACAAAGACAACATTTTCTTGTTAAGTGCAAGTTTCTTTTGTTATAATAGATTCGTACAGTTGCAGGAATGATCGTCCGTATACACTCTGCAGCTGCAGTAAAATTTTCAAGAAAGAAGAGAAATTAAACGATGAAACAAAAGTATTTATTAACCATCTTGGCAGCAATGATTTCCGCTCTGTGTATAGGATGTGCAGGTAGTCCTTCTGAAGACGAGCAGGCAGAGGAAGCCGTGACAGTGATCGCAAAGGGGGAAACGATCACGATTGACAATGTATGTGAATTTCGCATTCAGGATATTGACTTTACACAGGAACCGGAGCATTATCACAAAGCGGAGAGTGGCAAGACTTATGTGGAGGTGAGTATTGTCTACAAAAATCTCACAGATGAAGATGTGTGGGCAAAAAATATTGCGGAGGGAAAACTACTCTATTCCGGGAAATATGAATATGTGGGTGTTGCCAGATCTGGGGAGGACGACAAAGAGAGTCTGACCTACACATACAGCAGAACTGTTAAGCCGCAAAAGACGGAGTACATATATTATTTCTTCAGTGTACCGGAGGAAATACAGGGCAGTGATGGTGCGATCGAACTCGATCTTTCCATCTGTGATAATGATTACTGTGTCATCGAGAGAGAGGGGACAAAAGAACCGCCATCTGACGAGAAGGACAGCGGGGAGACCGGGAAAACATCAGGCGCAGTCGAGAGCGGCGAGACAGTGGTAACGGAGAACTGTGAGTTTTATGTCGATTTTGCAAAGATCACAAAAGATATCAGACCCACAAAACCAGGTGAAGCATATGTCTACTTCTCAGCTGATACAGGAATGACGTTCATAGACCTCTGTGTTGCGTATAAAAACACATCAGATCAGCACATACGCGCAGATAAATCAGTATCTGCAAAATTGAAACTGTCAGAGGATAACACCTGCAAGGCGTCTCATTTGGTAGAAACAAATGGAAGAGCCGGGCTTGATTACGCAGGTGAGGCGTACATTATCCCCCTGTGCACAGAATATGTTCACTGTGTCTTTCAGGTCCCTGAGGAGGAGGCAGAAGACTTGGAACATGTGGAAATATCGTTTAAGGTAGACGGTCATAGTTATAGTTATCTTATCCCGTAACACTATTCACCACTCTTTACCCCGCGCAGGATTTATCAGCCTAAAGACAGTGAACAGCACAGGCACGAATCCCGATTCGGAATGCTCTGTCATCGTGTACGCCGAGACAGCCAGATGTGAGCACAACCGCTGCGAGCAGGCGGTGCTCATCTCGCAGGTGATCACGAAGGAGGAGCTCTCGGACTTTGCGGACGATGGGCTGTTCCCGATTCAGAAGATCACATACACGGATCCGCAGTCGCGAGGCGGCTGCGGACCGGTGACGATCACGCACAGGGACGGGACGGTGAAAACGATCGATTTTGACGCGGTCGAGGGGCAGCTGACGCTGTGATATTTTCGGGCTATAACATTTTCAGGGCGTCCTCGATCTGGGGCGCCCTTCGCTCGTACACGGCGATGACTTTGGCGATCTCATCGGTGTCGAGCGCCTTTTTGTTCTCCGCGTAGAGCGCGAGGAACAGCCACAGCATGTGCGCCTTGGCGATGCCGTACAGAAGATGTTTTGAGAAGCTGTAGTCCTCAAAAATATCGAGAAAGTCCGTGTACAGGAAATACTCGTAATACCGGTTCAGCAGCGTGTCGAGATACGGCATTTTCTGATACAGGCTCTTTTTCAGCGCGGCGAGTTTCCGCTCCCCGGCGGCGGGATCGGTGTGGCGCAGCACCCCGAACCTGCGGAGATATTTTCGGCACAGGCGATATAGAAACGGCGAGATCGTCCGAAGGCTCGGGTGATAGAATCCGTTAAAAAACAGTGTATTCATTCTCTGGAAACCAATCTCATAGCGCTCTTCGGAGGCGTAGTCCGCAGGACTTGGAAGCGGGGACTGCGAAAGACATGCATTCTGTGCGTCGCGCCCGTACGCCACGATCGCCATGCTGTCAAAGCGCGTTTCGCTGTTCAGCATGGAAGCCAGCTGGCTCCGCGCGCTCAACAGGTGATCGAGAAATTCCCTGTCGTCGTTGGTCGTGTTGACCTCATAGGTCACAGTGCCCTCCGACTCGGTGAAGTCAAACGGCTTGTCCGCAAGGACAGACACGAGAAAAAGTCTTGCGGACTCAGGGCAGGCGAGGTAGAGTGTCTCCTCGCAGAAAAAGTCGAGGTTGTAGAGCTGTCTTGGAAACTGGATGCACACGGCGGGCATGTACGCGGTCCCGTGCTTTTTCTGCATCGTGCAGAGGCGGTCCAATCCCCAGAAGGGACAGCCGCGGGGCGTGCTGCGGAACGCGACGAGCTCCTCCGTCTTCTCGATCGAACACCGCAGCAGGGTTCCGAAGAGCCCCTTTTCATTCAGATATTTCAAGTACATGTCATGGTCTATGGGAACCTTCCAGCCGCGGCAGCAGTTGAAGGAGCAGTCGGCGCCGGTGCACCGGAATTCGTTTAATATGGAGATCCGTCTGATCAGCATGGGTGCGATACCTCTTGAAAAGTAATTTGTCTGGAGCAGGGTACTGGTATTATTGTAAGGGAAAGGGGCGGATCGCGCAAGTATTTTTCGGGTGAACAGCACGGTAAACGACATATGCAATGGACATATGGGGATAAGGCTTTCCATAGAAGGAGATAAAGTAGAGATCAGTTACCGGGGGCTGATTGATTTTGATGAAGAGCACCCGAATGAAGCTGTGAAGATTGTAGTGATTACAGTTGATCAAATTTTCAGGAATCCCATCGCAAGCGGCAATGGGATTCCTGTCGTTCTGGACTGCTTTTTTGGACTGATTTGCCAGGAAATAAAGAACATTTATCTTGACAACTGTCTTTTGGTGTATTATACTGTATTTATATATACAATACAGTATGAGACGGATAGGCGGTGATGGTTTGGAAATTGTTGTAAGTAATAAGGTAAGTCAAACTCTTTATGAGCAGATTGTGTCCCAGATAAAGGCGCAGATCATGAGCGGCGAGTTGAAGGCGGGTGAAGCGCTTCCCTCTATCCGAGCCCTGGCAAAATCACTGCAGATCAGTGTTCTGACCGTGCAGAAGGCATATGACATTCTGCAGGAGGATGGCTTTATTGAGACGACGGCAGGGAAAGGCTGCTATGTATCTGTCAGGAATCAGGACTTCTATTTGGAAGAACAGCAAAAAAAGATAGAGGGCTGTCTCAATGATGCGATAGAGATAGCCCGTATGAGCGGAATATCGCTTGATAAATTAGTCAGCTTATTAACACTATTGTATGAGGAGGAAAATCCTCTGCTCCAGTAAAAGGGCAGTCGCATTTTCCTGCGGAAAACAAGGAGGATTAACGATGGCAAATGCTTTCATGGTATCAGGACTTACCAAAACGTATCAGGATTTTGTATTGGATCATGTTTCGTTCACCGTTCCAAATGGCTCCATTGTCGGACTGATCGGAGAAAACGGTGCAGGAAAAAGCACGACAATCAATGCAGCTTTAGGACTGATTCAGAAAGAGGACGGCGTTGTTTCCATTTTAGACAGAGAGGAGCTGGATGGGGATATCAAAGAACAGATCGGTGTCGTGTTCGATGGCAGCAATTATCCGGAAATCCTTTCTCCCCGGAAACTGAACCGGGTTATGAAAAACATTTACAGGACGTGGGATGAACAGGTATATTTCGGACTGCTGAAACAGTTTTCCCTGCCGTCCGATAAGCAGATCAAACAGTTCTCAAAAGGAATGAAGATGAAGCTGGCTATCTCTGTCGCATTTTCCCATCATTCCAGGATATTGATCCTGGACGAAGCCACCAGCGGCTTAGACCCGGTTGTCAGGGATGATATTCTGGATATGCTGCTCGATTTCGTGCAGGATGAGGAGCATTCCATACTGGTATCCTCCCACATTACCAGTGATTTGGAGAAAATTGCCGATTATATCGTATTTATCCATGAAGGGAAAGTCGTTTTCGAGAAAACAAAAGATGAGCTGACCGAGCGGTACGGCATTATCAAGTGCGGTGCGGCGCAGTTTGACGCGCTGGATAAATCCGATATCATCGCGTACCGCAAAATGGACTATGAGTGGCAGATCCTGGTTTCAGATCGGGAGAGAATGCAGAAAAAATATTCGAAGGCTCTGGTTGTACCGGCTACAATTGATGAGATTATGCTGCTTTATGTAAAGGGGGAAAAGTGATGAAAGGTGTTTTGGTGAAAGATCTCTATATTGCCAGGAGCAATATCCTCGTAACGCTCGTCAGCCTGGTTGTTTTGGGTTTTGGCTTATCCTTTTTGCTGGAAACCAGCGCACTTCTGGTTCTAGCTCCGGTTGCCGCCACAACAGCAGCCTTTATCAGTATTACCAGTGACGCGGCTTCTAAATGGAATAAAAATGTTATTACCATGCCGGTATCAAGGAACCAGATCATCGGCGAGAAATTTTTGTTTTATATCCTGCTTGCTGTATTGGGAATGCTTATTGCGCTGATTCCCTGTGTTGTCCTTGCTTGTTTCGGTATGGATGTAACGCTTGACTCGCTATTGCTGTATGGCTCTATCGGGATAAGCGCTACCCTGCTGGCAGGGGGTATCAGTCTACCGTGCGCATACTTATTTGACCCAGAAAAGTCGCAGATTGTCTTTATGATGTCATTTATGGCGTCAACAGGGATCATTACGGGACTTGTGCTTCTTATAAATTTAGTTTTATCTGTAAAGGAAAATATCCTATTGGCGTTTGGTATTGTGCTTTTTATTTCTGTGATCTGGTTCTTTATCTCATATCGGATTGCGGTAAAGGTATATCAGAAACGGGATATCAATTGACTGATATAGGAACGACGAACAACTGTTTCGTGAAATCCATCCTGAAATCAAAATCTTTGACTACGCTGCACCGTCGTCAAAAATGGGGAGATTAATATGGATGAATTTGCCGGCTGCGTGTCGGAGTACCGGACGTTTGCGGCTCTGAATGAGTATGATTTGCAGTGCATGATTCCTCTGTTTTACGATCAGATCGCCGTATTGATTATTATGGGCAGTATTACGTATCTACAGCGGGGAACCGCCATATATATCCATCAGGTTATATTTTCCACAAAATTACTTCGATGGTTAGAAAAGGATTCCGCTGCAGTGAAACCCTTGGCTTCATCATAATGCATTTTACGGCAACAGATGAACATTTCACAGCAATCAAATTGTTTAGACATTTCTGACAGGCTATAATAAAATGTTCATCTATGTCAGCGGCAAAAGTTTACCTTTTGCCGCTGACAATGCAATGACAAGGAGGTAGCACATTGATCCATATTGCAATCTGTGATGATGAAAAATATATGTCTGATCATATAAGGTCTTTTGTTTCTGACTTCTTTCATAAAAAGAACAGGGAGATCAGCCTCCGTATGTTTTCCAGCGGCGAAGATCTGTTAAGCTACAATGGGCAGATCGATATCCTGTTTCTGGATATCCAGATGAAGGACATGGACGGTATGGAAACGGCAAGGAGACTGAGGCGGATCAGTTCCGGGGCTTTTTAGTCTTCATTACAGTACTCAAAGAGATGGTGTTCCGGTCTTTTGAGGTACAGGCCTACGATTATCTGGTTAAGCCGGTGGACGACAAACAGTTTGAAAAGACGATGGAGCGCCTTTATGCTTCCATGCAGAACGCCAGCGAAGACAGCCTGCTGGTGCAAAAGGGATATGAGGGGCACATCATTGCAAAGGATCAAATTATCTTCTGTGAGATCATAGACAGGAAAATATATCTGAACCTGACTTCCGGCGAGGTTGTTGATTATTATGAACGGATTGAAAACCTAGAAACAAAGCTGGACAACCGTTTTTACCGGTGTCATAGGAGTTATCTTATCAATCTGAAACATTTAAAAGGCTATAAGAACGGGACTGCCTATATGGATAATGGCAAAGAGATTCCTGTATCACGGCTGCGGAGCAAGGAGTTCTCCGTACCAGCTCAATGGCAAAGAACTTTTTTAATAACACTATTTTCCTTTCCCCTCTAAGTTCCCTCTAAAATCTGATTCATTATTGCAAACGGACAGATTATTTTTATGTTTTTGATCTATCTATTATACACAATTTGGTGAAATAATACAATCTTGAACAAAACTGCTCAAAAAACCAGGTATTGATGGCGGCACAGTTCCCATTGACGCAATGGGAACCCGGAAGAAGATTGCAAAGCAGATTATTGACAGAAACCACTACATACCTCTGATAAAAGGAATCCAGGAAACACTGGGAAATGAAAGAGCAGAATATGTGATTTATCACCAGGAAGCCGAAGGCTGAACTGTTACAGTTGCAGAGAATAAATTTCAAAAACTATTGACTTTGATTCAATTAGAAAATATAATGAATAAGTTGATTAAAAAGCGCATGCTTTTACGCATGCGCTTTTATGTGCGCTGACGCAATACAGGAATAAAATGGAGAAAAGACAGTTTTGCAGCATGCGCTCAGTGATGACAGTAAGGGCAGAGCCTTTACCTAGTACAGCGTTGCCTAAATAACAGTGAAAAACAGTGCCTGATATTTGTGACAGGACAAGGCGGAGGAAGGAGGCAATGCGGTGGCATTGTTGACTGACGACAACGCAGGACTGGTGCAAATAGCAGGTGCTGTATTCACTGCTACTTGCGCAATGCTGTACTAGTACAACATTGCATTAATAATCGAGTAAATATCACCTGCTATCCGCGCCCTCTGCACACCTTCAAAGCTAGACGTAGGATCCACTACGCCGTCGCTTTGAAGGTGCACAGATGACCCGAATATCAAGTGCTATTTACTTCAGTATTAATGCAATGCTGTACTAGAGATATGGTGCACAGGCACGAAAGGAAATTATATTATATGGAAACTTTGAAGTTTAACGAATTGGATCTAAGCCCTGAGATACTGAGGGGAGTAAAGGAGATGGGCTTTGAGGAGGCATCGCCCATACAGAGCAAGGCGATCCCTGTCGCCATGACAGGCGCGGACGTGATCGGTCAGGCTCAGACAGGAACCGGAAAGACGGCGGCTTTCGGCATTCCGATACTTGAGAAGGTTAAGAAAGAGATCAAGCACCCGCAGACACTGGTCCTGTGTCCGACAAGGGAGCTTGCTGTGCAGGCGGCGGAGGAGATCCGCAAGCTTGCCAAATACATGCACGGCGTGAAAGTGCTCCCGATCTACGGCGGGCAGGATATCACAAAGCAGATCCGCGCGCTCAAGGGCACGCAGATCATCATCGGCACGCCGGGGCGCGTGATGGATCATCTGCGCCGCAAGACGATCCGCTGCGACCATGTGGACACGATCGTTCTGGACGAGGCGGACGAGATGCTCAACATGGGATTCCGCGAGGACATTGAGACGGTGCTGGAGTATATCCCGAACAAGGACAGACAGACGATCCTCTTCTCGGCGACCATGCCGCAGCCGATCCTGGATATCACGAAAAATTACCAGAAACCGGATGCAAAGATGATCCGGGTGGTCAAGAAAGAGCTGACGGTGCCAAAGATCGAGCAGTATTATCTCGACGTGAAGCGCAAGGACAAGGTCGAGGTGCTCTGCCGTCTGCTCGACTACTATGAGCCGAAGCTTTCCCTTGTATTCTGCAACACGAAAAAGATGGTGGACGATCTGACAGAGGTACTCAAGGGCAGGGGCTATTTTGCGGAGGGGCTGCACGGCGACATGAGCCAGGCGCAGCGCGACCGTGTTATGAAGAGCTTCCGCAGCGGCAAGACGGATATCCTGATCGCGACGGATGTGGCGGCGCGCGGTATCGATGTCGACGATGTGGAGGCGGTGTTCAACTATGACATCCCGCAGGACGACGAGTACTACGTGCACCGCATCGGCCGTACCGGGCGTGCGGGACGCACGGGGCGCTCCTTCACCTTTGTGAAAGGCAAGGAAGTATATAAGCTCAAGGACATCATGCGCTACTGCAAGACGAAGATCTACGCGATGCCGGTGCCGTCGCTCAACGATGTGAACCAGATCAAGATCGAGAAACTGATGGACAAGATCGGCAATGTGATCGAGGAGGAGGATCTGACTTCCATGATCAACACCATCGAGAAACAGATCAACGAGTCCGACTACACTGCGATGGACATCGCGGCGGCATTCCTAAAGCTGTACATGGGACAGCAGAACGAGGGGAATGAGACGCGTGTGGAGTACACGTTTGACAATACCGGTGCTGAGGAGGAAGGGATGGCTCGTCTCTTTATCAATATCGGAAAGGCACAGAAGGTCAAGGCAAAGGATATCCTGGGCGCCATAGCGGGCGAGGCGAACATTCCCGGAAAGCTTGTCGGGGCGATCGACCTCTACGACAAGTATACGTTTGTGGAGGTTCCAAAGGAAAATGCGGCGGACGTGCTCGTGGCGATGAAAAATGTGAAGATCAAGGGCAAGACGATCAACATCGAGCCTGCGAACGGCAAATAAAGAATCTAAAATAACCTGCGTGGTCTGCGCAGGTTATTTTAGATTCTTTATTTCATCAGCTGATCAAGTTTGTCGATCGAATCTTCGTCCAGGTAGGGCGAGATCTCATGGAACAGGGACAGGGTCAGCGTACCGCCGTTGGCTGTGTATGCGGTCAGACACGCAACGATCTCGTCGCTGTCCAGATAGTAGAAGCTCTGCAGGAAGGTGTCGCAAAAATCCTCCACGGGGAGCTGCCGGAGCACTTCCAGCTTACAGGGACCTTCCAGAAAGGGCATGATATCCAGGACGGCGTCCGCACTCAGGGGAGCGATGGTATTGTCCCGGAGAGCCCTCAACAGATACCCGCTTGACAGTTCGCTGTCGGATTCAATGAAGAAATAACAGAGCTCATCGGGGGTGAAAGCGGTATTGTCCGCAAGCAGGGTATTGAACATTTCACTGACGTCCTCCTCGTCCATCAGGTACAGTGCATCGACGATCCGATCCTTTTCGACGGGCGCCAGTCCGTTTTTTACCTGGTATACATATTCAGCAGCCCCGTCGCGGAAGAGTTTCTCAAAATCCGATTCTTTTATGTCGGAATACCGGATCTCGAGATTTTCCACTTTTCCGCCCTGTCCCACCATCTTGAGGACGTTCCTGCCCTTTGTCATGGTGACAGTCGATGTCGTCTGTTCTCCGGTATCGTTCAGTGTCACGACGCTCTTATCCGGTGTGACGTGAATGATCTTGAAATTCCCTTCCCTGACTGTAAAGGATGAGGTGATCTCCACGTCGATGTCGCGGTCTGCGTAGGCTATGATGAAGGAATCTGATCCGAATAAGGCAAAATCCCTCGCCAGAAATCGGTTGTCATTTTCTATGCAGACATTGGCATAATACTGATCCAGAATGTCTCTGCCCGCGAGCATCTCGTCATCGTCGTAGACCTTCCATGCATCGCCGGAGCGGTCGGGGGAGAGCTGGTCGTAAAACGAACCGGAGACGGTGGTGGGGCGGTCGGAAAACGAACTGTCTGAATCAGAGGAGACAGGGGTGGTGGTCATCTGTGACAACATTCCGGATCCGTCGGAAGCATCGTGGGGATTGGGTTCATCAGGATCTGCCACGACCCATATTGCGCCGCACGCGGACAGCGCCAGCATCACCGAGAACACACAAGCGGAGAGCGCGATCCGGAAACGAGTCGCCTTTTTGTAGTGCAGGATGGCATGGAGCCGCCTTTTCAGGTCCCTCTTGTTTTCCAGCAGCGTGGTGGCAAATGCGCTTTGCCTGCGGTCGATCCCCAGCTCGGCGGCATCTAACAGAATGTTGCCGTAGAGCTGCTTTCCGGTCGCTGTCAGTTCCGGGAGGATCGCCTCGTCGCAGGAGAGCTCACAGTCGCTGTTGAGCTGTCTGCCGATGCGGTGCAGGACAGGATTGAACCAGTGCACGCAGAGCAGTAACTGATAAATCCATTTGTACAGCAGATCTCGCCGCGCTACATGGATCAGTTCATGGTGGAGCACCAGCTGGAGCTGCGTCAGACTGCAGAACCCGCGCTGGACACTGTCTGCCGGTATGCGGGGATCCACAGCCTGATCGCAGACGGTCTTGGGAAGGATGACCGCAGGTTTCCAGAGCCCGATCGTGATGGGACTGTGGACGGAAGCGCTCTCGTAAATGGCAGGGATCCTGGTGATCCTAAGTCCGGCGCAGAGCACATTTTCCAGAGTGAGGATCCGGCTGTCGGTGACGCGCGTACAGTTTGTTTTGAGCTCTTTTTGAAAGCGGCGGTAACACGATAGTTTTGTAAGCAGAGCGAAGACGACGCCGAAGATCCATATAAATACGGCGGCTGTCCACATGCCTGTGGCGGACAATACCGTGTCCCGAAGCGCTGCGGGCACAGTTTCCCCGGAGCTTGCGTCAGGAAGGGCTGTATGCGCATCGGCGGACGGGCGTGTTTCCGGCTGTGTCAGATCCGCCTGCCTGTCGTGGTACTGGGGCGCCGATGTGCTGCCGTGGAGTGTGCCGCCGACCGGTGTCGTGAGATCCGCCTGAGATCCGGTTTCGGGCTGGATCACACTCGCGGACTGATTTAGAACGTCGCCGCCTGGAATCGCACTGTCAGTCTGCGGCGCAGCGTTCTTCGTGCTGACATTGGCGTGGAGATCCGGCAGTTTCGGGAAATTGGTTTCAAGACGGAACGGAATCAGCAGCCGCGCGACGACGAGCAGCCAGATATAGTAATTCCACTTTTTGGAGAAGCACCTTCCCGTCAGGGGGCGTATGGCGGCGATCCCGATCCCGATCAAAGCCCCCGACAGCGACAGTGACAGCACGGTCAGAAAGAGATGACCTATTATAAAATCATACATAAAAATCCCTCCGTTTGAAGTGATAGATCAGCAATTAAGGATCAAAAACGAAGATTCGATATTCGAGATCCAGGTTCAAGATCATAGATTCTGGTTAAAGTAGTCGCGCAGCTCCTCGATGTCCTTCCTGGTCAGCGCTTCGCTGTCGACCAGGGCGGCAGCCAGATTCCGGGAGCGGCCCTTAAAGAATTTCTCCACAAAATTTCTGGTCTCCGCGCGCACGTACTCCTCGCGCGCGATGCAGGGGGTGTAATAGTACACTTCGCGATTGTTCTGGGCGCGCTTTTCCTGCAGGAGCGCCCCCTTCTTCACCAGCCGCTGGATCAGTGTCAGGACGGTGGTGCGCTCCCAGTTTTTGTGCGCGTCGAGTGCGCTGCGGATCTCGCCCGCATTCAGCGCGTTTCCGGCTGCCCAAAGCACTTCGAGGATCTCCAGCTCCGAGTCCGATACGGTTATTTTCTGTTCCATAAAAATCCTCCATTCTGTTGATGATATCTTTACAAGCTGTTATGAAATAGCGTCAGTTCCTAACTTTTTGGTTATGAATTGGCATGCACCAAAAAGCACAGAGAGACTACTGCTACACCGTTTTTTAATTCCTCATATACCAAGC
>ERZ778516.606-NODE-606-length-29915-cov-21.447220_pt1 | contig 29915 bp, 25 predicted proteins | sample MGYA00510342_ERZ778516 | MGnify/ENA primary metagenome ERZ778516 (study PRJEB29527, sample SAMN07138961) | mouse gut metagenome | material: feces | host: mouse | place: China:Nanjing | collected 2016-01-25 ... | reverse complement strand
CAGGTCGGTAAAGCCTATCTAACATAATCTCAGGAAAATTTAAACAGGCTCTAAGCAAAATGGTAAAGTGAAAATTGCCACTGTCCTATGCCAACTAGTGCAAAATAACACCAAAAATGGAATATTTTATGCTCCTTTTTATGATTTATAGCATTGCTTGCCGACCAAAGTAACGTTCCTTTAAAAGGAACACATCATTGCTTTTAAAGGAACGTTACTGGTAATCTAATAAATCGTGCATCTTCTACCTATTAATATGCAGAGATACTGCTCGAAACTGTGTATTCTTGCACCAAAATATGCAGAAACTTTTCTATATCGTGAAATCTACATTACTACCTCAAACTGATAATATTAAAAATAGAACAGTCAAAGATTGCGCAATGAGAGATTTTCTACTTGCTCTGTTGCCTTTTAGCCCATTCCAGTCTACGCTGGTCTGCTAAAGGAGTCACTTTAAATTCTTCGAATGTAGCTGTGAAACCTTTCCCATCCGGGCAGGCACCCATCAAACCCACCATAACCGGGCAGTTATCTTGCAGCCAGCAAGTGCGAATCATGGTGTATTCTTTGTCATCATGCGAAAAGAAAATCTCTACAGCGTCCAGTCGGCGGACTGCCTTAATCCAGATAGATTTTGGTGCATCTGTCAGTTGAATTACGCTCCAGTCGCTGGTGCGATGCGTAACTACAGTACTAATATTCTGTTTGCCGTCAACGTATTCAATACCTGTTTTTATCCAATTCTCGTGATCAATGCGCAGCATCAACCCTGCCTGGTCGAAGGTGGTTACGTAATTACCTGATATTTTAGCTTTAACCTCAAATTCTCCACCGTAAGTTGCGTAATAAAACGGACCGTCGTCCACCGTGAAGCCATAGTGGGAAATACGCCAGAAGTCGGTTTTTGCAGGAACATCCATCACAAGTGTCTTACCATCTTTTATCTCCCATTGCTGAGGCTCGTTCAGCCAGTTCATTTTATTCAAAGTTTGTCCCATCGATGAAATTGCAACAGCCGTTAAGGCAATTGTAAGCAATTTGATTTTTAAATGTTTCATATTCATTTCTTATTTATTTATCTTTGTGGTGCAAAGATAGGCTCTGCGCCTTTGCATCACAATACTGAATAATAACCATTTTGAAGATAGGATGGACGTATTACAAAAAGAAATTGATGAGGTATATGCCACGCAATCTATTGCCCGTGAAACGCTGGACAGGAACATTGTAGAGCAGCATCGGTCTTTTATTCATTCACTGACGAAGGTAAATGGAGGATGCGCCGTTATCTCTGATCTTTCGACCCGGAAAAGCTATGTGGTGGTTCATCCTTGGGCGCATTTCCTGGGATTGTCTCCCGAAGAAGCTGCTCTGAGCGTGATTGATTCGATGGATGAAGATTGTATCTACCGGCTTATCCACCCCGAGGATTTGGTGGAAAAGCGGCTGATGGAATATAAGTTCTTTCAAAAGACCTTTTCGATGTCTGCCGAAGAACGGCTAAAGTATCGGGGCAGGTGCAGGCTGCGGATGAAGAATGGGGAAGGAGCGTATAAGTACATCGATAACTTGGTGCAAATATTGGAAAATACCCCTTCCGGGGATGTCTGGCTGATTCTGTGCCTTTATTCTTTGTCGGCAGATCAACGGTCGGAACAAGGAATTTATGCAACTATCACCCATATGGAACAGGGAACGGTGGATACCTTATCTCTTTCTGAGGAACATCGCACAATCCTGTCCGAACGTGAAAAGGAAATACTTCGGTGCATAAGGAAAGGGATGTCGAGCAAGGAGATTGCTGCTGCACTCTACATCAGTGTGAATACTGTCAATCGTCACCGACAGAATATTCTGGTGAAACTTTCTGTCGGTAATTCAATAGAAGCGTGCCGGGCTGCCGAATTGATGAAATTACTCTAAGTGTTTCATTTTAATATCGGTAACAATTCTGCGAATTCCTTTACTTGCATCAGATGCTCGTGCGAAAATGTATCCACCACTTCATGTTGCCACATCACTTCAAAAGGAATATGTACCCCGTATCCGCCAATTGCCAAAACAGGCTGAATATCCGATTTCAGTGAATTGCCAATCATTACGAACTCTGCGGGTTTGATTTGCAGGATGTTCAATAGTCGCAGATATTCCTTTTCAGTCTTGTCGGACATCACTTCGATGTGGTCGAAATAGGGAGCCAACCCGGAGCGTTGGAGCTTATTCTCCTGATCGAGCAAATCACCTTTGGTTGCTACTACTAATTTATATTCTCCTTTACTCTTAAGTACTTCAAGCGTTTCTTTTACTCCCGGTAATAACTCGATAGGCATTTCCAACAGCGATTTTCCTGAGTCTACGATTTTGCGAATATTTTCTGCCGGAATCATTTGCCTGCTGACGTCCAGCGCCGTTTCAATCATAGAGATAGTAAAAGCTTTCGCACCATATCCCAAGCACTTAAGATTCTTCATTTCCGTTCTGAATAATGCGGCTGAAATCTCTTCGGGAGTGCCGTAAGGGGTTAACAACTCCGTAAATCGTTTCTCTACTTCCTGAAAATAAGGTTCGTTGCTCCACAGGGTGTCGTCAGCATCAAAGGCTATTACTTTAATATCTTTTTTCATTTATTCTTGTCGTTAATGAATGTTATTTAAGATTGGATGCTTTTGTATCTGTGTGGCAAAGGTAAAAGAAAAAAGCGTATTTCCTGTTTTTAGAAATGATTTCTCCGGTAGTTTGATAGAAATACCTATCTTTGCAATAGGTTGATAAACTGATAGCAATTAGAACTTTAATTTGAATTTGACAAATGAAAATAGGAGATAAAGTACGCTTCCTCAGTGAGGTAGGCGGTGGAATCGTAACTGGATTCCAAGGTAAGGACTTTGTTCTGGTAGAAGACGCGGATGGTTTCGACATCCCGATGCCGATACGCGAGTGTGTGGTAATTGAAACGGATGATTACAACATGAGACGCAAACCGACGTCGTCGGCACCGAAACAGGAAGAATCTGCCAAGCCGGCGAAACCGGAAATGCCTGTGATACAACGCCAACCGGAAGTGCGGGGCGGTGATACACTGAATGTTTTTCTGGCTTATGTGCCCGAAGATGCGAAGGCGATGATGGCCACTCCCTTCGAGGCTTACTTGGTGAATGATAGTAACTATTATCTGTATTATACCTATTTGAGCGCGGAAGGTAAGTCTTGGAACAATCGCTCACACGGACTGGTGGAACCCAATACAAAGCTGCTATTGGAGGAATTTACCAAAGATATGCTGAATGAAATGGAACGGGTGGCTGTTCAACTCATTGCATTCAAAGATGGAAAGCCCGCTGCCATCAAGCCGGCTGTCAGTGTGGAGATTCGGATTGATACCGTGAAGTTCTATAAACTTCATACTTTCAGTGATTCAGATTTCTTTGAAGAACCTGCATTAATTTACGATATCGTGAAGAATGACGTGCCTACCAAGCAGGTATATGTGTCGGCAGAAGAACTTCAGGTTGCTTTATTACAGAAAAAATCGGTAGATAAACCTAAGTCGCAACCTATTGTGAAGCCGAAACACGGACAAGGCGGAAAGAGTGATATTATTGAAATTGACCTTCATATAGACTCTCTGCTGGACGATACGAAAGGCATGACTAACGGAGAAATACTTAACTATCAGTTGGATAAATTCCGTGAAGTGATGGAGGCTAATAAGAATAAGCGGGAGCAGAAGATTGTCTTTATTCATGGTAAAGGGGATGGAGTGCTCAGAAAAGCTGTACTCGATGAATTGAAACGGAAATATAGCAACTGCCGATATCAGGACGCTTCCTTTCAGGAATATGGTTTTGGAGCTACGATGGTGACTGTCAAATGATAGTCACCTAAAAAAACAATATAGGAAATCAATCTAGAAGGATATCGAACACAAGAACGTAACCAGAAAAGGAACACTGAAATCGACAACAAAGCCATGGAAGATGGAGATGATTACAAATTCCTTTCCTGAGCAGCGTGTGATAATAGGAAGGGTGGTGTCCATCGTGGTGGCTCCACCCACGGAGATAGGGGCTAACTTGCCAAAGTACTTCACTAATAGCGGAGCACCCAGCAATGCCGTAATTTCGCGCAGGATGTTGGATAGCAAGGCGATAGTTCCCAACTCCGGTCCTTTATATTCGGTGATAAAGATGCTCGATAGCGAATAGTAGCCGAATCCTGCCCCTACAGCCATACAGTCCGGCATAGAACGCTGACTCATAAAAGCACCTGCTACGGCACAGCCTGCCAATGTTCCCAATATAGTCATGATGGGCAAGAAGATAAGCCGCGGATTCAGCGAACGGAAACTCTTCAGTGTATTCGGGTCGTTACCAATACTCATGCCAACGCAGAACATCAGTCCGCATAGCGCATAATAGCTTGACTTACTGTCTGTAAAGTCATAAGGAATCAGATGATAGAATCCGCAAAGAGTGCCGACTATGAAAAAAGAAACGATAATCAGACTACCTTTCATGCTTCTTTCTCCTTTCCGTTATTCCTTATATATAATAGGTACCACAGTCCCCATGCACACAGCGTGCTTCCAATGACTGCTCCCAGTGTGATGATAACGGCTTCCAACCCCAGTGTATGCAATCCTTTAATAATCGCTTCGTTTCCTCCGACATCAATTCCCAAGAGAAAAAGAAGTGTCCATATAAGAAAGGTGATGATTTTATGTATCCATGTCAACCGTTTGCTGCGCAGCAGATAGCCGATAAGCATACCGGTGAGCATAATTCCAATGATGATAAACATAACAAGTGGCTTTTTGCTGCAAAAGTAATAATAAAAATGGAACCTTTACCAATTATCATACTCTTACATCCTTGAAGGCTCCTTCTCATCTAAAATCTGAATTACCCTACTTACTTCCGTACTCACTCCCACAAATCCTATCCCTCCGTTCACATTGCTCGGAAACTTGACGGGCTCGTTTATTGTCTCATCAAAAGAATCGGAATCTATCAGATTGAGTGCCCTGAGGTAGTAAAACTCCATTTCCGTAATACTTACCAGGCGGACTATGATATCGATCTTTGCCGATAGATGGGGACGGTCGTCTATGTCTTGAAAGAGGTAACGCGGCACGTGTACCGTCATGGTGTAGGTACTATTCTTGAACCGTGAGTCGTTGAATACTCCATAGATGTTTTTACTTGTGTCGAACAGTCCGTTTTCATCATCATCATCGGTAGAAGGCTGTCCATCGGTCAGAACGATATCTTCCCTGTATATAAAGTTGTAGTTGCGCCATTCGTTGGTGACAATTTCATTATTATCATTTAGTTTCTTAAACATCAATCGCGTGTCCATGATAAGCCGATAATAATTATCCTCGTCGGGTAGGTCGGTGAAAGTTATTTTATGGCGGAGATACTCTGAGGTATAACCGCTTGTCGAAAGCTGAATAGTCAGCGTGTCGATATTCTCTATTTCTGCCAGTCGACGGGGGACGGTGACCTCCGACCATGCATGATACTGCCCGTCGTCGGTGATGGCATCCAGCCGTAATACATCACCCGGAGTGAGTTTACTGGTAACGCGGAACTGGCATTGAGGAATCACGTATTCGGATTCAATAGGGAGAGGACGCAATTGTTCCTTCAAATCCCCGTTGATGCGTACCTCCAGCGTTGCATCCAGAATATGAGACATATGTTCTTTTCCGGTAAGATTAAGGAAAACGATGTTTGACAGGCTGTCCGCATTGATTAAGGCATTCATCACCAGTTTGGGCGGATTGTCCTTGACGTTAAAAGGCAATTCATGTTCGCAAGAAACAATAGTCAGTACAAATGCTGAAACTAAAAAATAATGTATAAATGTTTTCATATCCGGTTTAGAATTTATAAGTATAAGTAACTGAAGGTATCAACGGAAGAAGCGTAAACTTCTTGATAACCGCCTTACCATCTTTATTTTCACTGCGGTATACCCATGCAGGGTTCATGGCGTTGTATGCGTTATAGAGACTGATATTCCAAGTGCGTATACCATGTTTCGTCTTTTTGTTGAAGTTGATACCGATGTTCAGTCGATGGCTGGAGGGTAGGCGGTAATTGTTGCGATGTTCCACATACGGGGCTTCCCCTACATAGTTATCATAATAGATATCGAAATAGCCTGAAGAATTATAACCTCCATTCAGGTAATATCCGAAATAAGAAGCAGTTCCCGGTCTAATCACAGCCGTCTGCTCTTCGGGGATAGTGCTAGTACCTCCTGTGTAGAACACCCACGAAGCCGCTATATCAATCCGGTCACTGAATTTATGATTGATGGTGAGATTGATATTGTGCCGGCGGTCATATTTATAAGGAAACCGTTCACCGTTGTTGATGCCGCCTTTAGCAAACTTGCGGTCACTCTTGGCTAAGGTATAAGACAGCCATCCGGTTGTTTTCCCGATAGTTTTCTGTGCCATAAATTCAATTCCCATCGAGCGTCCGCGTCCCATCTCCACTTTGTTCTCCCATCCGGCGGATGCTCCGAAGATGCTGGTTCCTTCTTTATATTCAAGCACATTCCGCATATCCTTATAATACCCTTCTACCGAAAATTCCCAGCCCTTGATGCCCGTATAATATCCGCCCAGCGAATATTGATGACATTGCATCGGTTTTATCTTTTTAGTGATAGGAACCCACAAATCCATCGGCATGGAGATGGGAGTGGAAGTAAGCAAATGCACATATTGGCTCATTTGAGTATAAGACGCCTTGAGCGCGATGTCATCAGTGAGCTGATAGCGAGCGGATAAACGCGGCTGTGCAGAGAAATAACTTTTCTGCTGCACATGAAATAAAGAAAGGTTCAACCCCAGATTCACTCGCAGGCGCGGACTGATTTTAAAATTGTCTTCTATATAGGCAGATGCCTCATGTGCATAAATCGAACGGTTGTTGATGCCGTGGTAGACGGTATCCTTTTGTATCTGACTGTCGGCTTTCTCTGATATTTTCGAAGTCATCACTTCTGGCCGGAAGCTATGGTAAAGATACTCCGCCCCAAACTTGATGCGGTGTGCGGGAGTGGGGTTGTAGTCGAAATCTATCTTGTAGCTCCAGTCCTGAATGCCCGAACTATAGTCGGCAGAATATTTGTTTCCAAAGTTTGTATTGTTGGCGAAGCTGGAAGGAGGGTTGTAGGTATAAGTATCGGCATTGAAGTTATACTTGTTGAAAGCAACCGTGGTGTTGCTGAACAGCTTGTTGTTGAATATAAAGTTCCAACGGGCGGAAACAATGGTATTTCCCCAATTCATCTTGCTCTCGTTCTCGTAGCCTGATTCTTCTATTATCATGTTGCCGAAGTGGTCTTTCCCGTTGTAAGCGCTGAGGAAGAGTCGGCTCCGGTCGGAGAACTTATGATTGATTTTCGCATTCATATCATAGAAATAGTAACTCGATTTAGTATCTTTAGGCATGAAAGGCTTAACCAATAAGTCCAGATACGAGCGTCGTGCAGAGAAGTTGAAGGATGTTTTTCCCTTGATGATGGGACCCTCCAAGTTGATTTTACTGGTCAGCAGTCCGATGCTCAGCATCCCGTGAAACTTCTGCATATCTCCGTCGTTGGTGCGGACATCGATCACCGACGAGAGTCGTCCGCTGAAACGGGCGGGGAACGAACTCTTGAAGAAAGTGACCTTCTTCACCGCTTCGGGAGCAAAGACAGAGAAGAAGCCGAACAGATGGTCGACGTTGTATACGGGAATACCGTCGAGGAGAATCAGATTCTGGTCGGGACTGCCGCCACGGACGTACAATCCGGCAGAACCGTCTACTCCTGCCTGTACGCCGGGCATCAATTGGATGGTCTTCATCACGTCCGCTTCCCCAAGCACACTGGGTGTGCTTTTTATCTGAGTGATGGGGATTTCAATGGCACCCATCTGTGTGGCAAGGTTCCCGGCTTCCGATTTGTTGGAAACAACGAGCACCTCTTGCAGTTGGTTGTCGTCCTTCATCCTGATATTCAATGCCGTATCCTTCTGAAGGACGAATGAGTGCTTGCTTGTACCGTAGCCCAGATAGGAGAAACGCAATTCGGTTTCTCCTTCGGGCAACGTGATGCTGTAAAAACCGTAAGGATTGGTAGTCGTGCCTTGTTGTTGATGACTCTCGACGATATTGACCCCAATCAATGTTTCGGAAGACGTTCCGTCGGTGATGTATCCGCTGACCGTAAACTTGCGGCTTATGGTCTTTTTCTCTTTTTTCTTTTGCAGAAGGATGTATCGGCCCGAAAACTGATAGTTCACTTGCTCATCCTTGAACACGAGCTCGAGTATCTCCTTCAAGGTCTTATCCTTTGCTTTCAGATTGATTTTATGTTTTACTGAGATTTCTTCTCCATAGATAAAAGAGAATCCCGTGGAGTTCTCAATCCTTTTAACAAATTCCTTCAGCGTAGCATTTTGTAATGTCAGCGAGAGTCGGGCGTTTGCATTTTGTGCATAGGCCTGTGTGGCGATGAGGAGCACCACGCCTATCAGAACAAACGCTCTGACAGGCTGGTGATCTTGGGATGATATATTCATTATAAGTCTGGTTTAGCGGTAATAGTAATTTGATTATTGTCATGCGAATAGTTGAAATAACCCGCATCTTGCAGTACGGACAAGATTGTTTCCAGGTCCTCCCCGTTGGGGAATCGTGCTGAAATCCGGTAGTTTTGCAGAGCAGAGTCGGTGATTTGGATAGTCGTCCCGAATGAGTTGGAAAGCTTTCGGGCGATATCACTGAGTGGGACATCATCGAATATAAATTCGCCATGCCGCCAGGATATCTCATCTGTTGCATCCACCAGTAGTTTGCGGGTAAGCTTTTTCTCCACCTTATTATATATAGCAATTTCGTTCGGTTTCAGAATCATGTGTTCGGAGTTGCTTTTGTTGCTGACGGCTACCGACCCTGTCAGGAGCGTTGTCCTGACATCTCGACTGTCACGATAGGCATCTACGTTGAAATGCGTGCCCAGCACCCTGACGTCAACAGCATCCGTTTGTACGATAAACGGGTGCTTTTTGTCTTTGCTTACTTCAAAATAGGCTTCTCCGTTCAGTTCCACTTCCCGATTGTCCGTTTTGAATCGTTCCGGATACGTGAGTGTGGAATAATGATTCAGGGTGACAGACGTGCCGTCGGGAAGGCTGACGGTACGTGTCTCCGCCAAAGTGGAAACGGTCTGCATGGCGACGGGTTGCATATAAAGATAGGCCGTCCATACCGACAAACAGAGCAAAACCACCGCCGCTGCAGCAGACGTGCGTACGAGGACTAAGCGTCGGGAGTGCGCCTTCAGCATCCTTTCCAGTTGCGGGTAACTGGCTGCGGCTGAAAAACGTCCGCGTGGCGAGCGGGTAGAAGCGATAAGCTTGTTCAGTGTCTTTTCTAATTCTGTTTCGGTATATTTCATAACTTTCTTTGGTGGATGAGGTTTAAATCTTTTAGTTTTTATTCATCTGAATCGTCAGTTTGCTGACCAATCCTTCCTTCCATTGGGGGATGCAGGTCAGGGTGGCGTTGTGCTGCTTCATTGGCATCTGTTTGGGGAATATCTTGACCACGGTAGTTGCCGACTTCTTGCCCGCCTTGATAATGACTTTACTTTCTGTCAGTTTCACGAGTGGTACTTGTCCCGGCGATAGGGTGGGGGGTGTAAGTGCTACCGTCCGGTCTTCTTTAGATTTCTTCACGGCAATGATTTTAATTTGAATTTCTTTTTCTGCTTCGTTCTTGTCACAGTCCACCTTCGTGATAGAATGCTCGAATCCTACATACTCTTTCGGATAATTATCGTCATCGCTGCTGCACGAAGACAAACAGAGCAATGCTGTGAAAAGGGCAAATAGCCCGCTGTTTGCGTGATTAAACTTTTTCATCGTTTCTGTCTTTTTTAGTGAATAATAGGTTTATTTGCTGATAAAGACCGGAGGGTGACAGAAACTCCTTACGCTCTTTTGGCTAATAAACGTTAATCTATTTCGGCACGGCTAATCATCTCCTTCAAGCGAGCAGTCGCTTTCTGAAGTTGTGCATCTACTGTGTTGGTGCTGATGCCTAATTCTTCTGCTACTTGTGCGTAACTCTGTTTCTCTTCACGGATACGGATGAATACTTCCCTGCAACGTTCCGGAAGTCGGTCGAGTGCTTTTACGTAAAGAGCGAACAGCTCTTCACTGATTAATGCTTCTTCCGGCGAAGAACTCTGTTCCTGCGGCTCCGGCAGAGAATCGGGATGAATAAGCGTATGTCTTGATTCTTTTTCCAGATAATTGAGCGAAGCATTTTTGACGAGAATGAAACAATAATCTTCAATGTTTCTCACATCGAGCAAATTGCTGCGTTGCTTCCATAGTTTCAGGAATACATCGAGAACGATTTCCTGCGACCATTCTTCCTGTTTCACATAATAGTAGGCAATACGAAAGAGACGGTCGTAAGTCATGTTGTAAAAGTCCCGGAAAGCTGTTTGCGAATCCAGCTCCTTCATTTGCCGCAATAACTTTCTTACTTCTGATTCGGTCATCGGCTTCTAGTTTGTTTGGTTAGTCTACCCAAAGTAAATCACTCATTATGCTGTCGGAAACGAAAATCCCTTCGCGCGTCAGGCACAGAGCACCGTTGCGTTCTTCCAGTTTTCCGCTTTGCAGGTAAGGTGCTGCCATGTTCAGGCAATATTCCCATCGCTCCTTGCCGAATGTTTTTTTCAGTTGTTCCAGAGGAGTCCCCCAAGCGGTGCGCATGGTGGTGATGATAAATTCATTGTAGCGGGTGGTCGGGTCGAGATGTTCTATCTCGAAGGCGCGGCGGTTTTCTTCTATACCTATTATATATAGGTCGATGGAGGAGACGTTCCATTCCCGTGTTGTTCCGTCGAAGGAGTGTGCTGAGGCTCCGCAGCCCAAATAGGGGATTCCTTTCCAATAGGAGGTGTTGTGTCGCGAGTGCTTTCCGGGGCGACAGAAGTTGGATATTTCATACTGTTCGAATCCGGCTTTTTGCAGTTGTTCTATTAGTAACGTGAAAAACTCCAGGCTGGACTCCTCGTCTACTTCGCACACTTGGTGCTGCTTCAACATACTATATATAGGTGTGTCTTCTTCGTAAATCAGGTGATAGGCGGAGATGTGCTCTACCTGTAGGTCGATGGCTTGTCGGAGGTCGTTCTCCCATCGCTCCTTCGTTTCACCCGGAAGTCCATATATAAGGTCGATGCTGATGTTGTCAAATCCGGCTTGCCGGCATCTGCTTACGGCTTCGATGGCGGTGCGGGCGTTGTGACGTCGTTTCAGCAATGTGAGTGTGGCATCGTCGAAAGTCTGTATACCCATGCTGATGCGGTTGAAGGGGAGGGTAGACAGCATTTGCATGTATGGGACCGATAAGTCGTCGGGGTTGGCTTCTAAGGTAATTTCGTAACAGTGTTCCATCCCGTAACACGCTTGCAGAGTGTCGAATATTTGTTTGAAATCCTCTTCCTCCAGTTGCGAGGGGGTGCCGCCGCCGAAGTAAACGGTTTCAATGCGTTCTCCTTTCAAATACGCTTTCCGCATCTCCAACTCCTGGCAGAGAGCCTGTATGTAGCGCGCTTTCAGTTCGCTTCGTGTGGTCGAATAAAAATCACAATAGATGCAACGGGTCTTGCAGAAAGGGATGTGGAGATAAATACCTGCCATAATGATGTCGGTTTGGGATTTTGCGGGTGTAAAAGTAAGATTATTATCCGATATATCAAAAGACTGTTTGTCGAATAACTTTGTTTTTATACGGTTATGAGTGAAATGAATGTAGGCAAACAATGTGTTTCATTACATTGTAACACATTGTTCCAAGCAGTTGAACACATTGTTTCAAGCCTATGAACACTTTGTTTCAAGCAATTGAAACAGAATGAAACTACTGCTATCCGGCAAATTAACCGGCAAGTAATCACCGGACAATGAAGGTGTGTCAAAATGCGCACCTTCTTTTTTTAAACACAAAGCCCCAACTTTCACAAGCTGGGGCTTTGTTATTACCTAAAGATTTTGTATCTTTATTCCTCAAAGAATTGACGAGGATATTGCAGAAAATGATCCAGTTCGGATGGTTCTCTGGTTGAGAATCTGCACCTTGAAAGTTTCAGAAAGTTGTATAAGGAATGCGGCCGCAGCCCTTACCATCCCAGGATGATGCTCAAGGTCATTCTATATGCCTATATGAACAACGTCTATTCCTGCCGGAAAATTGAGAAGCTCCTTCACCGTGACATCCATTATATCTGGCTTGCCGGATATGAGAAACCGGATTTCATTACCATCAACCGTTTCCGCAACCGGGTGAAGAAGGAAAATTATTGATTGGTTTCCGGCAGGTCGGTCAGACGGTCTGCTGGTTGTTAATACTTGGGTTCTCAGGTATTAATACTTGAGTCCTTAGGTATTAATACTTGACGCGTCAGGTATTAATACTTGGGAACTCAGTTGTTAATATTTAAGACCTCCATCGTTAATGGCTGATTTCCAGATTGTTGTTACCTGTGAAATCAGTCATTAATTTTCTTTTTCGCCATTTGCGTGCCATTCGTCTTTTTCTCGCTATTCTTCTCCTTTTTGTTAAAAACGGCATTAATCCGGGTATTTATTTTATGATATTTTGTGCGTTAACATTCTTTTTTATATCTTTGTGCACTCAATTAGAACTTATATTAAAAAAATAATAAAATTGAAAAGCAAAAAGGAAGGTTTGTTGCTTTTGGGCGATGACTTTCTCTCTTTAATTGAGATAATTCTTTTGTTAAACTAAAAAAAGATTCTATGAAACGAAGCAAGTTTATTTCGCACATGCTGTTTCAATGCATGTTTGTGCTGTTTGCTTGTGTATCTGTGAATGTCTGGGGACAATCGTTGGCAATCACGGGTACAGTAACGGATGAAAAAGGCGAACCGATTATTGGTGCCAGTGTGCTTGTAGTAGGTACTACAAACGGTTCTATTACCGACTTCGACGGTAATTTCTCTCTGAAGGATGTTGCTTCCAATGCCAAGCTCTCCATCTCCTACATTGGAATGAAAACGCAAATCATCGATGTACAAGGGAAACGTTCGTTCAAGGTTGTCTTGAAAGAAGATTCCGAAGTATTGGAAGAAGTGGTGGTTGTAGGTTACGGTACACAGAAAAAGGTGAACCTGACGGGAGCGGTCACCATGGCAAACGGTGATGTACTCGAAGACCGCCCGATTGCCAATGTGACGCAGGGATTGCAGGGAGCCATTCCTAACCTGAACATTACGTTCGATGGCGGTAGCCCGAACGCAACGGCTACTATCAACGTGCGTGGTACCACCTCACTGAACGGCGGTTCGGCACTCATCTTGGTAGACGGTGTAGAGACCAGCGACATCTCTCTGCTCAATCCGCAAGACATCGAAAGCATCTCCGTATTGAAAGATGCCTCGTCGGCTGCCGTCTACGGAGCACGTGCCGCATTCGGTGTGGTATTGATTACCACCAAGAAAGGAACCAAAGGCCAGAAGATGCGTGTCAACTACAACAACAACTTCTCTTGGTCTACTCCGTCGCGTCTGCCCGAAGGCATCAACTCCAGCAAATGGATTCACGCCGTGAACGATTGTGCCACCAACTCAAACGGTAGTGGCTTCTCTCAGGAACTGGTAGATGCCATCGACCGCTACAATAGCGACCCGAGCAAATATCCCTACGCATTTGTCGACGAAACAGGCCAATGCACCGCCAAGGGACAATGGGCCTATGCTGCCAATACCGACTGGTTCGGCGAATTCTACAAGAACGCCGCATTCATGCAGCAACACAATGCCAGCATCAGCGGCGGAACGGAGACCAACAGCTACTACGGTTCTATCGGCTACAAAGGACAGGACGGTCTGTTCGCTTTCGGCAACGATACCTACAAGCGTATCAACATGACGTTCAACTTCACTACACAGGTGACCGACTGGCTGGAACTGTCGTTCCGCACGAAGTACAACCGTAACGAATCGGATGTGCCTTTCACACAGAACTACATGGGTAGCTCTCCTTACCACGAAATTTATCGCGCATTCCCATTCATTCCCATCTACTTGCCTAACGGAGAATTTGCTGCCGTTGAAGGTGCCAACTTCAACTACAACATCGCAGGTATCATGGCACAAGCCGGACGCGATATCACCAAGTCGGACGACTTCTGGTATACGGGAGCATTCACATTGACTCCTCTCAAAGGCTTGTCCATCAAGGGTGACTACACCGGTAACAAGTACTTCAGAGAACGGAAACAACACCACAAGGAGTTGTTCCAATCAAATCCGGATGGCACTTTCCTGTCAAAGAGTCAAAGTAGCCTCAACAACAACAAATACAACGATACCTATCAGGCATTGAACGTCTGGGCCGAATACAAGACCAACATCAAAGACCACGGCCTGGGTATTATGGCCGGTTACAACCAGGAAAGCAAGAACATCACTGCGCTGACTACTACCGTAAGCGGCTTGTACGACAACAACACACCTGTCAGCGACCTTGCCACCACCACTTCTCCGCTGGGCGAAGAAGCCACGGTATGGGCCGTTCAGGGTGTCTTCTTCCGTCTCAATTACGACTATAAGAGCCGCTATCTGGTAGAGGTAAACGGCCGTTACGACGGTTCGTCCAAATATAAGAGTGGTTCACGCTGGGGATTCTTCCCGTCCGTATCACTCGGATGGCGTCTGTCCGAAGAAAAGTTCTTCGAGCCCGCCCGTAAGTTGTTCGACAACGTGAAGGTACGTGCCTCTTTAGGTACACTCGGCAATCAGGTGACCAACGGTAACTTCGACTACTTAGGCTATCTGTCGAGCGAATCGCTCGCCTACAGTATGGGAGGCAAAAACCTTACCGGACTGACACCGCCTACATTGGCAAGCACCAACATCACTTGGGAAAAAGTGACCACTTCCAACTTCGGTATCGACTTGGGATTGCTCAACAACCGACTGAACGCATCGTTCGACTACTACATGCGCTACACCAACGACATGGTGGTATCGAAGACGTATCCGGCAGTGCTCGGAAGCACCGGCGGTAAAGAAAACCTTGCCAATATGCGTACCAACGGATGGGAACTCTCTATCGGCTGGAGCGACAAGATAGACAATGTGGCAGGAAGCCCACTCAGCTACTCGATAGGATTCGGACTGGCCGACAGCTACTCCACCATCACCAAGTACGACAATCCCGAAGGAGCGCTTAACGACTACTATGAAGGAAAACGTATCGGTGAAATCTGGGGGTACGTGACCGACGGCTTCATCGAAACCAAAGAAGAGGCGGAACGTATGCGTACCATCCAAAGCCAGATTTCATCAGGCGAATGGCTGGTAGGTGATATCCGCTACAAAGACCTTGATGGTAAGGAAGGCATCACTCCGGCACGTACCATCGACAATACAGGCGACCAGAAGGTGATTGGTAACACCACTCCCCGCTTCTCTTACAACATCACCGCCAGTGCATCTTGGAAGAACTTCGACGTCCGCGTCTTCTTCGAAGGTATCGGCAAGCGCGACTTGTGGGTAGACAGCCCCGTGTTCTGGGGATTCTCGGGCAACGTATGGCAAGCAGCTGTCAACGATTACCACGTAGACAACTCTTGGAGTCCCACCAACACGAACGCTTACTATCCTATCCCCACTTATAGCGATCGCAGTAAGAAGGTACAGACCAAATACTTGCAGAACGGTGCCTATATCCGTCTGAAAGATTTGACTATCAGCTACACATTGCCTAAGAAGTGGCTTTCACCCATCGGTGTCGAACAGCTGAAAGTATTTGCCAGCGGTCAGAACCTGTGGGTAGGAACCAAGTTGTTCAAGTACTTAGACCCCGATATCGTCAGCACACGCCGTTCTAACTCAGATGGCGGTATGGTGGGTAACCTCCTTTCGGATGGTAAAGCCTATCCGTTTAGTAAGACCTATTCAATTGGTGTCAATTTAACGTTCTAACATCTATCCGATTATGAAGAAACTAACTATTATAGCATTAGGGTTGTTGACATTCACCATGCAGGGATGCGACTTCCTTGACAGAGACGCCGAAGATATCATTGAAAGCGGTAAGTTCTTTGAGAATGCACAAGCAAATGCGCTTGAGCAATATTGCAACGATTTCTATCCCAAATTGTTCTACGGACATGGTGCGCCAAATGGCTATAACTCCATGTTGGAGACCGAATGGGATTGCGACAACATCTATCCTTGGAATAAAAACAACGTCAGCTTCGGACACCACGTTGCTCCGAACAATGCTTCGGGTTCGGACTGGTCGTGGAGCAACATCCGTGCCTGCAACGAGTTCTTGATGAACTACACCAAATCGCCTGTAGCCGATAACGTAAAACAACGTTATGCAGGTGAGATTCTGTTCTTCAAGTGCTTGGATTACTTTAATAAGGTGATAACCTACGGTGATGTGCCTTGGTATGAGACTGCCCTCACCACTTCCGATACAGAAGAATTGTACAAGGGACGCGACTCGCGTACGGTGGTGATGAAACACGTGCTCGATGACATCAACCAGGCCATCCAGTGGCTGCCTAAGAAGACGGTTGTCTATCGGGTAAGCAGGGATGCCGCGCTGGCTTTGAAAGCCCGCATGTGCTTGTTCGAAGGTACCTACCGCCGCTATCACGGCATTGAAGGCGACACCGAATTCCTGCAAGCTGCCTACGATGCTGCCGGCGAGCTGATGAAAGAAGAGTATGGCTATAGCCTGTACGAAGGTACTTCGAAGGCTACCGCCTATCACGAACTGTTTGTACAGGAAAACTACAACAACAATCCGGAAGTCATCTTGTCGAAGGAGTATGATCCTTCACTGAATAAAGGAAACAACGTATCCCGCCAAATCCGCAAGGGAGAGAACAACCAGCTGATGGGTATGAGCCGCGACTGCGCCAACGACTACCTGAAGATTGACGGTACGCCGTTCGACCCCACCTCGGCTACTATTGCAAGCGAGGAACTGGAGAACCGCGACCCGCGTCTGTTGCAGACCATTGCTACTCCGTACGATGGTCCTTATACCTACTATTTGGGAGGTGAACGTAGTGCCATCTCTAACCTCATTGCCGGAGCTACCCACTCCAGTACAGGTTATGCCATCGCTAAGTTCTATACCGACAATGACTATGTAGAAGCCCATGGCAAAGGAACTACCGACGCTATCCTGTTCCGCTTTGGTGAAATCTTGCTGATTCGCGCCGAAGCAGGTGCCGAACTGGGTAAAGACCCCGAGCTGGACAAGACCGTCAATGCGCTGCGTCGCCGTGTAGGCTTCAACGTGGCACTGACCTCTTCACCGGCCAACGACCCGTTGCTGGCTGCCAAACACCCCAACGTAAACGGAAACAATGCAAACCTGATTCGTGAGATTCGCCGCGAACGCCGTGTCGAACTGTTCGGTGAAGGTCTGCGTAGAGACGACTTGATGCGCTGGAAATGTGGTCAACGCCTGGTTGCACCGCGTGCAGGCATGCCGCTTTATACGGACGTTTATTCGGCAGCAGATATCGCAACGTTGAAAGACGAAGCCGGTGTGTTCGGCGACAATACATTGGACGTATATGGCAACCGTAACATTGCGCCCGCCGTATTCGATGAGGAAAAGCACTATCTCTTCTCATTGCCTCTCAACGAAATCGCGTTGAACCCGAACTTGAAGCCTAACAACCCAGGATGGGGTGAATAAGGCATAGAGTTATATAGGATATTTAATAAAAAAATGAAGAGGCTGTGTCAAAAATAGGCGCAGCCTCTTTTTATAACCTGTTGAAAAACATAAAACAAAGCCCTGACTTTCACAAGCCGGGGCTTTGTCATGTCAAAAAGTTTTTGTAACTTAGTGACAAATAACAAATTAAATGTCTACAAAGTTACATACAAAATCTTACAGTAACAACGACAGGCTGTTTTTTCTGCTGAATCCCAATGAAGACATAGCGGAAAACGATCCTGTACGCGTTGTTGATGCCGTTGTCGAGAGTCTTGACCTTAGGGAGTTTAAGAAACTGTACCGTGAGCGTGGCCGCTGCCCTTACCATCCGAAGATGATGCTCAAAATCATTCTGTACGCCTACATGAACAACATCTACTCCTGCCGGAAGATAGAGCGTCAGGTTCAGCGCGACCTCCACTATATATGGCTGGCGGCACAGGAGCGTCCCGACTTCGTGACCATCAACCGGTTCCGCAACCGAGTGAAAAAAGAAATAAACAATATCTTCACACAGGTGGTCCTGCTGTTGTCCGAGCGCGGTTTTATCACACTGGACGTGGAGTATGTCGACGGAACAAAGATAGAATCCAAAGCCAACAAGTATACCTTTGTATGGCGGAAGACCGTTGAGAAGAACCGTGCAAAACTACAGGAGAAAATACGTGTCCTTCTACAACAGATAGAAGATGTAATAGCACAGGACAAAGCAGCAGAAACCGAAGCAGTCGAGTTCACGCCCGAGACATTGACTTCGCTTATCGGAGAACTGAAAGACGCACTGGCATCCGAACCTGAGCCGACGGACAAAGAGCAGAAGAAAGTTCGCCGTGAGCAGAAGAAACAGATAAAGGAACTGGAGAAACACCGGGACAAACTCGAAGAATATGACAGCCGTCTGGAGCAGATCGGCGAGCGCAATTCCATGTCGAAGACCGATCCCGACGCCACGTTCATGCGCATGAAAGAAGATGCGATGAACAACGGCCAGACCAAGCCCGGATACAACCTGCAGCTTTCCGCTGAAAACCAGTTTATCACCGACTTCGCCCTGTTCCCCAATCCCACCGACACTCTGACACTGATACCGTTTTTCAACTCCTTCCTTGACCGTTACGGACATCTGCCATCGGTGGCGGTGGCCGACTCCGGCTATGGCTCCGAAGAGAACTACCGCTTCATGGACGAGGCCGGCATGGAGGCCTACGTCAAGTACAACCGATTCCACCTCGAACAACGTCCGCGTTACAGACCCAATCCGTTCCATCACGACAACTTCCACTACAATGCTGCAGAAGATTATTACGTCTGCCCGATGGGGCAGCATATGACACGCATTGGCACATCCCACTCAAAGACAGCCAGTGGCTACCGCAGTGAAAACGCACGATACCGCGCTCAGAACTGCAAAGGCTGTCCCCTGCGATGTATGTGCTACAAGGCCAAAGGCGACCGACGTATAATAGAGGTTAACCACCGACTCAACGAATACAAACATAAAGCCCGCGAGCTACTCACTTCGGAGGAAGGCATCCGACATCGCGGACGACGATGTATCGAGCCCGAGGCAGTCTTCGGACAGATGAAGTTCAACATGGCATACCGCCGCTTCCGCCACTTGGGCAAAGACAAGGTCACGATGGACTTTGCCTTCTTCGCCATTGCCTTCAACATCAAGAAAATGTGCTCAAAGATAGCGAAACAGACCAAAAACGGGGGAAATACGCCCCATTTTGGCCTGTTAATGCTTATATCTCGAATTTTGCATCTTGAGAATCGGATATTTTGGAAAAATCCTCAAAAATCGGTCGCCTAAAAAATACCGAAACCTCAGAGCTCTAAAAATGAGAAGCTGCGCCGTAAACCTTAATTACGACACAGCCTCGTCACCCTATTTTACACTCTGCAATTTATTATATAACAGATGGTTAAGGGATAAAAATGCAAGGTGCAAGATGTCTTTGCTATTTTCAACTTTATAAGAAGAGATATGTCTTGAAACAAAGGTTCACGATAAAGGGGTGTTACATAACATTGTTTAGTAACACTGCCATAAGTGTTGCCTTTCCCAAAATTAATCCCTAATTTGCGGACCACTAAATAAATGGTATGTGAGAAACATACTGAGTAATTACTAAAATCTTATATATTATGAAAGTATATCAGACAAATGAAATCAAGAACATAGCCTTGTTAGGTAGTTCTGGCGCTGGGAAAACCACTCTCGTGGAAGCGATGCTTTTCGAGAGTGGAGTTATAAAACGTCGCGGAACTGTTGCCGCCAAAAATACCGTGAGCGATTATTTCCCTGTTGAACAAGAGTATGGTTACTCCGTTTTCTCCACCGTTCTCCATGTAGAATGGAATAATAAAAAACTTAATATTATTGACTGTCCGGGTTCGGACGACTTCGTAGGCAGTACAGTGACTGCACTAAATGTGACCGACACAGCAATCATCCTTCTCAACGGCCAATATGGCGTCGAAGTCGGCACGCAAAATCATTTCCGATATACAGAAAAGTTGAAAAAACCCGTTATTTTTCTGGTCAACCAGCTTGATAATGAAAAATGCGACTATGATAATATCCTCGAACAACTGAAAGAAGCATACGGTTCTAAAGTGGTTCCTATCCAATATCCCATCAGTACGGGTCCCGGCTTTAACGCCTTGATTGACGTATTGTTGATGAAGAAGTATTCGTGGAAACCCGAAGGCGGTGCCCCGACGATTGAAGATATTCCGGCAGAAGAAATGGATAAGGCGATGGAAATGCATAAGGCATTGGTAGAAGCTGCAGCCGAAAATGACGAAGGTCTAATGGAGAAATTCTTCGAGCAGGAATCTCTTTCGGAAGACGAAATGCGCGAAGGTATCCGCAAGGGACTGATTGCCAGAGGTATGTTCCCGGTATTCTGCGTTTGCGGAGGCAAGGACATGGGTGTTCGCCGATTGATGGAATTTTTGGGCAATGTCGTTCCTTTTGTTTCAGAAATGCCGAAGGTCGAGAATACGGAAGGCAAAGAAGTGGCTCCTGATTCGAACGGTCCCGAATCTCTTTATTTCTTCAAGACAAGTGTGGAACCGCATATCGGTGAAGTTTCCTATTTTAAGGTAATGAGCGGTAAAGTCCATGAAGGCGATGATTTGCTGAACGCTGACCGTGGTTCGAAAGAACGTATCGCGCAAATCTATGTGGTGGCCGGTGGCAACCGTGTGAAAGTGGAAGAATTGCAGGCCGGTGATATTGGAGCTGCCGTGAAACTGAAAGACGTGAAAACCGGTAATACGCTGAATGGTAAGGATTGCGACTATAAATTCAATTTTATCAAATTTCCGAATTCTAAATATACCCGTGCCATCAAGCCTGTCAATGAATCGGATGTGGAAAAGATGATGAGTATCCTGAATCGCATGCGCGAGGAAGACCCGACATGGGTAATCGAACAATCAAAAGAACTGAAACAGACGTTGGTGCACGGTCAGGGAGAATTCCATCTTCGTACTTTGAAATGGCGTTTGGAAAACAACGAAAAGCTTCAGGTAAAATATGAAGAACCGAAAATTCCATATCGTGAAACAATTACCAAAGCTGCCCGTGCGGACTATCGTCATAAGAAACAATCCGGTGGGGCCGGTCAGTTTGGGGAAGTTCACCTGATCGTAGAACCTTATAAAGAAGGTATGCCCATACCTGAAACTTATAAATTCAATGGACAGGAATTTAAGATTACCGTGAGAGGTACTGAAGAGATACCGTTGGAATGGGGTGGCAAGCTGGTGTTTGTCAACAGTATTGTCGGTGGTTCTATCGACGCCCGCTTCCTGCCTGCTATTATGAAAGGTATTATGTCTCGTATGGAGCAGGGACCGTTGACCGGTTCGTATGCCCGTGATGTGCGTGTCATTGTTTACGATGGCAAGATGCACCCGGTAGATTCGAATGAAATCTCCTTTATGCTTGCCGGACGCAATGCCTTTAGCGAAGCGTTCAAGAATGCAGGGCCGAAGATTCTGGAACCGATTTATGATGTGGAAGTGTTTGTGCCGTCCGACAGGATGGGAGATGTGATGGGTGACCTTCAGGGACGTCGAGCCATGATTATGGGTATGAGTAGCGAGAAGGGCTTTGAGAAACTGGTTGCTAAAGTACCTTTGAAGGAAATGTCCTCTTACTCAACGGCACTTAGTTCGTTGACGGGCGGACGTGCTTCGTTCATCATGAAATTCTCTAGTTATGAGCTTGTTCCGACGGATGTTCAAGATAAATTAATTAAAGATTTCGAGGCTAAACAAACCGAAGAATAATTCATAATCCTCTTAATAGTGTTAAAATCGCCTTCTTTTTTAAGTAAAAGAAGGCGGTTTTTGTTTAACTATAATTAATAAAGATGGAAAAACGCAAGGAGAAGATTTAATTTTTTATTAAATTTGCAAACCAAAGGAGGGTTTATATTGTTGTAGTAATCAGAATACGACCTTAATATCTCCTTTCGGTTAATTTCCGGGAAGTTCCGGTTAAATCAAGTTAATGGATTAGGAGTGTTAATTAGGGAGTGTTAATTTTGTTGCTATGAAGAAGTCAACAATTTGGATATTAGGTATTGTAATGGGGCTTTCCTTCCTTAGCTTGCTGTATTTGCAGGTAAGTTATATAGAGGAAATGATGAAAACCCGGAAGGAACAGTTTGATTCGGCTGTACGCAATAGCTTGGATCAGGTTTCAAAGGATGTGGAATATGCGGAAACGCAACGTTGGTTGATTGAAGATGTTTCTGAAGCTGAGAGAAAAGCTCTGATTGAGAACAATGCTTCATTGCAGCAGAATGACTTGGTTCAGCAGACGCAACGGTTTACGATGAAGTCGAAAGATGGAAAGGTATATACAGATTTTGAGTTGAAGGTGATGACAACCAAACCATCCGAACTTCCGAAGGCTATGATTTCTCCTTACAGGGGGACAAAAACGATTCCGGAAACCTCGCGTTCACTGATAGAGGCTATCAAAAACCGATATATGTATCAACGCGAATTGCTGAATGAAGTGGTTTGGCAGATGATTTATCGGGCAAGTGACAAGTCGATTGGAGATAGGGTACGTTTTGGGGACTTGAATGGTTATCTGAAATCGAACCTATATAATAATGGTATAGACTTACCTTTTCACTTTATGGTGATTGATAAGGACGGACGGGAAGTCTACCGTTGTGCGGATTATGACGGAAAGGGAAGTGACGAGTTTTATCAGCAGGCGTTGTTCAAGAACGACCCGCCTGCAAAGATGAGCGTATTGAAGGTGCATTTTCCGGGAAGAAGGGATTATCTTTTTGACTCGATCAGTTTCATGATTCCGTCGTTGATATTTACAATAGTATTGTTAGTGACATTCATCTTTACGATTTATATTGTATTCCGTCAGAAGAAGTTGACGGAAATGAAGAATGACTTTATCAACAATATGACGCATGAATTTAAAACGCCGATATCCACCATTTCATTGGCAGCGCAGATGCTGAAAGACCCCGCGGTGGGAAAATCCCCGCAGATGTTCCAGCATATATCGGGAGTGATTAATGATGAAACCAAGCGCTTGCGCTTCCAAGTGGAAAAGGTGCTCCAAATGTCAATGTTCGATCGTCAGAAGTCTACGTTGAAGATGAAGGAGATTGATGCGAATGAGCTGATAACAGGAGTTATCAATACCTTTACGTTGAAAGTAGAACGATATAATGGTAAGATAACATCGAACCTTGAAGCCATTGATCCTGTTATATTTGCAGATGAGATGCATATCACAAATGTAATCTTTAATCTGATGGACAATGCAGTGAAATATAAGAAGCCGGAAGAGGATTTGGAGTTGAAAGTGAGAACATGGAATGAGTCGGGTAAACTGATGATTTCGATACAAGACAACGGTATCGGTATCAAGAAGGAAAACCTGAAAAAGATATTTGAAAAGTTCTATCGTGTGCATACGGGTAATCTGCACGATGTGAAGGGCTTTGGACTGGGATTGGCTTATGTGAAGAAGATCATCGTCGAACATAAGGGGACCATCCGGGCGGAAAGCGACCTGAACGTGGGAACTAAATTTATTATTGCATTACCTTTATTAAAAAATAATTGATATGGACGAGAAACTGCGTATTTTATTATGCGAGGATGACGAAAATCTTGGCATGCTTTTAAGAGAATATTTACAGGCAAAAGGTTATTCTGCTGAGTTGTTTCCTGATGGCGAAGCCGGTTATAAGGCTTTCTTGAAGAATAAATATGACTTGTGCGTGTTTGACGTAATGATGCCTAAGAAAGACGGCTTCACGCTGGCACAGGATGTCCGTGCGGCGAATGCTGAGATTCCTATTATCTTTCTGACGGCTAAAACGCTAAAAGAGGATATCTTGGAAGGCTTTAAAATCGGTGCGGATGATTATATCACCAAACCGTTTAGTATGGAAGAATTGACATTCAGAATTGAAGCAATCTTGAGACGTGTTCGCGGAAAGAAGAACAAAGAAAGTAATATCTATAAGATCGGTAAGTTTACCTTCGATACTCAGAAACAAATTTTGGCTTCGGAAGGCAAACAGACTAAGTTGACTACCAAAGAATCTGAATTACTCGGATTGCTTTGTGCTCACGCCAATGAAATACTGCAACGTGACTTTGCATTGAAGACTATCTGGATTGATGATAACTATTTCAATGCCCGCAGTATGGATGTGTATATCACGAAACTGCGTAAGCATCTGAAAGAGGACGACTCTATCGAAATTATCAACATCCATGGAAAGGGCTATAAGTTGATTACGCCAGAAGTTGAATCTTAATGCGATTACATTCGATAACCACAAATAAAAAATCCCGGGAACATTCGTTTCCGGGATTTTTTATTGATTTCTACGAAATTAATCAGCGATCTTCTTATTGATAATGATATAAGAAATGAGTCCCAGTACTACCAGTACTACCGAGGTACCCAGAATAGCGTTATTGTTTACATTGCCTGTAAAGGAACAACCCAGCAGGGTAACTACTCCGACCAAGATTAAGATCAATCCCAAGTTCTTTAATAAACCTTTCATGTGTGTGTATTTTAATAGATTATTATATTCCAGTCACAAATTAAAGCATAATTCTTTAACGGGCGAAATTATTTAAATAAAAAATCCATTATAAAGATAGGATTTAGTGGATTTTATGATTTAAAGGGTTGTTTCTCTGCTTAATCCCTCGTGTTGAAGAATACCTTTTTCAATACTTCTTGTCCGATGCTCAATTCTTCGAGGGTAATGCCGTGAAGTGCTTCCTTCAAAGTCTGTCCGGCAATGATACGCGCTTTTTCTTCCAGCTCTTTTCCGTCTTTGGTGAGATGGATCAGATTGGTACGGCGATCTTTCTTATCGGAGATGCGTACTACAAGATGCTGCCGTTCCATATTGTCAATCAAACGGGTCATGCTGGGCTTGTCCTTGAAAGTTGCATTACACAACTCTTGTTGTGTAACACCGTCTTTTTCCCATAGGAAAATGAGTACGGTCCATTGTTCTGGGCTGATTTCCAGACCGTTCTGACGGAAGTTGCGGTACAGTTTACGGTTGATTGCCGCAGAAACCTTGCCATTTAATATGGCAAAAATAAGCCGGATGTCGAAGTTAAATTGCTCTATCATGAAATTATTGTTTAAACAACTTTGCAAAGTTAAACCACTTCGCTGATAATTCCTACATTAGGATATAAAAAAAGATTAAATATTTGTAGTTCAAAATAAATTGCCTAACTTTGCACCCGCATTTAAAAATCAAAGATTTATTTATTTAATTAAACGAAGTATGAATCAATACGAAACCGTTTTCATTTTAACTCCCGTTTTGTCTGATGTTCAGATGAAGGAAGCGGTAGAAAAATTCAAGGGTATTCTTCAAGCTGAAGGTGCTGAGATTATCAATGAGGAAAACTGGGGACTGAAGAAATTGGCTTATCCAATTCAGAAAAAGTCTACAGGTTTCTATCAGCTGATTGAGTTCAATGCAGAACCTACTGTTATTGACAAGTTGGAAATAAATTTCCGTCGTGATGAACGCGTTATCCGTTTCTTGACTTTCAAGATGGATAAGTATGCTGCAGAGTATGCTGCTAAGAGAAGAAGTGTTAAATCAAACAAAAAGGAGGATTAATCATGGCACAACAAGTTCAATCAGAAATCAGATATTTAACTCCGCCGTCAGTAGATGTTAAGAAGAAAAAATACTGCCGTTTCAAAAAAAGCGGAATTCGTTACATTGACTACAAAGATCCTGAATTCTTGAAGAAATTCTTGAATGAACAAGGAAAGATCCTTCCGCGTCGTATCACAGGTACTTCTTTGAAGTTCCAACGTCGTATCGCGCAGGCTGTGAAGAGAGCTCGTCACTTGGCATTACTGCCTTATGTAACTGACATGATGAAATAAGAAGGAGGAAAGGTATGGAAATTATTTTAAAAGAAGACATAGTAAATTTGGGTTATAAGAACGATATCGTAAACGTGAAATCCGGATACGGTCGTAATTATCTGATCCCGACTGGAAAAGCTGTTATCGCTTCTCCTTCTGCAAAGAAAATGTTGGCTGAAGAACTGAAGCAGCGTGCTCACAAACTTGAGAAAATCAAGAAGGATGCTGAAGCTGTTGCTGCTAAGTTGGAAGGCGTTACTTTGACTATTGCAACTAAAGTTAGCTCAACCGGTACTATCTTTGGTTCTGTTGGTAATATTCAGATTGCTGAAGCATTGGCTAAATTGGGTCACGAAATCGACAGAAAGATCATCGTTGTAAAAGATGCTGTGAAAGAAGTTGGTAACTACAAAGCTATAGTTAAACTTCACAAAGAAATTTCGGTAGAAATTCCTTTCGAGGTAGTTGCTGAATAAGAGCAAATTTACTTCAATATATGAAAAGCGATTTGTTCTAATGAATAAATCGCTTTTTTGTTTTCCTTGTTAATATTATGAAACTCAAATGTTGTTTTCTGAAGAAGAGGTTTTGGTTTCTGCTGATTATTTTAGGGATTGGCGGTACTCTCTATGCAAATAATGAATTGAAACTACTGACCGACTCTTTGCGTAGGGTGATAGATGAAAAACATATTTTTGTTCAAAAAAAAGAGGATAGAATCGATAGGATAAAGTGTATGTTGAAAAGTCCCGGTTTGACGCTTGAAGGAAAATATAAAATCAATCTTCGTTTATATGACGAATATAAGAAGTTTCATATCGATTCCGCCATTCATTATGTAGAAGATAATATTGAAATCTCCCGTAAACTAAATAAATCTTATTTGACGACTCAGTCATCTTTACATTTGAGCCTTCTGTATTCAATGTGTGGTAGATTTAGAGAGGCGGAAATGATACTAAAAGGTATAGACTCTTCCTCACTACCTAAAGATTTGTTGATTGCTTACTATGAAACTTATTCAAGTTTTTGGGGACATTATTCTATTTCGGTTGCTAACAATATTTACGGACAACAGCAGGCGGCTTATCAGGATTCACTGATTGCTCTCATCGATCATACTTCTTTAGGTTATAAAATGTCTCGAGCATCTTATTATATATGGAGAGATACCTTGAGGTCGAAAGAGATTTTTAAGGAACTATTGGAGATTGAAGAGGTGGGAACACCTAACTATGCTATGATTACTCATTCATACTCCAGGTTGTGCAGACATCAAAAAAAATATGATGAAGAAAAGAAATACTTGATATTATCAGCTATTGCCGATATACGGAATGCCACGAGAGAGAATGCTTCTTTACAAAATCTCGCATTGATACACTATGAAGAGAAGAAATTGGCAGATGCTTTTAAATTTACCCAGTCTGCTATTGATGATGTCATTTCTTCGGGAATTCATTTTAGGGCAATTGAAATTTATAAGTTCAATTCTATCATTAATACTGCTTATCAGACAGAGCAGTCTAGATCAAGATCAAATCTGACCACTTTTCTTATTTCTACGAGTATTATCCTATTTCTTTTAGTCTTACTCGTGATATGTATCTATATTCAGATGAAGAAGATATTGAAGATTAAGCGGGCATTGGTACAAAGTAATCAGGAACTTTTAAGACTGAATGATAAGCTGAACAATATTAATAATCAACTGAATGATACGAATAATCAGTTGTATGAGATTAGCAATGTGAAAGAGCATTATATTGCAGAATTCTTTGATGTGTGTTTTAGCTATATCAGTAAGATGGAGAAATATCAGAATGTACTATATAAGTATGCGATCAATAAATACTACGATGAATTAATTAAGAAATTGAAATCTTCTGCGCTTGTCGATGAAGAACTGACCGCTTTGTATGCCCGTTTTGATAAAGTATTTTTAGGGTTATATCCTACTTTTGTCGCAGATTTTAATGCTTTATTGAAAGATGGTGAGCAAATTGTTCTGAAATCGGACGCATTGTTGAATAGGGAACTTCGTATTTATGCCCTGTTACGATTGGGAATCACGGACAGTGGCAAGATTGCTAACTTTCTCCGGTGCTCTACAAGTACGGTTTATAACTATCGCACACGAATGAGAAATAAGGCGGCAGTCGACAGGGATGAATTTGAGAATGAAATTATGAAAATAAATTCAACCCAAGAGAAATGATTGTTGTTATAAAGAAAAAAAGATTCCAAATCATCTACATTTTTTAGATCTTCTTGAAAGGTTAAATGTCTATATAATAGATGTTTAACCTTATTTTTTATCTACATAAAGTTATCTAAGCCGAATAAAACGTTGTTTATTTGGCTAGTTTTGCAGTATCGGTTTTCGGTTTATCTGCTGGATGGCGGGAATTGATAACCTATTGATTTTTTGTACTTAAATTCACTATGTTTTATGGACACGCAATCTTCAGTAGACACAAAAGTTAAGGTCGGTATTATCGGTTTCGGTAGAATGGGACGATTCTATTGGGAAGCGATGCGAAAAAGTAGGCGATGGGATATTGCTTATATTTGTGATACTAATCCGGAATCGCGTCAGTTGGCTAAGGCACTATCTCCGGAATCTCGTATAGTAGAAGACAATCAATGTATTTTTGAGGATGAGAGTGTGCAAGTTGTCGGACTTTTCACTTTGGCGGATTCACGAATGGGACAAATAGAAAAGGCTATTCGTTACGGAAAACATATTATTTCAGAAAAACCTGTCGCAGATACAATGGAGAATGAGTGGAAGGTTGTGGAGATGACGGAAAACTCAAATCTTATTTCTACCGTGAACTTATATTTGCGTAATTCCTGGTATCATAATCTGATGAAGGAATATATCCAAGAGGGAGAAATAGGAGAATTGGCTATTATTCGTATTTGCCATATGACTCCCGGACTGGTACCAGGCGAAGGTCATGAATATGAAGGTCCGGCTTTTCATGACTGTGGAATGCATTATGTAGACATAACCCGTTGGTATGCCGGTTGCGATTATCGGACATGGAATGCACAAGGGGTGAATATGTGGAACTATAAAGACCCTTGGTGGGTGCAATGTCACGGTACTTTTCAGAATGGCGTAGTCTTTGACATTACCCAAGGCTTTGTTTATGGACAACTATCGAAAGATCAGATACATAATTCATACGTAGATATAATCGGAACGAAAGGGGTGGTGCGCATGACACACGATTTTAATACTGCTGTTGTTGATTTGCACGGGGTGAATCAGACACTCCGAGTAGAAAAACCTTTTGGTGGGAAGAATATAGACATACTATGTGACTTGTTTGCGGATTCGGTAATAACAGGACAACGTAACCCCCGTTTGCCGTTAATGCGTGATTCAGCTATTGCGTCCGAATATGCATGGACGTTCTTGAAAGATACGCGTGCTCACGATCTGCCGGCTATCGGCAACTTGCGCACATTGGAACAAATCCGTGAACGGAGAAGAAATATGAAAAATGGATATGGATTGCTACATAGTAACCTTCCACAAATAACGAACCCTTAAAATAAATAATTATGTCAGACATTTCGAGGAGAGATTTTCTCAAAACGGGCGCTATGGCCTTGGCAGGCATTACTATCGCTCCGAGTTCTATTTTAGGAATGAG
>ERZ778516.605-NODE-605-length-29981-cov-5.860489_pt1 | contig 29981 bp, 25 predicted proteins | sample MGYA00510342_ERZ778516 | MGnify/ENA primary metagenome ERZ778516 (study PRJEB29527, sample SAMN07138961) | mouse gut metagenome | material: feces | host: mouse | place: China:Nanjing | collected 2016-01-25 ... | reverse complement strand
AAAAAAGGAATATTTAATATTTTTAAGGGAGCCGTTAGAGAGGATATTTTAAAATACTGTGAAGAAAAAAATATAAAGGAAAGTGAGTTTCGGTCGGTTTCTATTTATCAATGGGAAGATATTTATAATAAAATAGTAGATGAGTTTGTAGATAAAACAACATATTACAAACAAGGGCTTCACTGGCTGAATATTAACTGTTATTTTCGAAAAGAAAAAGAAATTCAATATTCCTATGACAGCAGGGATAACTGGGACTGGATATTAAATCTTCGGGAGTTTGTAGAAAACTCAGATAAGCAGGCATATTATCTTGTGGAAGAAGGAAATAAATTTTGGATATTTGAGGGAACTCTTAACCGGATTAGTGAAATGATTTACAAGGAATTTTTTCTTCAGGATTATTATATTGTGGATAAAAAATATCAATGGATGATTACCTGTAATCATCACGAAATGGTTTTCTTTGTGGGAAGCGGTTTGCGAATGGATAATATAGAAAAACTACTGCCGCGCGGATAAACAATCGAAGGCTGGCTGCGTCAACCTTTATTATAATAGCATTATTGATTTATGAAATTAGTATTTTGAGATATCAAAAAAATTTAACTGCAGATAACCATAATAAAGTCAAGACATTATCAAAAAGACCTGCTATACTAATAATACATCGCGATGGAAAGAAGGAAAGAAGAAATATGAGTTATTCAACTATGGCGCATGCGTTGATTAGTTATATGGAAAGCCATCTGGAAAACTTTGATATCAAAGAAATGTCAAGGAGCTTTGGTTTTTCGGAAATCTATCTCAGAGAATTATTTTTGAAGAATGTAAATATGCCTATTATGCAATATTATAAGAGGAGGCGGATGATTGTATCTGCTTTTGAAATATTACATTCGGACAAGAAGATAGTTGATATCGCTTTTGAAAGTGGATTTTCTAATCATGAATCGTATACAAGAGCTTTTCAAAAAATTTTTGGTATGCCGCCAAGCAGATTTCGGATTGACAGACCATTAATCGGAAGAAAACTGTTGGTTACAGGTGTGTTTGGGTTGGAGAAACTTGTCAGCAAAGAGAAAAGGAGCGATGAATTTATGATGGAACAAGACAATAATGAAACAATATTATATGGTATAAGAAAAATTGAACAGGGAGCATATGGAAGTAATACAATGTTTCCGATTTGTATTAAGGCAGTATCAGAATATTTAGGCGATGATGTTTCATATGCTTACATTATGGCAGCAACAGGAGCAGCGTTTCGACTTGTCTGGAATCGCGCAACATGGGATTTAAGTAATATTGATATTTATCATACCCTTAAGGAATCCAATGAAATATATAAGTATGGCGCAAAGGCATTGGGAAGGGAATTTGATTTTATAGGGAGAGATAAGGATACAAAGAAGGAAGATTTTGTCGCATTTATAAAATCGAAAATAGCAAATGGGTTTCCAGTTATTGCGCTTGGAATTATTGGTCCGCCGGAACCATGTATTATTGCAGGATATGAGGCATCAAAAGATGTTGTTATGGGGTGGAATTTCTTTCAAAATGATGCTGAATTTTCATCAGAAATAAGCCTGATGGATAATGGATATTTTCGGTCTGATGTGTGGTGGGAAAATATGGATACACAGGCGGCTATGTGTATTGGTGCAGTGTCAGATAATCCTTGCAGTGATAAGGAAATTGTAAAGATGGCATCAGACATTATGGAGGCGAGGAATGAAGACACATATGCAAAAGGAATTTATGCCTATGATGCATGGAAATCCATGCTATTAGATGAAAAATGGTTTGAAAATGGCGCAGGATTTGATTATTTGTTTTCGAAGCTTCTGGTTCAAAATGATGCCATGGTATGTATCTGTGACGGGCGAAAGTGGGGAGCAAAATATTTTGAAGAATTATCAGAAAAATATGGAGAAACAGAGAAAGCGATGTGTCAGGAAATAGCAAAACATTTTCGCAAGGTAAGTGGTATTGCAGAAGAAATGATGTCTCTGATAGGTGATTGGAACAATATGGAAAATATGTTGGAAAACTTTGCAAGCAAATCTGTCAGGGAAAAAATTGGAAAACTGATTGACACTGCGAAGTTCGAAGATACTATGGCATATGAACAGATAAAATTATTATTTAATAACATTTAAAAAATATAACAGGGAAGGTGTAGAGAGTGTAAAAATAAACTCGCTGCACCTTTCCTGTTATATTTATATAGAAAGCTTTTGCTGTATTTTCACTTGTAAAGCAAAATAGCTGTGACAGAGAGACTTTTTACAAATGATTGGATTGATTTTAAAGAAAGAAAACTGGATTTTGCAACTTTAAGTTGCGTTTTTATGAAAAAGAGAACTGGTAAGGTGGTAGAAATACGTTCACTAATTATTTATAATAAGCCTATCAATGATAAAGGAGGTGAATAAATGGGAAGTAAAATGGTTCAAGAGGCTATGTACATGAGCAGCTTTAAAGAAACTTTTCCAAAAACTCACAGACCAGAGATTGATGAGTTAGAAAGGTTTTGGGATAATGGTGTGGAAATTTTGTTTCACGATTTTGCAGAATATATACTGCAAAATTATGATTTAAGGTTTGGAATCGCGCTATGGACTGAAAAAAACGGATGGACATATCGTATTGGAAAATCAGGTGTATATCTTATAAAAGGAATACGAATAGAGAAAAATGGATTTACAGTAGATGAAATTTTTGTAAACGACCAAAAAAGCTATGCCATGAGCCTGGAACATGTAAGGAATATTTATGAGCAGCATAAATATGAGTTTCACAAGAAAATTTCAGAAGTAAATGCAAGACAGGCTCAGAGAAACAAGGCACGAGTGATAAGAGAACGTAAGGAGCTTCTTGCTCTTCAGGATAAGATTATTCCAGAAAAATACAATGTGTTTCACTGGCCGCCTAAAATAGATATATATAAACTGAAAAAATTGTATACATTGGATGCGAAAGGAATTCAGGATGAGCTGCTTGTAAATGAGATTGGTCTAACGCTATATCTGCGCTGTAAATATGGAAAAGAAGATGTGGAACGTATGGATAAATTTGTTATCCGATGCCATAACTGTGAAAAAGATATTGGCGGGCAAGGCGATTTCAGGCAATGCAGATGTGGATATCAGTATTCTTATAGAGAATATCGAAGGAGCTTTCGAAGAAATAATATGCCTACTGGTTCAGTGGCAAAAATCTTTGATACTTTTATTGTAGAATGGGAAAAGGCAAAAGAGTATAGTGAAAAAATGATTTTGATAGATAGATTATTACATGAGTTTCACTTGTCTTTAATTTCAGGAGCAAGACATCGGCCTGTAGCCATGAATTTTATAGACGGAACACGGGCAAATGTAGACAAAATTATTGATGAACTGGCAAAGAGGGAATAGGCGTGATTTCGTAATTGTATACCCCCAATATGAATTTGGAAAAATATTGAACTATAAGGAATGGAGGAAATAGAATGGAACTGATTAGAGCAAAGAAAGGGGATATAAAGGAGCTGGTTAGAATATCTAAAGAAGCATTTGACAGTGATGTGCTGGTTGGAGCAACAGAGGCAGGCGGTCCTCCGGAATATGATAATGCAGACTGGCATATTGAAATGATGAAGGAAGGACATTTATTTACGGCATTTCAGAATGGTAAAATTGTGGGTGGAATCATTATTTTTCTGGATGAAAATAATAGTTGGTTTATGTATATTGGCAGAATTTTTGTTGACCCTTCGGAGTTTCGAAAGGGATATGGAATTGCCATAATGGAAGAAATAGAAAAAATATATCCTGATGTTTCCACGTGGATGTTAGATACTCCAATGTGGAATGTGCGAACAAACAGCTTTTATAAAAAACTTGGATACTGTGAAAAGAAAAGAGAACACGGGACTGTTTATTATGAGAAGAGAAGATAAAGCAGTTTGTCCTGAATTTTACCACTTTTAAATCAATTTTACAGGGAACGGCACAGAGACTGGAAACAGGTTCTATATTGCTGTGAAAATGCTGTTGCTGACGGAAAAAGTAACAGCATTTTCATGATAAGAAAGCTGTTTTAGAACTTTGTTATATTCTAAACAAATAAAAATGGCAGTTTATTCATACACATAATCTTTGAAATAGTCAACTTCGTCCTGTTCATCTAACCACAGCTCAAACCACCCTAAAAAATCCTGCCGTTCACAGCAGGGCTGAACTCCTACATCTGTAAAATTCCAAACCTCGCCCCTGCATTTTCCGGTTACAATTAAATTATAACTCATGCCGCATCCCATGTCTGCCAGTTCAATTTCTCCTTGATAAACATTCGCTTCCATTTCCTGCTGAATAATATCTGCATCTCTGTCGTCCTCTTCCCAAAGCCAGAATTCTTCAAGCATAAAAGGATGGGATAAATCTTTTCGCTCTATATCTTCTAATCGGTTGAGGCAACAGTCATCACAGCCGTTTCCAATATTTTTCAAAAATATGCGGTATGCTTCTGGAAGCTGAATGTTACAACTTTCTTCAAATTCTATAATTGCTTCCTCTGAGAGACATTCACCCATTTTAATATTATTCTCGATTACTTTTTGCTGTATGCGTTTAATCACGTTCTCATAATCTTTTGGCTTATAAATTGGCATATTTGCTCCTCCTTATAATTCAGTGTTTATCGTTTTTGATATAAATAAAAGTATAACAAGAAACTGGTGTTGAGGCAATCAAAACATCAAATTTTCTGATAATGTTATTGATTTACAAGACTGCCGGCAGTATAATAATATCTCAGCAGCTCTATTTACTTTTCAAAAAAGAGTGACAGATAAATAACAGAATAAGTATAATATTTTTAACCTGTTATTGAACCGGCCAATACAGACATTGCTGTATGTTATGCCACAGGTAGGGCAGTGGAATGGAGGCTTATATGAATCAGAATTTTATGAAGGAAAAACCAATATTTCCATTGGTTTTAAGTATGTCTTTGCCAATGGTTTTATCCATGCTGGTAAATTCATTATATAATATTGTAGACAGTTATTTTATTGCCAAAATCAGTGAGGAGGCGATGACAGCGCTTTCTCTTGTGTATCCGGTTCAAATCTTGGTAAATTCGGTAGCTGTGGGATTTGGAATAGGAATCAATGCTGTCGCTGCATATTATCTGGGCGCACAGCAAAAGGACAGGGCTGACAATGCAGTGTCACTGGGACTTTTATTTAGTATTCTGCATGGAGTTTTACTGACTGTTTTATGTCTTGCGGGAATTTCTTACTTTCTTTCTGCTTTTACCGAGGACCAGACAATTATCAGATATGGCACGGATTATTCCTATATTGTATTTTTATTTTCACTTCCTCTTATGGCAGGAATTACATTTGAAAAAATATTTCAGGCGGAAGGACAGATGACAGTTTCCATGATAAGCATGTTATGCGGATGTATAATAAATATTATTCTGGACCCTGTAATGATATTTGGAGCTGGATTTATTCCGGCAATGGGAATTAAAGGAGCCGCAGCAGCAACAGGAATCGGTCAGGTGGTTTCACTTATTATTTATCTTGTTATTTATTTCAAAAAACCTCTTCCGTTAAAACTCAGATTTAAAAGGCATATGATAGATGGAAAACTGTGTCGGCAAATATATGCAGTTGGAATTCCGGCGGCGTTTAATATGGCGCTTCCTTCTGTTTTGATTACCGTTTTAAATGGAATACTTGCATCTTTTTCACAGATATATGTACTTGTACTTGGAATTTATTTTAAGCTTCAGACATTTATCTATCTGACTGCGAACGGAATTGTACAGGGAATACGTCCGATAATTGGATATAATTACGGCGCAGGAGAATATGGAAGAGTTCGGAAAATATTTCAGGCGGCGCTTGCATTGACTGGCGTTGTAATGGCGGTTGGCATGGTGATTTGTCTGACTTGTGCAAATCATTTAATGGAATTATTTACAGAGAATACAGAAACCATACAGACAGGTCAGACGGCGCTTCGAATTATCAGTATGGGATTTATTGTTTCCTCTGTGTCAGTTATTGCCTGCGGGGCTTTGGAAGGACTTGGAAAAGGGCTTCCATCGCTGATGATTTCACTGATGAGATATATAGTGATTATTATTCCGGCTGCGTTTTTGTTAAGCAGAATATTTGGTGCTGTGGGTGTATGGCATGCATTTTGGGGAGCAGAAGGGATAACGGCTGTGGCAGCTTTGATTATTTATAAAAAAACCGTGTTGGACGCTGTGAAATAAGTTGATAAGCAGAAAGCCTGAAAGTTTATATAAAAACCTTCAGGCCTGTTTATGCAATTAAATTGTTGGCAAAAAATTTCAGATTTGAAAATGAAAAAATACAGTTCTGCTTTGGACGGCGTTTTATATCTGAAAAATTATTTAGATTGAAATGTAATCTTTATATTTCTCTTTCCAAGTGCATCTTCAAGTTCTTCGCTGTTGTCAATGCGCCCAAGCGGTGTATAGCTGTACGAAGTAGAAAAATTTTTATAAAACAGTACCAGACAATTATCACCATACAGCATTAAATCTCCAGTATGAATATGAGATGGCCTGCTTGAATCTGTGGGCAGGCTTTCTGACAGATAATAATATTTTTCATTGCCATTTAATTCACTCATATCCAATGTTATAGGAAGCTGATGAAGAAAAGCCCTCGCTGTTTCATTGTCATACAAAAAAGCAGAAAAAGTCTGATTTCCAACAATAATTTCAATATCAAGCATATTATTGTCCTCCTTATTTTCTAAAGTATTATTTTCTGAAGTATTACTTTTCGAAGTATTATTTTCCAAAGTACCACAGGCATTTATAGAATACAGCAGAATAAGAGAAAAGAGAAGGCAGATTACTCGTTTCATTGTATCCTCCTTTTTGTAATTCCTGTTCTTTTGAAAAATCTGAATTTTTTATCGGTCAGAGTGATAAACAGTTCTGTTAAAACTGTAAAAAGATTTTCAAAAAAACGATGGTTGCAAATAAAATTAATAGTGCTCCAAAAATTTTATTTATATAATACAGATTGTAATTTTCTGTTTTTTTTCTGATAATACAGACAGCAGCCGACAGTCCGCTCCACCAGATATAAGTTCCAATAAATACCCCGCAGACAAGCTGTATTCCTTGGAAAATCCCGCTTTCACCAGAAATTCCAAAATAGGAAAAGGCAAACAAAAATGTCAGAATAGCCGCTGGATTTGTAATACCTACCACAAAGGAAGAAAGAAACATTTTAATTCCATATACAGTTCCAGCTTGCAGTGTATTCGTTTTTGAACTGCTAAGTATCAGCCGGATTCCCATAATCAAAACAAATGTACCTCCTGAAATATTAATAAGCATTTGATATTTAAACAGAAAATCCGAAATAAATGTCAGTCCAAACACTCCAACACAGGCATACAGACAATCGGCAACAGAAGAACCCAGTCCTGTCATAAGTCCGGCCTGAAAACCATAACGAAAGGTTCTCTGCACAGTCATTGTGCCTACTGCTCCGACCGGCATACCAAAAATCAGCCCGATTAAAATTCCTTTGATTAGATAGCTTTCCATTTTATTATCCTGTTATCAGATTTTAAGCACAGCAGCAGTGGTTTGACACAATGATTTCTCCCTTTGCTTCGTCAATATCCATAATAATTTCTTCGACTTTCGGTACATGAATATGACCAGACAAAGGATTTTTAATACTGATAATCGGAGCTGTAAGAACCGCTTCCACTTCGGAACGTTCAAAGCTTAAATCGGTTTCAATCATTTCACAGTCAATCAAACGAAGATTTTTACAGTAGCAAAGCGGCTGTGTGCCAATAATTTTACAGTTTTCAAAGGTCATATTTTCGCTGTACCATGCCAGATATTCACCCTTTACCACACTGTTTCTGACTGTAATATTTTTTCCATGCCAGAAAGCGTCCTTGGTATCAAAAATACAATTTTCAAATACGGAATCCGTGATATACTGAAAAGAATATTTTCCTTTCATGCGCACATTTTGAAAGTTTAAACATTCAGAGCGCATCATAAAGTATTCGCTTTCAACAGTACAATCCTCCATTGTAATCCCGCATACTGACCAGCCAAATTCAGGTGATATTACATCACAGCCCCGCATTGTCACATGGCTGCACTCACGAAGCGCCTTAATTCCATGAAGTTTAGTATCAGTGATAATAATATTATTTGAATACCACAAAGCTGCTCTGCAAAGCTCTGTCATTTCTGAGCCTGTAATTTTAAGCTCATCATCATGCCAGAACGGATAACGGAGGTTAAAAAAGCAATTTTCAACCACAATAGAGTTTCCTTCCTTAAAAGCGCTTTCTCCATCAGCAGGACCATCAAAGGAACAATCCTTTACAGTAAGATTTTTTGCATTATAAAGTGCTCTCTCTTCATCAAATGTTTTATTTGCAATTATGTTCATAGCAGTCTCCTCTCATAAAAATTTGGCATATATTTCAGTTATATGTTTATATTTTATATATTTTTATTTTCTTTTTCGATTTGATAAATCAGATAATCCAGACAATCAATCTGCTTTTGTTCTTTATGAAGGTTATCCAGAAGTGTTCGTCTGTGTATTGCCAAAAGCTGTAATCCCTGGGTAATGTTTTGTTTTCTTACATCTTCTACAAAAGCTGTAATAGTATCATGGTCACAGCCGGCATCCTTTAAATTTTGAATGATATGGTTTTCATCATTGTCATTATTCATTTTGATTTTCCTTTTTTCTATTTTCTCTTTTTATTAATTTTAACCAGCACTGTTAATCAGTACAATTTTATTTCCCCAACCCGTAAGCACAGGATTGTCTTTAACTGCACTCTGAAATTCCTCCGTAAAATCAAAGTAACCCACTTTAGTATATTCATTAGTCACCTCTGCATCTCCATAAAAGAGAACAATGCGATTCGGCGCTGAATAATAAACCTCGCCTGCTTTTTCTGAAGTTATGGTTTCAGGGCTGGAAGGAATATCATATCTGGAAGGAATATCATAATACTGCATTACTTCCCAGTTGTCATAATCATCATAGTGATAAATCGGAAGTCTCCAGTCTGATGTTCCTACATGACGGGCAATTGCTGCGGCTGTTTCATTGTCATACAAATGCAGAATAAACGGGGTGCCGTCGTCTCCAAAGCAGACTTCCAAAGAAGAAGCTCTGGATGTATTACTATTATCTGTGTTATTTCTGTTATCAGAACTTTGAGCACCAGAATTCTGATTTTCTGTTATGGAAGAATGATTATCTGCTTCCTGTTTATTATCTGAACTGCTGCATCCTGTCAGTGCAAGCGAAAGTACAAAGGTACAGGTAAGTATAAGAGATTTTGTTTTTAGGTTATTCTTTTTCATGTCTGTTCCTTTCCTGCGCTGATATTTCAGCGCAAATTAAATATTAAACTGATTTCTTAACCTTTTTATATTATAATATGCCTTTTAAAATATAGCAAATACTTATAATACATATATAGTTATAGCTTATAAGCATATCTAATGCTATTTTTATTCCGCAGAAACCAATACTGTCATAGTTGTCTTTTTTATTTTGCCTGCTGCCAGATAAGCAAAGCCAGTAAATAACAATACTACAATTCCCACTGGAAGAACTGTATTTCCAACAGATAATGCAGAAGTAAAATTACTGATACCGGCAAGCTTCATTATCATTGACACCAGAAAATCCGTAAAAAATCCCGCTGCGACTGTTCCGATGAGAGAACCAGTTACAGAGACAATCCCAAATCTCAAAGCAAAGGTAAGACGCAGATGATTTGTCTGAAAGCCAATCGCTTTGTAAATTCCCAAATTCTTCTGTTCCATTGAAAGAATTTTACTTCCTGTCATAACAGTAACAATCAGAATAAAAACAAGAACCATTCCATACATAAATACAAGCAGTATATGCATGGCAGAAATAATACCGGACAATCCCGGCCATGTGTTTTCATGCACATGAATGTCTCCGCCGTAAGCGCTTTCCAGAGCCTTCGCAATCTCTGTTTTTTGCGAAGTATCAGCGAGAAAATAATGCCAGCACCAGAGGTTTGGATGATTCATGCCGATTTTTAAATATCCTTCACGGCTCATGCCAATGTTGTCACCCATATCATTGGCGCAGGAGTAAATACCGGATACCACATATTCTTCACTGCCGGCATCTCCCTGCACTGTCACTGTATCACCGATTGAGACCCCAAAATGCGCAGCGACAAATTCAGTCAGTACAATTTCATTGTCCGCAGCAGCGGTATGTCCTTCTAAGATATGAAATCTTTCCGGCTGGTCAATTACATTTGCCGTATAATCAACCCCATTTACAACAACACTGGGCATTGCCAGCATATAGGTGTCTGTGATATCAGTATAGGACCGGATTGTATTTTCAAATTCCTCCTGTGTCAGTTCACCAAATGACTGTACTCCAATATCATGGTCAGCAGGATTGAAAGCGTCCATCATTCCTTTTCCATCACTTCCAAGCCATGTGTTCATCCTGCTTACAAGTGAAGCGAAGAATACAAGCAGAACAGCAGTAGTAAGCGCGCCGATATATTGTTTTCTTTGACTCACAAGCTGACGGAAAGCTAGTCGAAGCTGTATCCATTTTCCAAATGCAGCGGGAATTTTTATTATTCTGTCATTCTTACTATTTACTTCACCCCGTATGGCTTTCATCGGCGAAATTTTTCTGATTTTTTCTGTCTTTAGCAGGATAAATCCTCCAAGGAGCAGTAAAAGGGCCGCAAACGCCGCCAAATTGCAAAGGATTGGAGGTGTGGTTGGAATAAAAACGCCTGTTGTTGTCAGTGTTGCATCAGAAGTCACACGGCTTAAAAAAATTGCGGCTATAAATCCGACAATCAGTCCGGACAGAATACTGATAAAATATTTCAGAAGCTCTATTAAGCGAAGCTTTCCTGCTGTAAGACCTATTGTTTTAAGAATTCCCATATTTACATAGTCGGCTGCTATGCCAGCGCTTATATTATGGCTTAATACAACCATTGTCACAAAGAGCAGTACCACTACAAAAGCAATAAGCAGTCCACAAAAGGCATTTTCCAAAACCAGCATAAAGCCTGTCACAGCCTCTTTGCTGTGAACATTTTCTGTATATTCAGCAAGCGAAGTCTGTTCGTTTAAAAGACTGTTTAATTCAGAAGCAGTCAATGCGCTTTTGACAGTCGGAAAATTGACATCAGGAAAGATATGGAGCATGGCTCCGTCACGGGCAAGGGCATTGATTCCTGCATTTTGAAGAATCGAAAGCGCAGCCGCTCTATCTGCTTCGCTGATAAGAAATCCTTTCATGCCAATCATGGAGCTTCCCATAAATGGGTCTTCATAAAAACCTTTTACAGTAAGTATAAGATTTTTTCCGGCTCTTGCTATGGGAAAGGTAATTTCGTCACCAATATTCACTCCAAACATGGAAATCATAGAAGGAGAAACATATACTTCACCCTGTAAAATTTCCTTTGGCTCATCTGAATAAGCAGAAAAATTATCCATAAAAAATCGATATCGATGTTCCTGCGGAATATAAGTGATAAGCTGTCCTTCGCTGTCAGATTCCTGCCCGTTTACCATATAATCAGAATAAATAAGGCTTTGAACTTCCACTCGTTCTATTTCGGAAAGTGATTCCATATTTTCTGCAAGTCTGGCAGTATCTTCAGCACCGGAAATCCATGCTGTTATTTCTCCAAAGCCTGCCCGCTCTATTTCACTGCGGATATATCTATTGGAATTTGTCCATACTGTCAGAACTGTGGCAAGAGCGGCGGCAGCCAGAAAGGTTAAAACAAAGATACCTGTAAGGCTTCCCATATGTTTTTTTAAACCAGCTTTTAATAAGGTTTTTATCTCCATAAAGAATCCTCCTTACCATTGCAGAGAAGAAAGCCATCGGCTCACTCTTCCTTCTCTTTCTTTTAAATTATCCTGTCCATAATGTATAAGAAGAAGTTCGTCAAGAATTTTTCCATCTTCAAGATATAAAATACGATTCCCATGCAGAGCTGCTCTGATGTCGTGTGTTACCATCACAATACTCTGTCCGTCATTATTCAGTTCTGTCAGGAGTTTCAGAACTTCTTCACTGTTTGCTTTATTTAATGCTCCTGTTGGTTCATCTGCGAAAATCAGCTTTGGATTTCCTATGACAGCTCTGGCAATTGCCGCTCTCTGTGCTTGTCCGCCCGATACCTGAGATGGCAGGCGGTTTTTGGCATTGTGTATATTCATTTTTATAATCAGCGCTTCCGCTTTTTCTTTTATTTCCTTTTCAGTCCCGATTCCTGCCTCATACCCAGCTACTGCAATATTTTCAAACAGAGTCAGATTGCTGACAAGATGCGTCTGCTGGAAGATAAAGCCAAATTCTTTTGCACGAAGCTTGGACATTTTCTTTTCAGAAAGCGTATGCATTTCTTTTCCAAGAAAGGTTACACTTCCGTCTGTAATGCTGTCCATACCGCTCAGAGCATAGAGCAGAGTGGATTTTCCCGCACCGGAAGAACCCATGATAACAGTAAAATCATCCTTATAGACGGTTGTATTTACAGATTTTAATACTTCTGTTTCCTGACCGTTTCCGGAGAATGTTTTGCAGACCTGACATGCCTGTATTAATATATTTTTCATACAGCCTCTCTTTCTTTTGGCAAATTTGGAAGAATGAGCTGCTTTTTGCCCGTCTTTGGATTAGGCGCAATTTTATCGACGAAATTTATTAAAAATTTTACATATTCAAGTCCCTTTTCATTTAAAATTTTCTTCATCTGTATCAGCATTTCTTTGCGGATAGAAAATTCGGATGCGCCTTCTGAAATTTCTGCCAGCATTTCAAAGGAATCTTTGGAAAGCTGCCGGAACTGGTAGTCTAAAAGTCCCTCTATACAAAAGCCCTCAATAGCAAGCGGGTGCAGAAATTCACGATTGCCCGCTTTGTCTTCAAACCACAGCAAATCTTCGTTTCGGCCCAGAAGCCCGACTGCCTTTGTAAATGGATATCGGCCGTCTGGATTTGGTTCCTGTAAAGTAAGGCTGTCAGAAAGACGATAACGGATTAATGGCTGTGCAAAGTTGTAAAGGCAGGTAAGATACATTTTTCCGTCTGCAATTTCAATAATATTCATATCATCAAACAGGTACATTCCTTCTTTGGGATTGGTTTCGACGCCAAGAGAAAGAGATTCGCTGGCTCCATAAATATTGATAACCGGCGTATGAAATACAGTTTCCAGATATCCGCGCAGACTGCTGCCAAGAGGCTCGCCACAGGAAATCACCCGAAAGACTTTCATTTCTATTTCTCCGTTTTCCAGCAGTTCAGCAAGGATTTTTATTGCAGAAGGATATCCAATCACAATATTGGGACGAAATTCCCGAATCTGACGAATCCATTCGCCAAGAGGTGTTTTGACATCCAGATACATTTGTTTTGCACCAACCCCGTCGATTCCGTCACCTACTGCCATAGCTCCGCCATAACGCCCGTCTGTGGCGGCAATATATACAATATGCGGGCCACGGGCAAGAAGCTTTATAATCTGCGGCATGGACATATCCCAGAGCGCTCCGCGGATAATGCCAAGCAGCATAGTCTGCCATGCCTGTTCATCATAGACAAAATAAGCGGGTCTGCCTGTGCTTCCAGAAGAATGAACGATATGATACTTTCCTTTAAATGCTTTCTTGTCAATAGATTCTTCTGTATCAAACCGACGCAGTTCCTTCTGGTTTAAATCTGAAACAGTAACAAGCTCGTCAAAATGTTTGAAAAGCTGCGCTTTATCTATTGTTGGAAATGAGGAAAGCGGTGTACAACCGATATTTTCTGCTGTGATGCCTGCCTCTTCAAAAGTCCTGCGATAATAGCAGGAGTGTTTATAAGAATAAGCAAGCAGAGATTGAAGTTTTTCCTTCTGTAATTTCTGAATTTGTCTCGGTGCCTTTTTTGTATTCCTTTTTAGCTGATATAAATTCTTTAACATTTTTATATACTTCAATGGTAAACCTCCTTATTGTTTTGGATAGATTATAAAAAATGCGGATAATAGACAGCTCATTTATTGTTCAGAGAAAAACAGTAGCTTTTGTCATAATTTTCTCTGTGATAATACCAGACTTCACCTGTACTTTGATTAAATATAACGCTCCATTCTGTGGATTCAAACTCGCCGAAATTCTTTTTGCTTACACTGTCCAGTGCATTTTTGACCTTATTTATATTCATTGTTTTATTATCAGTCAGAATATTCATTAAAATATCATAACGCTCATGAGACTGCTGTGTTCCAATACCATTTTTTTCTCCCTTGGCAAGATAAAAATTAGTAACAACAAATGTTTCAACAACAATCATTTCATTATTTACATATTCAATAACAACGCTGTTATTCCCGCGGTCTGAAATTGCAAGATGCATCATATATCCCATAGAAGCATGCATATCATATTGCTCAAGAAGCTCAACTGCCTCTTGGGTAGTCGCCGCTTTGTCAAGCAGAAGACGAATGGCTGTGGTTGTGGTGATATCCGGTTTGTCTGTGTTTTGGGAAATTGTATCGCTATCCTGAATCATGTTGACAGAAACAGCGAGTCCTTTTTCATTCATTCCATCTAATGGAGCGTACAGACAAATCACAGCCTGTATATCAGCCGGAAGGGCAGACAGCCGAAGACCGCTCATATTGATAAAATCAGTGTTTACTGTGGATATGGAGGCATATCCGTTTTCTGGAGTGCTTTGTACAATCATGGCGTTACAGGTATTCCAGTCAAAGTTTCTGCCAAATAAAGAACTTCCATTTTCATCTGTAACAGATATTGTGCTGCATCCAAATGGTATTTTGCCAAAAGAAAAGTCAGCGGCATCAGAGAGAACATTTTCTGTCAAATAAGAAACAACCTCTGTGTCAGAAGAAGCGCCGCCCTCAATCAAAAATTCGTCAAAGCCGTAATCTCCTTCATATTTTACTGCGGATAAGCCGTCTGTAAGTTCTGTAATTTCTGAAGTTAATGTCAGATAGCGGTTGTCTTGATTAGCGTTTTTCTGCAAAACGTTGCTGTTTTCGTTTCTGGTATTTTTTTTGTTTTCTTTTTTACTGCATCCAGCTACAAGGGATAGAAATGTAAGTATTAAGAATAAAAATAGAAACACTTTCTTTTTCATCTTGAAACTCTCCTTTACAATATTTTTTTATTTAAAATAGAGTGCTCTATAACATCGCAGGTCTGTGAAAATATTCCTGCACTTCGTTTAACAATGGTTGTTCCATAACAGTTGCATTACAGGAAATATGATTCCATAAGCTGCTTTTATTTGTTGATTTATTGAGAGTATAGCAGGTATTTAAAGAGATAACAAATACTTATAGTTCATAGATAAATATGCTTTACAGCTATATCTGTTCGTGATATCTTAATAAAGAGCACAGGCAATTTTTATGTCTGTGATAAAATTTTTAATATATTATGTTATTAATAAGGAGGAACTTTTATGGAACTTAGAGTCTTACAATATTTTCTTGCAGTGACAAGAGAACAAAGCATTTCCGGTGCTGCCGAATCACTGCATTTGTCACAGCCTACTCTTTCAAGACAGTTGAGAGACTTGGAGGAGGAATTGGGCAAGGAGCTTATGATTCGGGGGAACAGACGCATTACTTTAACAGAAGAGGGGATGATTCTTCGAAAACGTGCAGAGGAGATTATGGAGCTTGTAAAAAAAGCGGAGGATGAAATTACTTTGTCAGATGATATTATAGCTGGAGATATTACTGTCGGGACAGGTGAAACAGACGGTGTGCGTTTTCTGGCAAAAGCTGTGAGGGAGCTCCAAAGACATTATCCATTGATACATCTGCATATTATCAGTGGAGACAAGGCGGCGATAATGGAACAGCTAGACAGGGGATTAATTGATTTTGGTCTTGTTTTTGGAGATATTGAAACTTCAAAATATGAGTGTATAAAAGTTCCTTATAAAGATACATGGGGTGTGATTATGCGCCGGGATTCTCCGCTTGCTCAAAAGGAAACGATTACGGCAGAGGATTTGATGGATAAGCCTTTGATTATTTCCAGACAGGCATTCCACAATCATGAATTGCGTGAGTTTTTTTCATGTGAACAAAATAAGCTGAATATTGTTGCGACTTATAATCTGCTGTTTAATGGTTCGCTGATGGTAGATGAGGGAATAGGATATGCGATAAGCTTTGATAAGATTATTAATGTTTCTGGCAGCAGTAATTTATGTTTTCGGCCTCTTGAACCAAAGGCAGAATCTAATATGAGTATTTTGTGGAAAAAATATCAGGTATTTACAAAGGCAGTGGAGAAGTTTTTGCAGAAATTACAGGAAATTCTGGATATCACAAAATAAGCACAATAGATAGCAGGACAAAATTCAAATTAAGTTTGATAGTATCTTGAAAAAAGAGCGTCAGTTTTGTATACTTGAGATATTAATATAAAAGTTTACAGGAGGATACGATATGGCATATGCAGTGGTATACACCAGAACAGGTGAAGACTATTACAACAGCGGTAACAGTGAAAATTATAAAGGACTTCTTGCAAAAAACTGTGATGTATTTCACGCTGTACATCTGGCGTTGAGTTATGATGGAATGAACTTTATTCCTATGAGAAATAATACAGGTATTTTATTTCCAAAAGCAGAGTTTTCAGAAGAAACTCCACAGGGAATGATTGGAGGAGTCACAAAAACTCTGCGCGACCCTTGGGCATTCAGATATCAGGATGGGAGTTTTGGTATTTGCGCAGTCAGGTGGAATGAAAATGAACCAGACCCAAAAACAACAGGTCATACGATGCTGTTTCAATCAGAGGATTTCATACGTTTTCGTGAAGCGAGTTTTTTTAAACTCTCCGATGAGGAAATTCGGCATCCGCGCTGTCAATGGGATGCTGGAAAAAACAGCTATTATATGGAATGGGAAACCTCTTTGGGAACATACAGCGGCTACACAAAGGATTTTTTGGATATTGAAAATGTACAGATATGCAGAGAAACTTTATTAAAGGCAGCAGATATAGACAGTATCAAAGAGGCTGATTTTGGAAATGTTCTTGAAATAAGCGAAAAAGAAGCAAAGAAAATAGAAATGTACCTTGGAGAGATTAAAAATATCGGTGTAAAAGATATACAGATAAACGTCGCAGCAGGAGAAAAACCGGAATTTGAAAATCTTCCAAAGGCAGTATGTCTTTATAATGACGGTTCTGTTCATGAAAAATCAGTCTGGTGGGACAAAGAGGCATTTGAAAAGATTGATTTTACAAAATCAGGAGAATATGAAATCAGCGGAGAAATCTGTCAAAAGCATTATCCATTTCCTTTTTTAAAGACAGGTATGTCAGACCCCTGTGTCTGCCGGTATCAGGGCAGGTTTTTTCTTTCAGCGTCAGGACAGCGAAGTGTAACTTTTTATATCAGTGATACATTAGAGGGACTTGCATCTGCAGAGCCAGTAAATGTTTATACTATGCCTGAAACTGATAAAACACATGCAAATATGTGGGCACAGGAAATGCATATTATTCATGGGATTCCATATGTATTTACAACTGTGGGAGAAAGAGAATGGTATACAGTGCGAAGTCATATCCTCCGCTGCAATGGAAATCCTGAAAATCCTGCTGACTGGGAAGCTCCGCGGTTAGTAGTCAGACCTGACGGTACAGAGCTTCAGCCGGAGGGAATTTCTTTGGATATGACATATTTTTGTATCAATGAAATTCATTATGTAATGTGGTCAGACCGTAAATTTGCAGAGCGTTCTGAAAAACGTGTCATTGCGGATTCCGCAGATATCTATATCGCAACGATTGACCCTGACAGGCCGTGGCAGCTTACTTCAGAACCGGTATGTATTCTGCGCCCAATATATGGATGGGACCGCTATGAAACTGAGGTGGACGAAGGACCATATCTGCTCCGGCATGGTGAAGATTTATTTGTAACTATCTCCGGTTCAAGCACCGGCCTAGCGGACCTTTATTGCCTTGGGCTGCTTCATGCAAAACAGACGGACAATCTGCTTTTGCCAAAGAGCTGGGATTGGCTGCCATATCCGATTTTAACAAAGGAAAGTGTTGCCGGAGAATATGGACCGGGACATAACAGCTTTATCAAAGACCCTGACAATGGAGACGACCTTCTTATTTATCATGCAGTGCCTCATGACAAGAATGGAAAAACTCTGGGACGTCATATGGGAATACGCAGAGTACACTGGGCGGCAAACGGCTATCCGTATCTGGAAATGACAGAAGAAAGAGATTTAAATCCTGAATTCAAAAAGATTAATTTAAAAATAATAATACATAACTAATAAAGCTTATAAATATAAAAATCATAGAAAGGATAGAAACTGTAAGATTCAATATAAATGACATATACCTTGCAGCGTAATATAAAAATGAACGAAAAAGATTATCCTTTTCAGCCGCATTGGTATACCATACCGGAATTTTCAGAACAGACGCCACAGCAGCCTTATCATAAGGAATATGAGCCCAGTCCTCTTCACGGCAGCCGGATATTAAATCTTCATATTCTGGCTCGGTCAGAATATTTTATTTTATCAGAGGAACACAAAGGACAAAAATATCTTCTAAGAATTACAGCAGATGATTATTACAAAGTATATATAAATGGAAAATATATCGGTCAGGGACCCGCGCCGGCTTATCCCGAAAAATATTATTATAATACCTATGATATTACAAAAGAATTAAGTGCCGGTGATGTTCCCAATCTTATTGCAGTTCATCTTTATTATCAGGGGCTTGTCAACCGTGTATGGAACAGCGGTGAGGGAAGAATGGCGCTGGCAGCAGAGATTTTGGAAATACCATACAAGGAAATATTATATAAGGAAATATTACAAACTTCTCTTCTGTGGAGCTATAAAAAATCAGAAGCTTATACAGGGGACAGAATTGGTTATGACACACAGTTTCTTGAAAATTTTGACAGTCGTTTGTGGGATAAAGACTGGAAGCAAAGGCAGTTGAATCAAAAGGAGCGGTGCTGTGGGGGCTGGAAACCTATGGAGAGAGCTGTCTGGGCAGATTATAAGGTCGTGCCTCAGCCGACAAAGCAGCTTTTGGTTTATCAAAAAAGGCCGGCGCTTGTAAAACAGCCGACAGAAAATACTTGGTTTATAGATGCAGGAGAAGAGGTAACCGGTGGTCTGTATCTTAGAGCAGAGGGAAAGGCTGGACAAAAGATAAGGATTTTATGTGGAGAAGAACTTACAGAAGAAGGAAAAGTACGATATGACATGAGATGTGGCTGTAAATATGAAGAAATATGGACTCTTGCAGATGGAGAATGTGAACTTGAGCCTTTTGACTATAAAGGGTTTCGCTATGCCTTGCTGGAAGCAGAGAAGGGAGTCATTGTTAAAGAAATACAGTTAAGCCTTCGTCATTATCCGCTGAATGAATCCTTATGTACGTTAAAAACAGACAATATCTGGCTGAACAGAATTTTTCTGATGTGCAAAAATACAGTAAAATACGGAACTCAGGAGGCTTATCTTGACTGTCCTACCAGAGAAAAAGGACAGTATTTAGGAGATGCAGTTATTACCGCAAGGTCACAGGTATGGCTTACCGGAAGTACCGAGATGCTTCGTAAATGTATCGACCAGTTTTCACAGACTTCTGCGGTATGTTCCGGACTGTTAGCAGTAGCGCCCGGTTCTACCATGCAGGAAATTGCGGATTTTTCTCTTTTATGGCCGGAACTTTTAATGACAGATTATTTGTTTACCGGCGATAAAAAATTTCTTGCAAAATATTATCCCGTTGCAGAGAAAATATTAAATTATTTCAGTAAATATGCGGGAAAAAACGGACTGTTAAATCAAGTAACGGAAAAATGGAATCTGGTAGACTGGCCGGAAAATCTGAGAGATAACTATGATTTTTCGCTGACTCGCCCGATTGTAAATTCAGGATATCATAATGTAATAAATGCGCTGTATGCAGGCGCAATAAAAACAGTTTCTTATATAGAAGAAATACTGGGATATCCCGCAAGAAACTGGACAGAGCTTCGGGATGCATATTGCAAAATGTTTTTCAGAGAGAAAGCCGGCGTATTTGCAGACAGTGAAAAAAGCTGTCATGCTTCGGTACATTCCAATATTTATGCATTATATTTTGGACTGGTTCCAGAAAAGCATGTGGAAACAGTAGCAGATTTTCTTGTAAAAAAAGGTTTTTGCTGTGGAGTTATGCTAAGCTATTATATGTTGAATGCCTTGGCGCAGGCTGGAAGATATAGGGAAGTATATCAGCTTGTTGTCAATCAGAGTGAGCATGGGTGGGTAAATATGCTTCGGGAAAATGCAACGACCTGTTTTGAGGCATGGGGAAAGGAGCAGAAGTGGAATACCAGTCTGTGTCATCCATGGGCAACGGCTCCGATTAGTATTATTATTGAGCAAATCGCAGGAATAAAGCCGGAGCCGAAAATGCCTCAGGGATATCAATGGACTCCGCATATACCAGAAAGTATAAAAACATTTGAATTAAAAGTGCCATGGAAAAATAAAGAGCTGCTTATAAGAAAAGCAAAAGGGCAAAAGCCGGAGCTTGTGAATATGTAATTTAAGAAAAACGGACGTGATAAAATAATTTTCAGTTTGAAAATATATGTGATACAAATTTATAAGAAAGGTGACAAAATCATGAAAGAAGTAAAGTGGAGCAATCGTTTTAATATTGGGGTAGACGTGATTGATAAAGCACATCAAAAGCTTTTTTCAATTGTGGGGAAGCTGGTTGCTTTAAATGAAGATGAAACAAAGCAGCAGCATGCCTGTTGTGAGGGAATTAAGTATTTAAAAAGCTATGCCATAAAACATTTTGCTGAAGAAGAGGCTTATATGAAATCTATTGGCTATGAGGGATATGATATACATAAACAATTACATGACAATATGCGCAATAATACGCTTCCAGCACTTGAAAGCGAACTGGAAAGACAGAACTATTCCAGAGAATCTGTTCGGCACTTTTTAGGTATTTGTATCGGCTGGCTCAATGCTCATACTATGATTGAAGACCCTGCCATTGTAGGAAGAGCTTCGAGCAGGTGGGTGCATCATTCCTCTGACAATACAGCCGCTTCTGTAAAAAAGGCGATAATTCAGACAGCAAAAGATATGTTTCGTCTGGATGCACAGGTGGTCAGTGAACATTATAGCGGCGAAGATTTTTCTTTTGGAAATACACTTTGCTATCGTATGAAGTATATTTCTTCTAAAGAACAGCATCAGATTTTTTTAAGTTATGAACAGAGACTAGTATTGTCTACACTTGGCGGAATGCTTGGAAGAGAAGTAAAAACAGTTGACAAAACCGTAGCTTATACAATTAAAGTTTTATCACAGAAATTTGTGGAACGTATCGGGACACATTTTATTTCGGAAGATGAATATCAGCTTGAAAAAAATGATATGTTGACCTTTGAACAGCTTCTTCGTGTTTTTGACAGGGAATATCCTTCTTATAACCTGCTGTTCAGTACGGGAGGAAAAGGGTATTTTGCCGTAGGTATTAAATAAATTTTTTCGAATATAGGTAATTGATGTGGTATAATAAAGTGGTAACACCAAACAGGAAATATATGATATATTAAATAAAAGAAACGGAAGGTGTTACAAATGCCAAAAACAAACATTTATGAACCAGAATTAAATTCATATTATTAAGAGGGAAAAACATGGCAAGATTAAGAAAAACATTACCAAAAAATTTTGAAGAGTTATTAAATCAAGGTGATATAGATGAGTTAAAAGCTGTTTTGGAAAAATGTGAATTATACGCTTACAGCGGATACAGTAAAAAGACAGCATTATTTTTCCCTAATATTCCTGACGAACTGGTACGTTATCTGGTACAGGAAAAGGGAATGAAAATCAACCATCCGGACATATATGGAACAACACCATTGCACAAACAGGCGGAATATGGAAGTAAAAATCTGGAATTATTTATTGAACTGGGCGCCAATATGGACGCAGTGACAAAGACAGACAAAGAAACGCCTCTCCATGTAGCATCGTACAGACATCATGTAGATGCAGTAAAAACGTTGATTGCACACGGCGCGAAGATAAACGCCAAAAATTGGCAGAGAAATAATCCATTAGAAGCAATGCTGCGCTCCTGCCCTAATATGGATATTGAGAAGGTTGCCGACATTGCTGAAATATTTTTAAACCAAGGTATGAAAATCAACAATAAAATGAAAGAACAGGTTCAGCGGATTGGAAAAAATTTTGAGTTTTACAAAGCAGATTTTAATCCTGATTATCTGGAGGTAACAGAACAGGGATTAAATAAATTATATCAGTTATTTTCTGTGTCTCCAGTGCCGCCATTAAAACGACATAATGGAATTTCCAAAATCACAGTGATAAACGGTACATGGCCAAAACAGCATAATGCCCTTTGGGAGCTTCTGGTTCCGGGCAGGGGACAGGCCAATACTGTGCAGGGAGAAGTAATTCGTATTTCGGGAAGAGTTGCCCGTGAAGTTATGGATAATGGAGGAATGAACTGGGACAATGAGTATAGAAAAATGTTGAAATATCTTCTGGACTGCTTTGCAGAAGGAAATCTGCTGACAGAGAAGGAGTTAAAAGAGGCACAGTACATAGGAAAGCTGATTTCTCATTCGGGAGAGGCGGACGATGAACCAGAGAGATTGATGGAACTGGCAGTAAAATGGGTAGCGCAGAATACAGAACCGATACAGCTTGGAGAAGTGGAATATAAAAGATAAAAGTTATTGTTCAGAGGATAATGATTCCAGAAAGGGAAGTATATATTATGAAATTAGTAACCTTTCAAACAAAAGCAGCTTTTAGAGAGTTGGCAGATAAGGGATATTTGGAATGTAGTAAAAAATATGTTGACACAGAGATAAGCCGGAAAAAGATTTGACTGGATAGAGGATTTCTACGCAAAATTACAGTAAACTGGAAATTTAATTAGTTAAAAGCTTTGATATTTAACCGCCAACGAAATATATTTGTGGAGGAAACATGATATATAAAATAGCAATTTGCGATGACAACAAACCAGATACAGATTATATAAGCTCTCTTGTGAAGGAGTGGGCAGACAGCTCTAAGAATATAGTGAAACTCAAAATTTTCCAGTCAGCAGAGGAATTTTTGTTTCATTATGAAGAAGACAAAAGCTATCATATATTACTTCTTGATATTGAAATGGGAAAAATAAACGGTGTTGAGCTTGCAAAGAAAATTCGTATAAAAAATAAAGAAGTACAGATTATTTTTATTACAGGTTATAATGATTATATTTCCGATGGATATGATGTAGAAGCGCTTCACTATATTTTAAAGCCTGTTTATAAAGAAAAATTATATGAAGTTCTTTCTCGCGCATGTGAAAGACTGAAAAAAGAAGAAGCTGCGCTGTTTCTTCATCTGCCTGAAGGTATGGTAAGAATCCCTTTTTATGAAATTCGTTATATGGAAGTTCGTGCAAATTATGTGACGGTTTACGGAGAAGAGAAGGTTACTATAAAAACCACACTTTCTGCTTTGGAGCAAGAGCTGGATGACAGATTTTTCCGGATAGGGCGTTCTTATATTGTAAATATGAAATATATCCGGAAAGTGACAAAAAGAGATGTGATTTTAGAAGATAACACAGCAGTTCCGATTTCCAGAGGGTACTATGAATCACTTAACAGGGCTTTTATTGATTATTTTTAAAGTATTCGTAAACATCGAAATTTATGGAGAGGTGTCATAATGGGAAATATAATATGTTTTAATGAAAATACACCTGTTGATGATTGGATATGTATGTCTAATATGGCAACCGATGTTTTTATAAATGTGCTTTTATTAAGTGGTTCTGTACTGGCAGAAACAGTAGAAGAAAAGCAGTTAATTGTGTGGCTGGCAGAAAAAGACCAAAAATTTGCTGGTCTTGGAACAGTTGGATTTGATATTGTTGAGATGCCTTGGAAAAAGGAAACCTTTTCAAATGATAAAATATTTTTATTAAATGTAATTAAGGCTGCTGAAAATAAACTTGGTTGGGAAAAACTTGATTATATGCCTGAGTTTATTTTGCCGAATCTACAAAAATTCAGAAAACATATTGAAAAAATGACTGAAGAGGATATTGATAACAATGCGATTAGTGAGTGGTTAAATGCGGCAGAAAGAAATGACCCTGTTAATTGTGGATTTCCTCACTGTAAAAAACATGATACACTGCTCACTTTTCTGGGATGTCAGATATGTAATAGTAAAACTTAGAATTTATTTGATTGCTTGACAACACTAAATACTTGGCGGTTTATTTATAAAATTTGAATTTACTGTATATTTTAACAAGCAGTTTTATAAACAATTTTCAATTAAAAATAATAGAAAAATCAAAGGTTATAGGGCAGTTTTTTATGGAAGAGTTATTAGTATATTTAATTTTGTCTTATGAAAAAATAATAACATATGATTTATATCAAAAAAAATTAGATTTGCTTTTTATGGAAAGTCCTGATAATGAAATTCTTTTAAATTTAGAATGGGAAACAGATATTAAAAGGGCACTTATTTATGCTAGAGCGAATATGGATTATCAAAATTTTAATTATAAAATATTTGGAAAAATTTTAATGAGCAATCTAAAAGAATACTATGATAATTGTCAAGATATCAATATATTTGCAAATAAAATGTATTCTTTATGGACAAGCCTTCCCAGCTATATTCAAAATGAAGAACCTTTTTGGACTCTTTCTTATGCAGATGACTCATTAACATACGCAGACGAAGAACAAGTATGTTTTCTTTATAAAAAAATATTGAATTATTATGTAGATTAAATCTATAAATGGGGCTAATAAATACCGATTTATTTACTCTTAAATTATACTGCAGGAGATAAAGTTTATATTTTCTTTTTAAAAGCTATTTTACAACAAGTATTACAGTAATTTTAGAGGAGAAGCTATATGTCATTTTTTTCAAAATATATAGATAAATGTATTGGAGCCTATCAGCATGAATTGATAGAAACACACTATGCCGAGGTAGAAAATATGTACCGGCAGATGCGGGGCTGGCGGCATGATTACCGCAGTCATATTCAGGCTATGAAAGCCTATGCCGCCGCAGGAGATTTACAGTCTGTTATTAAATATCTTGAAAAGCTGGACACAGACCTTTCTATGGTAGATACTGTGATAAAAACGGGCAATAAAATGACTGACGCAATTATAAACAGCAAAATTTCTCTTGCCAGAGCAAAAAATATTAAAGTGAAGGCCGATGCGCATATTCCTGTTTCACTGACTACCTCTGAAATTGATTTGTGTATTATTATCGGCAATCTGTTTGACAATGCGATAGAGGCCAGTCTTGCACTGCCGGAGGACAAACGTATGATACGGGTATATATGGATATGAAAAACACACAGCTCTACATGTCTTTTACAAATTTTACCGCATCAGGAAAATTAAAAAAGAAAGGCAATATCTTCCATACAAGTAAAGGAATGGGACACGGTTTCGGTCTTGTAAGAATTGATGATATCATAGAGCGCTATGGCGGATACTTATCCCGCAACAGTGAGGAGGGCGCTTTTACCACAGAAATTCTTCTTCCACAAAAATAGTTGTTCTATTTATCCCCTGTATTTAACTATTCGTCCCTGAAAAATAAAAATACGAAAAATTGTGATACTATTACTCAGACAACTGCAGTTGTCTGAGTAATTCATTTTGGCAATCAACACAAATGTTGGCTGCATCATGATTTCATAGAAAAGAAAGGCGTTGTTTAAAAACAAACTTTTTCAGAAAGGAAGGTGCTGAATTTGAATTCTGACAAAAAGAATACAAAAACTCCAAAGAAACCAAAATACAATATGTTACAAAATACCTGCTATTTTATCGCGCTGGCATGTAAGGAAAAAGAAAAAAAGGTGCCTGTCATCTGTTTGCTTCTGGCAGGATTTACTGTTATAAGCAATCTTATAAATCTTTACATATCCCCTGTGATATTAGGAATCGTGGAACAAAGAAACTCCATATCCAGGCTGCTTATAACGATTTTGTTTTTTGCAGCAGTTATGATGCTTTGTTCCGCGCTTCTTGCCTATATCAATACGAACGCATTATATGGGAGGATGACTGTGCGTACGGCTGTTGCGCAGAAACTAAATAAAAAAGCAGCTACAACATCTTATTCAAATGTAGATAATCAGGAATTTATCCGTCTGTGTGCAAAAACGAGAAGCATAGTAGGCAGTAACAGCGCATCGTCAGAAGCGATATGGGATACACTCACTCAGCTCCTGCAAAACAGCATAGGATTTCTTATCTATATTTTTCTTCTGTCTTCTGTCAATTTTGCAATGATAACAGTTATTCTGGCAACCACGCTCACCGGCTATTTTGTAAGTAAATATGTAAACAGCTATGAGTATCATCATCGCGATGAAGTCGCAGAATATGAAAATAAAGTGTGCTATATCAGAGACAGGGCAAAGGATTACAGCGCAGCAAAGGATATCCGTATCTTTGGAATCCGCCCATGGCTGGAGGAGCTTTATGAAAAAGCTTTGAATTCCTATCTCTCATTCTGGCGTAGAGCAGAAGGTATTTATATCTGGTCCAGAATTACAGACCTTGTTCTTAGCTTTCTTAGAAATGGTGTGGCGTATCTGTATCTGATAAGACTTGTGCTGGCGGATGAGCTGACAGCCTCTCAGTTTTTGCTATATTTTACTGCAGTAGGAGGCTTTACTGCATGGGTGTACGGAATTCTTGACAATCTGGTTACGCTGCACAGGCAAAGTCTGGATATATGCACTGTACGGGAATGTCTGGAATATCCGGAACGCTTCCGTTTTGAGGAGGGAGAAGAACTAATATGCAGCAGCCATAAAAACTGCGAAATACGATTTGAAAATGTTTCCTTTCGTTATCTAGGGGCGGACAGCGATATATTGTCAAATATAAATGTTACGCTTCATCCAAGGGAAAAGCTTGCGATAGTAGGCTTAAACGGAGCCGGAAAAACAACCTTTGTCAAACTGCTCTGCGGGCTGTTAGACCCAACAGACGGGCGGATTCTGCTTGACGGCAGGGATATCAGAGAATACAACCGCAGGGATTATTATTGTATGTTTTCGGCAGTATTCCAAAATTTTTCGCTGCTTCCGGCTTCTATCGCAGAGAATATTGCGCAGTCAACTACGAACATAGATTTATCAAAAGTAAAGCAGTGTGCAGAAAAAGCAGGTCTTTGTTCAAAAATTGAATCACTGCCGGCTCAGTATGAAACCCTGATGAACCGCGAGGTGTTTGAGGAAGCCGTTATGCTGTCAGGAGGGGAAATGCAGCGTTTAATGCTTGCAAGGGCATTATATAAAGACGCGCCAGTCATTGTGCTGGATGAGCCTACAGCAGCATTAGACGCGATTGCAGAGGCGGATATGTATCAGAAATACGATGAAATGACTGCAGGGAAGTCTTCGGTTTATATTTCCCACAGACTTGCCTCTACCCGTTTCTGTGACCGGATTATATTGATTGAAAACGGCGGGATTTCAGAAACCGGAACACATGAAGAATTGTTAAAGCAGGGAGGACAATATGCCAGGCTCTTCCTGGTTCAGAGTAAATATTATCAAAAGGGAAAGAGCCATGAGGAAGATTCGGAATAAATGTTATCAGAAGGAGAAAACTATGAGAAGGAAAGGAAAAAAGGAACTTACATGGAAAAGGGTATATAAAGCCAATCAGCGCGCAATTAAGTTGATTTATACGCATTATCCTAAAATGGTGCTTTCACGTCTGATTTACACTGTCTGGACAGCACTTACGCCATATGTGGGGATTTATTGTTCGGCATTAATTATCGGAGAGCTTGCAGGCGGGAAGGATGCAGGGAAGCTTGCAGAGCTTGTCCTCTTTACACTGATTATAGAAGCGGCTATTGCCTTTGTATCTGCCCTTTTATTAAAATGGCAGAATTCGGAAGGCGGAGGTATGTACCAGTATTTCCAAATTCAGCAGATATTTACGAAGAAGCTGCTGGATATGGATTTTGTTAAGATTGATGAGGAGAAAACACATGAAATGCTCTCTTCCATAGAGCAGTATCAAAATGGAGGGGGATGGGGATTGATTTCGCTCATAAGATGCTATGAAGTGGTTCTTTCTTCTGTATTTACATTTTTAGGCGGTATTACGTTAACCGTATCGCTTTTTACAAGCACAGTACCAGAGAGCGCAGGAGCATATCAAATGCTGAATCATCCGCTCTTTATAGCGCTGATTATTTTTGTTATGCTTGCTGTTACATGGCTGTCGCCTGTACTGGCAACAAAAGCAGGAGAATATTGGGCTAAGAATGCGGATAAGCACAATCAGGAAAATCGGATATTTCGTTTCTATTCATTTTTTGGTCATAGACCCGAAATTGCGGCTGATGTGCGCATCTATCGTCAGGATTTGATAGGAGCGAAAAATATGGTTCTTAAAACGGGAGTATTTGAGTCTAAGGGATTATTTGCAGGATATGCCAGAGGACCGATGGGATTTTACAATGCGGCGTCGGCAGCGGTTTCCGTTTTGTTTACTGGAGTGATTTATTTATTTGTCTGTCTGAAAGCATGGGCAGGAGCCTTTGGAATCGGTTCTGTGACACAGTATGCTGCATCTGTAACAAAGGCGGCATCCGGTTTATCTTCTCTGATAGAAATAGCCGGAACTATGAGAAATAATACTTTCTTTCTGGAAAAGACCTTTGAATTTCTTGATATTCCAAATCCTATGTATCAGGGAAGTCTGACTGTGGAAAAAAGAAGAGACAGGGATTATGAGGTGGAATTTCGCAGTGTTTCCTTTCAATATCCGGGGAGCACAAGCTATGCGCTTAAAAATGTCAGTATGAAGTTTCGTATCGGGGAGCGTCTTGCAGTGGTAGGAAGAAACGGAAGCGGAAAAACTACCTTTATCAAGCTGCTCTGCCGGCTGTATGACCCAACAGAGGGCGAAATCCTTTTAAACGGAATTAATATCCGAAAATATAATTATCTGGACTATCTGTCTATATTTTCTGTGGTATTTCAGGATTTTAAACTATTTTCGTTCCCGCTTGGGCAAAATGTTGCCGCAAGCTGTTCCTATGATAAAGAACAGGTGATAAGCAGTCTGCAAAAGGCTGGATTTGGAGAGAGGCTTTCAGAGCTGCCAGACGGTACAGAGACATATTTGTATAAGGATTTCAGCGAGAATGGAGTTGATATTTCAGGCGGAGAGGCTCAGAAAATCGCGCTTGCCCGTTCACTGTATAAGGATTCGCCATTTATTATACTAGACGAGCCTACGGCGGCGTTGGACCCAGTTGCGGAAGCGGATATTTATACAAGGTTTAATGAGGTGGTGGGGGATAAGACAGCGATATATATCAGCCACAGGTTGTCTTCATGCCAGTTTTGCGATGAGATTGCGGTTTTTGATAACGGAGAAATTGTACAGCAGGGAAGCCATGAAAAGCTGGTGGAAGATGAAGAAGGGAAATATTATGAACTGTGGCGGGCGCAGGCACAGTATTATACGGAATAGGTCCATAAAGGATGCAAGCTGTTATAATTTGCTTTAAGATTTTTTAAACTGTAAAACTATCAGTTGCCATAATATAAGATGATTGCTATAATATATTATATTTTTTGGAATATCAGCAACCTCAGGTTGCCAAAGAGTCTGAAAGAGCAACTCTAAAATAGTGTATTTTAATTTTCATATCTGATATACTTCGTTTGAATAGGTAATTGCGAAACTCGCGATGCTCGTTCGCAATCATGAACCAAAACAAAG